>Ga0307513_10008147_pt1 | contig 13456 bp, 13 predicted proteins | sample 15_EM_MG_FD_202174 | JGI IMG/M metagenome (GOLD analysis project Ga0307513, IMG submission 202174) | Populus trichocarpa ectomycorrhiza microbial communities from riparian zone in the Pacific Northwest, United States - 15_EM | ecosystem: Host-associated > Plants > Roots > Unclassified | place...
ACGTGTTCGGGCACAAGCCCGCGCTCGGCCCGCTGTTCGACCTGCTGCTCCCCACGCTGTGGCGACGCGGCGCGATCAGCGTCTCGGTGCGCTTGCTCGGCGCGCCCTACCTGGTCGCCGTGCTCGTCGAGCGCGGCTTCGAGCCCCGCTCCGAGCACCGCACGGTCGTCGTGCAGATCGGCCGCGACCACGAGGCCGCGCGCGCTCGCCTCGAGGACGCCGCGGCCTGGCACCTGCTGGATCTCGACGAAGACACATGATCCGCGTCGTCGCTACGTCGTGGCCAGCTCGTCGACGATCGCCGCCATCGTGACCCGGGCGCGGGCGAGCTCGTCGGGCCGCAGCGTGACACCGCCGACGACCGCGTGGCCGCCGCCGCCGTGGCGCGCGCACAGGGCGCCGAGGTCGTGGCGCCGCAGCTCCTTGGTCCACGGGTTGACGCCGACCGAGAGCTTGATGCTCTGCGGCGAGATCGTGCCGGACACCGCGTAGAGCGCGGTGGGAAACAGCAGGTAGCCGAGGAAGCCGGGGCTGCGCGCGCCGGGGTCGTCGAAGCGGTCGAACACGATCACGTCGCCGTGCCAGACCCCGAGCTTGGCGACGGCGTCGAGCTCGCGGGCGCGCTCGGCCGCGACGGCGTCGAGCTCGCGGGCGATCTCGGGTCGCGCGGCGACCTCGGCGAGCGAGGCGCGCGACAGCCAGCCGACGTAACGCGCGGTGTCGACGGGCGTGCGGCCGTGCGCGAGCCAGGCGGCGAGGCGCTGCGCCGGCAAGTCGAGGGCGACGGCGGCCTCGGGCGAGGCGAACTGGGCGGCATCGATCGTGTCGGCCCACACGACCGCCTCGATGAGGTGGGGCGGCGGGGTCCAGCGCCAGCTCCCCTCGGCGAGCGCACGGCCGATCAGGCCGGCGCACGACGGCGCGGTCGGATCGAAGAACCACGTGGGCTGATGCTCGCGCACGAAGACTTCCCGGAGCTCGGGCGGCTGGAACGCGGTCGGGTGGTGATCGAACCACCACCGCATCTTCGGATCGGCGCAGAACCGGAAGTCGACGCAGGCGTGGTCATCGGCGTCGAGCGGGATGCCGTCGAACGGATTGCCGTCCTTGTGGATCATCCCGATCGGGATCGCCTCGGCGCCGCGATCGATCACGTCGCGGTAGAACGCCGAGAACAACGCCGCCGAGGTCGTGCCGTCGAAGCATGCGTCGTGGAAGAAGATCTTTAGGACGCGTCCCACGTCGGCCGGAGGTCAGCATACCGCGGGGAGATGGCGAGCGGGGTGTCGGATAGGTGTTACCTTCGCGGGATGTCGGACTCGGTCTATCGCTGGCTCCTCACGGGTCACCTCATTGGTGTGATCCTGTGGGTTGGGTCGATGTTCTCGGTCTACTGGTTGCTCCGGCTGCACGCCCAGGCGCCCAAGGACGTGCACGAGAAGCTCACGCTGATGGAGCGCTCGCTGGCCATGACCATGGACATCGCGGCGATGCTGGCGATGGTCTGCGGCCTGGGCATGGCGTTCAGCCACGGCGGCACGCACCCCACGAGCAACCTGTTCGCGGCGCCCGGCGCCGGCTGGTTCCACATCAAGCTGACCGCGGTGGTGCTCGGCGTGCTGCCGGTGCACGGCATGGTGCGCGGCAAGATCGCCAAGTTCGGTCGCGGCCAGATGTCGACGGTGTCGCAGGGGATGTGGAGCCTGCTGCTGATCGCGATCGTGGTGATCGTCGTCATGGTGATCCGCGGACCGATGATGTTCGCGCACGCGTCGTAGCGGCGGCGGCGTGCCGACGATCCTGCACGTCGACCTCGATGCGTTCTACGCCGCGGTCGAGCAGCGGGATGACCCGACGCTGCGCGGCAAGCCGGTGCTGGTGGGCGGCTCGGCGCGCCGCGGCGTGGTCGCGGCGTGCTCCTACGAGTCGCGCGTGTTCGGCATCCACTCGGCGATGCCGATGGCCGAGGCGCTGCGGCGCTGCCCGCACGCCATCGTCGTGCGCCACCACATGGAGCGCTACGCCGCCGCGTCGCACGAGTTCTTCGCGATCCTCGGCGACTACTCGCCCGAGGTCGAGGGCCTGTCGCTCGACGAGGCGTTCCTCGACGTCACGGCCAGCGAGCGGCTGCTCGGCGACGGCCCGACGATCGCGCGCGAGATCAAGCGCCGCGTCCGCGCGCAGCTCGCGCTGGTCGCGTCGGTCGGCGTCGCGCCGATCAAGCTCGCCGCCAAGATCGCGTCGGACATCGACAAGCCCGACGGCCTGCGCGTCGTGACCGCCGAGCAGCTGCTCGGCTTCCTCCACCCGCTGCCGGTGACCCGGCTGTGGGGCGTGGGCGAGACCACGCGCGCCGCGCTCGCGACGCTCGGCATCCAGACCATCGGCGATGTCGCGCGCTATCCCGAGAGCGCGCTGGTAGCGCGGCTCGGCGCGGTCACCGGTCACCACCTCGCGGCGCTCGCGCGCGGCGAGGATCACCGCGCCGTGGTCGCCGAGCACGATCCGGTCACGGTCGGCCACCAGGAGACGTTCGACGAGGACGTCGAGGACAAGGGCGAGCTGGCCGTGCTGCTGCTCGAGCAGGCCGATCGCGTCGCCGCGCGGCTGCGCGCCGCCGAGCTGCGCGCCCACGCCGTGGTGCTGATCGTCAAGTACGACGACTTCCGCCAGATCACGCGGCGCACCACGCTCGACGCGCCGACCAGCGACGGCGGCGTCCTCGCGCGCACGGCGATCGAGCTGCTCGCCAAGGTCGTGATCGAGCCGCGCAAGGGCGGGCGCGTCCGGCTGTGCGGCATCGCGGCGACCCAGCTCGAGCCGCGCGACGCCCCGCGCCAGCTCGGCTTCGACGAGGCCGCCCGCGCTCGCGGCGAGCGGCTCGGCGACACGATCGACAAGCTGTCGGCCAAGTTCGGCAAGGGCACGATCCGCCGCGCCGTCCACCTCGACGACGAAGACGAGTAGCCGCGCGAACGCTACGCGGTCGGGAAGCTCTTGCCGTCGACGTGCTGCAGCTCGAGCGCCGCCAGGTCGATGCCCGCGAGGCAGCGCACGTTGACCGCCACCATCGGCGAGCCGTCGCGCTTCTTGCCGTGCGCGAACGGCTTGATGCCGCAGGTCTTGCAGAAGTGATGATTGATGACGTGGCGATTGAACGTGTAGTTGCTCAGCTGATCCTCGCCCGAGCGCAGCGTGAAGCTGCTGGGGTCCGCGAACGCGAGCAACGTGCCGCTCCTGCTGCACATCGAGCAGTTGCACGTGACCACCTTGCCGAGCTCCAGGTCGACGTCATACGTCACCGCGCCGCAGTGACACGAACCGGTGTAGTGAGCCATGGCGCATGCTAGCCCCGCCGCGGTCCGGCGCCAACTGGCCGTGGCGCCATCACAAGTTCTTCGCGCTCGTCGACGCGGACGATCGAGGTTCCCAAAGTCCGCGGCTCGCGTGTCAGGTTGGAGAACGCGAAAGGGAACCATGCACCGTCTCCTGGCAATCACCGCGGCACTGGCGTGCGCGATCTCCGCGCGCGAGGCGCGCGCCCAGACGCCGGCGAGCGTGGCGACGTATGCGCTGGTGATCGGCTCGAACGCCGGCGGCGCCGGGCAGGTCGCGCTGCGCTACGCGGAGGACGACGCGCGGCGGGTCGCGGCGACGCTGGTCGAGCTCGGCGGCTACGCGGCGGACGCGGTCGACGTGGTCGTGCACCCGACGCCGGACGCGGTGCGCGAGCACCTCGCGGCGCTCGGCGCGCGGGTCGCCGCGGATCGCGCCGCCGGCCGCCAGGCGCGCGTGCTGTTCTACTACTCGGGGCACGCGCGCTCGACCGCGCTCGATCTCGGGCCCGACGAGCTGGCCCTCGGCGAGCTACGCCAGCGGCTGTTCGCGCTGCCCACGACGCTGACCGTGGTCGTGCTCGACGCCTGCCAGAGCGGCGCGTTCTCGCGCATCAAGGGCGCGCGGCCCGCGGCCGACTTCTCGTTCAACTCGCGCCAGCACCTCGACGCCAGCGGGATCGCGGTGCTGGCGTCGTCGAGCGGCAGCGAGCTGTCGCAGGAGAGCGAGCAGCTGCGCTCGTCGTACTTCACGCACCACCTGCTGGTCGGCCTGCGCGGCGCCGGCGACGCCGACGGCGACGGCCAGGTCTCGATCGACGAGGCCTACCGCTACGCGTACCACCAGACGCTGCTCGCGACCGCCGGGACCGCGGTCGGCGGCCAGCACGTCAGCCTCGAGGTCGACCTCAAGGGCCACGGCCAGGTGCCGCTGTCGTTTCCGCGCGCCGCGACCGCGGCGATCGAGCTGCCGGCGGCGCTCGAGGGCCAGACCCTCGTCGAGGACGCGCGCGCGCACACCGTGCTCGCCGAGACCTACAAGGCGCGCGGGGCGTCTGTACGGATCGCGGTCGCGCCCGGCGCGTATCGTGTGCTGGTGCGCCACGCGGGCCGGCTCGCGCGCTGCGCGGTGACGACCGGCGCGGGCACGGTGGCGGTCGAGCTCGCGCGCTGCTCGAGCGAGGCGATCGTCGTCGCCGCGAGCAAGGGCGACGCGCCGCCGCCCGCGCTGCGCCTCGAGCTCGTCGGGTTGATCGGCGGCGAGCGCCACGACGGCTTCACCGACACGCTCGCCGCGTTCGGCTACCAGGAGCAGATCGGCGCCGGCGCCGGCGTCGCCGGCAACGTCCTGCGGCAGATGGAGCGCCGGCTGTGGCTCGGCGGCTTCGTCGCGTACACCACCGCGCCGGCGTGGACGCAGCCGACCGAGCGCGAGCCGCTGCGCTTCACGTGGAGCACGGCGATCGTCGGTGCGCTGGTCCGCGGCGTCCAGCCGTTCGGCGACCACGGCTTCGCCGCGCGCAGCGGCGTGTACGCGCAGCTCGGCGCCGGCCTCGGCCTCGGCACGACGACGCTGCGCGATCAGGACGGCGTGCGCACCACCGAGCGCTTCGCCGGCTGGGCGACGACGCTCGGCGGCGGCGTCACGCTCGGCGTCGGCCGCGCGATCGGCGTCGCGCTCGGCTACCAGCTCGACTACGCGCCGGTGATCGACAACCTCGCCGGTGACACCCACGCCAGCGGCGGCCACCGGCTGACCGCCACCGCCTCTTACACCTACTGAGGAAGCCATGCGAGCCTCGATCCTTGTTCTGGGCCTGACCGCCACGCAGCTCGGCGCGACCGAGTGCGGCGGTGGCATCACGCGCGACCCCGGCTTCGATCTGTGGTGCGGCGAGACGCTGTGCGCCTGGTCGGTCGCGCAGGGCGACGTCCGTCGCGCGGCGACCTGGCACGAGGCCGACGCCGGCGTCGAGCTGCTCGCGAGCGACGCGGTGATCGAGCAGCGCACGCCGGTCGACTCGCGCGACGGCACCTGCATCCGGTTCGAGCTGGTGTCGGACATCGACGAGTCGGCGCAGGTCGCGCTCGACGTCGACGTCTACGGCGACGGCACGGTCGAGAAGTCGTTCCCGCTGCCGACCACGCACTGGCGGCAGGCCTCGTACGTGTTCGCGGTCCAGGCGCCGTTCACCGCGATCCGGTTCGCGATCGCCAAGCACGGCCCCGGGCGCGCCGTCGTCGCGCGGATGCGCGCGGCGATCGTCGACACCGGGTGCGAGGGCGGCGTGGCGCTCGACGGCGGCCCGGCGCCGCTCGGCGCGCTGTGCGAGACCGGCGAGGACTGCGCGAGCGCGATCTGCGTGAGCGCCAGCTTCTTCACGCCGACGCGCTGCGCGGGGTGCGATCTGGCGAGCGCGGCGTGCGGTGACGGCGAGGTCTGCGGCGTGGCGCCGCCCAGCCTGCCCGAGCGCGGCGTGCCGCTCGCATGCATCGCCGAGGCGGACAAGGCGCTCGGCGAGCAGTGCCGCGATGGCGCGGAGTGCGCGACCGGTGTGTGCAGCGCCGGCGTGTGCTCGAGCTGCGCCGCCAGCGCGGACTGCGGCGGCGCCGCGTGCGAGCCGGCGTACCCGGCAGGGCCGTCGCTGTGCGCGCCCGGCCAGGCCCACGCGGCGGCCGGCGAGCCGTGCGCCCTCGACGCCGACTGCGCGAGCCAGCGCTGCGCCGGCCCGCCGCGCCAGCAGTGCAGCGACGGCCGCAGCTGCAAGACCGACGCGGGCTGCCCGGTCGACGCCGCGCTCGCCCCCGGACCGTGCACCACGGTGGGCATACAGGGTGGACGCTGTAGCTGATCCACAGGCGGCGTATCGCGTGTTCGGACCCGCGCTCGTTCGCAAGGCCGAGCGCATGTTGCGAAGTCGCGAGGACGCCGTCGATGTCGTGCACACGCTGTTCGCTGATCTGCTCCCGACCTGGAACTCCGACGTGGACCTCCCCTACCTCCATCGCGCGGTGACCAACCGCTGCCTCAACCTGGTGCGCGATCGCGGCACGCGCGCGCGGCTGCTCGAGCGCGAGCAGGTCGCCGCGGCGCCGATCGGCCGGGTCCGGCTCGACGACGAGATCGTCGGCGTCGCGCTGCTCGCCGCGCTGGCCGATCGGCTCGACGACCCCCACCTCCAGATCCTGGTGTGCCGGTTCGTCGACGACATGACCCAGGACGAGATCGCCGCGCACCTGGCGGTCTCGCGCAAGACGGTCGGCAAGCGGCTCGATCGGATCCGCGAGGCTGTCATCGCGTTGCGCCGCGAGGAGGCGTCGTGACGGCGTGCATCGGCGAGCCGATCTCGTGGCCGCGGCTCGAGCGCTTCGCGCTGGCCGCGGGCGACCCGGCGATCGCGGCGCACGTCGAGGCGTGCCCGGCGTGCCGGCAGTGCCTCGCGCAGATCCAGGGCGACGTCGTCGAGCTCCCGCCGCTCGTGATGCGCCCCGGCCGGCCCGGCGTCGTCGCGCCGGAGCTCGCGCGCCGCGCCGCGCCGTCCGCGCGCTGGCGCTGGCTGGTCCCGGTCTTCGCCACCGCCGCCGCGGCGGTGATCGTCTTGATCGTCGTGCGCCGCCCGGCGCCGCCCATCGACGGCTTCGGCGCGGCGATCGGCGTCAAGGGTGTCGGCGAGGTCACCCTCGAGCTGGTGCGCGAGCGCGCCGGCGCGACCGAGCTCGACGCGCGCCGCTACGCGCCGGGCGACCGCTGGAAGGTGATCGTCAGCTGCCCTCCGCGCGCCGCGGCGGTCGCGATCGACGTCTCGGTCGACGACGGCCTCACCGTCGATCATCCGCTCGCGCCGGCGCAGCTCGCGTGCGGCAACCGCGTCGTCGTGCCCGGCGCGTTCACCGTCACCGGCGCGCGCCCCAACCGCGTGTGCGTCACCGCGGCAGCTGCGCCCGGCGCCGAGGGCGGCACCGCGTGCGCGACGCTCGAGCCAGCAGACGGGCGCTAGCGAAACGCCGGACGCCAGCGCGCTGTCGTGGCGTCGGCGCCGACGACGACGATCGCGTAGGGTCCGCTGTGCCAGGCCAGCGCGCGCAGCTCGCCGTCGTGGCGCTCGAGGCGCTCCGGCGCGATGCCGTGGGCGTGCTGCACGAGGTACGTCACGTCGTCGTCGCCGACCCGGCCGCGGATCAGCGCCGCCGGGCGGTTCAGGATCGTCAGCTGGCGGACGCCGACCACCGTCATCGTGTCGCGCGGCAGCGGGACGTCCTTGCCGGCGACGCCGAACGCCCATGCGCGCAGCTCGGTCGGGTTCAGCCCGGCCAGATCCCAGCGCGGGTTGATCTCGCGGTGGTACGCGAGCGCCTCGGTGACCAGCACGTTGTGGCGCGCCGGAAACGTCGTGTAGATCGCGATCACCGTCCCGGTCAGCACGGTGAGCGTGAACAGCAGCGAGACCGAGACCCGGCGATGCGGCGGGCGCGGCGGCGTGACCAGGGCGGCGTCACCCTCGACGGGACCGGTGGACTCTGCTTCGACGAGCTTCATCTCAACAACCGAGGCGGCGCGCCGAACCTGCGCACGAACTCGTCCGATAACTTCGCACAGAATGCCGCCGTGTCCGTAGTCGGGTCGGTCTCGATCAGATGGCGGCACACGATGCCGGCGCTCCCGTGCGCATCCGCCCAGGCCCGCGCCGCCGCCGCTACATCTAGAGCATGCTCGTAGTGCACCATGGCGCTCTTGCCGCGCGGGTAGTCGAGCAGGCCGGCGGCCAGCCGGAGCTGCAGCATGCCCGCGCTCGCCGGGGCGAGATCCCCGGCGTCGGCGAGCGGATACCACGGACCGAAGCGCATCGCTTCATTGTACCGTGGCCGCGTGGTCGTCGAACCCGATGCTCAGCAACGCTTCGCCGCGTTCGAGGCCGAGGAGCGCGGTTCCATCGACCGTGTCGACTTCGGCGCCGCCGGCCCGCCCGATCGCCTGGTGTGCGGCGACGCGATCGACGAGCTGGCCGCGCTCGCCGACGGCGCGCTGCACGCGATCTACATCGATCCGCCGTTCGGCACCGGCGACGTCCAGCACGGCCGCGGCCACGCCTACGCCGACCGCGCCGACGATCCCGACGCCTTCGTTGCCTGGTTGCGTCCTTATCTTGCGCACTGCCGCCGCGTGCTCGCGGCGACCGGCTCGCTGTTCGTGCACCTCGACTACCGCGCCGTCCACTACGTCAAGATCGCGCTCGACCAGCTGTTCGGTCGCGCCCAATTCGTCAATGAAATCGTGTGGTGCTACGCGGTCGGCGGCAAGAGCCGGCGCGGCTTCGCCCGCAAGCACGACACCATCCTGTGGTACGCGCGCGGCGCGGGCTGGGCATTCTATCCCGACGCGGTGCGCGTGCCTCGCAGAGGTGGCTCTCACATGCGCGTCGTGGACGGCGTGCAGGAAAAAACTGATCGTAAGACCGGCCGGGTCTATCGCTATCCCGTCGCAGCAGGCAAAGTGCCTGAGGATTGGTGGACCGACGTCGAAACCCTGAACCATTCGGACCGCGAGCGGACCGGATGGCCCTCGCAGAAACCGGAGCGGCTGGTCGAGCGCATCCTGCGTGGTGTGACGGCGCCCGGCGACCGTGTGGCCGACTGGTTCGTCGGCTCGGGCACGACGGCGGCGGTCGCGCAGCGACTTGGCCGCGGCTTCGTGGCGGTCGATCGCGAGGCAGCTGCGATCGAGCTCTGCGTCGCGCGGCTGACGCAGCAAGGGCGCAGGCTGGCAGCCGACGGCACACCACCGCCGCCGATCCACGTCGAACGCCCCAACAATCGTCGACGGTAGGACGCATTTCCGCCGGAGCCCTTGCCGCTCGGTGCTCGGCGGGTGAGTATTCCGGAGCGCAAGGCGACTGATGGCGGCCTCTCCCCAAGACGAAGCCCCCCGTGTGACGCTCGAAGCCTGGCTCGTAACCGACGTCGGCATCGTGCGCGAGCACAATGAGGACTCGGCGTACATGGAGCCGGCCAACGGCTTCTTCATCGTCGCCGATGGCATGGGTGGCCACGCCGCCGGCGAGGTCGCCTCCGCGATGGCCGTCGATACCGTGCGCAAGACGCTCGAGGGCGCCGGCGCCGAGATCGAGACGTTCAAGCGCGCGCCGACCGACGCCGGCCGCCGCGGCATCGTGCAGCTGCTGCAGAGCGCCGTGCTGTCGGCCCACCAGGCCGTGTTCCAGCGCGGTCAGAACGAATCGGACAAGGCCGGTATGGGGACGACGCTCGACGTCGTGCTCGTCGCCGGGCCCGAGGCGTTCGTCGCCCACGTCGGCGACAGCCGCACGTACCTGGTGCGCGACGGCCGCTCGTCGCAGATCACGACGGATCACACCGTCGCCGAGGTCCTCGTCATCGAGGGCAAGCTGACGATCGAGGAGGCGCAGGTCTCGCCGCTGCGGACGATCCTGGTCAACGCGATCGGCGTCTCGGCCGACGTCGGCGTCGAGATGGCGCACGTGACGCTCAAGCGCGGCGACCGCCTGCTGCTGTGCTCGGACGGCCTGCACGACTACTTCCCCATCGAAGAAGAGATCGCCCAGAAGCTGTCGGCCGACGCGCCGGGCGACGCGCTCAAGGAGATGGTCGAGCTCGCCAAGACGCGCGGCGGGCACGACAACATCACCGGCGTCGCGGTGCACGTCACCGAGGTCGTCGAGGCGGTGCCGGCGCAGCTCGACGGTGAGCGCACGCAGCCGGTGGATCTCACGGGCAGCAATCCGTTCGCGTCGGACGAGCCGACCGAGACGGCGTTCGTCGAGCCGGTGCCGATGTCGAAGGTCACGACGTCGTCGACGCGCGACCCGGCGCTGCTCAAGTCGACGCAGCCGATGCGGATCGTCGACGACGAGGCCACCGCCGACACGCTCCCGCCGAGCGACAAGCCCAAGGCGAAGGCCGCCACGCCCGACGTGCCGACCGCCGCGGAGCTCGCCAGCGCCGAGACGATCGACATCAAGCTCGACGATCCGTCGAAGCCCGAGGACGCCGCGGCGGCTGACGCCAAGCCGGCGGCCGATGCCAAGGCGACCAACGACGCCAAGGCGGACGATGGTTCGGCGAAGCCCGACGCCGCCAGGCCGGACGGCGCGTCGGCGAAGCCCGACGACGGCGCGCCGGTCGAGATCGAGACCGCTGATACCGGTCAGATGCGCATTCCCAAAGACGTCGGCTAGCACGGTCGGTCATGGCGTGGATCGTCCCGGCCGAGCTCGAGGAGGCCGTGCACGCCGCCGCACGCGCGACGTTGGGCGACGCGCCGCTCGCGACCGCCGCGCTCACGCGATCGATCGTCGATCGCTCGCGGCGCTACACCAGCGAGCGTGACCGGCCGGCGACCGATCGCGCCGGCGACCTCGCGGCGCGCGCGATGTTCTTCACCGTCGCCGACGCGATGAAGCTCGCGATCCCGCTCGGCGAGCTCGCGCATCGCGGCGCCCTGCCCGCCGCGCGCCCGCTGCGGATCGTGGATCTCGGCGCCGGCTGCGGCGCGATGAGCCTCGGCGCGATCGCCACGCTGCCCGCGGACGTCGCGATCGACATCCTCGCGATCGATCGCGACGGCCCCGCGCTCGCGATCGCGCGCGCCGCGGTCCGCGACTTCGCCGCCCGGCGCGGCGCCACGGTCGCGATCGCGACGCGCGACGACGATGTCACGCGCGCCCGGCTGCCGGCCGCCGACCTGATCGTGATCGGCACGCTGCTCAACGAGCTGACCGGCGAGGATCGGCTCGCCCTGGTCGAGCGCGCGCTCGCCGCGATCGGCGACGACGGCGCGGTGATCATCGTCGAGCCCGCGCTGCGCGACACCGCGCGGGCGCTGCACGAGCTGCGCGACGCGGTGATCGGCGCTGGCCGCGGCCACGTGTTCGCGCCGTGCACGCGGACCGGCGCGCCGTGCCCCGCGCTCGCCGATCCGAGCGACTGGTGCCACGAGGATCGCGCGCTCCAGCTGCCGCGCCGCACCGCCGAGCTCGCCCGCATCACGCACCTGCGCGACAGCGGCATGAAGTTCGCGTACCTCGTGCTGCGCCGCCAGCCGCTCGCGCTGGTCGACGCGTCGCCGGCCTGGCGCATGGTGAGCGCGCCGATGCCGGCCAAGGGCAAGCTCGAGATCTTCGGCTGCAGCGACGCCGGCCGCGTCCCGCTGCGCCTGCTGCGCCGTCACCGCAACGCCGACAACCGCAGCTTCGAGCAAGCCGACCGCGGCGACGTCCTGATCCTCGACGCCGCGCCCGACGACACCCGCGTCGAGATCACCGGCGAGATCCGCGTCGCGCGCCGCACGCCGGCCGAGTCGTAAGCGGTTTGCCGCAACCAGCCACACGCGTCGCCGCGCCGCGTCCTCGCAGCGAGGCGTAGGCTACGCGGATGACGTCTCGGCTGCGTGCTGTCCTCGTGTGCTGGGTCGCCGCGTGCGGCTCCACGCCTTCCTCGATCGTGCCGCCCGCCGGACCGCCGGCGACCGCGACCACCGTGACCGTCGCGCCGGCGCTCGATCCGCCGCAGCCGACGCTGCGCCTGCCGCGCAACTTCCTGCCGACCGGCTACCGCGCGCGCCTCGCGATCGATCCGGCGAGCGACGGCTTTCGCGGCGCGATCGAGATCGACGGTGACCTCCGCGAGCGCTCGCAGCGGATCTGGCTCCACGGCCGCAAGCTCGTCGTCGCGAGCGCGAAGCTCACGCAGGGCGCGCGCGTCGTGCGCGTCGAGGTGACCAGCGCCGGCGACGACCTGCTGTCGCTCCAGCTCGCCGAGCCGATCGATCCCGGCCGCTACACGATCGCGATCGAGTACCGCGGCGGCTTCGACCTCCAGGTTGCGAGCGGCGCGTACAAGCGCACGTTCGACGACGCGGCCTACGTCGCAACCCAGTTCGAGCCGGTCTACGCGCGCCGCGTGTTCCCCTGCTTCGACGAGCCCGACCGCAAGGTCCCGTGGCAGCTCACGCTCGACGTGCCGACCGCGCTCGTCGCGGTGACCAACACGCCGGCGCTCCAGGAGACCGCGCTCGACGCCACGACCAAGCGGATCGTGTTCGCGCCGACGCGGCCGCTGCCGAGCTACCTGCTGGCGTTCGGCGTCGGGCCCTACGAGATCGTCGACGCCGGCAAGACCCGCAGCGGCACGCCGATCCGGATCATCGCGCTGCGTGGCCGCGCGAAGGAGGCGGCGTGGGCGGCCCAGACCACGGGCAAGATCGTCCAGCTGCTCGAGGACTACTTCGGCACGCCGTACCCGTACGCCAAGCTCGATCAGATGTCGACCGCGCTGCCGGGCGGCGGCGCGATGGAGAACCCCGGCCTGATCATCTACGGCAAGTCGACGATCCTGCGCGATCCCGCCGTCGAGAGCCCGGCCGAGCGCTTCGCCTGGGTCGATGTCGCCGCGCACGAGCTCGCCCACCACTGGTTCGGCGATCTGGTCACCATGGCGTGGTGGGATGACCTCTGGCTCAACGAGGGCTTCGCGACCTGGCTCGGCACCAAGATCACCGGCCAGTTCGACCCGGCGGGGTACGGCGAGCTGCTCGCGCTGGCCGATCGTCGCGACGCGCTCGACGCCGACGGCCTGGTCAGCGCGCGTCGGATCCGCGAGCCGATCGTGAGGCCCGGCGACATCCACGACGCGTTCGACGGCATCACCTACAGCAAGGGGGCCAGCGTGCTCGCAATGTTCGAGCACGCGATCGGCCCCGACAAGCTCCGCGACGGCGTGCGCGCGTACATCGCCGCGCACCGCGACGGCAACGCGACGTCGACCGACTTTCTGGCGGCGATCTCGGCGGCCGCCGGTCGCGACGTCGCGACGTCGTTTCGCACCTTCCTCGACCAGGCGGGCGTGCCGGTGGTGAGCGCCGAGCTGCGTTGCACCGCGGGTCAGCCGCCGGTCCTGCAGCTCCGGCAGCACCGCTTCGTGCTGCCGGGGTCGCCGGCTTCGGCCGAGCGCGCGCCGTGGCAGATCCCGGTGTGCGTCGCGTTCGAGCGCGGCGGCCAGCGCGCCGAGACCTGCACCGAGCTGACAGCCGCGCGCAGCGAGCTCGCGCTCGACAGCCCGACCTGTCCCGCCTGGATCCTGCCCAACGC
>Ga0307513_10008148_pt1 | contig 13455 bp, 3 predicted proteins | sample 15_EM_MG_FD_202174 | JGI IMG/M metagenome (GOLD analysis project Ga0307513, IMG submission 202174) | Populus trichocarpa ectomycorrhiza microbial communities from riparian zone in the Pacific Northwest, United States - 15_EM | ecosystem: Host-associated > Plants > Roots > Unclassified | place...
ACCCGTCACCTTTGGGCAGCAAGTGTGACACACTCAGGTCATTATTGGTGATATTTTATGGTGTCGTTGAACTTGTCTTATCGATATTTTTTTTATGGTTCTGGTGATGTCGTAATTAGAGCTTCAATATGCCTCAAAGATTTTTTTTTATTTCTTTCTTTATCTTTTCTCTTCATGTGCAACCCATTTCATAATGTTTTTTAATTTTCATGATTATGAATATCGATAATTTTTTATTTTATAATTTTTTTTCAATGATTGCCAAGTTTTAGGCTAACAAGGAGTTTAAATACTCTTAGAAAATAACTCTAATGGAACTATCCTTGTGGACTAAATCGGTCCACTTATAAAATTGACCTAAAACCTGTACTAATAAGATTAAAATACTGATTCAAATAAGCCTTGGATCTTAGTTGAAAACTAAGTATTAATTAAGCCCAAACATAATGAAAATAATAAATCTCCTAGTTGAAATAATATCATGAACGGAGTTTTCATTATAGAAATACTAGGGTCTTTGTTGTCATCTTTATATATTCAAAATAAGCTAGAAAATTGATTGCTGAAGTTGCCTCTCTTTAGTTTCCTTGTATGTCTAGGAAAATTAATTGTAGCTTTACAGAATCCTTTCAAAACATAAAAAAACACCTTTGTTGCATTCCTTCAACCTTCCTTGTAGGATTAGAAAATTCCCTAAAATAAGCTAACCAGACCTTTTTTCCTTGTGTAGCTAAGATGGATAAGGAATCTTAGTAAGAAAAGGAATTTGAAATATTAATAAATCATTGCCACACATTAAAATTATGTTGCAACCCATAAAACATCTTTGTAGAACTAGAAAATTCCCAAAACAAGCTGCCACATTCTTGTAGGAAAAGGATCCTTGCCAAATAGAAAATCCATAAGTAAAAAGGAAGTAAATAAAAAAAGTCATACAACCTATTTTGACCTACATCGTAACACCTTTCTAAAATCCGATCCACTTGAAATTTTACCCCAACATAGCAAAATACATCTGAAATCTTTAGGTAAAGTTTCAGCCCGATCCAACAGTTTAATTTAGAGTTATGATCAATAGCATTAAACTGGATGGTCACATTCTTGTAGAAAAAGGATCCTTGCCAAATAGAAAATTCACAAGTTAAAAGGAAGTAAATAAAAAAAAGTCATACAACTTATTCTGACCTACATCTTCCTAAAATCCGATCCACTTGAAATTTTACCCTAACATAGAAAAATACATATGGAATCTTCAGGTAAAGTTTTAGCTCGATCCAAAAGTTGGATTTAGAGTTATGATCAATAGTATTAAATTGGATGGTGGGAAATTTTACGCCAAAATCCAAATTTGACCTTGCTTGGATCATATCATGATTTCTTTCAAATTTTATTATTTACTTACTTTTGACTTGAGGACTTTCTATTTAACAAGGATCCTAAAAAGGCAAAAGAGCTTTAAAGGCTAATTGATGAGTTGATGGAGAAGGGATACATTCATGAGAGTATGAGCCTATGTGTTGTGCCTATATTACTTGTGCCTAAGAAGAATGAAACATGGATGATATGTGTTTATTGCCGAGCCATCAACAATATAACGGTAAATATAAACATCTCATTTCTAATCTTGATGACATGTTAGATGAGTTACATAGATCATGTATTTTCTCTAAAATTGACATGAAAAGTGGGTACCATTAGATTATGATGAAAGAAAGTGATGAGTGAAAAACTGCATTTAAGACTAAGTATGATTTATATGAATAGTTAGTCATGTTGTTTAGACTTACAAATACACTTAGCACATTTATACATTTAATGAATCATGTATGCATGTGTTTATAGGTAAGTTTGTGATTGTGTATTTTGATGACATTCTGATCTATAGTAAGAACTTGCATGGGCATCTTGATCATTTGCGTAATGTACGTAGTGTGTTGCGTAGTGAGAAATTATATGCTAATCTTAAAAAGTGTAATTTTTGTACGGAGAAAATTGTGTTTCTTGGTTATGATGTAATTGCACAGGGTATCGAAATGGATGAGGAGAAAGTTAATGCCATCTAGGATTGGCTTACATCAAAATCGGCAAGTGAGTAAGAAGTTTTCATGGGTTAACTAGTTTTTATAGGTGTTTTATGAAATATTTTAGTACATTAGCTGCACCCTTGAATGAAGTTGTTAAAAAGTTAATTGGGTTTAAATGGGGGGAGGAATAAGAATCAACTTTTCTCTTTTAAAAGAAAAATTATGTTTTGCATCTGTTTTAGTTTTACTTGACTTTATAAAAGCATTTGAAATTTAATGTGATGCATCTGGAATAGGAATAATAATTGTGTTAATGTAGGATCAAAGACGTATTACTTATTTTAGTGAGAAGTTAAGTGGAACGACTTTGAACTATTCCACTTATGACAAAGAACTATATGCTTTGGTAAAGAACACTTGAGACATGACAACATTACTTGTGGCTAAAAGAGTTCGTAAGACATTCAGATTATGAGTCATTGAAACCTATAAAAGGACAAGGTAACTGACATGATCAAATGATTGATGTCTTCTTCTAAGTGCAGAAGTGTCGAAGTAATAAATAACCCGGCAAGACCAGGGTCGAACCACATGAGGTTAACTGTATAAATTACAAATAAAAAAACAAATAATAACAGAAAAGGAGTTGAAGAGAGCTTTGAGATGTGATATTGATATAAGGATTAAACAATGATAAAATAATTGTCAAGGTTAGAGGATTTACTAATGGTATTTCAAACAAGTATAGTATAAATTCTTTTTATTACTCAACTGGAAACCACACACAGAGGAGGTTCCAATCGGATTATAAATTGTTAACATGATTAAATTAGTTATCTTATTCGAATAATACTAATACTTGTAAATGTTGTTAGGCATTCATGATTATAACTTATGTTAACAACAAATCAAGTTCCTTTCATAGCACAGGTATCGGTTATAGCATACAGTTAGGTTATGAAAGTGCCAAGTATTTGTTGTACCAAGGGTTATACAACATAAATCTAGATTAACTATTTAACAAGCAAAGTATTAAGAGTGAATAAGATAACAAATACAAAACATGTTAGTATCAAACATTAAGGTCCATGTTGAGTTTATATTATACTTATTCTTACACAATTAGTGTAACCTTTTCACCTTGACATAATAAACTTAGTTGAACATTATGAATAAGAGAAACATAGATAAACAAGAGGAGAACATGATTATATCAGTATAATAAAGGAAATGAAAGGCATAAACAAGAGATTAATGAAAACAAAACTTAAGCATTACAAAAATATAAAGAGAGAGCAAGAATATGATCTTGATCTGAAAACCAAGATGCCTAAATGCATGAGAAATACCTCTTTTTATAGGCTAAAACTTGGAACTATTGATTTGATGACTAATTGTTGAGTGGGTGGCCACATCTTGACTTGGTGACAATTCTTATCGTCTTGTCTGAACAAAACGTCATTGCTAACATTAGAATTTGAATAGATTGTCCGCATGAAAGTTCTAGGAAATTGTCTCATCTTTCCAAAAAAAAAGAATCAGTGCATTTGGACTTCTAGAACTCGAGATATGGGCTGAACATTGAACAGTGTCTGGGCTGTAGGACAGATTCTGACTTCTGCGTTGTTGCTAAGATTTGGACTTCCAAACAGTAGAATTAAGTCTTGGACTCCGCATGAATGTTTTAGGCCTATGTCTTAGCTTTCTAGCCATATAAAAAAAATTGAAATCCAAGATCTACAGCTCCACATATAACCCAATGACTGAACAGTGTTTCAGTTTGGACTGAACCAACATCTCTTTTCTAAGCTTAACCCTCTCTCTGTCTTCTTAATTTCAGTAGTTGAAGTCATCAATCAATCATTTGATTTATGTGATAGGCCTGAATTTAAAATGAGCATTTACCATAAATTAAAGGTATCTTATATTATTAGACATGTTATTATAAAACATGCTTTAATTAGGAGTTATTGATACTTCAAGTGCAGAATGATGATATAAAACCTTGATAAAAATATACTTTTAAGTATTAATTAGTAACTTAAATATGACACATGCAAAATGGGTTGAATTTATTGAGACTTTTCCTTATGTAATCAAGTATAAGTAAGGTAAAGAGAACATGGTGGCTGATGCACTTTCACACATGTATGTTCTTTTAAACACTATGAGTACTAAATCTAGGCTTTGAATATGTGAAGGAATTGTATGCTAATGATTCTAACTTTTCCAAAATATATAATGCATGAAGCCATTTGATTTTTGGTAAGTTTTATTTGATAGATGGTTACTTGTTCAAAGAGAATCGATTGTGTTTCTACTAGTTCTTTGCGTGAATTGCTTGTTCATGAAGCATATAAGGGTGTTTTAAAGGGTCATTTTGAGGTTGCAAAAACTTTGAATGTATTGCATGAACATTTCTATTGGCCAAAGATGAATAGCGATATGCAATGAATCTGTGAATAGTGCATTGCATGTAGAAAGACAAAATCTAGAGTACAACCACATGAACTATATGCACCATTGTCTGCATCTACTGAACCTTAGGTAGATATATCTATCAAATGTTTTTAGCTTTACCTAGGTCAAAGAAAGGTAGAGACTCTATTTTTGTTAGGGTTGATAGGTTTTCTAAGATGACGCATTTCATTGCATGTCATAAGACTGATAATGCATCTCATATCATAGACTTGTTCCTTAGAGAGATTGTATGTTTGCATGACATTCCTATGAGTATAGTTTCAGATCGTGATGTTAAGTTTCTTAGCTATTTTTGGAAGACTTTACAGGGGAAGTGAATAGAACTTTATCACAACTTTTGTGTGTTATTGTTTTTTTGGATAAAGTAAGTATATTAACCAAAAAGAAACAAAACAACAGCAAAAGGAAAAAAATAAGGAAATTAAAAGGAAGACAACTTCAACAATCAATTCCCTAGCTTATCTTGGATATCTAAAGGTGGCAACAAAGACCCTAGTATTTCTAGGATGAGAATTTCGTTCATGACATTATTTAAACTAGAAAAATTATCTATGTTAGGTTATTTTTTTTAATTAGTGCAACAACTTTAATATATGTTGGGTTTAGTTAACATATTTTGATTTTGTTGTAAGTGGGTAAATATTAGCCCACAAGTTTTGGATCCATTAAGGTTACTAGTTGAACTAATATATAAGGTTTTGTAAGCTGAAATTTTCAACAACCATGAATTTATAAAATAAACTTATATTTTGCTTGAAATAAACATGTTCTTTGATGTGACAAAGAAGAAAACATGACTTATTAATGTATAACTAACCTTTTGGTGTCAATTCGTGAATTCCAATATCTTTGGTTCTTAATTATAGGTTAACTATGGGTCAAGGTTCTCAAACCTGATTTTTGGCTTTCTTGGGGAAGTATCATCTTCGTTGGGGATGCTTGACCATGTGATCAAGAGGTCCACAACATTTGGTATAAAAGCTAGGCTCTAGAATCAAGTTATATCCCTTATTTCTTGCATCATTTATGTGTTTTTCTTAGAATCGATATCATATTTGTCCTTGCATCTTTGTTTTCGGTCAAAATCCTAAGGGTCAGTTTTGGTCATATTTGTTTTTTTTTCTTGTATGATTTCTTGTTTATTTTCATTATTATTGCTCTTCTTAAAGTAAAAAACAAATTACACATAAAAAATGTTAGTTATGTTTAATCTGGTCTAATTACATATGTTTCATGTCAGCCTATCAAAACACCTTATCAAAATTCATATTGTGGTTATTTGTGGTGGGAATACACCAATTATAAAATTTCCACTCATTTGGGCATTAATTTCTTAGGGTTCCAGATTCGGATAAAAAAAGGGTTATTACTTATTTCTTTCGCGTTAATATATCAAACATTATAATAATTGAGACGAAATTGATATTCTATTTGTCACACTCCATTTTCGGAAAACTATAATTAAAAATACAATGTATTTTTTTTATTAAGATACAAATCTATTACTTCTCTCGACTTTATTTTATGGTGAATCTAAATTCTAATCATTCGTTAAACTAAACCCCATCTATTTTTAAAATTCTTAAAATTTTCGGCAGAATTTCCTTTGTTTTTATAAGTACCAAGTTATCGACATCTTCTATATACCTGTACTTAGCATCAAAATAAATCTATATATCTGCAACCCAATCATATCAAGACAGCCTCAAACATTTCCAACACATCAACCCATTCATTTATTCTTTCCTTCCAAACTTTTGTTTCCATCATATACTTTCCTTTTTTTAGCACTAACTACCCATATTAAATATTACTACCTTCTTCAGTTATACATATTTTCAAAATAATAAGTATCGTACAATTATTACAAACCAAAAGAAATTACAATATTTTAAATACAACATATTAAAGTGTTACAAAAGATTGCATTACACAGCAAAAGTACTAAATAACTAAAACAAGTAAATGTCTAAAGGGGTCCAATAATATGAGAGGGTCATGTATAAACAAAACATAAAAGGAATATCCAGAATATCAAAATAATTCCAAAAAAACATAATTATTACATGTAAAATGTCATCTACCATATTAAAATCCTCATTCAAAATTTATTTCACAATAATTACCCATATTCTCTCAAAATATCTAATTCTTCCAACTTCCTCCATTTAAAACTCAGACCTTCATCCATAATTTAACGTCCCCAAATAAAAACAAATACTTTACTTTAGCATGTGAGTCATCTCATCATAATCATTTTACTTTAATTCATTCAATTTCAACATAACTAAAATAGCCTTCCCAACCATAACTCATCAATTTCTCAATAACCCCACGTTAATTTAATTCATCCCTTAGTTTTCGACTACCAAAAAACTAAGTTACAACTCCATCCTCTTAATTTCTAATTTATCGGACAATTAGGTTAAACCACTAACCCTTAGTTTTATTAACTACAGACCACTAATTAAGTTCTCAACCATAACTCAGTAATTGTTACTTTAAAACAACTTACCCAAGTGTATTAAGCAAGAATCAAGACTCATTGCATTATCCTAGTTTCCTATTTATCATTTTCCTCATTCAAAGTCTAATTTCTCTTTTTAGAACTTCACTTTGTCTCTTAAGTTCCCTTGTTTCTTGTTGATTTCTAGCTAAAAACACTATTCCTAACACAATTTTAGGGTTCCTTCTTACCTTTTCTCTCTTTCTCTCCCAAGCTCTCTTTTCTCTCATTTTCTCTTCATTTTTTTCTATCCAGCCGTGGTTTAAGAAAGAAGAGAGCTGCTGGAAATTTCCAGCTCATTAGGCATATTTACAAAACTGCCACTTATGAATTTCATGCTATTTTTCAGTCTAATTGTTGACATTTTTTTAATGACCTTACCGACCTCCAATCACTCTAAACTTTTAACTGTATATAATACTATATGTGAAGAGATTCCTGGTAAACAGTCAGCCCGGTTTGACGGTCGGATTGAGCGTTATACTTGATAGTACAAAACTGGTCGGTAGGGAATTTTACATAAGAAAATTTAAATTTTCTTGTTTAACCCTTCATAAAACATATCAATTAGTCCTATAAACCCTAGGGGCCATTTTGTCATTTTTAAAACAAGTATATAATTAATTTTTATTTTTATTTTTTTAGCCTTAAAAATCTGGGGGTTTACACTAGGGGTGAACATTTTCGGTTCGGTCCGGTTTGGGCCAAAATAAGTAATCAAACCAAAATTATTTTTTTCAAGTTTTTGAACCCGACCGAACCGTAAACCGGTTCGAACCGACCATGTTCAGTTCGGTTTTTTTCCCTTCCAAACCAATTTAAACCGAAAATTATTTTTGGGTTTTTTCACTAATCATATTTTTTCACGGATTCTATTTTCGTTTTATTTCTAATTTCACATATCTATGCTTTCTATGCTTATTTTTTGAGAAATCTTGGCTTTCTCAACAAGTATGACTCTTTTTTAACTGGTTGGGCATGCATGATATCCAGAAAATTCAATCCCGATTTTCTTTTTGTTAGATCTTTGCCCAAAAATTAAACTTTGCAAAAAGATACACAAAACAAAAGGAAAGAACATAAGTCATTTGACTAGAGAAAAAAAATACAAAGAAAAGATCAAAAGATATCTGTTATTAAAATGTAAAACCATCAAAACATTATTATTTGAACAAGAGGAAACAAATCAAAGAGGAAGGGCCAAACCCTTACACGCTAGTTAAAAAATTCCCTTTTTTTCCTCTCCAATCTTCCCTCCACTTCATTTTGGAGCCGCCACCACACACCTGCAAAGAAAAAACCCTAAACTCGCTCTTAATGGCGACCAATCCAACTCTGTTGCACCAACTCGGTCTCCTTCTCCAATCAAAGAGGAGAGATGCAAAGAGAAAGGGAGGGGAGAGATGCATAGAGAAGGGGGGAAGGGGCAACTGCTTTTGTGTTTATGGAATGCAGAGAGCAAAGTTTAAGTTTTAGGTTTAGGGTTAGGAAAAGCATCCTATTTATTGTTGTTTTTTTTTTGAAGAGCTGGTCTGGTTGAATCGGTTCGGTTCGGTTCAATCGGTTTCAGATTTTGAAAACCAAAACCGAACCGAACCGGAATTTTTTTGTGATTTTTTAATCGGTTAATTCGGTTTTTATCGGTTCGGTTTTTTCGGGGTTTTTTTTTCCGGTTTAATCAGTTTATCGGTTTTTTTGCCACCCCTAGTTTACACTATTTATTTGGGTTTAAAACGTGCAAAATATCAATTTTTTTTGCTCAATTAGACGTTATTTGGTTTAGGGTCCAGATTCGGTTCATATTGATGTTTTCATACCGTAAACTCTATTTGTATCATATCATCAATCAAGTTATATCCTTCTATTAAGTCCATTGTTTTCTCTTATTCCATGTCAAATCTACTTGTTTCTATCTATATTTTTGTTTTGGGTCAGTTTTCTCCAGTCCTCAGTCTCTTCTTATTTTTTATACTATCATTAGCATTTGTTTTAAAGTCTATTTTTTTATAAAAAAAAAGGATTGGTCGAGTTTTTTGTTCTCTGACTAGTTTGAAAACTTAGAGTAAAAAAAAATACAAAGGGAGTATTATAATCAAGATTACATGTATTTGGGGTATTATGATAAAGAAAAATGAGGTATCAAAAGAAAAGGTGGTATTAAAGGAGAGGAACAAATAAATTAGTGTTTCTGATGAAGAATGTAAAATATATATCCTGTAAGTTTGGGGTTTAATGAAAGAATTTGACAAGTTAAACAAACTATTCTATGAATGACAAGCTTTAGTGAGAGAGGAGCAACAACATTGAAAGGATGAAAAACAAAAGATAAGGGTTGCTACTTTCATACAAAATTATTAGAGGCGAGTGTTGGGCAAGAAAAGAGCTTTGAATGCTTAAACAAGAGACTTATGAAACATCCTTTATATCTATTAGTGATTCAAGGATGAATCATCTTAAAGAAAGAGGGAATTATATGATCCAAGAAAGGGTTGAACAAAGAAATTCAGATTCAAGCGTAATTGTGTCTATCTTCTAATTTTACAACAATAATCCTAATTCTCAATTCGACCGTTAGATTGGGGTGAAACTTTATCTAGAGTTTCCCGACATATTGTTCTATGTTCGGGTAATAATTTAGGTTAATCAGGGTTCAGGAAGGCCTTGTGGTATAGGTCAAAACAAGTTGTACGAGTTTTGTTATTTACTTCCTTTTAACTTGTTGACTTCCTATTTGGCAATGATCATTTTCCTAAAAGGATGTGGCAGTTTGTTTTGGAAATTTCTTAGTTCTACAAAAATCTTTAATGAGCTAAAACATAATTTTAAGTGTGGCAATGATTCATTAATGTTCCAAAATCCTTTTTTTTATAAGGATTCTTTATTCATTATAGCTACATAAAGAAAAAAGAACTGATGGTATTTAATGACAGATTGGTTAACTTATCTTTGGAATTTTCCAACTTATCTTTGGAATTTTCCTAATCCTACAAAGAAGGTTAAAGAAAGGCAACAAGGGTTTTAATTTTTGAGTTAGGTCATGCTTACTTCTAGTTATTTTTTATAATTTGTTTATTAAAAAAAGGTAAGTATTCTATGATTCTTTTTATAAGGGCTAGTTCAATATGATCTCGGAATTTATATGATTATTATTTATTTTAAATTTAGAAGAGCTAAATTCTTCTTTCTTGTCTCCCTCATAATAGGTTTAGACGAGAAATTAGTAGTTCATCACTGACATCTGCACCCAAATCTGTTTACCATCAACAATTACGATGGCCAAATCTAAACCCATCTTGGATTTGATCCTTTGTCATCACTTTGTGTTTCCTATCAAGAGTTTAAGCCACCAAACTTCGCAAGTCCTTGATTATTGATTCTAGCTAAACACCGTAAGTTTTCCTAAAATGGCTTCAACAAAACCATCCATCGTCCTATCCCACAGATCTGTCCATCATCTATGCAACAAAAATGTCCATTGTTTCTTCTCGAATGCAAACCACGCTTTGATACCAATTGTCATAAGGTTTATTTGTTGTTGAAATTTTTCAGCCCCTATGTGGCAGCCCAACCCCCTGCCAGACTCAACCTTCTTTAGTTCTATCCACTCGTGTTTGCCTAGCAACTAAGTATTTTCTCTTACCTAGAGGTTTCTCCACTCTCTCTTATTACTATACAAGCGAAACACACAAGTAGAAAGGATACAACGTATACAAGCACACAAATTATTACAGGAACCAATCCCAACCTTTATAATCTCAACAATAAAGGAAATACATAAATCTGTACGTGTGTGTGTTATGCACAAAACTTGCACGCTATACACAAAACTAGCATACTACACACCCAAGCTAGCATCCTCTATATAGCCAAGGCTCTCCAACCTATTTATAGACAAACATATGAAATGTTACAAAGCATAAAACTACCATACCTATATTTTAGGAAGTAGTGGGGTATTTCTCCTCCATGTTCTCATGAACTTAGTGGGTGATTTTGACCCATGATCTCATGATCTTAGTGTCTTAAGAAGCAATCTCGGCAATGCTTCCATGTTTAGCAGTCATGCCCCCATGATCTGGACACCTAATTCCTCTATGATCGTAATTACCATAACAACCCACTACATTGTTGTGTAACTATCATTCTGTATTGTTGAATCAATTATGTTTGTTGTCTACCTTGGACTGTCCATCGTCCAATTCCAAACTCGTATCAGGCTACTGAGCATAGGCCAATGTTGCTGATTTTGCCATTACTGTCAAATTTAACGTTGTCTCATGGACTGCTACTGTCCACTACATCATTCCAGCAATGTTTTTTGTCAGTGTATTAATGCTGGATTTTGACTTCGTTAATATGCCCTGTAGCTAATTAAATGGTTATATGTAGCACTGATTTTATTCATGTAAATTATATTTATTATTAATAAAATTAGTCTTTATCCTTAATATTCATTTATATTTGATTAATGATTCTAGTGTTCCTGGAATTATGAATAAAGTAAAGATAAAGTTCATAGAACAAAAAAAATGTTTTACAAAGAAAATTATAAATTTTTTATAATTATGAGATTCCTATTGTATCAAAATATTATTTCTAAATGTTCCTGGTCAATTTTCTATTAAGATTTGAACATTAATTAGAGTTGTTAAGACTTCTGCATATTGTGTTCCTTCCTTTATGAAAGCAAGCAGTTGCTCTCATAAACTAAGGTACGAACGATACCTGAAACTAATATGCAGATGCTTGTCATATGACATGTATACTAAACTGACCCACAAGAGAATCTCATATGGAGAGATTACCTATATTTATGGAAAGGCTCTTGTAATAATTGTGTAAGTGATCCTTAGACTTAAGATCACTAAGTAATCTTATATAGAAAATGTTATACTTTGATCGTCACTACATGTTGTCCTAATCAAGGGTAACAAATGAGTAGATATTGAGAATATCATAAAATATATGAAGGTATTTAAGTGATCAATAGAGAATTCATCATCTTAGGTGAATTAGAAAAAAATATTCTATATCTTCTTAATTGTATTGATTGTAAAATCATTGGCTAAGGTAGAATGAGTTTTGAAAAAAGTTTCAAAATCTTATTCAAAGAATTACTGATTATTATATTGAGAACTAAAATGATTTAACAAAGAAGATATACTTTATGCTATAACGTTTAAATTAGAACATTCATAATAAAGGGATAATAATTACACTAAGAAACTAGTCACTAAAAGGTTAAGTCAAGCCACTTATGACTTTCCTAATATTTTGGAGATCATGACAGGTTCCTAGATATTGTACTTGATCTTCAAATATAAATTAATCAATTATTGAATTGATAATAAATTAAATTATTTAATTTATTCAATCTATTTTATTTAGGATTATGATTTATGTTTAGACCAACTTATTAGGGAACCTAATGAATCATACACATAAGAACCATTGGTCATAAATTAAAATGGTACGATTAATGAAATATGACTTGATTGTCAATAAATTTTAGAAATTGAGGATTAAAATGTAATTAATATAGGGGATTACAATTCTAGACCTAGAAAAATCAAATAAGAACTTTATTGAATAAATTTCTAATATTATACTAAAATAATATATATGATATTATTTAAGGGGCAAATTAATATTTTTTCATTTATAGGGTTGGTTAGGTTTCTTATAAAATATGAATGATATGTCTCTTATTTTCTATGAAAGAAAAGGAGAAGGGTGAGAAAAGTACACTACATAAACACCTAAAACACAAAAGAAAAGAGCTAGCATTCTAAGGTATAACAATCTCTCTCTCCTAAATATGTTTAGGAGATTTCTCATTGGTGGTTCAAGTGGATTACCGTTAAAGACCGAACACTTAGATGACTTGTGGTTTATGACAACCTAACCTTGAAGGAAATATTCAAAGCTGAAAAAAATATTTGATCTTTAGATAATCTTCGCATAAACCCTAAACAACTCTAGATCTGTCTAACAAAATCTTTAGACTCCTAAAAAAATCTAAATTTATTGTTTTTTCTGCGTGTATGTGTTTTGGGAAACCCAACAAAAGGAATGTAGATAACCTTTATATTTGACATGACTAAATATTTTAAAAGGAAAATTACTTTGACCCTCCTCACATTTGAGCATGCTTATACTTTTCCTTTATTTTTTTTAAAATTACACTTTACATACCGGGTCAACACCATATTCAAATTTTGATGAAAAGCACAAAATATCTCTTGACATTTTTTCACCGTTTCCCCTTTTTTAACTCCTCTTTCTCCTTCTACTTCTTTTCTTTCTCTATATAAAAACACCCTTTCTCTCTCCGATGATACATTGATTTAACTTAGCCATGTGAATAATTGTATTGTATGTTCAAATTTTTGAGTGGTGATGGTATTGTACAGAGAAGAGACTTGGCAGATTTAGGCATCTACA
>Ga0307513_10008149_pt1 | contig 13453 bp, 7 predicted proteins | sample 15_EM_MG_FD_202174 | JGI IMG/M metagenome (GOLD analysis project Ga0307513, IMG submission 202174) | Populus trichocarpa ectomycorrhiza microbial communities from riparian zone in the Pacific Northwest, United States - 15_EM | ecosystem: Host-associated > Plants > Roots > Unclassified | place...
CGCGGTGAGCGCAGTGAGCGGGATCAAGGTGGAGTCCTCCGTGAGGCCGGGCGGGGGGATCGTTTCGGAAGGCGGTACGGACGGGGCGTGCGCTTCGAGTTGCACGGTTCGTCTTCCTCGTCTGTTCGTCCCGGCCCTGTTGGGCCGGTGTGGCTGGTACCGGCGGGTTTTCTCTTGTCCCGAGGCCCCTTCACTCCGTCGTCCCCGTTCGGGGAAAACAGAAGGGCCGCGGATCCCGGATGGGGTTCCGCGGCCCTGAAGGCGCCGGCCTGATCAATCAGGCTGGATCACTCCAGGGTTCTGGCCCACGGAAGGCCCACATCGTGTGGTGCTGCGTCGTCTGCTTGAGGGATCCGGCACCGGCCGCAAAGGCATAGGCCGGGGCCTTTGCCACTACTGCTCCTGCTTCCAGTGCCTTGCTCGGTCGCTCATTGCGCTCACGGACAGGGAGACCCGCGAGAGACACGGAGGACGCCGGCCGGACGGCAGGAATGCCGGACAGACCGGTGCCCAGGTCCGAGACGCCGAGCATGCACAGGGAGACGGTCGAGAGATCGGTCATTTTGACCTCGCTGACAGAGCTGGTGTAGATGCTGATCACTGGACTCGCCTCCTCTCGGCGTCTTGGGGGACTGGGGTGAACCAGTCCAACGGATATACGACTATGAAGTACAGCACGGATCCAGGTCTTCTGAGAAGACTCCGTGCCCGTGGCTAAGAACCTATGGGGATTGCCGGGGCATGCGCAAACCATTTTTCCGACGAGTTTGAATCAGTCACTCCCGATCTCCCCCTCAACTTGCTGACCTGCGCAGATGGCCAGCACATCGGCTCCGTACCGGTTGAGCTTGCGCACCCCGACGCCGGGGATGCGGGCCAACTCCCCTTCTTCGTCCGGGACGGTCTCCGCGATCGCCATCAGGGTCCGGTCGGTGAAGACGCAGAAGGCGGGCTGCCCACTGCGCGCCGCCTGGACCGCCCGCCACTCGCGCAGCCGCTCGTAGAGGCCCTCGTCCATGTCGGAGGGGCACTCGTCGCAGCGCATCAGTTTCATCTCGCCCGCGTCGGTCAGCGTGCGCCCGCAGACCCGGCAGCGGGCCGGGGTTCTCTGGGTCCGGCGCGGGGCGGCGCCGGGGCTGCCGCCGAAGCCGCGCTCGATGCCACCGGGACCGGCCGTACCCGTCCGAAGGGCGGTGGTGACGGAGCCGGGGCGCAGGCCGTCGAGAAAACGGCTGGGACGGCGGTTCGGGCGGCCTCCGGGCGCGCGGGAGAGAGCCCAGGAGACATGGAGGCGTTCTCGCGCGCGGGTCACACCGACATAGAGGAGGCGGCGTTCCTCCTCGATCTGCTCGTCCGTCTTTGCGTAGGTGATCGGCATCATGCCCTCGGCGACTCCGACGACGAAGACGACGTCCCATTCCAGGCCCTTGGCCGAATGGAGGGAGGCGAGGGTGACACCCTGCACGGTCGGGGCGTGCTGGGCGTTGGCCCGCTCGTCGAGTTCGGCGACGAGGTCGGAGAGCGTGGCACCCGGTTTCGCGGCGGTGAAGTCATGCGCGAGGTTCACCAGTGCGGCCAGCGACTCCCAGCGCTCTCTGACGGCGCCGGAGCCCGCGGGCGGCTCGCTCGTCCAGCCCTCCCCCGACAGCACGGCACGCACCTGGGAAGGCAGGTCGACCACGTCGTCCAGAAGGGAGTCGTTGCCTCCGAAGCGGGCGGCGGCGCGCAGCGCGCTGATGGCCTTGCGCACCTCGGGCCGGTCGAAGAACCGTTCGGCGCCGCGCAGCTGGTAGGGGACTCCGGCGTCGGCGAGGGCCTGTTCGTACGTCTCGGACTGGGCGTTCGTCCGGAACAGGATGGCGATCTCGCCCGCCGGGACACCGGCGGCGACCAGATCATGGATGCGGCGGGCGGCACCCTCGGCCTCGGCGGGTTCGTCGGCGTACTCGGTGTAGCCGGGCTCGGGTCCCGGGTCGCGCTGGGAGATCAGTTCCAGGCGGTGTTCCGCGGCGCGGCCCCGGGCCTGGGCGAGCAGCCCGTTGGCGAGGTGGACGACCTGGGGGGTGGAACGGTAGTCGCGGACCAGCTTGACGACGGTGGCACCGGGGTGGCGGGTGCGGAAGTCGAGCAGATGGTCCGGAGTTGCTCCTGTGAACGAGTAGATGGTCTGGCTGGCGTCGCCGACCACGCACAGGTTGTCCCGCTCCCCGAGCCACAGCTCCAGCAGCCGCTGCTGCAGCGGGCTGACGTCCTGGTACTCGTCGACCACGAAGTGCTGGTACTGCGAGCGGACCTGTTCGGCGATGTCGCGCCGGTCCTGGAGGACGGCGACGGTGAGCAGCAGGACGTCCTCGAAGTCGATGACGGAGCGGTCCCGCTTGAGGTCCTCGTAGGTGGCGTAGATCTGGGCGATCTCGGCCGGGTCACGGGGGGCGACGCGGCCGGTCTTGACGACGGAGGGCGCGTAGTCGGCGGGGACGGTCTGGGTGACCTTGGACCATTCGATCTCGGCGGTGACGTCCCGCAGTTCGCCCCGGTCGAGGCGGATGCGGCAGGCTGCCGCGGCATCGGCGACGAGCTGGATCTTGCGGTCGACGATGCGGGGCATGGAGCCGCCGACGGCCTTCGGCCAGAAGTACTGGAGCTGGCGCAGCGCGGCCGAGTGGAAGGTGCGCGCCTGGACTCCGCCCGCGCCGAGCTGGCGCAGCCGCCCGCGCATCTCACCGGCGGCACGGTTGGTGAAGGTGACGGCGAGCACGCTGGAGGGCTGGAGGATTCCGGCGCGCACGCCGTAGGCGATGCGGTGGGTGATCGCCCGTGTCTTTCCCGTGCCGGCGCCTGCCAGCACGCACACCGGACCGTGCAGGGCGGTGGCCACTTCGCGCTGCTCGGGATCGAGTCCGTCGAGCACCGCGTCGGCCGAGTCCGGAACCTGCGGGAAAAGGGTGGAGTGCGTTGCTGCTGTCACACGGCCATGCTGCCAGGTCGCCGGAGACGGGTGAGCCGGTTGTCCACAGGCACCCCCTTGCAGTCGTACTAATTCTGGTGGGCGTCCGCCTCGGATACCCCCCTCGGGAATGGCGGAAGGGTCACGTACGTTCCATCACAGCGAGCACCCGTCCCCCGAACTGCTGAGGAGCGCGAGAGACATGCCGGGCACTGTGACGATGTACAGCACCACGTGGTGCGGCTACTGCCGTCGGCTGAAGAGCCAGATGGACCGTGAGGGCATCGCGTACAACGAGATCAACATCGAGCAGGACCCGGAGTCCGCGGCGTTCGTGGAGAAGGCGAACGGCGGCAACCAGACGGTTCCGACGGTGCTGGTGGTCCCCTCCAACGACGGCCCCGAGGTCGTGATGACGAACCCGAGCCTCGCGCAGGTGAAGCAGGCCCTCGGCGCCTGACCCCGCGTGTCCCCGACCCCCGACCGGCCCAGCGGCCGTGCGGGGGTCTTCGCATGCCGGAAGCACCGGGCGAGAGCGGCTCAGAGGCCGCGCTCGTGAGTCCTCACGGGTCAGAGTGCGCTGCCCGGCTTCGGCAGGGGCTTGCCGTACCAGAGTTCGATCAGGCGGGCCGCGATCGAGATCCCGTACGGCGGGAGGACCTCGCCGGACTCGAAGCCCGCGCGCAGTTCCTCGCGGGAGAACCAGCGGGCCTCGTGGATCTCGTCGCCGTCGACCTCGATGTCGGTGGAGGCGGCACGGGCCATGAAGCCGAGCATGAGGCTGGACGGGAACGGCCAGGGCTGGCTGGCGACGTACTCGACGTGGCCGACGAGGATGCCGGCCTCTTCGAACACCTCGCGGCGCACCGACTGTTCGATGGACTCGCCGGGCTCGACGAACCCGGCAAGCGTCGAGAAGCGGCCTTCGGGCCAGTGGACCTGGCGGCCGAGGAGGATGCGGTCCTCGTCGTCGGTGACGGCCATGATCACCGCCGGGTCGGTGCGCGGGTAGTGCTCGGCGCCGCAGGCCGGGCAGCGGCGGATGTGGCCGGCGGCGGCGATGACGGTGCGCTCGCCGCAGCGGGAGCAGAAACGGTGCAGCCGCTGCCAGTTCTCCAGGGCGACGGCGTGCACCATCAGCCCCGCGTCCCGGGGCGAGAGGAGCAGGCCGGCCTCGCGCAGACCGGCGGGGCGCGCCGACTGGTCCATGCGGCCGGGCAGGGCGTCCTTCTGAAGGGCGAAGTAGCTGGTGCCCTCCTCGTCCTTGCCGAGGAAATAGCGGTGCGCCTCGGTGAGGGGTGCTTCGAAGGAGGGGGTCATGACGAGTTCGGTACGTCCGTCGGACGTCTCGTCGATGAGGACCTGGCCGCCTGAGACCACGAAGCAGCGGGTGGTGGGGTGACTCCACGCCGCGGCGAGCCAGGCCTCGTCGAGCCGGTGGTGCGCGGCCCGGTCGATGCCGCTGGGGGCCGTGAGCGAGATGGGGCGGTCGGCGGTGTGGTCGGTCCAGGTGGTCACAGGTGCTTCCAACTCCCCCGGTGGAACGGATATTTCGGCGGGCGGTTCGGCGGGATGTGGGTGGGGACGCGTGGGGGGTGGTGGTTTTCGGGCGGGCACGCGCGCGTGCGGGGCAGTGCTTCCAGTGTGCCCCGGGGCCGTTTCCGGGCCGGACCGCGCGGGGTCGTCAGGACTCATGACGCCAGTTCCCGGCCAGGTCGCCCCAGAGGTGAGCGGTGGTCTCGACGCCCTTGAGGAGCAGGTCGATCTCCACCTTCTCGTTCGGGGCGTGCCAGCCGTCTGAGGGGACGGAGATGCCCAGGAAGAGCACGGGGGCGCCGAGGACGTCCTGGAGGTCGGCGGCCGGGCCGCTGCCGCCCTCGCGCGTGTAGCGGACCGGCTTTTCGAAGGCGCGGCTCATGGCGCGTACGACGGACTGCAGGGCGGGGTGGTCCAGCGGGGTCAGGCACGGGCGCGTGGCCGCCGCGAACGTAATCCTGTGGCGGATTCCAGCGGGAACACGGTCCGCGGTCCAGTCGCGGACGATCTTCTCGATGTGGTCGGGGTCCTGGCCGGCGACCAGCCGGAAGGAGAGCTTCACCATGGCCGAGGCCGGGACGATGGTCTTGCTGCCGGGGCCCTGGTAGCCGCCGCCGATGCCGTTGACCTCGGCGGTGGGGCGTGTCCAGACGCGCTCCAGGGTGGTGTGTCCGGCTTCGCCGTGGGTGGCGTACGACTTGGCGGTGCGCAGCCATCCCTGCTCGTTGAAGGGCAGTTCGGCGAGGAGTTGGCGCTCGCGGTCGCTGAGTTCGGTGACGCCGTCGTAGAAGCCGGGGATCGTCACGCGCGCGTGCTCGTCGTGCAGTGCGGCGACCAGGCGGGCCACGGCGGTCGCCGGGTTGGGCACGGCGCCGCCGAAGGAGCCGGAGTGGATGTCCTGGTCGGGCCCGTGGAGCTGGATCTCGCACTCGGCGAGGCCGCGCATGCCGGTGCACACGGTGGGGGTGTCCTCGGCCCACATGCCGGTGTCGGAGACGATCACGGCGTCGGCGGCGAGCCGGTCGGCGTGCTCCTCGACGAGGGCACGGAAGTGGATGGAGCCCGACTCCTCCTCGCCCTCGACGAGCATCTTCAGGTGGACGGCGGGCGCGGTGCGGCCGGTGGTGGCGAGGTGGGCGCGGACTCCGAGTGTGTGGAAGAACACCTGGCCCTTGTCGTCGGCAGCCCCGCGCGCGTGGAGGCGGTTGCCCTTGACGACCGGTTCGAAGGGGTCGCTGTCCCAGCCGTCCTCGCGGGCGGCGGGCTGCACGTCGTGATGTCCGTAGACGAGGACCGTGGGGGCGTCGGGGTCCTCGGCGGGCCATTCCGCGAAGACTGCCGGAGCGCCCGGGGTGGCCCAGACCTCGACGGTCGGGAAGCCGGTTTCCCGGAGTTTGGCGGCGAGCCAGTCGGCGCTGCGGCGCACATCGGCGGCGTGGTCGGGTTGGGCCGACACGGACGGGATGCGCAGCCAATCGGCGAGGTCGTCGAGGAAGGCCGCGCGGTGCTGCTCGATGTACGTACGGACGGCGCTGACGTCACTGTCAACGGGATGGCTCATGGTCAAGAGCCTATCGGCCCGCACTGACATCCTCGTCCGGTACTTCGAACGCGGTCGGCTCGTCCAGGAGCAGCCGCTCCAGCGCGGCCCGGTCCGGTAGATCGGGCCGTACGACCTCGCCGCTGCGCACGTACAGGAAAGCGGCCCCGACGGCCTCCGGGGGCACGCCCTGCTGCTCGGCCCAGGCCAGGCGGTAGACGGCGAGCTGGAGGGGGTCGGCGGTGGGGGCGCGGTGGGTCTTCCAGTCGACGATCTCGTACGTCGCCTCGTCGCCGTCGCCTTCCTTGTAGACGGCGTCGATCCGGCCCCGTACGACGCGTCCGGCGATGGCGAGGTGGAAGGGGGCCTCGACCCGGTAGGGCGTGCGGTGTGCGTACGCGGTGTGCTCGAAGGCGTCCTTGAGGTTCTCCAGGTCGCGTTCGTCGTCGATCTCGGCGTCGCTGCCGGGCAGTTCCTCGGGCTCCAGCATCGGAAGCTGCAGTTCCTCGAAGCGGGACTCGACCCAGGCGTGGAAGCGGGTGCCCCGGCGGGCGGCGGGCCGCGGCGGGCGTGGCATGGGGCGGGCCAGCTCCTGCGCGAGGGCATCCGGGTCGGCAGCCAGGAGCATCAGCTGGGTAGCGGTCAGCGACGGAGGCAGGGGTACGTCGGTGACGCTCTCCCGCGCGCGGAGCAGTTCCCCGGTGAGCGCGTCGAGGTCGCGGTCCCAGGAGGCGACGGCGCGGGCCTCCTCGGGGGTGAGATCCGCTTCGGCGGGGTGTCTGCGGGCGTGGGGCACGGTGGGCGGGCGCTCGTGGTCGTGTCCGGTGTGGGGCACGCGCGCGTGGGACGGCGTCTTCGCGGGCGGTTCGGGGCGGTCCGTGGTCCAGGCGTCCCAGTCGTCGGCGGGCGGGCCGTCGCCGAACGCCTCGTCGAACGGTTCGTCGTCCTCGTACGGAATCTCGTCGTCCGGCGGCGGGGGCCAGTCCGGGTCCTCGTACGTATCCGGGTCCGGCACGGTCGCTGGGTGGCCGTCCTCGTGGGAGGCGAGCGTCTCCAGGTGGGCGAGGACCGTCTCGGCGGCGGCCCTGCGGTGACGGAACGCGGCATCGTCCAGCGGGAGGGGCCAGAGCTGGTCGGCGGTCGTCGCGTGCAGGGCGGGATTCTCCTCGCCCTCCTCCGGTTCGTCCGCCCATGCCTCGATCTCGCCGTGTCCTGCCGCGCAGTGGTCGTACAGGGCCTGGAGGAAGTCGGAGGGACCGCGGGGCTTCTTCTGGGAGGGGCCCCACCAGTGGCCGGAGCCGAGCAGGAGGGAGCGGGGGCGGGTGAAGGTGACGTAGCCGAGGCGGAGTTCCTCGGTGTGCTGGTGGTCCTTCATCGCCTCGTGGAAGGCCTTCATGCCCCGGGCGTCCCAGCCCTCGATGTCGGGCAGCGTGTCGGTGTCGCCGCGCAGCTCGTGCGGCAGGACCTTGGCCTGGGAGGTCCATTTCTCGCGGCCCCGGTCGCTGGGAAAGGTGCCGGTGACCAGACCGGGGACGGCCACGACGTCCCACTCCAGGCCCTTGGACTTGTGGGCGGTGAGCACCTTGACGGTGTTCTCGCCGCCGGGCAGGGCGTTGTCGAGGCCCTTCTCGTACTGCGCCGCCGTACGCAGGAAGCCGAGGAAGGCGAGCAGGCTCGCCTCGCTCTCGTGGGCGGCGAACGAGGCGGCGACGTCGAGGAAGTTGGAGAGGGTCTCGCGGCGGCGGGCGGCCAGCGCGTGCGGGGACGCCGACAGCTCCACCTCCAGGCCGGTGACGGCGAGCACGCGGTGCAGTACGTCCATCAGCGGGTCGGCGAGCGATCGGCGCAGGTCGCGCAGTTCGACGGCGAGCCGGGCGAAGCGCACGCGCGCGTCCGCCGAGAAGGGCAGCCCGTCGTCGTCGCCCTCGCCTCGCAGGGATGTCTCCAGGAAGGTGTCGAGGGCGTCCGCGAGCGATATCACCTCGGAGGGGTCGACCCCCTCGACGGCTTCGGCGAGCCGGCGGTCCGGGTCGTCGGTGTCGCCCACGCGCGCGTGGGACACGAGAAACCGCGCCCGGCGGCCCAGGAGGGCGAGGTCGCGCGGACCGATGCGCCAGCGCGGGCCGGTCAGCAGCCGGACCAGGGAGGCGTTGGCCCCAGGGTCCTGGAGGACCTCGCAGACGGACACCAGGTCGGCGACCTCGGGCAGGTGCAGCAGCCCGGAGAGCCCGACGACCTCGACGGGGACGTCCCGGGCGACGAGCGCGCCCTGGATCTCGGCGAAGTCGGTGGCGGTGCGGCACAGGACAGCGATCTCGCCGGGCGCCTTGCCGGTGCGTACGAGGTGGGCGATGGAGTCGGCGAGCCAGTCGATCTCCTCGGCGTGGGTACGCAGCAGCGCGCAGCGCACCTGGCCGTCGCGCTCGGCGCCGGGTGCGGGGCGGAGGGCCTCCACGCCCGCGTGCATGGCGCGCAGGGGCTCGGCGAGGCCGTTGGCGAGGTCGAGGAGGCGGCCTCCGCTGCGGCGGTTCTCACTGAGCGACTGACGGGCCGCCGAGCCGCCGTCGGCGTGGGCGAAGTGCTCGGGGAAGTCGTCGAGGTTGGCGACGGAGGCGCCGCGCCAGCCGTAGATGGCCTGGCAGGGGTCGCCGACCGCGGTCACCGGGTGGCCGGTGCCGCCGCCGAACAGGCCTGCCAGGAGGACGCGTTGGGCCACCGAGGTGTCCTGGTACTCGTCGAGGAGGACCACCCGGAACTCCTCGCGCAGGACGCGGCCCACTTCGGGGATCCGGGCGAGCGTCGCGGAGTGGGCGATCTGGTCGCCGAAGTCGAGGAGGTCGCGCTCGCGCTTGGCGGCCCGGTAGCGGGTCACCAGCTCGGTGAGTTCACGGCGGGCGGCGGCCGTCTCGGGGATCTTGCGCAGGTCCGCGTTGGTGAGTTTGGCGCCCTCCAGGGCACGCAGCAGTTCGGCGTCGTACGCGCGCAGTTCCTCGGGGCGGACGAGGTGTTCGGCGAGTTCGGAGTCGAGGGTCAGGAGGTCGCTGACGAGGTCCGGGAAGGAGCGGGTGAGTGCCGGGTACGGGCCGGGGGCCTCGCGCAGTACGCGCGCGGCGAGCTGGAAGCGGGTGGCGTCGGCGAGCAGGCGGGCCGTGGGTTCGAGGCCGATGCGCAGGCCTTGGTCGGTCAGGAGGCGGCCGGCGAAGGCGTGGTAGGTCGAGATGACCGGTTCGCCGGGCGGGTTGTCGGGGTCGATGACGTCCGGGTCGGTGACGCCCGCCTTGACGAGCGCCTTGCGGACACGTTCGGCGAGTTCACCGGCGGCCTTGTTGGTGAAGGTGAGGCCGAGCACCTGTTCGGGGGCGACCTGGCCGGTGCCGACGAGCCACACCACGCGTGCCGCCATCACCGTCGTCTTGCCCGATCCGGCTCCGGCCACGATCACCTGCGGGGCGGGCGGCGCGATGATGCAGGCCGTCTGCTCCGGGGTGAACGGGATGCCGAGGAGCTGCTTGAGCTGCTCGGGGTCGCTGATACTGGCTGGCACGTCAGAGAGGCTAGCGGCGGCCACTGACAGTCGGTGTCCGGTTTGCCGTCAGGGGCGGCGGAAACGCAGGTCGGCACGGGTGGTGCCGTACATCACTCCTGTTCGCGCGTCACCCTCGTACGGGCCCGGTCGGTGTCACTCGACGACGTGCCGGCCTTCCGGGCGGGCGCTGCACGATGCCCAGAAGGAGCAGTGCGCGCAGTGCTGGCCGGCGGTCGGGGTGAAGCGTTCGTCGAGCACCTTGCCGGCGGCGGTGGCCAGCAGGTCGCCGATCCACTCCCCCTCCGCCCCTGAGTCCGTCCCGCCCTCAAGGGCGGCCTGGGCCTGCACCTTGGGGAGGGTCTCGCCGCCGTCCCGTTTGGCGGCGCCCTGGCGCAGCTGGACGAGTTCGGCGCCGCCCGGTTCGGGGCGCACGCCGTCGAAGGCGTCGTCGACGGCACCTTCGCGGACGGCGAGCTGGTAGACGGCGAGCTGGGGGTGGCGGGCCACCTCGGCGGCGGTGGGCGCCTGTTTGCCGGTCTTGAAGTCGACGACGTAGGCGCGGCCCTTGCCGTCGGTCTCGACGCGGTCCATGGAACCGCGGATGCGCACTTCGTAGTCGCCCGCCCCGAGGGTCACGTCGAAGTCGTGCTCGCTGGCCACGGGGGTGCGGCCGGTGCGAGCGGAGTCGACGTGCCACGTCAGGAAGCGTTCGAGCGCCACGCGCGCGTGCTCCTTCTCCTGCGCCGACTTCCACGGCGCGTCGAAGGCGAGCGCGTTCCACACGGAGTCGAGGCGTTCCATGAGGACGTCGAGGTCGGCGGGGGTGTGTCCGGAGGCGACCTCGTCGGCGAGGACGTGCACCACGTTGCCGAAGCCCTGGGCGGCGGTCGCGGGGGCGTCGGCCTTCACCTCGCGGCCCAGGAACCACTGCAGGGCGCAGGTGTTGGCGAGTTGATCGAGGGCGCTGCCGGAGAGCACGACGGGCTGGTCGCGGTCGCGCAGCGGGACCTTGCTCTCGGTCGGCTCGTACATGCCCCACCAGCGGTGGGGGTGGGCGGACGGAACGAGTGGGCGGCTGTCCTCGTCGGTGAGCGCGGCGAGTCGGGCCAGGCGGCGGGCGGCGGCCTCTCTGAGGGCGTCGGAGACGCGCGGATCGACCGTGGTGGCACGCAGTTCGGCGACGAGGGCGGCGACGGAGAGGGGGCGGCGCGGGCGGCCCGTCACGTCCTTGGCTTCGACGCCGAGTTCGGTGAGGAAGCGGGAGGGCTGGTCGCCGTCGTCGGCGGGAGCCTTCACCGCGGTGACGACCAGGCGTTCCCGCGCGCGCGTGGCGGCCACGTAGAACAGCCGCCGTTCCTCGGCGAGCAGTGCTCCCGGGGTGAGCGGTTCGGCGAGGCCGTCGCGGCCGATGCGGTCGGCCTCCAGGAGGGAGCCGCGGCGGCGCAGGTCGGGCCACAGCCCCTCCTGGACACCGGCGACGACCACGAGGCGCCATTGGAGGCCCTTGGAGCGGTGGGCGGTCATCAGGCGCACGGCGTCGGGGCGTACGGCACGGCGGGTGAGGGTGTCGGCGGCGATGTCCTCGGCGTCGATCTCCTCCAGGAAGTTGAGGGCGCCCCGGCCTCCGGTGCGCTCCTCCGCGCGCGCGGAGGTCGCGAACAGCGCGCACACGGCGTCGAGGTCCCGGTCGGCGTTGCGTCCGGCCGCACCGCCGCGCCGGGCGGCCCGCTCCAGCCGTCCCGGCCAGGGCGTGCCGTTCCACAGGTCCCAGAGGGCCTCCTCGGCCGTACCGCCGCCCGCGAGGCGCTCACGTGCCTTCCGGAGCAGCGCGCCGAGGCGTTGAGCACCACGGGCGTACGTCGGGTCGTGGGCGACGAGGCGTTCCGGTTCGGCGAGCGCGCGGGCGAGGAGTTCGTCCGAGGGCGGTGGTACGGGGTTGCCTCCGGTCCGTTCCTCCTCGCGCAGGGCGCGGCCGAGGCGGCGCAGATCGGCGGCGTCCATGCCGGCGAGGGGGGAGGTGAGCAGGGTCAGGGCGGTCTCGGTGCCGAGCCAGGCGGTGTCTCGCGGCACGGCGGCGTCGGGGTCCTCCCCCTCGGTCTCCCCCGTCCCTTCGGCGCCCGTCTCCTCGTCCGCGCCGGACGCCTCCGCCGTCGCGACGGCCCGGAGCGCCGTCAGGAGCGGTGCCACCGCAGGTTCGTGGCGCAGGGGCAGATCGTCGCCGTCGATGTCCAGGGGGACGCCGGCGGCCGTGAGGGCGCGCCGGACGGTCGGGATCGTACGGCCGCCGGCCCGCACCAGGACGGCCATCTCGCCCCAGGGGACACCGTCCTCCAGGTGGGCGCGGCGGAGGATGTCGGCGATGTTGTCCAGCTCCGTGCCGACCGTCGGATACGTGCAGACCTCGACGCGGCCTCCGTCGCGGACCGGCGAGAGCCCTCGGTGGGCGCGGACCTTCTCGGCCGGAAGGCGGGTCAGGGGCATGCGCTGGGTGAGGAGACGGGTGGCGGTCAGCGGGACGGCGGCGGAGCGGCGGGACGTCCTGAGGACCTCGACCGGCGCGGGGCGGCCGTCCGCGCGCGGGAAGGCATCCGGGAAGTCCAGGATGCCGTTGACGTCCGCGCCACGGAACGCGTAGATCGACTGGTCGGGGTCGCCGAGGGCGACGAGAGTCCGGCCGCCCCCGGCGAGCGCGTGCAGCAGCCGCACCTGGGCCGGGTCGGTGTCCTGGTACTCGTCGACGTAGACGGCGTCGTAGCGGGCGGCGAGCTGTCCGGCGGTGTCGGGACGGTCGGCGAGGAGCACCGCGCGGTGCACGAGTTCCGCGTAGTCGAGCACCCCTTGCATGTCGAGCACGTCGAGGTACTCGGCGAGGAAGGCGGCGGCGGCGCGCCAGTCGGGGCGGCCGATGCGCCGGGCGAAGGCGTCCAGGGCGTCCGGTCCGAGGCCCAGTTCGCGGCTGCGGGCGAGGACCGCGCGGACCTCGTCGGCGAAGCCGCGGGTGGTGAGGCAGGCACGCAGTTCGTCCGGCCAGCGCACATGGGCGAGGCCGAGCCGCTCCAGGTCGGGCTGGCCGGCGAGCAGTCCGCGTACGGCCACGTCCTGTTCGGGGCCGGAGAGCAGCCGCAGGGGCTCCACGAACAGGTCGCTGTCCTGGTGGGCGCGGACCAGGGCGTAGCAGAAGGAGTGGAAGGTGGTCGCGCGGGGAGCGCGGGCGGCGCCGATGCGCAGCGCCATCCGGTCGCGCAGTTCGACGGCCGCCTTGCGGCTGAACGTCAGCACGAGGATCCGCTCGGGGTCCCCGCCCCGGGCGATGCGGGCCGCCACGGACTCGACGAGGGTGGTGGTCTTTCCGGTTCCGGGACCCGCGAGGGCGAGGAGTGGTCCCCGCGCATGGTCAACCACCACGCGCTGTGCGGCGTCCAGACGAGGGGGGTCCTGCCGCGTGGGCGGGGTGCGCACCAGTCGGTAAGCGCCACGGTCCCCCTGTCGCACCTGGGGGTGCGACAGGCGCCTGGTGGAGGAAGAGGAGCTCACGTGGTTCGCCGGTCCTGGTGGGTGTGCCATCTGTCGAGGTCGGTGCGGAGCGCCGTCGTTGAGGGGTGGTGGTCGGGTGACGGGTGGGACGGCCGTCGTGCGTGGAGGACGGTGGCCGGGAGGTGAGGGGGACAGGTGCAGCCGACGCTACGCCGACGGGCGGTTCGGAAGCAGGACTTCCGCTTGTTCCCTCCCGCCCCGAGCGCCACCCCGGCCCCTCGCCCCACGAACGTACGCCATGGCACGGACGTGCCCGGTTTACCCCGTACGGGCCACAGGTTCCCCTGACGCCCGCCGGATGGCGGAAGCTGTCAGGTGTGACCCTCCGCCCGCTCGCCGCCGTCCCACCGCGCGCGCCTCATGTCGAGGC
>Ga0307513_10008150_pt1 | contig 13451 bp, 9 predicted proteins | sample 15_EM_MG_FD_202174 | JGI IMG/M metagenome (GOLD analysis project Ga0307513, IMG submission 202174) | Populus trichocarpa ectomycorrhiza microbial communities from riparian zone in the Pacific Northwest, United States - 15_EM | ecosystem: Host-associated > Plants > Roots > Unclassified | place...
TTTTGTTGCTGCAATCTCTTCTAAGCGCTTCCAGGTCGCTTCTTGTTTTGTTTTGATCTCCTCTGCCTTCGCTTCATTTTCTTGAAACTGGCGCAAGCACTCCTCGAACAGCTCAGGGTCAATATCAGCAAAGATCTTGCGAACATTAACCGTTAAGCTCTGCACCACCTGATTCCAGTGGTTACGTCCATTTTTCTCCAGGGCAGGAAAGATAATGGGGAGTATAACTTTGCGGTTCTGTCTAATTAAGTTCTCAATATGATCATTGTTCCACAAGTACAAAGCCCTTTCTGCCACCTGTAAGAGCAAGAATTAGTAAGCTTGCCTTTGAATTAGGAAACAAGTGCCATGAATGATAAGCACATTATAAGAGGTCAACCTGAATCTCAATATTTAAAAAAAATGATAACAGTAGATAAACAAGACTACAATAAGAGCAGAAAACATTTACAGTAAGCCCCTCAACCAAGACTTTTATCCATGGTAATCCAAAAAAAAAGGAAAATAATTCAGAAATGAACACCTTGGTTGAATCCAAATTGATTTAATTAATTAAAGTTAAAAGCTTTGGAAGTCATGGCTATAGCATTGATCAGACTGCAATTTAAAAAGAAACTAGACGTACTATTTGCATTTGGTGATTATGAAGAGATAATATCTGAAGATGGCCTAATAACTAGCAGAACCAGCACTACAGCCTCTTGTCTTACAGTTGGCCCTGCCAATGATAAAGCAATTCCCGGACTAGAAAGAGGGGATCAAAACAGTTCTGTGGAAACTAGTTTATAATATAATTTGACTGGTCTCCACATGCATCATTTAATCATTTAACATCCAGACCAATGAATAAACATCAAACACCACAAGCACAAACTGAAATTGTCACCTTCACCACTAGCACATTACCCTAGTCGCCATTTGCCACTCAGTCACCCTAACACCACAAACTATTACCCCCGGCACCAAAATTGCATATACACCTACAATGCCACCAAATTAATAACTCCTGCCATCTGGCACCATCACTCATAATACCATCATTATAATACCATCATTGGCACACATACCATCATCTTTGTCAAGCCTAACTTCAAGGCTACAACTGATGTGGAACCTATAAATCATATATGGCCTAGTGTTGAAACAAGCATGTTTAGTGTGTCTGGACTGCTTGAAGACATATGCCATGGAGAATGTAAGGAACAAAGCAAAATCCAGACAACGACAAGGAGAGATCAGAGAATGGCCCCACATCAAGTGCTTCCAAAATTGGCATGACAACAGCACCCTAGGTTAACACCTGCCAATTGCTATTCCTTAAATATAGAGATCCTGAAATCTTCTATTTACTACACTTCTGTTGCAAGTGCTGCAGCTTCTTTTGTTTTTTGATCTACATGTATTCAAACAAATAGTACGTGATAACCAGTAATTGATTGATTTAATCCACTTTATACGGCATTTCATTAGCAATAAAAAATTAGCTTTTCAACTATTCATATTTCATTTATCTGCAACATAAGCTGAAAACCCAAGTCCGAGTCAAGACATAAGAGCAAAAACGACACTCCACAAGAGCAAAAACAGCACCCTAGGATGACACCTGCCAATTGCTATTCCTTAAATATAGAGATCCTGAAATCTTCTATTTACTACTTCTGTTGCAAGTGCTTCAGCTTCTTTTGTTTTTTGATCTACATGTATTCGAACAAATAGTGCGCGATAACCATTAATTGATTGATTCCATCCACTTTATACGACATTCCATTAGCAATAAAAAATTAGCTTTTCAACAATTCATCTTTCATTTAAGCACAACATAAGTTGAAAACCTAAGTCTGACTCGTGACAAAAGAGCAAAAATGGCACTCCATGTACAGTTCTTAGGAGCCGGGACCAAGCTGCCAGAGCATTCCAAAATATAGGCTACCACTGAGTAGCACATGGGTCCATCAACCATCCATGGGACGAGAGACACGCTATGGAAGACTGCATAGGCTACAGTCCCTTTAAATATCTGCTAGAGAACTGCCCTAAGAAGCAGCATGTCCCCATTAGGAAATAAGAAAAACAATCCTAACCCATAAGAACTGCCTGAACTAATATTGAAGTAGCTGTGTTCCCTCTCAACATAGGGTACTAATTTATAATATAGCTTGTGCAGAGGAAAACTGACTCAACACAGAAGAAAAGGCTTATATTCACTCCTATGTTTTTGGTTCTCAACTATGGCATGTTTAATTATAGGTGGTTAAAAAGAGAATATAGCTCAACAGTCAAGAAGTATTGCAGTACACACCACATGAAGACACGCACAGAAAGGAAAATCTTGAGAACAGATGAATATGTTTCTTCAAGTCTTAGATGTTAACAACATTCATAGTCTCATTCTTGATAGGCTATATTTGTTTACTTAGCAATACCAGTTTCGCAACCAACCATGTTATCAGCTTAAATTTATTTAAGTTTTGAGTACAGTACCGAGTAACACAGCTCCTGCATGATTTGCAATCACCACGGACAGTTTCCTAAGAACTATACGCTTCTAGAGAGGCCATCACCCCATATTGAAGGCACATGATTCCTTACTGGTGGCTATTATTGGCGACTAGATTTTTTTATTATAATTACTTGTCTTGAATGTTTTCAGAACTAGCACCATCATCAAACAAAGGAAGGAGAGGACAAGAAACAAAAGTTGAACCAAGGTTAAACTAGGATTGAAAAACTATATATATTTATTAAAATATGTCGGAGACTTAGGTAAGTTTTTGGGAACAAATCCAGAAAAAAGAAGTGTGAAACTTGGATTCAGTTCAAATGTTAATATAAGCCAAAGATCAACCTGCAAGTGACCAACAGTGTAAATGAAAGAGTATCCATCTTGCTATCAAATATATGTCTAGTCAAGGAATTAATTCCTTTATTTTCCTATTATACCAGTTAAACTTCTAAATACAACTACTTCTCATTAAACGAAGGAAGGAGCAGTTTTTGAAAATGTGCAAAAAAAAACATTGGCATTGTGTCGTATTTATTGAGATTTCTAAAACTGTATGAAAAGTCAAACAAGACAATCTTTGTGGCACAAAGGGAATAAGTAATACTTACCATCATACTTGTCAAGCCCGGGCCATTTACCGATTCATGTCAGCCAGTTTTTCACCCAATTCGCAAAATGGTTATTAAATTCAACTAGAACTGTAACCCAATGACAAATTCCCGGTTACAGCAGCTCCAATTGTGGAAAGCATGCTTTTATAATGCCAGTTTCTATATTTGACAGGTAAATACAATTATAGCCCATGTGTTTTCATAATTTTCTATTTGCATACCACTAGTTCAACTTTTGTATATCAATAACATGAAAATTCTTTAAAAAACTCGGACTGAGAAGCCCAAATCATCAACCAGTTAAAAAGTCAACCTACTAACTAATAGCATAAGCATTTGCCCGGTAACACACATCGCACCAAAGACATCAAATGGTACAGAATCTGGTCACTACATCAGTGGCTAACATGAATCAGTTGCCAAGTCACCTCTTTTAAAACCTTAAAAAATTAAATAATTAATTGAAGATAAAATGGAAATAGTTACAAAAAAAACTGAGGCCAGGTGCAAAATTCTTAAGCCTACCACCAACGCAAAAGAAATAAATCTGGCTCAAAGTTCTGAAAATTGCACAATTGTAGCGTAACAAAATTACGCTGCATAGAAAAGCAAGATGAAGAAAACTTTGATATTTGAAGACTGGACAACAGGAGTCAAAACAGACCAGAAGCTAACTGATGCAATAGCCAGATACCCTAGAAATTCTCAACAACTCAGCCATGCTTCATCATGGCTTGAATAAAACATTAAATTCTTGTCAAATCAAAGATGAGAACGAGATAACTTTGATTGTTCTTCATAGAGAGGTAACTTTAATGATCCTTTATCTAGCATAGAGAGAGAGAGAGAGAGAAGATATTTATAGTATATTACCTGGAAGTGTGAACTGCTCAAGCAACGAGCTATTTGACGAAACAGGGGTACCATACATCTTTGGAATTCTGCTGGTTGAGTTGCTTCTAAGACTTCCTCCAACTCACTTAGGAACATGACCTCCTTGGAACTATTAGTAATTGGCCAGTACTTTGATAAACCTCTTATAACAGTGTCAGCAAGCTTGCAGTCTTTCTCCACAAACTGTGTAATGCAGTATGATAATTGCTGATGGTACATAGGTAAACACTTTGGCTTGTGAAGGGGGATCAGTGCCCGAACAAGGAACAATTTGTGTTCTTCTTTTAGCGGCAAAGCAAACCCATTGATTATGCTACCCAAAACCTCTAAAAGCTCAGCAATCCCATTATGCTTCTCCGTTTCAAAAATAAAACGGAAGAAGATATTATTGATAGCCTTCCTGATGAATGGACGATGCACCATAAACTTTCCATAGATGCGATGTAGAATTGTCTTCAGATACTCTCTCTCCCTTGGATCCTCAGAATCAAAGAGATCTAACAACTTGAGAACAAAAGAGTGATCAACGTACCTCTTAGCCAACTTTGCATCTGTCTCAGGTGATGCAACAAATCTAAGAAAGAATTCATACACAATTTGCAAGTGAGGCCATGCTGGGTCCATCATGGGCTCCTCCTCTTCCAAATCAAAGGCCTCTAATACCTTATTCTCCCGGGTCTGTGGAGTACGCGGCCTAAATAAATTAACAGATACCACCTTTATAACTTCTTGCATGACAGTTTCCGTGAACTTCCCGTTTGCAGAAGTAATATAATCCACGAGCTCAAGCAACGTCTGGCGCTTGATATCCTTCTCTTTCAAATTTTTAGTGGGGTCAGCAAAGTCAAACACCACACAGCACAAGTTGAGCTTTCTAATAAACAAGTTTTGCTTCTCAGAATTCGGGACATCCCTGAATGTAGGCAATGCTTCATACGGTGGAGGCACTGAACTGCCATTCAGCTTTGGATTCCCAGCCTGGGTAGGCTTCATTCCATGACTAAAACCTAAATGAGGAGCAGAATCAAGACCAGGAGGAGATGAGTTGTTTAAAGTTCCAAGTCTGTTGCTCTGGAAATCACTGGTGCTTTTAGAAGCTGAGGAAGTATTTGAAGGAGCAATAGATGGACCCCCAAATTCACGATTCTCGGATGACTTGGAAGGCTTCTTGGGAAGCCTACCAAGTATTTGTTTGATCATAACTTAAAAAAAAAATATTCTACGCGCACAAGGATCAAAGTTGCTGTTAAACCCAGGCGCATACAGATTGTCCCCTAAAGCAGATTTCAGTCCATTAAAAGACAGCACAACCCCAACTACAGAATCAGAGAAGAGTAACCAGATGCATAGAATCCATATCAAAGGAAACCACAGAAGAAAACAAACCCAGGATTGCTATCAGAAATCAAACAAAACCCAGAAGCATTTTTTATTGCAGAAATTACCATCGACTTGGCTGTCCTTTATTGGCTTTTTGAAAAGCTAAAAACTTCCAAAGATGGGAATCGAGAGAGACCCTTTAACTTGAAATTCAAAAAATTAAAGAAAGCAGATGCAGAAACTGAAGCAATAGAAAATCATGCGCACACACCAGTAGTATCTCCTTCGTTGAGTTCTTGTAGACCAAAAACCAGCTGATTCAGACAGTGATACGATCTCATCTGGGCTTGATCACAAACAACAACAAAAAAAAAGTAGCTTTTTTATCATATTAGACAGAATCGAAATCCATAAATTATGGGGATGGGAAATACGAAAGTTAAAACAGAAAAACAAAGAGGAGGAGAAGAAACAGGAATGTTTAATATTACTTACAGAAGAAGCAGATACTTCAAAAAGAAGAAGCAGAGCACGAAAAGCTTTTATTTTTGTTTTTTCTTTTTCTTTTTCCTCGATTACTTTGGGCCAGAGAAGAGACAGCGAGAGAAGGAGACCAAAGTGACCAAACCAACCCTCTAGACATTCACAGTTTCTAATCCTAAAGCAATGCCACTCTCTCCATCCATTCGGACAATAGTTTTAACTTTTAAGGATAATAATTATGATAATAATTACGATAAGATATCTTTAACTTGCGTTATGGATGATATTAAACGGGGAGGAGAAGTAATTTTACTTCTAAAATAATTTTAGAATGAAATTTTATATTTTTAAAATAATAAATATAATAAATATGTCATTTTAGTCTTTTATATTTGTATCTCTTATGTCTTAAATAATAAATTAAATATTATCTAAAAGTGTTTTTATTAGTGTTGATTACAAAGTTGTTATATTTATCATAATATTATTTTTTTTTAGATTTGTGGAAACCTTACTTCCCGGAAAGCGCACTTTAGGAATCCATATGAGCGAGTAAAATCCTGGTTGTCTCAGATTCTTACAAGAGGTGCACGCCCTAACTCGAACTCGAGACTTGCTGTGCAGATCTTAAGTTCTTTGTCATCACGTTACGCTCCTTGGAGACTTATTATAATATTATCCTTCTTTTGTGATCTTACTTTTCTTTTTGTTATTCGTCTTTTTTTTTGTTTTTTTTTTTTCAAATTATTAGTGGAAAATTAAGGCCCATGTTCAGCCAAAAATAAGATATCTATATCCGGATTATATATATATTTCTTTTAATAATTTATTTATAATAATGTGGAGATCATTAGAAATAATTAAGATATTGATCAACCTAAAACATATTTTTACAAGAGGATTAATTGGAACTCAAGTTCAAAACTATATCCTCTGACTGAGGATTCTTTTACTGCTATTGTTTCAGGATAATGATGGACAACAGAGGAGTGACAATTGTGTTGTATATTGTGTTTATCTAGAAATGATTTTTAATTTAATTTAATTTAAAGAGATGCTTGATTTACCCGTAACAATGGTAGCTAGGTCCATCAAACCCAACCCAGGTGCCAATTGCAAAGGCGAGGAGGGAAGCTTCGAGGAATGGTTCCAAATTCGTGTGGAATCAAATACCATTAGTTATGAAATGAAATTTACCCTTTTGTGTCTGTGATTAACACAGATGATGACAATTCCTACAGTCATATGGTGGAATTGGCATCATTGCACCTTCATCGAAAGAGGGTATTTCCATCATTGCCAGCCTACTTATTTCACTATCTATAATGATGATAACTCCTTGCACCAGAAGAATTGGCCTTCTGTTAATCCATGGAAATGGGATTTCTATCAGCATTTTCTGGCCAGCATTTCAAGCTAAAATGTAAATTTGAAAACTTTACTGAGCAGGCTTTTTTAGGTTAACAACATTAAGTAGTGAAGGGGTTTAAAGCTTATTTAGTATCATAGTTGTTGTTGTTTTTCAAACATACTCTTGGACGGCAAAGAAATGTTAAGTAAATAGTGAACAACCTTGTGTCAATCAATCTCTGGGAGAGCAGTGGTCTCAAAAATATACTGAGCAGATTTTATTGGGGAATGCTCACGCCCCAGTCATGCATGCACAGAATTATCGACAGACATAATGCGGGGCATGAAGAGCACTGCTTCCCTGAACGCTTGACAATTCCATTGACACGCAAATTATCAATTGCGCAAATGAGAGAGTGATGGGCATTCAGAACACTAATTTGAATGCTTTAAACGATTTGACTTTTATGGTTGAATTTTTCATCTTTTTCTTATTTTTCCTAGTATCATTTGCCTTTCAACTATCTACCAGACGGGATTGCGTTTGACTTTCTTAAGCTAAAAACAAAATTAAGAGTAAAACTTGGTGAGAATGGAAGGATCAATATACAAAATGTTTATTAGGCAGTAAAGGAATTTTAAACCATATCAAACACCTAAGAGAAGCATTATCAATATAATGAATCCATCTCAACAAAAATTTCAGTCCATGTTGATACCAACAAACATCTAAGCTTCAGCAAACAGCAAACCTGACGCGGTGCAAGTGATTGTTTAGCAAGGAACAACCACCGTGTCATCACTTGCAGTTTTCTGAGCAGCAATCTCTTCTAACCGTTTCCATGCAGCTTCACTTCTTGCTTTAATTTCAACTTCCTTCTTTTCATCTTCCTGAAACTTTAGTAGGCATTCATTGAACAGCTCATGATCAAGATCTTCAAAGATCTTGCGTACATTTAAAGTCAAGCTACGGACAGCTTGATTCCAGTGGTTTCTAGCATTTTTCTCCAGAGCAGGAAAGATTATGGGTAGTATAACCTTGCGATTTTGTATGATCAAGTTCTCAATGGGATCATTGTTCCACAAGAACAATGCTCTCTCTGCCACCTGCAAAGCATCAGTCGCATATACTGATTTTAACAACTTAAATAGAAGAATGGAAGCTATCATATCACAGTGAAAAACTAAACACCATAGATTAAAGGAAACCCATTCACTTTGGAACATGTTTCCACAATAAATTTAGTGATTCAATCCACAACAGCTTTGAACATACTAATGGCAAGTTCATCGTAATGGCTGGCATTTTTCTCAACAGATATGGCCATAGTTGTATTTCAACATTTTATGTCTAGTATGTAGAACTGAACATAACACATTATCATGTGCATCATCCTAGGGCAAACAAACACTCAAACATGACCAGAAATGGAATTCAGAATATAATTCTGGATGGGATTCACATTCTAGTCTTATTTTATTCAATTACTTGTAGTAGAGTCTCAATATTGCCAAAGAAACAGAGTAATTTATCACTGTTAAAATACAAAATCTCACTACATACAGAATTCTAATCATTGTTATTGCAAAACAAACCATGTTACACAAGAAATGGAAAGGCCCCAATCAATTCCAATACTAAAGTTATCTATTCTTTAACTTCTTTTTTAACCTAAAAAATAAAAGGTGAAGGAAAAGACACAATAGGAAAGATTGGGGGGGGGGGGACAATAATGCTGCTGAAACTTGAAACAGAATGTCATCATACATGAGGATGCAGGTTACCAGACTCAGATTTATAACCAAATGAATGATTAACAACAAGGGAAGAAACATTTGGCCATTCATGACCTTTCATTCAAGCAAAAAGGAGCACAACTTAATTTTACAAATTTAAAATTTTACCATATAGTTGTAAACCAATAAAATTGCTTGATTTTCTCAGAGATACTTTAGCAATCTATTATGAGCCAAAAAGCATAATAAAACTCTAGAACCTATATTGCTTTTGAACAAATGGATACTAAATTGTAGCTTCATCATCTGATGTATGTTTTCAATAAGAACATAGAGAATTAACAAGATTTAGCATTGACCAACTTTGATAGTCTCCAGCAATTTTCTTACTTTGACATAGGCCTAATTTGAACCTCCTACAACCAAGAAATAAACTATCAGTTGCTTTAAGGGATGGCTAAGCACCAAATTTTTGTTTTACCCTCTATATAGTTTTCTTTTTTTTTCTCAGATAAGTTTCCTGTTGGAACACTCATGTCTAACATCGTCTTCAACATTCTGTTTCTTCACAGAAAACATAAGAAACCTTTATACTTCTCTCTTTTCATATCTTCTCAGCCAATTTCACAGGTGATGGTAATATTATGATATGAATTCTGAAAGAAATACATAACAAGAGCAACATACAAATTCTAAGTAGATGAGACTTGAGAGAATGATTTGCAACAACACTAACCGACTTACTAAACAAAGAAGAGAGGAAATAGTAGTAACAAAAAAAATCACACAAACTTCTAGAATCTGACTGCAGAGATTTCTTCGCTGATATAATGACTAAAGCAATACTGAAGTTAATAACAATCTTGCTGATATGAAGCATTTTCGCAGAAGTTCATATTTTTCCATAAATAAATAATGGGAAGCATGTTACAATAGCGAAATGAGTTGCACATTTATGAAGTATTAGATATTAGAATCTTATTACCTGAAAGTGTGAACTGTTCAAACACCGAGCAAGTTGCTGAAACAAGGGCACTATACAGCGCTGGAATTCCGATGGCTGGGTTGCTTCTAAAACCTCCTCCAGCTCATTTAGGAACATGACTTCCTTTGAACTATTAGTGACAGGCCAGTACTTCAACAATCCCTGTATTACAGTATCAGCAAGCTTGCAGTCTTTCTCCACAAACTGTGTAATGCAGTAAGATAATTGTTGGTGATACATCGCTAAGCATCTTGGCTTGTGCAGAGGAATCATAGCACGAACAAGAAACATTTTATGTTCTTCTTTCAATGGCAGAGCAAACCCATTAATGATACTGCCCAGAATTTCTAAAAGCTCAGCAATACCATTGTACTTCTCAGTCTCAAAAATAAACTGATAGAAAATGTTATTGATAGATTTCCTGATGAATGGACGATGCACCATGAATTTTCCATAGATGCGGTGAAGAATTGTTTTCAAGTATTCCCTTTCTCTGGGATCTTCAGAGTCAAATAAGTCCAGCAACTTACGAACAAAGGGTTGATCGATATATCTTTTTGCCAATTTTGCATCTGTCTCGGTAGAAGATACAAACCTTAAGAAAAGTTCATACACAATTTGCAAGTGCGGCCATGCTGAATCCATTGAAGGCTCATCCTCCTCCAAATCAACACCATCTATAACTTTGTTCTCACGTGGTTGAGGGGTGAATGTCCGAAACAAGTTTGCAGACACCATTTTCATAACCTCTTGCATAGCAGTTTCAGAGAATTTACCACTAATGGAAGTTACATAATCCACCAACTCCAGTAATGTCTGTCGCTTTGTCTCCTTTTCCTTGAGGTTCTTCGTAGGATCAGTAAAGTCAAATAAGAAACAACACATGTTCAACTTTTTAATAAACAAACTCTGCTTCTCAGAGTTCGGAACATCCTTGAATCCAGGCAGTCCTTCATACTGAGAAAACCCTAGAGTTCCATTCAACTTCGAATTCACTCCATGATGAATTGCTACATCTGGGACAGAACTATTCACTGCTATGGATGAGATGCTTGAATTGGCGGACTTGCCACCACTACTTCTTGAGCCACTAGAAGCATTTGAATTGGCTGCATGATTACCACTGTGGTCACGATTTGCAGTTGACTTAGATGACTTTCGCGGAAGCTTACTAAGTATTTGTTTGAGCATAATTTATAAATACAAGACAAAATGCCTCCCCAGCCTAACAGAACAACAACAATGTTTCCCGAAATATTCAAAATCCAAAATATATCAGAATTCATCAACCGAAACCAAAATCTGCAATCCCTAGTATCAAATAAACCCACTTCAAGATAAGCTATAGAATAAAACCATTGTGTTGTACCCAACCAAAGGCCACTCTATCTCCAATCTATACTTCCAAAAAGTCAAGGAAAGAACAGAGATGAAAACCCCTCCCTATTCACAAAATCAACAGCAAACACACAAAATCATTTAATTCCCCAATCTCAATCAACCAATACAAAAACCCTTATTAGTAACACTTTTTTACCTCTCCAAAGATCTGAAAACCCCTCCTCTCTCTTCGCCAAAAGCCCAGTACCGAAAATCAAAACTTTTTTACAACTATTACAAAAACCCAAAAGTGCAAAATAACTCTAAAAACAGGAGGAGGAGCAACTTTCTAAATTGAATTCAAGAAAGTAGAAGGAGAAAAAAAGAACCCTTTTCTTCTCTGTACGTATTCCTTTCTCCACTAGAAAAAGAGAAAACTATATAGCATACTCAACACTTTCCGTCATCAAATTATATACTTCAAAACCTGAATTAAATGCAAAAAAAAAAAATCAGTGTTCTGCTCTTGAACAAAATTCCAGTAAAAAGAGAGTTGCAAGGAAGAGAAAAGGAGAAACCCAAATCTAGAAACCAAATAAAGATGCAGATAGTATGAACCTTACAGAGACGGGAGAACACAAAATTTTGCTGCTTGATGTTCTCGATGTTGTTTGTTGACTGGGAAAATTTCTTTCACTTTTTTTTCTCGCTTATGAGATGGGATGGGCTGCGTATTTTAATTTATTCTCTTAATACTCTGTTATTTTTTATTATTATATAATGTATATTTCTACTTTGTGATACAGTCAAAATACGAACACACGCGGTCGCTGCAATTTCAAAACCGAAGGCCCGTTTTTCTCCATAAACGTCACTGTGTCATGTCGTTTTAGGCGCATTTGCGAACGCGAGAGCCGCTGGCATGCAACCCGTGTTTTCAAACGGCTGCGATTAACCTGTGTTCTAAGTTCTAACATCGCAGCCGCCCCTATATTTTCAAATATGCATTTAGTTAATTATAAAAAATATATATATAGGGCTTTTTCATAAAAATTAATATATATATATATATATATATATATATATAAACTTACTATCACTGTGCTATAGAAATATTAGGTTGGTGTTTGGGATGGGAGTTATTTTTTAAAATATTTTTTATTTTAAAATATATTAAGATAATGTTTTTTTAATTTTTAAAATTTATTTTTAATATCAGCACAATAAAAATACAAAAAAACACTATTAAAATTAATTTAAAATTAAAAAAATAAAAAAATTTAAAATCTTCAGTTGAAATACTGTCCTGAACGTACACTAATACTAGCTATCATTCACTAGGAAAAATCTTCTTTCAAGTCTCCTGTAACAAAGTGTTTTCTTATGTAGAATTGCCTGGTATTTTTGGTTAACGTGTAGATAAATATGTAAGTAAATTCATGTGTCTAGGTTTGAATTTGGGCATTTATTTGTTCTGGTAAATCTCCATCACAGGAATTGTTTTTGTTTTTTTTTTTTTTTTGGGAACGGCACAAGAAGCTTGTTTGTGTCTGTAACAAAGAGATTATGCTATCAATGATGAGCCTTGCCATGCCTGAACATTATAAGATTGGGAGTGGTCTTATCACATGCAATGTGTGAGAGGAAGTAGTCTATTAGAATTTAATTAAAAGTCGATAACCTTCTGAACAAGGGTCACATGAAAGCATGGCTTCCAGCTTAAACAGGTGTCAGGAAAAAAAAAAGAAAAAAAAAAAGAGGCCATTGTTGTATGAAGTTTTTGATGAAAGTCTCAAGTGATTTAAAGAATGAGATGTGGTTGATGGGATAAAAGTCACAAAAAAAAAAAAACACGCTTTTGCTGCTGCTGCTAATTTATCAGTCAGCATGATGCCTTTTGCTGCTGCTAATTTATCAGTCAGCATGATGCCTTTTGCTGCTGCTAATTTATCAGTCAGCATGATGCAGGATGACCGGCCAGGTCTGAATTGTTGTTCGCTTTTATGGTTTTTAAGGAGCTTGTGAGAAATTAACGAGTTGATGAATTAATTATGATTCTGCTTCTTGTTCCACAGCTCATTCTACCTACTTCAATTGCGTGTTCCTTCCCTTGCTAATATATTTAGAAAACACAACGTTGAAGGTCCATTTGACAGCCTTTTCTAGTGGGAATGGTCATTAAACATATCCTAAGAAAATACTACTAGCAGCGTGTTTGTTTATTTTAATAGATCGGAAGAGCGTCGTG
>Ga0307513_10008151_pt1 | contig 13451 bp, 11 predicted proteins | sample 15_EM_MG_FD_202174 | JGI IMG/M metagenome (GOLD analysis project Ga0307513, IMG submission 202174) | Populus trichocarpa ectomycorrhiza microbial communities from riparian zone in the Pacific Northwest, United States - 15_EM | ecosystem: Host-associated > Plants > Roots > Unclassified | place...
GTATATTAATTATAATAAGTAGTAGAAAGAGAATTATTGATTGTAACTAAAAGCTATTAATATAGAATCTAATCAACAGCTATTATTGATCCTAGCTCTAAACACTGCTGCTAGACTCCCTGGAACCTATAACTTAATCTAATAACTCAGTGTTTGTTTAAATAAGTTATTATAGCAAAATAAGTATACGATGGGAATTTATTCAAACTATTTGATAGTTTGATAATGATCAATGCACAAAGTATGTAGAACTTTTTTATTTACCTTGAAAATTTATATACCATCTTAGGATATGATAGTCAAAGGGATTCCAAGATATTGAGTTCATAGGCCAACTACGTATGTAGATATTGCATGGTAAAATTGATCCAATTTGTATGTAATTTGCCCGTATTTTCTACCTCTTTTTTAATCACTGTGGCTTTCAAAAATGATTATCAAGAAAATTAAAACCTAGTTATTCTGAATATCTAAGACTTATACTATCCTTCTATCTATTTAATTATGTAATTCTTCCAGGGTTTTCAATTTTGTTATGCTTATGAAAAACCACACTTTATAAATAAAATTGGCAATCTTTAAACCAGTATATCAGAATAACAATTGATCACCAGAAAGTAAAAGCTAGATTTTCAGATTCTCTATATTTCAAGGTACCTGTGGCTTGATTCTCAGGGTGATATCTCATTTATTTGTTGTGATAATCAAATGTAGATTTGATTTTCCAATGGTTGCTATGGGTGAGCCGGGTCCCTGTGATGAGCCACATCCCTGTAAAGTACGTTAATGAAGAGAAAATTAGGCTCTGCTATTATGTATCAAATTTCGCTATCAATCAACCAATGCTTCCAGTAATATCGGATCCTGGTTCTGAGCACCCTGACCCCATTCCACTTCCTTGACCTACAAGGGACGCCTGTTATTACGCAGGATGGTAGGTAATCTAGAGGCGACACCCATCCTTGCTCAGGACGGTAGGTACCTACCGGAAGTTACCATTTCCAAAAAAGACAGCAGGGCCCGCCCGCCAACCTACAGTCCTGCCGTTTTTACAAAAGAGGCACGCCGTGCCCGGCCGTCCTTCATCTTTCTTGTCCACTCTACCTCAAGCGATTGAAATCTCAACACTATGAGAAATCATCGTGAGAGTCTCTCCCTCCTCTGGTCTCCCCTGATGGCTTCTACCTAGGAGTATCACACACCCATCTCTCCCTCTCCTCTCCCTGGGGTCTCTAGCCTCACCTCCCACAGGGTTCTGGATTCTGTCTTGGTTGAAGCACACTTGTGTTAATGTTACTCCCCCTTACCCCACACTTCGCGATTTGCACGGTCAGCAACCCTTCTTCCAGCATCAACGCCCGGTCGCTATTTTTGAGCTATTAGTGAAGTAGTTACCCTGGTGGCCCTGCTCTCTGGCATTGCACTCTCTCCTGGGTTGCAGGGTGGGTACGGTTGGCATTCGAAACATCGTGACCCTGGCTCCGTCCTCCGCGTTCATACTTCTTGGTCTTTTGCGAGCCTTCCCTCTCCCGCTTCCCACTCTCAGATCTGCTGGCACCATACTGCCACACCTTAGCTGGCACCTTACTACCTCCTCCTTCACCCTCTCCTCACACTGATCGCTCATTCTGGGATCCCCTCCAGTAGTGACGCTCTCTCTCGTATAACAAGAAACCACATGAGAGGAGCCGTAATTTCTTTCAGTCAGCTCGAGGACCATCCATTCTGGTTGGCTCTCCCTCTGCTGAGTTGCTCTCCTTGCCCGATGGCTCCCCTGGCCTTCTTCATGCACCACGCGATTTACTCTACGGTCACAACTCGCAGGTTGGTTACCTCGTGTCATTGTATAGTAGCACTACCTCCATGGCCTGTACTAAAGTCGACAGCGTGCCGAATAGAGGGCCACCCACCCTTGTCTCATCCTGCCCCTAAGGTGTTTGGTTCGGGGAATTCCCTTAGACAACAGGCAACAGTAGTTAAACCTCTTTCCTCTCCATCAGCCTTGGGCCGCAACCTTTTTTTCTTTTGTTATGGGGGGCCTGCTGCAGGGTTTCTTTGCTCCTGTACCTCTTTATGTTGGTTTTCTTCTTAGTTTGACTCTCCTATACTTTCCTCCTCATTAGTTTAGGCTGGTGGCTGGTGTGCGGTTAGGCCTATACCATTGGGTCTTGGGGGTACAGTGGGTTTTCCTTGTTTGCTTGCTTTCCTACGGGCAGGGGGTATTTGTTTGTCTCATAACAAGGTGAAGTGGGTCACTGGATTGATTTAAGGTCTTGTTTATACCATAGCTAGTGCTCCATGCGATTTCTTATACCTTGACAACAAATCACATGATTTAAAAAAAGAAAATGCGCGCCGTCCTTGGCCACCGTACCCGCGACGGACGGGACTATAGGACTCCAGGGCCCTAGCGTCCAGACTAGACAGTTGGGAACACTAAGCCCAGCGCAATGAATATTGGGCCCAACGCAACCCAGCCCAACGCAAGATAACCTGGGCTAACCCAAGGAACCCATTGGGTCCATATGTTACGGAATGGCTTCGAATATAGATATAAAATTAGGTATGTATTAGAGCCAATTTTGCAAATCCAAATGAATACATTAAGATCATAGCTAATATAAAGAGAGTATGAAAAACCCAAAGAAAATGTAGAGAAATGAGAAAACCAAATGCCAGCCCAGCAATACCGTCCCTCTCTCACACTTCTTTCGTAAGTCCAATGTTGGAGGCATTGGGGGAATGTTGCTGCCCTTGTTTCTTGGGATTGTTGCCACTGATATATCCCAAGATGACAATGAGGGCGCCATATAAGTCTCAGGGGTAGTGGGTGGGGGAACAAGGAACAAGAGCTGTAGCGAGCTTGGAGGTCTCCAACTCCTGGGAGCGCGATGGCCCTATATCTGCTTGAGCCAGAGCTATGGCCCCCAGGGAAGGACACGCCGACTCAGACTAAACCTTTTTCCCACCACCCTCACTTTTCTACTAGGGGCAGGATCTGTTCCATAATTTTGTGTGCTCAGACTATCGTTTCCCTGGTGATCGCAACTCAAACGTGTTCAAAACTTCAGGAACATAAGGTAAAAAACATTGGCCGGGTTGGCTGGGTAACCCGGGCTTAGCACTTCGCCGGCCCGACCCATTGGAAGGCTTGCTCGTTATTGATAGCACGCATGAGCCTGGACTTTCCGGAATCGTTGCACCCACAAAGACCGTAACGCTGACCTCTCTTCAATCGTAGATGGGTCTGGTTCAACAAGATCTTTGCTGTAGGCCAAGCTGAATGTGCAGTTGTACAGGTCTTCGCTAGTGATAGGCACGATCATGATCTGATCGAGGGGACCCTATGATCGAATGATCGATGAAACCGGGGAGCCCTGATCGAGTGATCGATCATGGTCACTGCTCGAGCATCATCGAGTATGATCGATTTTGTGCCCAAGGGATTAAATATTCATTCAATATGGATTCTGAGTATTTTCACTGGTGTTATAACAAGAATAGAAGAGCCATACCCTATCGTCCATTTAATGTATCACGGTAATTTGTGGCCGATCCAGAGTGTGTAGAAGCCCGGATAGGTTTCGACTCCCTACTTATTGTTGAATAAATTAACTGAAAATCATTGGTGGTATTGACTAGTTGCCATAGACTCGAAACAATGGGAGTGGTGTCCTTATTATAGGGTCAGCAGTCATGATAGTTTGTTCAATAATTTTATTTAACTATAATAGTAAAGGATGACACCCGTCCGGGCTTACCAATCCTTAACGGCGGTGCAGTCCCGAGGTACGCCAGCTCAACAGTTTGTTGAGAAGCTAACAAGGTAAAGTCCGGCCAAAACAATTGGTATCTATTTTGCCGGTAGACTCCCTTTATATAAGTTCATAGCATCACCCAATCACTAAGATTAGTTGAGTGATCGATCATGAACCAAGATGCTCGAGTATACTCAATGATGGTCGAGCATGATCGAGCAGTACCCATGATCGAGAAAATCGATCAGATCATGGATGCTCCGCTCAATCATGATCTGATCGAGAGACCCCTATGATCGAGGTGATTGAGGAGACTATTGATCGAGCAAAACTCGATCATCTGATCCTGCCCATCACTACTAGTCTTCGCCCTCTTTATCATCCTCATCAACCTCCTTATCAGCAGCACCAGGGGGAGCACCCTTCCTCAAAGTCTCAGCGGTACCCGGGGCCTCACCCGGGCAGGAAAGCGGCAAAGTATGGGATAGTGTGCTCAGTCCAAATGAGATCCTCATTCTCCTTCTCATCAATCAAGCTACCAGCAATGCAAGCAATGCAGGCGAGAATATGCACAAATTTGGCAGCGAGGTCCTTGTTGCCCGACAAGATAGTATTCAAAATCTCGAGAACAATTTGAGGATCACCAGCGGCAGAGATCTCCGGGATCTTGCCGTCCGGGGCAACTAGGTGCAACTGTAGTATAGCTATCATATGAACGATGAGGGGCCATGAGTTGGGGATGGAAGTCAGTGGGAATTTATTAGCAGCTCAAGTGGTTGTTCTTCTGTTCTTGGCCTACCGATTGGCTCACCAATGGCTCACCCCCCCTGCTCACTAGGCTCTTCCAATCCGAATTGCAGTATCATATAACAAATTAGCATGTTAAGTATATTGGTATCATACAAAGTGCGAACAAAAAGAAAAAACCCTTCCGGTAACTGCGTCTGATGACCTCAAGGCCGAACCCCGAGGTATTTGGCAATCTGGTTCCTCTGCTCAGCAACAGTGACAGTGGCAGGAAATCCTGGAAGTCCAAGTATCCCCGCAACATCCTCACATTGATCCCCTATCAATCATAAAATATTAATAAAGTTCATGAGCTCTAACAAGGAAAACTTGCCTGTCATCTGAAAAAGGCTTTGAGCAGTACGTGGAAGTTGTGAGTCAAGAGGTATCCAAATGGGATAGCGCAATCGTGCTGTACCAGAGGCAGCCGAATTATACATTCTCATTGGAAGAAGTTGCTGCCTATTTGACCCGTAAGTTATGCCCGCTTGCCAAATGAAGATCAGTAGAGATACTCATTCTGAATTTGTCCAAGTTGGCCCCGAATCTCCTGCAGAATACCCATTATTTGGATGTGGTTTCTATCACTCTGTTCTCGCCATGCCTTCGCCTCTAGTCGCCCTGCCTTCATGCTTTGTCGGATTTCTTTTCTGACTTCTCGCATTTCTTGTCGCAGGTTATTGTGGCCAACCACGGCAGGCATGTTGGCAAAGGGGGCAACTTGGTTATGAATACCTTGGGAGCCATTTCGGATGCCTTCTCTGTGATTGCCGATCGGTGGAATATCCGGCTGGGCCATTTATATGATTGTTGTACCTCTACTGGTCTTCTGAATATATTTGAAAGTCTGTTTGCCAATGTGTCAGTAGTAGTTAGCCAAGAGCGTCCTATTTTTCCAAGATTTATGCAAACTAGTGGAGATTTTAGCTACCTACCACCTGATTGCCTTGCCCTGCTGTTGGTAGGAGGAGTTTGTGGTTGTATGTTTGAGTTTCAATTGTTGTGAGGTTGAAGGAACTCCGTAACTTCTCAACCAGGCTTGAAGGATCTACTCCTACTTATTCAAAAGGCAAACCGTTCCCAAGCCTCTCAGTGAGTCACAGCTGTCACCCAAAATTACCCTCTATGATAATTCTCATCACCACCGAACTAGAGTGACAGTGCCCCAACGAAAATAAAGGTCAGATGTCCTAAGCTTCAGCACCCATGCCCTACGCAACGCAAGAGAAACACCAAATACCCAATGTCACAAACGTCTTGTTTTGAAGAAGCCTTCTTGCCTCTCTAATATTCCCCAGCTGTTCCAACTTGCAACGAATATAGTCTGTGTTCCCAACTGTCCAGTCCGTCGGCCTTTGGGTGAGGAGGGGAACTATGGCTCATAGTCCATCGTTTCAGGGGTGCCAGGACGGACTATGTCCCGGAAGGTGAGAACCGGAAGGACTATAGGGGATTGTAGTCCTACCGCTTGGACCTCCTATACTAGCTAAGCTGAGATCATACACCTCCAAACGGATGCTTCTCATTTCATAATACATCACTCGTGCAGCCCCACTGTAGGCTTCAAAAAGTCACGAAAAGCTTAGCGCTTCGCAGCAACACAATCGCAACCCCGCACAACAACTCCCAAGCACAATGCCGTGGAATAAAGGAGCCGGAAAGCGACGCGAAACGACCTTAAATGAGAGGGTCCGAACAATCGAACTTCGTTCTTTGGGCATAAGTTTCTCTCAAATTGAGGCAGAACCAGGTGTCCCTCGAGCCCAAGCCTACAGAATCTACCGGCGCTGGAAAATGTATGGCGACATTAATCCTCAAACACCACGCACTAGAAGGCCCCCAAAGCTCAATGACCGTGATAAAAGATACCTTGCCCGGTTATCTGATGCGCATCCTCGTGCGACAGCTAGAGAGCTTTTACATGAATCTAGACTTGATGTTGGGGTTTCAACTCTCGGCCACAACCTGCGCAGCCTGCAACGGCGGATTTTTCTTGCTCAACGCAAGCCATGGATAGGACCTCACAACAGGAGACAAATAAAGCGATGGTGTAGATTACGGCGCAAGTGGAAGATTTCAGTTTGGCGGACGCTTTGTTATACCGACGAAGTATATCTTCAAATTGCTACTGGAATGGGTTATAGACGAAAAGTGCGACGACTCCCTGGACCCAATGCCGCCTATGATTTGAAGAACGTTCAGCCAACCTTTGTTGGAGAGAGTATTGCGGTTGGCTTCTGGGCTGGTTTTACCTATGGTTTCCACACACCGCTTGTTCCTATGGGAAAACAGACCGAAGATGAGCGAAAGAGTGATAGAGATCGACAGGGCTTCAATTGACACCAGTATGTCCATGAAATTCTCATTCCACATCTTTGACCACTCTATAAGAAAGCTGGTGGAGCCGAAGCTGGTGTTCAAACTATAGAGGATGGTGCCAGCTATCATACTTCTATTTATACGGAGAAATATCGCAAGCGTCTTGGTATAGAAAGGATTGAGGGGCCTTCCTACTCACCTTATTTCAACCCAATCGATAATGTTTGGCTTTTATTCAAAACCAACTATTGGAAAGCAGTCTGGGAGAGGAGGAGAATACCCCGTAGTGAGAAGGAGCTGATTGGACTAGCACAGAAGGTATGGGAGGTATTGCCGTGTGAGAGACTTTATGGTTTCATTGATAGTATGCCAAGGCGTGTAGCTAATTGTCTTAAGCCAGGAGGTGTCCCTACCCATTGGTAGAAGACTAGAGCCCTTCTTGTATCACTATATATTCTTGTTTTTGTAAACTCTTGTTTTGTTGTGCTGTATTGCAGTGTGAAAGTTTCGTGGTCAGCCGTTGCCGTTGCCGTTTTTCGTGCCTTTTTCAAGCTTGCTGCCCCACCCTCCCTCACCATTACCGATAGTCTTCGACAGTTCTCGGCCGTCCCCAGCCAACGCCTGCTATCCCCTGCCGTTCCTCGCCATCCACCCCCATGCCCTAAGCCAACATGTCTCACACTGTAGGGCCCATCGTCCTACCCAAAGATGACCGTCCTGACCTTAGACTACCGCAAACGGATTATTGATAGCCCTCCCCTCCCCCTTCCGTGGCTCTTAGCAATCCCCCCCACCGGGCCCCGCTGGGCCCCCGGAGGGTTGGGAACACTGAATACATTTGAAAAAAAGATATTAAATCCAACTTCCAAACTCAATCCCAGGCAGGCTACTGTGACTCTACTTGCTACTATTTTAACTGCAAAATCATGTTATCTTCCAAGATTCTAGCCCTGTTTTAATGAGTTCATCAACTCCCTTGTCCGACTGAAAGATACACCCTTGTTTCAAAAGTTCTTACTCAGGATAGTACTGTGATATCAAGGGCTATAATACATCTAGTATAAAGGTTTGTCACCGTACGAGCAAGGGTGTGAGAACTGTTGGAATGAGACCATACGATGCACTCATCGCTCTTCTGTCAAGCGCACACAAAAACAGATTCTTAATAGAGCACCAAAGGAAGAGAAAGAAGTTGTTCCTGAAAACTAAAGAAAAAAGTAGAACAAGAAGAGTGAGAAAGCGGCTCCACTATGTACAGAAAATAATATAAGAAAATGATAGGAAAGTTAGAATATATACACAGCACGCACATATGCATTCACAAAACAGGAAGCAACACCATGTAGTAAAACAACTCGAGCAGTTAAAGAGATCAATGAAACAGCCACTGGGAGTAGCCTTTCGCGGCATATTACAATATATTTATCTGTTACACGCATGAGAACAAAACGGTTGTATATTTAACCTACCCCAGGACTTGAGAGCCACCAACTAAGGCTACTCTCTTACCCGGAAGGGAAATTCTGTTCGATTGGTAGGCTTCTTGGATTGGAGCAGGATGGGTATGGGTAGGAAGATTGGAGTGATCGCCATAAGTGGGGGAGTAGTGGGAACTTTCGGATACTATTTGTTGTAAATGATCCACAGTCGGCCCAGTTCTTTAAGCGGTAGAGACGATAAAGTGTTTGCAGACCGCTTGATGGGTAGAGATACTGTGGACAGAGCTTCACGAGAGTGAAGGCAGGAACGAGATTCAAAGGGAAAATGAGAGTTGTGTTAAGAGCAGTTTTGTTGGTTTAGGGCCCGTTTACTGATTCGTTGCGTTTCGAGATTTTGGTGGGGAAACTAGACGGTGGCGTCTCAACCAGCATCATATTCCGATAGACGTGGCAAAACAGTTTGCCCTGTTTTCAACTGTTTAATATTCTGGGTATTAGACGGTCAAAACAGGAAACGGCTCAAGAGGTTGGATTGCAACCACCGTCTACTGGCACCACCTGAATGCTACCAACCTTCCATGCCTGCAATAACAAGAGCAGCTATGAATAAGCTCTCTTTTCCTTGCACAATTAGCAATCCCTTTTGTCATAATTTAGGGCAAATTTAATAACAAAATTCTCATCATTTGATTGTACGAGAGAATTGTTGGTCAGTCTAATATCTTGGTTGTTGAGTACTATGAGAATTGAAAGCTACCTGGTTGCACACCTCACGTTTGTGGATCACACTTTTCACACTACTACTATGCACTGTATTAGGTAAACACACACCCATCAATTTTCCCTACCACTCTTCGACCGTTTAGCCTCCCTGGACGGTCGGCACCGTCTCCGGTTGCTTGACGGCCATCTATTGGTAAACGGGCCCTTAGTTTATTGTGTGGAACTGGTTGAGTTGAGAGAGAAAAGAAACGAGAACAGAGTGTAAAGAAGACAAGTGAGCCCCATAGCCGGTTGCAACCAAGCTAGATGTATGACTAAGCTTCGGTGAACAACCGAAGATATCCAACACTATTGTAGATGAACACCGAGTGCGATCCCCGGGGTGCAAGGGGGCGGGGTGGGGGCGATCCTGTCTTATTTATTGTATGCAACAATACAGCCGCACCCCATTGTCCCGGGTGGCCAAAATCAGGTGTTCACCATCCAGGACTGTGAAACATCCGAGAGAGTGAAGTCGTGAATAAAAAATTACGCTTGCAAAAACTCAAAAGCGAGTGATAATTTTGTAGGTCTGACTTCCAGCTAACTTTATTCCAGATAAGGTTTAAGATGGAGGTAGAGTGGAAAACCAAAGCGAGGGGAGATCACTGATCAGTGAATAGAGAGAATTTAAGCAGCCCACCAATACCAAACTTGAATTACAGCATTTTATCTCAAATGATCAAGGCAAATTATCAACTTACAGCCTACCCGATCCTACCAACAAGACTTTCCTACTGAGGGAAAAAAGCGGAAAACACCACAGAACCTTGGCCTAAAACCGCTGTAGATATATGACCTTTGTTTCCTACATTGGCCAGTGGGTATGTGATGTTTCAGAATAAATTGTGAGAAAATCTGGGACAGTGAGGTGTATTTCTATGTATCTTACACAGATTGTGAAAGATTGTCTGGGACAACGAAGAATTCCGGAGAGTGGGACCTGGTAATGTGATGCCACTGTAGCAGATCTATCAGATGGATGATGAGGGGCCATTAGTTAGGGATAGGAGTCGGTGGGAATTTATTACGAGCTCAAGAAGATGTTTTTGGGCTCTTGGCTCACTACTGGTTGGCTTATTAATGGCTCACTACCAGTTGGCTCATTAATGGCTCGCTCCCCTTCACACTAGGCCAGTGTTTGCAACGGGGCAGTCCGTCCGTACTGGGCCAGGACGAGGACGGACGACATTGTGTGGTACCCCACCGTCCCCGTCGTCTTCTATTGTCCTCTATCGTCCCCCCCGGTCCCCCGTCGTCTTCCGCTATTTTCTGATATTTTCCGCTGTTTTCCATCGTCCACCACCGTCCACCACCGTCCACCGCCGTCCACCACCGTCCCTTGTTGTCCCCGGGCAGAAGTTGTCTCAGGTCCTGGGGCTCGTCGTTCTTGCTAATGACGGCCGTCCTGGGAATTCAAGGACGAGGACGGACTGCATTTTGCCATCCCATGTCGTCCTGGGGTCTTGGCAGTCCCCCTGCCGGGCCCTGCGGGGCCCAGGACAGCTGAGAACACTGCACTAGGCTCAAGGCGCGCTCCAATGCGAATCGCAGTATAAGGGTATAACAAATTAGCATGTTAAGTATACTAGTACAAAGTACGAACAAAAAGAAAAAACCCTCCCTGTAACTACTTCTGACGACCTCAAGGCCGAACCCCAAGGTATTCAGCAATCTGCTCCCTCCACTCCTCAACAGTAGCAAGGGCAGGGAATGCCGGAAGTCCAAGTATCCTTGCCACATCCAGACATTGATCCCCTATCGATCATAATATATTAATAAAGTTCACAGGCTCTAAGGAGGAAAACTTGCCTGTTATCTGAAAAAGGCTTTGACGAGTCACTGGGAGCGGGGGTTCAAGAGGTATCCCAATAGGATAGCGCAGTGGTGCAGTTGCAATATTAGAGGCAGCCGAATTATGCAATCTCATCGGAAGAAGTTGCTGCCTATTTGACTCTTAAGTTATGCTCACTTGACACATGGAGATTTATAGAGATACTCATTCTGAACTTGTTCAAGTTGGCCCCGAATCTCCTCAGGAATACCCATTATGTGGTCATGGTTTCGATTGATCCATTGTCGCTGTTCATTTGTCTGTTGTCGTAGTTCCTTCATCTCTCGTCGCTGTGTCTTCATGACCCGTCCCATTTCATTCATATCTTGTTGCAGTTCATTGAAACAAACCACTGCAGGCATGTTGGCAACCAGGGCAACTTCATTCTGAATACCTTGGAAGCCATTTTGAATGTCTTCTAAGTGATTGCCGATGGCTGGAAAATCTGGTTGCGCCATTTATATGACTGTAGTATCTCCGGTGGTCCCCCGAATAAACCCGAAAGTCTATTAGTCAAGGTATCAGTTGTAGTTAGCCAAAACCATTCTCTATTTTTAACATTCACGCACAGGTAGTGATTTTAGGTACTTACCACCTTATTGCCCTGTGCTGCTGTTGGTAGGAGGAGTTTGCGGTTGTATGTTTGAATTGTTGTAAAGTTGAAGGGACTCCGTAACTTCTCGACCATTGAAGAAGGATCTACTCTTACCTATTGCAAAAGCAAAGTGTGGGCAAGCCTCGGTCACATGTGTTACCAAAAATCAAGCTCTAAGATAGAAAAATAAGTGGGTCAATATACACGGGGCTTAACCAACTATACAGTATCCCAGAGGGTCGCGAGATTCTCGAGTTGGCCGCTTGCCATGGATTTTCCCATGGTCAACCCTGCTTTTAAATTTTCTTTGATATCTCTCCGGCCCGTTCTTGGGATTGAAGTTTCACTTTTGGGCTAAGCCTTGGAATAAGTGGAGGCATTTTCCCGTTTTTATGCTACGACTCTCGCAATTCGTGATTCTTGCTACGGATACTATACACTAAAAGTGCATTGGCCAACAGTGATTTGGCTGGGCATATTAATTGAGCCCCCGTGTTCGTTGACCCTCTCCTACTCTAATTCTCATCACCATTGAAACTAGAGTGACAGTGGCCCAATGCATAAATCGAAGTTATAGGTCAGAAGTCCTATGCCTTGGCACCCATGCCCAGCGCAACGCCAGAGGAACCACAGAATACCCAATGTCACAAACCTCCTGCTTTGAAGAAGTCTTCGCCCCTCTCAAATATTCGCCATGAGTTCCAACTTGCAATGAATATAGTTGCATAAAAGATATTGAATCTAACTTCCAAACTCCAATCCCAGGCAAGCCACCGTCACTCTACTTACTGCTATCTTGGCTGAAAATCAAGTGATGGTCTATGCATCTAACCCATAAGAGAAACTATCTTACCAGGAGAGGCAACTCCCACGTCCCACCATGAGGCCCAAGCCCTCCTGTTTTTACAGTAAGCTGGCGGGCCTTTCCGGAGAGAATCAATCGAACCTCTGGTGTAGTTCCACCAACAACATACGGTATTGTAGTTTCTTCTAGCAAGGCATCTATGAAGCCCCACCAGTCCAGATCATCACAGGCCACTACTGATTGGGTTGGGCGCAGAAAATGTTTTCTTAGAGACTAAGTATTTGCACAACAGTTTGCTTCTTTGTGGAGTAGTGAACCTTGGAGGACATCTAGCTTGGCAAAGTTCCCCTTCGGGAAATGTGTCTTTCAATCCGGTGAGACAGTGCCGGTGTGACGTTGAAGAACCTAATATTTGTGGCTTGGGGATTTCCAAGCCTGAGCCAAAATCCAGGAAGAAAGGAAATCTCCTCCGGGAACATAAGTTAAGGAGGCCTGGCTGAATATTACCCGTAGCAGGTAAATAAAACCAACTAATTGGATACAGGAATATTTGGAAACCTTGTGGACTCTAACCGAAGAATGCAGATCGCTAAATTACTGTCAGGTCCAGTTCCATTACCGGTAGTCTGTCGCCAGACTGCTGTGCCGAGGACGTCCAGCTCGACGGGTAACGCCTCTCGTTTCGCGCAATCTGAACGGGCTTTAAGGGCTACCAGTCGCTCCATATTCACTAGTGTATTCTGATTACCGCCAGTGCCCCAGGATCTTATCTTTGTATAAATCCCAGCCTGACCCCATAAAAGAGATGCAATAGTCCAGAGTTAACATGTGAGTTATACACTGATGACAGGATTTTTGTTTGTCTATTACACGTCCCTGGCATGAATGGACCGAACACCTGGGGCTCCTTGGCAAAGGATTTTCAGCTCCCGTGACCCCGGCGGTGTTGGGTCCATTCATGCTAGGGACGCGTAAGTCCTTGGTCTATCCGTCCTAAGTACAGGCATATTCATAGGGGGCGAAAAATGTTGGAATATGTGTCCCCTTGTACTTCATTACCTTGCACGCTATCCTCTTTTTTGAGTTGTCTGGTCGTCATTGAGAAAAAGCACTACTGTACTTACTGGGTTGAGTAAGTCATGCGGTCAGAGAG
>Ga0307513_10008152_pt1 | contig 13451 bp, 10 predicted proteins | sample 15_EM_MG_FD_202174 | JGI IMG/M metagenome (GOLD analysis project Ga0307513, IMG submission 202174) | Populus trichocarpa ectomycorrhiza microbial communities from riparian zone in the Pacific Northwest, United States - 15_EM | ecosystem: Host-associated > Plants > Roots > Unclassified | place...
CTTTTCCTCTGCTCTCATCAGCCTGAAATTTGTTTTTATGGCATGAAGCGAGGGCGACGGTAAGGCAGCTTACAAGTTAGTCCACAACTGCACCTTCTCAAGGTCCTGATAAGAGTCGAGAGATCTTTTGAATTCATCGAAGCTTTCCTTCGTCAAGTCAACATCAGCACTCGGATTCGAGGCACAATCAAGCGCGCCTCCTGCTGCTTCCAAGATACTACGAAAGCGTCAGCAGAGATATGGGATAGCCGCGGTGAACCAACAGACCTCTGCCAGTTGTCGCTTGGTCGGTGGGCCGAGGAGTTGGTCTCGAGTACAGAGATTTCGTGGAGGACACGATAAACGGCAATAGACCTTCGATAGAACGTCCTCCTGATGTGAGATATTTTCTTGGCGTTTTCGTGTAGAAAGGGACCGATGGGCATGTTGAAAGGAGGAATCACTGGAGTTCGCTTTCCATAGGGTGGGGTGAAATAGATCTGGCTAGGACGCCAAGTCTGACCTAGCGGCACCGAAGGAGGTCTGCTGATCTAGCCGGTGCAGGCAAAAAGCGAGGAGGTGGCCTACACAGACCTATTTGGGGGCCCAGCCAGGCACCGGAGATGTGTTGACACCTCGGCCACCTGCACTAGGTCTAGAGTCCTAGTCAACTCGGACGTCCTCCCACCCCAATAGCTCAGGCACATCCTCGGGTGGCACACGTCAGGTTACCTCATCTACACAGACCTATTCCACCCCACCCTGCGAAACGCAAACTCCAGTGAATGGATGTTTGGTTAGATTTGTGGCAAAAGCCGGACAGCGGCCTCGTGGCCTTCGCACAGTTTAACTGGCCAGACTCAGCACAGCTCTGAGTTGTCCATTTGGGAATCAAATTCCTCGCTGTTGTCCCCTCCTTCAACTCGACACTCCAATGGCCCAGCAGCACTCAAATCCCAGCGAAGCAATATATTTGAATTGAAAGTACTGCAAATATCTCAGAGAGTGCCGCTCATCTTCTGTCTAGATCAGCCTCCTACGACTGTCGATTCTGTCCGCACCGGTTGGCTCTCAACTTTCCAGAGCGCGGCCACCGTGGTCAGCATAAAGTGAAAACCTGCGTATAATCTCTCAAAGTGACATGTTATCTTCTTAGTCTGGCCTCGTGGCGTCTGTCGCTGCTCAGCTATTTGTATTCTTCAAGGCCAATCAGGACTCCGAGGGGAATCAAACAGCACCACTGCGCGCAGTTGTTACTTTGTCATATGCTGCGATCATCCTCTCCATTAGCGCAACCATCAGCTCGCTCATTTTGACCGATGAGTTTTCTGAGATGCGAACTCGTGCTGCACGCAGCACATGGGTTCACGGAGATGCTGGGGAATTCTATGGGAAACAATGGAAATTATTGATTGAGTATGGGTTACGTAAGGGGACTGCATGGGTTGTCTGGCATTGTGAGTATTTGCACTTCTCATCCACAGCGGTGAGCACCATGGTAATCACAAGTCATCTAGGGCTCATATCTCTGCTGACGTCGTGCATATGTGTAATTGCATCAGTGGTGGTGTATATTGCAAGCGAACAGGATGTAGTTGCTAGATGCATTGTGATATCTCTAGGGGTGATTGGCGTATTGCCTCTTCTCTACTTTGTATCATGATAATAAGTGCTTGTGGTTTGAACCTTGTACAATCTCAATCACTTGAATGTAGGTTAGAGCAAGTAAGGGAGCCGAACACTACTGGTACCGAAGACGGAACGGCTCCGGTGGGGGTATATACACCCATATCAAGACATCGACTGGATAATACCGACTGGATAATGTAGTTCAGGTGGACAGTACGTACCCAGACAACTTGCCGCCGACCGTGCCTGTTGGCATTACGGTGGGGGGCGTCACGTCACCTCTCTGTCTCTAGTTGTCTAAAGAGAGGGCGTCTTGCATACGCAATTTTATTTCGTAAGCATTACTCAGCGAGCCCGTGAAAATGGCGATGAAATAGCTCCTAACAAAAAATATCCGATCTTCAGCCCTCGCGTCCCCTAAACCAACATGTAGATCGATCTTATACCCCAGGGGGACTGTTTAAAATGCATCAGGCTGATCTTAATGCGCTCCCCTTTCAATTTGGCGGCGCGACAGAGTTTTCTCGCGTTTTCATCAAGGCATCGCATTTTGATTGGAATCGAGGGTACGACTAGTAAACATCTGTGATTACGGGCTATCTTGCAATTGGTGCACGACTACAAAGGGTTGGCCCATTTGGCAGGAGGCCCTTATATAAACACCTCTGTGGTTAATTGATCCCCCCACCGATCAAAAATTCCACTTACCCTTCCAGCTTCCATTATTTCCAACCTCCAATCGGACTCGGGCCAAGACCCAAAGCCAAGACCCCGCCGGTCCCAAGGCAAATCCCCTTCAAAAAGCTTTATGACGCGGATCCACTACAGGTTCCCACCCGACAGGATTGTTCAACAGTCTCCGGAAATGAAGTTCCTCGAAAGGTGTTAGAGAGAAAAGGGTGACCAAGCCGAGAATCGAACCCAGGTCTCTGCATATCTAGCTCTAACCACTGAGCCACTTGACCGTTTTGGGTTGAGGAATCATCAACTCAACAAAAGGGCCCATCTCGAGAAGGCTGACTTTCTAGTGGCAAAGGCTACCAACTTACAGCCATTCAATTAGTGGCTTAAGTGGTTTCAATCACCTAAGTACCCTTACCCGTGCTTCCCGTATACTAGCCTCACTCGCCAGAGCTTTCCTCAGGCCAGGCTCATGGCCATATCGACTATAAATTCGTCAATACACGTTAATATATACTACTCCCTCGAAGCTACTCAGGACCTTTAATTCCTATACCACATTATGATTTCTCACTAACTGATGTATTTATATATATTCAGCTATTTTATTGTTTGCAGGTTGTATGGCGACCGGGTCAATGCAAGGACTTTCTCATCTACCTGAACCCTTGGCATTGGTAAAATGTCTGACAAATTAAAATGAGTACAGTATGCCTAGACATGGCCACAGCTAAACACATTGTAAAGCACAATAGCACTGCATATACTGACTGCTAGGAATCACTTTTCATCCTGTCGGAATTTGGGACGGAGTATGCGAGCCTCAGTGCTCCAATTGTTACAGGATCATTGGCCTGGGACGCCGCATAGCCATTTCTCATAGGAAATAAGGTCAAGATTCCTATATACTGTATCCTTGCGTGTTTGTGGCGGGCTCTAGCAAACACGATTCTGTCGTCGTTACCCCGCTGCGCGGAAAATTCTAGCACATCTTCCGCACTGTCCGTATGTACAGGTGTATTTGCAGTCCATGTGGTGCTTGTTTTTTCTTATTTCGGTACGTATGTATATATGGCTAGTGTTCTGGATATGAGCCTACTAGAAAGATGTTGAACATCCATTACTCCCTTGAATTATCATCTCACGTCTCAAAGCTATTTTCAATCGATATTATTAGGTTGTATTTAGGCCCCATATACTTTGCATCCACCTGCCAAGATTGATGTATTAGGAGTTTGACGGTGCAGTGCTAAAGATAGCAAGTTGCTCTGTTCTTTGGGAGCTAGTGTCATGTCACCTGGTACCAAATTTGTTTTAGATTGAGATTTGGTCAAGATTTGGTCGGCTGGTCGCTGTTGCACATGGCCTGTACAAGTAAAAACGGCGGCCAGGTGTGACATGTCGCCCCTGAGAATCGCATAGGCCCCATTCGTCCAGCCATAAATTTTAGCCTCGTATTTAAGCTAATATAACCCAATTATGATCAGCCATGTCTGGACATAGCTAGGTGCCTTGGAGGTACCTTGGATGATGGACTCCCAGGTCACGTTGCCATCAACTTTCACTACTTACATGTGCCAGTCCCATTTTTATTTATTTATTTATTTATTTATTTATTTATTTTAAACCCAAATTTATAGTGCTAGCGTTGCACGCATGTTACACTTTTACATTCCGATGTAATTTACCAATCGCGCTAATTGTCCACCCCATCTCTATCGAGTCCCCTTCTCCGAAGAACGGCTGATTACGCTGCTGATACCGGTGGTCGGCGTGTCAGGAAGTTGGTCCCGCTCCGGTCCGTGGGTAATGCGATGGGAGTCGCTCCTGACGGGGAAGCTTCGCTACTTGCCTGTTGCTCCTAATAGGGTTTGAGTTTCGAGGTCGTACGCTGCTGATACCGGCGGACGGCCGCGAAGGAGTTAGTCCCCCGGCTCACCGCGGGAGCGCGGTTCCCGGCGATGCCAACAGATCGCTCCGCTTCTCTGGCAGTTGCATAAGGGACCACTTGCCCCGCAGCCCCACTGTCGTTGCCGGATGAGCCTGTGCTGGTCCGTGGTGGGCCCCGAGGGGCTGTTGGTTGTGTTCCACATGCGGATGGGCGTCCGCGGTCAACTGCTTTTAGGCGAGACTGAATCACCCACGGGCCAGTAGAGGCAGGCTGCTGGAGGACGTGAAACGTCACCTCCGCGGGGGGAACCACCTCACACCCGGCCTTTCGCTGCGGCTGTCAAGGCCCCTATGCTTCTCCAACTACATGGGTGACAGGCAGGGGTCTAGGCCGAAGCGACAGCTCAGCGCTCACATCTCATGTTCTCGATCGCTTATTCACTTTGCCGGCGACTCCTTGCATATTCCTCTCATATGCATATCGATCCAATCCACATGGCCACCAAGGCCGCGGTTGTATTATCTTAATTAATGTTTAAAGTACACCAATCCCAAACCCTAGATTACACACACGAATCCCACGTGCCTGTGGTATTTCAACTCCTTATCCGCGTGCCAACACATGTCGAGTTGATGTCTGGAATTCCCACGAGAAGCTGCCGATAGCTATAAAAATGATGGCAGTCTTCTTGAAGAGACCAGGCCCTTTCCCCATGTCGGTTTTGCGTCGTGGACGCCAAGTTTCGCGTGGACATGCTACCCGATCCTCTCAGAGCCTCCAGTACGATACCCTCGATACCCTCATGCAATACGTTGGCTACGAAATGTTGCAACATCGACAAAACCAAAATGTTGCATCTTGCATTATTAACCAGCTCCGATACTCTACCTGTAAACTAGGCAGCTATCTTGAGGCCACTGACGGTTCCGTACGGCCCCTGATCTCCACTATGTTTGGCAATCCTGGCAGCATTCTAACGACGACACTATCCCGCAGGACGGATGGTGGGAACGATTCCAATCCTATTGCGACGCCGAAGACACAATCGAAGAGTAAGTCTTGATATGGACGAATTCTTCCCACTCCGCCTATTTTATGTCTAGGTCCCTTTTCGAACTGCAACAAATCATGGAAGATACATCCAAAAAACCTCGTTCGTGCACTCGCGATATTGGGACCCTGGTTAACGATGTTGAGAAGTGGGAGCAGAATACGACCGCTCTCCGAAAGGTTGCAATGAGGCTTTCTTCTGACAAAACCATTAGAGTAGGTGGTCTCACGTTGGGATTGCATAAAGCTCATCTGCTGCCAGGCGATCAGCACTCGTACTGACCGGACTAGCCCCATCGTCTCCGATTTATTGGTGGCACAAGTTCAAGACGACCTCAAACTGCTCTCAGACCTCCACCTGGAGATTTCCCATCTGAACTCAAAATCCTCACCATCGGACACCAAAGTGTTAGTTACTTCGCTTTTGGACATTAAAAGTTACCAGCTTAATGCTCTTAGTCTCGTCAAATTGATGTTGCGTGATATTGCTTCGATCGAGCAAACTTTGACTGGACAATTTATTCGTAGTGAGAGAATTGATATGGTAAAACCCCCTGATTTGTACCTATAGTTTCTGACCTGGCATTTCCATCCATTAGTCTCTCACCATGACAACGATTAAGTTTGCGATGGTTGCTCGGGGTTTGATGGAGGCGTCTCTGGACGGCATATCTGACATGACTCGCTCCTCTTGGGAGAATTTCAAAGAGTAGGTTGAAGTCGTCTATCCATTTTCAGGGAGTCTCATGATTATCCTAGGGCGATCGAAGCATCCAAGTCTGGAATCGCCGTACCGGATGTCTATGACCGCCACTTTGCGTCGTTTTTGGGAGGGTTCCAGGTACGTAATTTTTTTGGGAGACGGGTCCATTAGCTACCCACAAAGCTATGCACGTTCCGAAATCACTGTCCGGCCACAGACCCATCCACCAGTGTCAAGTCACTCGTCGCGTCAATCTATTTTACATACACTTCATGGAGTTGGACTGGAACGAACCAATATCGGAACAGCCTCTCTACCTGCTATTTTGCAGGAAAGTGCACCACCAGAGATATCGACCGAACAGGGGGTCTTGCTCCAGTTGCAAGACCCGCCGCGTTCACCTGCCACATTTTTCACGGAACGCTGGTTGCCCGATGTTGCTGTTCTCCCTAGCCGCGCAATGTCCACACCCCGTTCATTGGCTCCTGTACCCAGTGTACAGCGTCTTGGGTCACCACATCGTACACAAAATGTTGCTGCTCTCCCTAGCCCTGCAATGCCCACACCCCGTTCATCGGCTCCTGTACCCAGTGTACGGCATCTCGGGTCACCACGTCGTACACAAAATGTTTCTGTTCTCCCTAGCCCCGCAATGCACACATTCCCTTCATCGGTACCGGTTCCTGTACCCGGTCTACAGCTTCCTTGGTTACCACGTCGTATACAATCGCGCGGACCTACCTCTTCCTACCATCCCCCAACGTTGCCAGAGCTTGAGGTCTCCAATGTATCGAACCAAAGCCAGGAAATCCCATCCCCGTCAAACTGGAACCAGGAATGGAATTCCAATAGGACAGAAATAAGTCGCGTCGGCGTTCCCAGTCGGCGTTCCCAGGTACCGAAGGTATCCCAGAGCCCACATGATAGGGGTATACCTTCTCGTTCACCGTCTCAGAGCCCGTGATATACCAGACACCACGTTCGTATCCACGAGCCTATATACTAGGCCCATCCCGTTCACCCCTGAGGACTCGGCTAAGTAACAGACAGTATATTATTTCCGTGTTGCTATGTACATTTATTGTTGTCCGGCCTATGTTGGTTTTAAATGTAGACTCTGCCAGGTCACTGTGAGTTCCTCATCCACCCTTTGTAGTAAGCAATAATATCCTCCGTACAAAGGAGTCCTGCTGGTTACCCTTGGATCACGTCTCACAGCCACCGACCCTCTGACAGGACCATTTCCCTTTGGAGCTCATCAGACTAGTCAAATTTTGTACTGGTCTGCGACCTCATGCTGACATTGACCGACGGCCAACACATCTCTACCAGCCACCTTTCCAAACTAGTCTCGAGCCCGTAGAGGAGACCACGTCTTGCCCGAAAGTGTTGGACTGGTCTGAGTCCCCAACTGCAACCGTCTCACAGCGACACCCAGCATGACCAGCTGACCAATGTGCTAGATTCTACGTGGCCTCTATGTGACCTCCTTAGTTTGACCTATTCATAGATACCACTGCGAACTGCCCGGCTACGTAGTCTGCTGAGACTCGCCGCTAGGCATGGTCCGTGGTCGCACTTCGATAGCATGGGATGTTTGCTTGGCCGAGTAGCAGGTCTTTCCACCTCGACCGATATCCAACATATATAAAGCAAAAGACGAACGCACCTCACCATTGCCTTAGAGCCAGATAGCCAAGACTGACAAATATGTGACCTATGTTTGACACATGGCACAAACTATTCGACGCCATACGAAGGGCTACCTAGGTTAAACATCTGTTTAGCATAAGTCTAACCTATGCTTGTACGATTGATGGGGTATAATGAAGTAGAGGAAGACATAGAAGTGCAATAATTTCACAAGTTTCAGGCATAAAGTCGTCACTGGCTTCCAAGTCTCGAATTTTCACAGATTACAGACAAAAGAGATAATACACGGCGTTGTAGAGCCCCCTACCAGCTACTGAGTCAAACGAGTTACAAATCCTGGGGCTTCCCGCGATGTAAGCCTACTAGTTAAGATCCTGCAGGGGACTGTTAGCTCTAGCTTTAAGTGCCCATTAAACTGCATGAATACGTACTCAGGTTGGCAATTCCGCCACACTGCTTAAGTAACTTGAGCCTAATGACCCCATGTTGACGTTGGGGCTCACGTGATTTGAGCCTGGGTTATAAAGCAAGTACAAGCAATAACATAAAATAAATTCATTTAGATGAGTACAAAAATCGAAATTAAATCTGTATAAAGCAAGTACAATAAGTAAAATATATTCATTCAAATGAGTTGAGTTGGGCAAGGAAATTGTACAGAAATCGAAGTAATCTGTACAGGCTAGGGATGATTGACATTGTCAATGGATATGTACCCAATCACATTCTGCAGCAGTGGCTGCCTTTGTCAGTCCGTTTCATTGGTCCTTGGACATGTTCGGCAGTTTCCATGCCTCATATTGTTGTCCACACATTTGAAACCTGACTTAAATTGTGCTTCAATGTTATCAAGCCATTGAAGTGAAGCTTGAGGGAGGGTTCTGCTGGTTGGGGCATGCTGGAGAATCTAGGGACTGAGGGGTGAGGAGTCAGTTTCAGCACAGAGGTCTTAGGGGTCCATTGGGACTGTTGAGCTTTCTTCTTTTTGGGCATGGGGTCGGGGACTTTGGGACTTCTTCTTCAGACTCTGGATCAGGGACTGTCTTCTCTGCAGTTTGCAGTCCTTTGGGAGCAGGTGTGTCCCCACTGCTCAATTTGAGTGGGTGTTTGAGGGTTTGTCAGGAGGTCGTCAGGTTCATGTCTTTGGTCATGTCTTACTGGGGCATGCATGCTCACTTTGGGGGTTTTGGGTTTTTATGTTTATCATCAAGGTGGGGTGTTGTTTCTTTTGTGTGTGTGTGTGGTAATGTGTGCAGGTGGGGCTATAACATATAGGTCATGGGTTTGGACTTAGCCTGTTATTGTTTATCTTACCTTGAGCCTCAATGCATTGTGGTTGCAGCCATGTTACGTAGATGTTATGGGTTGGGTTTTCTGGTGGTGCACACTTGTGTTAGCTCTATCTTGTGTTACAAAGGGAAAGTACAGTGCTCTGGGGTAGTGATGGATACTGGGTGTGACGAAAGTCTCTTTTTCCTCTTTTTCCTCTATTTTTGGGACACTTTTTTGATACCATTACCACTATTAGGTGGCAAGTTGCCAACAAAGAGACACTATAAGCAGCATTCCTGGGCATTCTGGCCTTCTCAGCCTTCCCAGTCACTACAGCCTTTTCAGCTAACTCAGCATTACCAAGACTATGATGTCAAGCATGATGACAGGGCTGGCTTCTTGCTGGCCATTCAATATGCTTCCTTATACAGTGTGGCCTTCTGTGGCTGGCCTTACTAAGCCTTCTGAGCTTCCATTAACACAGTCTATTCCTAGACTGTCACTCTTTGGCTTCTCCACTGTGCATACTGTGCTTCTCCACTGTGCAGACTGTCCTCTCTATTCATTAGTCATTACTCAGCAAGTCATGTGTGCACTCTACTCTACAATAGCATTAGCTTCTCTACACAATACTGTGGTTCTTTACATTACAATAGTCATTCTCCTTAGGCACCTTCTGTGCCATGCGGCTTTACTTTAGCTTTACTTTACCTCATGTAGCACTTCTTCATAGTGTTACTTCATTACAATATAAGGGCAGCAACTTGGTGGAGAGTGATCTCCATCTTGTCTTTCTAACCCCATTACCATTTCTTTACTCTACCATTACCCTGAGCATCTTGTGCCCTCACAGGGCAAGTTATTTACTCTTTACTCTTTACATTTGACCTTACAGTCCACTACAACCTTACCCCATTACTCTACCTTATAGTCAAGTTGTTCTGCCTGCTCAAACTCACTAATGTGTGGATGGCAATCCCCATGTTTCATCACACTGGGTTAGGCTAGTGAGTGGGATTGGGGGGGTCCCCTGTCTCTGTATGGTCTTTTATGGTCTGTGGTTCAAGGTCTATCACACCAGTGGGGGAATTACTGAGGTGTGGTCATCTGCACCTCCTACCTGTCTCCCATAGGTGAGCATGGAGTAGTGACCTCTCTGAACAGTCAAGGGGGCAGCAAGAACTGGTGGTGGCTGGGTCCAAGTTCCCGTGATTGTACAATATTTACAATTAAAATTATGTACACTTTGCACACTACTTCTCAGGCTACTCTCAGTCCTTACTATGCATTCTACATAATCTTTTCCATTGCTAGTTGGAGGCACATGATCTATTTCCTGTCAAATCTGTCATGGACCACACCTGCAATCTGCCACCTGTCACCTGTCAAATCTGTCATAAGCCCCAACATCATGTGATGACCCCAGCAGATGCCTCCCTACTTCCTCAAGTTCCCCTTTGTTCCCCAGCCTTATGGCTGACTCACCAGGCCCTGGGCCAGATGGTTGTCACCATGGATGACCACACTGCTTGCTACCCTAGCAGTCCCTCCTTACCCTGCTTGCCCTTGCACTCATCCCTACCCAAACCACCCAGTGATCCCTATGTGTACTCACCTTACACTCACCTAACCACCAACCCTAGTGTCCCTACAACCTAGGCTGCTCAACATCCACTGTGCATATGGCCATGCACCACCCAGCCTCTATGGTTGCACCACCCAGCCTCTGTTGCTGTACCCCTGGCTTGCACCTCAGCCTCACTGCTCAGCCTCTGAGCCTGACTCCCACCAGTCACATGGGATGACTTCACCACTCATTACTCAGCTGCTTGCCAGCAGCTTACCAACCTGCTTACCCAAGCACCTCTTACTCAGCTGCCTGCCAGCAGCCCACCACTTTGCTTACTGTACACCTATGATGCTTTGCTTAGTCATCCCTTTAGTAATCCCCTTAGTCATGGTCTTAGTTACCCTCTGACATCACCCCTGACCTCATAGTCTTACTCACCACTTATTCATACCATTAGTAAGGCCTCACCTTCTGCTGACTCAGAGAGTCACTGCATGTACATAAGTTGGCACTGCTCAGACCCTAGTGGCTCCTCACTTTGCCAATACTACTATTCTCACCCCTTACACACCTAAGGCCATCAGGGGGAACCCCTGGACTGCAGATTTGCCCCTGACACTTGAACACCAGCCCTTACCTGCTGCTGCATGATAGTGACTTATCCCCAAGTCCTCACACATCAACATGGGGTCACTAGGCTTAGGTGCTTAAGTACGCTTGAGATCTTCACCATCACATCAACAGTCCTTGAAGGCTGATATCCAAGTTTTCTGCCAACACTGGCAGCAAAGGCCCTGTTAATCTTGAAGAAGGCATAGGTCTGGAAGGCCTGCAGGAGCATGCCAACATGCTGGAAGTCAGTGATGCAGACTCTGTTCAAGTTGAAGAGGAAGTTCTCCTTCTTGATGTCAGAGTGCAACAACTCTCCTTGAAAGAGGTCAATAGCTCCTTCATAACAGGGGAGGGTGGCTATGCACTCAGCCAGCAGAGTGTGGGAGAGAAATGGTTCAATAACAAGCCATGAAAATGGTCAAGTGCAAGATTCAAACCTTTGAGACATATTCAGCCAGTTCATCAGGGTTGGCAAAGGCTCATGGCACCTGATGCTCCTTAAAAAACTGGTTCCATACAGGAGCTGCCTTGGATGAAATACTTCAAGCTATTTAGCCATCCTGACAGGTATCAGATGACAGGAGGTGGACCTCCAAGACAGCTGTCAACCTTCAGGTAGCATTCATATGATACATCACATGCTGCCATACAACAGTGAGGCTGGGAGCGACCATGGTGGGACCCAGGACACCTGCCCAATGAAATGTCACACACAGGCAGCTGAAAGGATGTTATGAAAGTATCAGTCTTGTCGTATTCTTATGTATACTACTTGTAGTTACTATTGTGAATATTATGGATTTTTCTGGTTTTCTGATCACTTTGTCACACAACCTATGATTGTGAGGCTGGGAGACAGTTGCTGCACATGAGGTAGGAAAATTCGCTGAATAATTGTACTGGCAAAAGTGCATATTGTCTTGCATATACTGCTTGTAGTTGCTTGTAGTACAATTATAACTGATATCTAACTGATATCTAACACTGCTGCAATGGACAGGAGTGTGCAATTTGATCAACAGGCAAATGTAGAAAATAATATACATAAGAAAACTAAGATGGAGTGTATGGTTACTTGTACATTGTAATATGTATGAGCCACTACAACCTGCAAGCAGATGTTGAGGGCACTGCATACCTAAATCTGTACCCAGTGGCCCTCCAGGCAAGGATGCGATATAATCAGCAACACCCTTACCTAAGGTGGTCATTCCAGCCAAGGAAACATGTAAAGAGCCCTCAATTTTTGGGCAGTCCCCTTCTGGCTGTGAATACCCTCTTTGATGCATTCCAAATCCATTTGACATCTTATAGCTTCTACATTGAGTGCATTTGGACATGGGGTCAGTGCTCATGGTGGCGGGATGTTGAACAGGAGGACAGTTTGGGTAGAGTTGAGGTTCAACTTCATAAACAAACATGGGCTGACATGTTTGCATGCCCAGTTTATATCAAAATTATATTTCCTTACTTGCAGTGCCTATTAAATACTCAGCCAGTACATTCATTCATCAGGTTTTCCTACCCAACCTCACAGTCATATGGTGTGTGACAAATTATCAAATAGCCAGATAATCCATAATATTCACAATAGTGACTACAACTAGTATACACAAGAATAATACAAGAATGATATTTTCATAATGTCCTTTTGGCTGCCCACGCACGACATTTCATCAGGCAGGTGTCCCAGGTCCCACCATAGTCACTCCCAGCCTCATAGTCATACAGCAGCACATGACATATCATATGACTGCTACCTGAAGGTTGACAGCTGTCTCAGAGTTCCACCCACTGTCATCTGATACCTGTCAGGATGGCTAAATAGCTCCAAGTGGATGAAATCCTCCCAAAAGATGTGTATGTTGGATTGACTGCTGCAACCGCAGACCAGTTATGACGCCAGCTATGACGTATCAGTCCTGCCACATCTCTGCCACATCTCTGTAGACACTCCTTCCCAATTAGGCAAATTTCCTGGCCTCATGTCTACTAGTCCCTTTACTGACCTATTTTCCATATGGTCATTTATTGTCTAGATAGGTTTATTGTTCTGCTATGTATATAGAGTGCAATGGGCAATGGGCGAAAGACTCTCACAGTTCTTTTGCTTGCTCATCCGCCATGCTAGTCTAACAGGTTATGAGTGTCACTGCACCTAGCACGCAGGCCCTGAGCCAAACCATCACTGCTTCTTCTAATGGGACCTGTGCTGAGCCTGATGATGCCCCTCAATCCTATTCCCATGTCCCTGTCCTCACCAAGGACAACTACTGTCAGTGGTCGGTCCCTTGGCCACCAAATTCATTTTGGCCATTGAGTGTACATACCTGTACGACTAGTATTAGGGCATAAAACAATAAATTTTTAGTTACTTTTTGCTCACTTTATAAATATTTTGGTGAATATTG
>Ga0307513_10008153_pt1 | contig 13451 bp, 25 predicted proteins | sample 15_EM_MG_FD_202174 | JGI IMG/M metagenome (GOLD analysis project Ga0307513, IMG submission 202174) | Populus trichocarpa ectomycorrhiza microbial communities from riparian zone in the Pacific Northwest, United States - 15_EM | ecosystem: Host-associated > Plants > Roots > Unclassified | place...
CTACAGTTCCTGCATATCCTAACGGCCTTTAGCCACTTCTCCGTTTTATTCCCCTCCTTGTCTTCGGCCATGCTGTCCCCATTGAGTGCGGAATTCTTCCTCGTGACCCCGTAGTCAACAACCTCGCCGGGGGCAATCTCTTCGATCTTGCCAGTCGGTGGATCGAAGATGAATAAGACGGAGCACGTCTGCGGGCGCCGTGGCAACTTGGGAGGTAAGGAGCATACGAGTGTTCCGCACAGCCGGCAATGGTGCTTGCGGTTAGTAAGTGGATGAAATGATGTTGTGCAAATTAGACAGGCCGCAGCGGAGGAGTCGGGTGCCCAAGGGGTAATCTGTTGCTCGAGGGCTGCCCAGCGCCAAACGATAAGTCAAAGTCAATTCGCCACGAGTACGCATTGGGAGTTCGTTTTTGATATGGAATCGACCAATCCGATTGCAGGGAAGGAGTGGGGCCGTAAATGTGGGAGGTTCACAGTCAACGGGTGGACATTTAGCCAGTGACCATAGGTGACACCAGAAATGAGCGCCGATCGCAAGAAATCGAAGTATCGGTAGAGGAGCCACATGACAGAAATTATGTCCATCCCACGCGGCCACGTCCGTGAACATACCGTGCCCAAAGGTTGATGATTCGAATTTAATCCCAAGCGAGGATATTCATTATCGACGGGTCATCCGTCGTGCGAGAAAGGACCAGAACAACGGTACCCGCCGCGGGACATTGGAGTTTTAGTGATGCAATGCGCGGGTATGTACGCAGGTTCGGTTGGATAATACGGCACATTGGACACCAATTGTGTAGAGCACCGAGGATCGCCCAGGGGCGTAGTGTGGGATGTGGTGCAAATGGTGTACCAATCGATAGAGGTGGATGATTTACCATTGAATGGAGAAAACGAGATCATTCCGTGTTGATGGAAAACCACAAGGTCCAGGGAATCGCGTCGCGAGTACCATTTTTGGTCGTCGTAGTGGTTGTCGGGAGGGAATAACGTGTAATCGTTGCCGAAGTTATAAGTTGCAAATTAATTTTGAATGATGGTTGCGGGACGCGGGCGCGAAAATATGATGCGGTTAGCGAAGGACATGTCCAGAGAAGTATGTCGGACGAAGTAAAGTAAAGTTTGGTCAGCAATCGGTTTTCCCATATCCAATTCCGCCAAGAAATGTGTCAGTCGTTGAAGGAAGGTGTAATGGCAGGGGCGCTAGTCCTGGTAAAAAAAGTGCTCGTATCCTCCTTGAGAGTAGTAAGAGATCAGCTGCGGCGTACCGCGGCCAACTTGAAACCGGTCAGTGGTTACAACCAGGAGAGACTAGTTATCCAAACCACTGCACGAGAAGCACTCCCTCGGGTATAGATACTACCCATTGCACAACGGACAATATTGCCAAATGAGGAAAGCTTCGTAGAATCAATTGACGAGAACCAATCAAGCCCTGGGCTAGTACACGACAAATAGTCGATTGGGTTCGGGTACCCGTGGGATATACGCCTAAGCCCGTAGCAGTGTGGATGTAATATGTCTTCCCACCGCCACCTATAATCATTTTGTCGGTGTTCTCGGATGGCGAGCATCGTAGTTTCGCCACCGCCACCACCAGGTCGGAAGCGTGACCGGACTGACGCTGGGTGCGGTCTGTCACACCGTTCGCCCGATCGTGATGGCACACCGACCACCGAGGTACGTGTACCTCATGGACGTCACGCAACGTAAAACGCTCCGGGGTCTTCCAAGCTTCCAGAGAAAATTCCAAGTAAAAATGCAAATTAAAGAGAAAGAAAGAACAGGGTGTTTCGACGTACCTCGGATCTCTCGTTCAGATTTTGTGGCACCGCCAGCAGATGAGCGACCCTCGATCATTCCCTTCCACAAGTCAGCCGCTCCTTTGCCCCGGACACTATCGCTCAAGCTGCCAAGATCAAAATCAAAGAAACTGGAAGCACGTCGTGAACGTGGCGGCACTGATGCGGGTTTCGATTTGGTGTTGTGTGCATTTGGGCTTGCGGGCGTCGTAGGATTCGGGAAGTGCAAATCGATGAGCTATTAATTGGGTGCCCCACAGAAAGGAATAATATAAAATATAAAATGAAATAAAGATAAATCAGTATCGTGTGAACGATCTCGACCAAAAAACACTCTAGTGTAGTGACTGAACAGACCTTGTCCAAGCGTCTCTCCAATCTCCGCTGCTCGACTCTCCCGCTCTCGCGGTTCCTAGCCCTCGATTCAAGAAACTCGTCCGTGTGCGATCGGTACACGCCCTTTGGCTGGAACCCCGCTCTATAAGGTGCACTCGCACTCGCTCGGTGAGAAGGCGTCGACACAGGCGTGGTCGATCTCGAAATCGGTGCGGACGACGTGTGTTGTGAGGGGAGGTGCACGGGGAGGGTATTCGAGTGCGTGGGCGTGTGACCAGTATGCCGGGGGAGGGATGAAGGGCGCGAGGGCGGCGTCGGGTGCGTCTGCGGGAGAGGTTTCTGCGGGGTGCTGGGTGTAAGGGACGGCGTCGGGCCTTTTGAGGGCGGCTGGGGCGCCGCCGGCACCTCCACTATGCGTGATGAGGTGGGGGTGGGAGGTAAGGCTGGTGCGGGGCTGGCGAGTCGACTGCTCGACGCCGCGGCGGAGGGAGCAGTTCCCCCCCGCTGACCAATTGGGATCACCGGCAATGCGCCACTGTTGTTTGCAAATGCACCTACACCCGGTGATGCAAGCGGTGAACTCGTCCGCGCCTGCGCACTGAGCGTGAATGCGCGCGACGGGAGGGTGTGGGCGCCACCCAGCGACGGCGCGGGTGACGCAAGTGGGGATGGTGACCCAACAGGGGTGTTCATAGTAGAGGGGGTGAGTGTCCGAAACACTGTCGCGTTGCCCGGAGTCCCTGGTGCAGCAGATGGACCGGGACTTCGATGCACGGGCCGGAGGGGCGAGTGAGTGTATGGTCTCCCCGCAGTACCAGATGGCCCCACGTGTCTGAATGTGGTTTGCAATGGACGAGGCCGTGGAGGTACTTGCGAGGCTGTGGACGACGTGGACGCTTTGGCTTCGGGCGGTTGTTCGGGGGTTGGAGGGACGATGGTGATCGGTGATGAGAGTGATGAGATTGGGTTCGATACCGGCGACAGTGGGGCGGTTGGGCTCTCTGTGGCGGCCTGGTTTTGGGCTTGAATTACAGGGTCCGCCACTGCCAGTACGGGGACCGATGAAACTGGGCTTACGTCTCCGCATGGCACTGCTGGTTCAGGAGGAGGATGAGGAGCTGTGGCACAGTCTAGTGGGAGTGCAGGAATATTTGACTCGGAGATGAGCAGGCTCGTACTCGGCCGTGGTGGGGATACGATGGCCCTTGGTGGATCAACAATATTCCTGTGGGGTTGTATCCCATTCGTACTAGCTATACTAACTGGCCGAGGAGTGGAGAGAGGAACAACAGGCGGTGACTGAGGAGGCGTAAACGTATTCGAGAGCGAACGAGAATGTCGCTTGGACTATTCCAGAAATGCGATCAGCATAGTGTTTTAATTTGGTAGGTTCAGCCGACCTGGTAAGCCTTGTAAGGGACGGCGGCTGCCATTTGCTGGGTCCAACTCGTATTGAGGCTGGGTAACGGAGCCGAGTATGTAAAGGTGTGAAACGATCGCCAAGCAGATATACAATCGCGGGATCTACAAGGGCACCGCATACTAATAAGGGTTGAAGCGCTGTCCTCCTCCGCGTCCTCCGCGTCCGCCACCAAAACCACGCGGTGCGCCGCGTCCTCTACCTCGATCGCTGCCGCCACCACGACCAAATCCACCGCCACCTCTCGGGGCTCCTCGTCCCCTCCCAAAACTGGTTCCTCCGCGCGTAGGACCGCCCCGACCGCGGCCCCACGCGCCAGATGCGCCTCTCGCACCTCCGCGACCGCGTTCTGCGCCAAAGAAATCAGTACTGCATACTTGCTATAGTTAGACCAGTGCATCATACTTTCTCCAGCTGTGAAAAAATTAAGGTTTAGCACGTTATGATACTATTAGGGGTAGACCAGGGCGTACGCGGTGGTTTTGGTTTTGGTAGGAATCGTTCCAAGGGTAGGAGTTTGTCGCCTGCAATATATACCTTTTCTCCCTTTTTAAAGCTCGAGGCGACCATGCCGTCGCCCATTTTTACGCTGAAGTAGACTTCATTGATCGGGCCGAGGATCTCGTCGACTTTTCCGATTGTGGTTTTGTTGTGTAGATAGATGGGTGCATTGAAGTAGGGCACTTTTTCCTTCATGGTGGAGAGGCAGAGCATTTCGTCCTCGACAGCATGAATGAATGAACCGATTTCTGCAGGGAGAGTGGTCTCAACGGGCATTAAAGCGATGTGAAAAAAGAGAATGGTGGTACCTAGGACGGTGTCTGGAGGGCCGTCGTTACGGTGTTGGAATGCGGGTCGCCCCCCGCCGCCGCCATACGCGCCTGGTCTCCCGCCTATCGGAGCTGGTCTGAGTTGGGAAGGGGAGACGGGGAGTGTGACAGACCTCGTGAGGTATGACCGCGATCGGAGGGAGCTCCTCTGGGTCGGCCGAAGCGTGTGCGTGACATGATGTTGTAGTGGATGAAGACAAGCGCAAAGCGACAAACAGCGGAGGGGACGCGGTGACGCGGTGACGATGACGGAGGCGCGTCATTCTTCGAGTAGTAGTAGCACGGTAGGCGCTTCCTGCTTCGCGCGGCCGAGGGTGGCGCTGTCTGTCTATTCTGTCAGTCTGTCAGTCTGTCCGTCAGTCTGCTGTCTGCTGCTGCTGCTGCTGCTGTCTACAGCAGGTGTCGGAGTGTGTATGGTGGCTGAGGTGCTCGAGAAGACTCGGGAAGCTGGCTGTTCATCAACTCACCGCTCCCACAGGTTGGTGACCCGATATTGCTTTGTGAATCTATTGGCATTGAGAAAAAAGAGGCACAAGGGAAATAATAAGTTTGATGGTGGTGATGATGATGATGATGATGCTGCTACTGCTGTTTATGAGCCTTTATTTACACACTTATTAGACATTCTGCCCCCCAAACAACAAACAAGCCAGCCAGCAGCAGGACACCACCCAATATAAGCATTATTTCCACCCAACCCACCCTTTGGCTCGACCCTCCACCCCTCATCACTGCCGCTGCCGTTGCTCCTCCTACTACTACTCTTGCTGCTGCTCCTCCTCCTGCTCCTGCTCAACATCTTCATCACACTTACTCCCTCCGCAGCAGCAGCATACCTACCCACCGCACAGAAAAAGAAACAAGTCAATCCAGCCTCCCCACATTCTCGCTGCTCCCGAGCCAGCACCGCACCCTCGAGCTTACCCTCCACCACTTTCTTTCCCCGGCTCTCGCCTCGCTCGCTCACTCTCTCCACTACTCCTTCTGTGATGAACACCGTCACCATCGACTCACCCACCTCTTCAGACTCCCTGATGGGCGACGTCAAGCCATCGATCGCCCAGCCGTCGGTCGCAGCTCAAGCCGCCAAAAAAGGTGCCTCCTCGTCCACCGCCCCCTCGCCTTCCACGAAAAAGGCCTCATTCGAATGCACCTCCTGCACTCGCAAATTCAGCACTCGCTCGCACCTCGTCCGTCACTCCCGAGTCCACACTGGTGAGCGTAAATACGCGTGCGATTATCCCGGCTGCGAGATGAGGTGCTCGCGCAAGGATAATCTCCAGCAGCAGTGAGTATTATCCCCCTATTCCTTTTTTCATTCTCGACTCGCTAGCCCACATTCCGATGGCACGAGGACCCTGCAAGGCTCGTTGCCTGCCCTCCTTTTTCCTCCTTTCGCCCGGCGCGCGCGACAAGCTCTGCCGCGGCACCCCAGCAGGCACCCAGCCGCGCAGGGTCGTTTACTTCCGTTCCACTCCCCATATCCGTCATTCATCTCGCTCATTCCTCTTCTAGTTACCGCACCCATCTTGTCGTCAACCCCCGTCGCGCGAACGCCGGTCAAACCCTCAACCTCGCCACCGACCTCGTCGGTACTGCCCCCTCGACTGCAAACCCACCCCTCTCCGTCATCCCAAGCCACGATAGCGAGCCCCAGGTCCACCATACACCCATCTCCCCGAATCCCCCCTCAAGTCACACTGAGTATGCCGCTCAAATCGACTCTGTCAACCAGTACCGCGCAGGCAGCATGTCCCCGCCCCCACTCGGAAACGCTTGGGACTATTGGTATCAACACGGTTGCCTCCCTGGATCCGCATCAGGTCCCAGCGCTTCAAGCAGTGGCAGCGGTAGCTCGGGCGCGACGAGTCCCGAACTTCAGAGCAATGCTCTCGAGCTAGTCCCCGGTCAACGTCCCCCTCATCCTCACCACCATCAGCAGCATCCCCATACTCATGGCTACTACCCCGGCCCCGATGGCACTGCCTTGGTCCAGAACCATCCGTTTGTGCCGAGCGATCGTCGACCCGCCGTCGACGAACTCTCTCCACCTCCCACGCGACATGGCCATGCGACTGCAGCCTATTCAGGTTACCCAGCTCAGGAGGGCTATGCCTATCCCCAAAACGAGTGAGTGTCGTCGCATTTTGGCACTCACCTGCCGTGCCTAATCGGATCCTGACTCGCGGCCCGTACAGGTCACCCATCTCTTCAGTTCCCCCGCAAAGTGTAGCACGTTACACCGCTGCCTCGCAAGACTACAGCCAGCTCTATCCGCAATCTAATGACCGAGCCCCCGCTCCTCCGTCCACGTCACATGCGGCTGTATACATGCCCTATCATGGTCAACAACATCAGCAGGAAGAGTACGACGACTCGCAGGCGCCACCACCCCCCACTGTCATTCCATCGATGAGCCGAAACCCCTCCTACCACCAGGCACACCCACACCATCCTCAGGGGTACCACCAATACGCCGCGACGAACGCGACCAGTGAGTATCCGTACACTTCGTCCAGGTACCAATCACAAGGCGCACAACCGCAGCAAGTCGGTCCCAATCATCAGAACTCGCATCCACAGATGTATCTTTCCACAGCCCCGGCCGCTCCTGCGGAATACCACTCCGCCAATACCAGTCACGAGGGTTCTCCTGCGATGCGCGGCCAGGCGGCTCTCTACTACACCCATCACAACAGTCCTGCGTTACGCCACGCTGCCTCGCAGGCGCAGCCCGTCGTCCAGCAGGATCAGTACTACACCCAAAGTCGACCAGTGACGGCGCACGGGCACCAGGAGAGCCCGCAACAGAGCTTGGTCCTCCCTCCGATCCGGCAGCAGTACACTAGCGCACCCGCTGGTGTCGCCGTCTCTACACTCCCTGTGATGAATACTGGGATGCCTGCGATGGGTTGGGATCGCGTTGCCGTTAGCGATGCCCGCGTAGGGCGATAGATGCCGTCCCCCTCCGCAACCTCCGCCCGCGCGGTCGGAGCTGCACTGATGCGGAGGTTTGACATAGATGTACTTTCAGGACTCTCTCTGGCCTATGGACATGCAGCCCTTCGCTCTCGACAGGATACCCAAGGATTCAACGCAAGACACCGACTGGAAATTTACAAAATAATACGCGCGGATTCCTTACTCTGCCGAGTGTTGGATACCACTAGCAGCGGGGCGTGTTAAATAACCAAGCAATTCACAGATCAATTTCGTTCTCGCCTACAATCTCATTTCTTCTCTCTCGCTTTTCTCCGGCGGCGTATTATATGATAGACAAATCTACCTTTCGACATGTGTGTCCAATATCTGAACTGATTCCCTTCCAATTGTGATTAGTGTACAACGGCCACTGCTTACAGTACTCCGATTTACTTTGTTCGTCTGATTTCCCGTCGCACAAACGATGATACCCCAAACCTGCCCTACATAACCCAGTTGGTTCCCCGGTTGCTATCTTTCTTTTCTTCGGGTCTGTGTCGTCCGCTCGCTCCGTCATCTGTGTTGACCTTCGCCGCGAAACTCTAACTGTAACGTCTTGCGCCAGCCTCAGTCGTTTGTTCATCGTTTCATCGTTTTCGTCGACCGATTCTATTCTTTCTATCTATTCGGGCTTTTTGGGCATGCTGCTGCTGTTGCCGCGCCATCTGTCGGTGGCTCAAATTGTCGCATCCGTCGTCCCCGTCGTCTTCCTCGTCGTTGCCGTTATCTGTGAATTTTTTGTACATAGGCTCTCTCCGTTCCTCTATCGATGGCTGTTGTTTACTTGCCGATTTGAGATGGCCGGTATCAATGTTCACACAAGGCGTCTCCGTTTCCGTGCATGGACGGAGCGGCGCAATGCTGTTGTGGGGAAACGGGGTGAGTGAAACCTGAGAAGCTGGGTGAGAAGAGCGTCCCCGTAACCCTGCCCTGAGAGAGTAGCGTCTGAGCTCCTCGAAGCGGACTCAGTCGGTTTGGTCGAGGAGAGCGAGCAGCAGTCTGGGCCATTGAGAACATTGTTCGGTTGATAGAATATCCGCAAAACGAATGTGAGAGTTATCATCAGGGCAATAAGAGGCAATTTGCATAAACCCCGTCGTCACCTCGTCGTCGAAATAAAGGTAGATAACGGATGATATAATTAATACGGACGATTAGGCGTTGTGGAATTCTGCCGTTATTAGGCACCTGTTCATCCATTCAATCATTTTTGGTAAGCGTAAGCGTGTTCGAGGGCGACCGACTTTGCAATAAGCTCCGCACCAACACACACGCAGGAGCTAAACGACGGTCGTTACCGTTCGAGAGAATGAATGCATAATTTCCCGCGCGAGGGTTCCGGCTAAGCGCTGAGCGAAGTGGATTCACAGGCGGGATTGCGAGCGTGGAAATTTGTTGAGGGGTGAGGGGCGGCGCACGTTTGTTCTTCGTTCGTTCGCCCACAAAAACGAAAACATAAACAAAAGCAAAAGAAAACGAAAACGAAAAAGAAAAAGAAAAAGGAAAAGAAAAGGGGATTGACTGATCGATCGGAGGTGGGTGAGTGTTTCCACCGTTCCATGTGTTCAATGCACAACCCCACCTCGACTCCTCGACTGCTGTTGTGACACCCTTCCGGGAGCGGTGCACATTTGCCGGTTTCAATCGGTGTGTTGGGGCCAGACCAGCGCACGCTCGAGCGAGCGAGATAAGGAAATTCAAGAGTCAATGGCTCAATGGTAAATGGGCAGGAAACTGTTTACCCGGGGAAGAGCTTCGATGAATCGAAAACGAGGGGACTTGGTTGCCGGCATTTCTGCTGCACGGTGCACGGGACGCAGCGGAGCTAGCGCGCTAAGCAGTGTAAAATAGACCGCGAGAAGATGGAACGACGGAGTGACAGGCAAATATTGCCTTTAGCGGAGTGCTCAAACACTTTTGCAGATGGAGGCGGGGTCCGGCGGGCTGCCTGCCGTAGTGAGTGAGTTGCGCGCTTAGTGCTTAGATAGCTGTTGTCAGTAGTTGAGACGTAGGGGAGTATCCACAAGTCGAAAGAGTGAATGGGAACCGAGGTTTGTTCGAAGGTGTTCGAAGGGTGGTAGGCCGAGATTGTATAGTGGCTCATCTGGGAAATACAATGAAAGAAGAAACACGGTTGAAAGGCCACCTGATCGCACATATCAATGAGAGAGGGCACCTGCCGTCCCCCATGGCCACCGTCTTGTTCACTCCGTACCTCCTTCCGTGTTTTTCTCTCTATTGCAGAATCTTGGTCACTCCCTCGTACCTTAAGAAGCACCGATCAACCTTCGATTGTAGGCGCCCGGTCTCCCCCCTCAGAGAGTGTCGTCGTTTAGGAAATGAGAGATCCCCCACTTTTGTCCGTTTCGTATGAACCCCACACCCAACTCCAATGCCGACCCTCCTCGCCCACCAAACGCACTCGGAACCAACTTTGCATTCTCCGCGATCCTGTTTGGCCTCACCGCGAGGCTGACCAAACGCCGCGATCGGCGGCCGGCCACCACATTCCTCAGTAGTCGCCCGCCGCCGTCGTCGCGCACGCGCAACCCACCACCACCTCCACCACCTCCACCCGCCTTGATGGGAAAATTGAAGAAATCAAAGGCATCGCCTACTGCGACGGCTGCGGCGGTGGTTGCGGCGACTGCAACTGCGACTGCGACTGCCACCCCGGCCCCGCTGCACGACGAGGCCGTCCTGGATGACCTCTTCGCCCAACTCGACGTGCAGGAGAGGGAGACCAACAAACCCCCATCGCGGGGAAAGGCGCCAAGCAGTGGCGCGAGCCCCTCCACGTCGTCCGCGGATAAGAAAATAACGATGAACGGCGCAATGTCCAGTGCAAAGGCGCGATTCAGGGCGCGCGAGGTGAGTCCAATTAAAAAAATTAATACCATTAATCCCCCCTCCTCCCCATCTCCCTCCCGTGTGTTGCGCTAGTAGGACTGGCAGTGGCGGAGAGTATGTATATTATTGACACACGCCCGGCGATCCCTTCCTGCAGGCACGTAAAATGCAAAAAATGCAGAACGGCTATGCGGAGACCGATGCTGCGCATGGCGCCAGATTCGAGCAGGAGGCGCGTGAGGAAGAGCGAGATATTACGCGGATATGCGACCAGCTCGGCCTCGAAATGATAGAAGTGAGCAATAATAATTCAAGCTATTACACCCGATTTCTATTCACTCCTCCGACGCCCTCGGACTTACACACATCTCCTTCCTCCGTCTGATCCAGATCGCGCCCGACGGACATTGCCTGTTTGCGGCGGTAGCGGATCAGCTCTCGCTCCATGGTATCATACCCCGTTCCGCAGCATCATACGCCGCGACCCGCGCGACAGCAGCGCATTACATTATGCACCATCGGGACGACTTTCTCCCCTTTCTCCCCTCAGTTGATGGCGAAGACGGCGCGGGTGCAACTGAATCCGAGGGCATGATGTCCCAGCGCGAATTCCAGATGTACTGCGCCTCGATACGGGATACCGCCGCGTGGGGGGGTGAACCCGAGATTATGGCCCTCAGCCGATCGTACAACGTCCCCATACACGTTGTGCAGGCGGGGAAGCCTCCAGTGGTAATACACGAACCCCCTCCGAATACGGGCAATGGTACGGATGGCAAGATCGTCTTCATCAGCTATCACCGGCGGATGTACGGACTCGGCGAGGTGAGCAGCCACCCTGGTATGCACTTTTGTAGTACCATATTGACCCCGTGCGCAATTCGCAGCATTACAACTCGCTACGACCGAAATCCAAACTGCCCAACGTGTTACGTTCTGCACTTCGATAAACGGGACGCTTGCTACTTGTACAATAGAGATATACGCCTTCTTGTACCTCCACATGCACCTGCGGGTATCCCTAAAGCTGCAAGTCTCCAAACTCGTTTCGCTGGTTGCCCCCTTGGATCGGCTGCGGCTGGTCCGCGACGTACCCGAACGCATTGTCAAGCATGGCGTAAGGATCATATTCCTTGGGTGCCCCGATCCCCGCGATTTCCTCCAGCTCTGATTCTGAAGTTCCCGTCCCTTGGTGTTGTGGTTCCTGGGCCGTGCGGGCGACTGGCGGCCGGGCAGGAAGTGCAGGCACCTGTTCTGATGGCCCCGATACAGGAACCGCCGTATCTGATTGCGCAGCGCTCAATAAATCCATCTCCCCAGGCGGCGGCCTTGTTCCGACTGGAGGTGGTGGTATCAGCTTTGCGGTGGATATCGGCTTCGCAGGGACCGATCCAGGCAACGGAACTAAAGGAATGTTAAGCCCAGTGAATGGGGATGGTGACGATGCAATGCTGGCGGACTTACTGAGAACTCTCCTCGAGGCTGCGTTGAGAGCCGGACTGTCAGGAAGTGCCTTGCCCTTCGCGTGCCGAATGAACGTCTCCGGTGTCTTGTGGTATATCGACCCCAGCGTGCCGGTGTGCAGCAGCAGCTGGTCCAGCGCGCCCAGCTCCATCCGGTCGGTGTCGGTGTTGACTGGCGGTCGCTCGCCCATGACGATGCCCTTCGCAGCGCCCGCATTCGTCGCGAGGAGGCGCCAGTACATGTACCCGCGGTCCCGCAAGTCTGGGTTGTCGATGTCCTCAGTGGCCCACTTGAGCACCTTCTGTACGAGCTTCTGGCCTTGGTTTGGCCGTTGGATGAAGAACTTGACCGAAGCAGTGACAAGAGCTAGTTGGACCTGTCCCAAGGCGGTCAGCAGGCTGCAGGTCAATGAAGGTTAGACGGACTTCTGTGGATTCCTCCAAGAACGAGTACGTCAGATTCTCCATGAGGTCTTCAGCGTTCTCGATTCGCTCCGCATACTGTCCAACAATCCAAATAATTGCCGATTTTGCCTCTGGTTCATCCAAGATATCGAGGCTCTGACATAAAATCGGGATAATCTTCTCGTATCTGTCTGGATATCTTCGGAAGATGTCCTTGATGACAACAATGGCCTCTTGCACGACATAGGTAACCTTGTTCTCGATGAGGTCGACCAGGACTTTGATGCAGTCGTCGGCCGCACCGGAGACTTTGATCGCGAGCCGGCCGATGGAGCGGACGGCTTTTCGTACGAAGTCGATATCTACTTCTGTGGCGTACCTGTGGGTGCGTCAGGGATGGCAAATGGCAGGTAGCGGATCCCACGCACTCGTGAAGTTCCGCGAGAACCTCCCGTGCATTGCCCTCCCTGGCCAGTCGGTATATTATCTCGAGTTTGGCAAGTTTGACATAGATCGGGTCGTTGTACTTGCAGAAGAACACCTTGACATCGTCTTTGAGGATTGCAGGGCGGCGTTGGATGATTAAAAGGATGTTCCGTAGCGCGACGTATTGGACCTCAGCTCCAGATGCTAGTAGAGTCACTGAAGCGAGAGTATATTAGTGGTGTCGTGATTTTCTATTATAAAGTGACGGAAACTGAATGGATTACCTAAAGGCGGTCCCATCTTCTTGCATAGATAGTCATTTGAAGCTTTGCTGTCGATGTAATTCATAAGGTACAGCAAGACTTTAATGACTGTTAACACAACAGCAGAATTCGCGTGTGCAAGACGGGCAACAATTCTTTCTGTCACCACGGTAGCATCGTCAGAGGTTTGAGGAACATAATTCAGCAGTGAGTCGAGAATATAAATTTGACCCCATCTTCAACAGAGAAGGATCAGCACCTACAACCCAGAATGGGGGACCGACGGCTTCGGGACAACGACGGGTACTCACTCTGAGCACTCTGGCAACGCCGCTATCAATTTGCTTGCTATAGAAAAGCTCAACTTGAAGACAATGTTCTCACTTCGGTCTGAGATTTCGCTCAGGGCCGCGACGGCATTTGCGATCACCGTCGGGTTTCCGTCCTTCAGCAGCTCCCGTAGGCTTTCGACAAATCTTTCCCGTTCGACCAGTCGTGGATCGGCGAAGTACAGCTTCGCGACACATATGGCTGCCGTCTTGCGCACGTACGGATCGGCATCTTTCAGGGAGTGTCGAAGAGGGTCCACGAGGGCGTGGAATACGGAAGGGAGGGGTATGTAGGACATTGTCCGTATCGCAAGCGCCCTTATTAAAGGGTTGTGGTTTT
>Ga0307513_10008154_pt1 | contig 13450 bp, 7 predicted proteins | sample 15_EM_MG_FD_202174 | JGI IMG/M metagenome (GOLD analysis project Ga0307513, IMG submission 202174) | Populus trichocarpa ectomycorrhiza microbial communities from riparian zone in the Pacific Northwest, United States - 15_EM | ecosystem: Host-associated > Plants > Roots > Unclassified | place...
TATTAAAATAATGAGGAACAAATCTTACAAATTAAAAAGTTGAATGAGAATGAAATTGAAAAAAAATATAATTTCATAAATTATCTCAAATAAAATAAATAATAATCAAAATAATAGAGATCAAATTTAAAAAATTAAAAAAATTAAAAGATGAAGAAATTAAAATAATAATAATTAACATTTCATAAATTATTTCAAATAAAATAAGTAACAATCAAAAGAATGAGGACCAAATTTGATAGATAAAAAATTTTGATTAAAAAATGATAAGGGAAAAGCAAATAACAATTATAAAAATGAGGACCAAAATTAATATAAAAATTAAATTCTAAGGGATGAAATTGAAAAACAAATATTCAAAACAAAATATGATATACCAATTAAAAGTTTGAGGACCAAATTTGATATAATCAGCAGATAATATGATATTTTTAAATTTTTCACAACTTCTGGAATGTGTTTTCCGCCCAAAATAAAAGGAAAATACTTTCCTGGAAACCAAGCCAAATTTTCCTTTGACTGGAAAGTGTTTTCCATTGACCGGAAAATGTTTTCCATTGACCGGAAAATGTTTTCCGTTGACCAACTTTCCTAATGACAAACAAACACAGGAAAGTTTGGAAAGTGGTTTCCTGGAAACTACTTTCCAGAAAACAAACACAGCCTTGGAGAAAATGAACTTTCTTCAAAACAACTTACTTTTAGCTCATACAGTTTGGGTTGACGAAACTGAGGTGAATTGCTCCTGCAAATTCTCTGCTAAACGCCATGGAAATACATCAGTTTACCATCCTTGCATAAAAAAGTAGATAAATAAGGTCCAATAAATTTGCAAACATGTGAATTTTTCTTTTATTAGTGGATAGTTGAGATTGTTTATAATACTTCCAAAATAAGACCAATTTTAAATGGGAGGATATTTGAGGGACCAAACTGAATTTCAGTGTAACAAAACGACGCTCAAACTTTCTAATTTCTTATTTTTTCCCCAAATCGATTCAAATCATAACCCATCTTCCTACAATCCAGAGAGTAAATCACTGATGACAAATCATCGCCAGTTTTTCTGCTATTGTTATTCCAAAAATCATCCTAGCTAACAAATCCACTCATTGGCCACTTTGATTTTGGATAGGATGAGGACAAAACCAAATGTGATGACTGATTCTCTCCAGTAATAAAAATAATAGTAGTAGTAGTGATGGTGGTAATATTGATATTAGTAGTAATAACAATGCTATAATAATAATAGTAATAGTAATAGTAATAGTAATAGTAATAGTAATAGTAGTGATGATAATAATGCTAACAAGACTAATAATAATAACGGTAATAATAATAATAATAGCAGCAGCAGTAACAATAACAATAATAACAATGATGATGATACTAATTGTAGTAGTAGTAGTAGTAGTAGTACTAACAATAATAATAATAATAATAATAATAATAATGACACTAATGATAATAGTAATAATAATAGTCGTAGTAGCACTAATAATAGTGATACTAATTGTAGTAATAATAATGATACTGATAATAATACTATTAACAGTAACAATGATGGTAATAATAGTAGTAATAATAGTTTGTTATAACAACAATAATAGTTGTTATAACAATAATAATAATAATAATAATAATAATAATAATAATAATAGTGATACAAATAACAACAACAACAATAATTGTATTAACAATAATAATAATAATAATAATAATAATAATAATAATAATAATAATAATGGCAATAATAAAAGTGATAGTGATCATGATAATAATACTGATAGTAATAATTATAGTAATAATGTTATTACTTATTAATAATAATAGTGATAGTAATTGTTGTAATGGTAGTAATAATAGTAGCGATAATAACAATAAAGATGATAATAGTAATAGTGATAATTCATCATTCGACGTTAGATTTGCTACGTATTAAGTTTCACTGTTTTTTCATATATGGTATTTTCAATCTAATAACCTAGGTTACAGGTTTGAAAAGGTTTATTTGACCCAACGTCCTCTTTTATTTTTTGCCTCGTTGTTTTTTTTTTACATGATCTCATCGTTCAACATTAGTTTTTTTAAATAAAAACCAGTCATCTAGGTTTTCTTTGATTTATTAAATAAACCAATTCACATCGAATTAACTCTTATATAGTTTTATTGAAACTCGTGCTAGGCAAAGATCCAAGTTAAGGGATTTCAAGATTTATCTTTTTTCTTGGGTTTAATAGCATTGCAATAAAATCCCATGCTTTTAGTTTTTTGCATTTAAAAAAAAATAGTTCCGCCCGTGGCAGAGCGCAGGCCAATAAACTAATATAAACTAAAAGAGTTGATGATTTTATTGTTTACCACCTCATAAAACACTATTTATTTCAATTATGTTTTTTTTCCCTTGGTTTTTTTTCCTAAATCTATATTTATTTCACTAATTTCATACTTCAACATTTACTTTATTGAATATTGAGATTCATAATTTATTGTGGTTTGCTTTATACATGATTACCTCGGTCTCATAACTCGTGTCACGAGTTTAGTGAGTTAACTTGGTTTACTCAAGTTTTTTTGTCTTCTTTTAATTGATATTTTTTTTCAATTTCATCCTTCAATATTAGGTTGATTGAGAATTAAACTTCATGATTTATTTTGGTTTGATTTCTATGAGGTTATCTCAGTTTCATGACTCAAGTTGCAAGTTTGACAGGTTAACCTAGTTGACTTAAGTTTTTTTTTGTCTTTTTTTAATTGGTATTTTTTCAATTATCTTGGTTTGCTTTCTATGAGGTTATCTTGATCTTATGACTTAAGTCACATGTTTTGCATGTTAACCTGTGTAAACTGAGGTCGTTTTATTGTGTTATATTTTTAGATTGAATATTTCTAAATTTTAACCTTCAACAATGAGTTTATTGAAAATTAGGTTTCATAATTTGCTTTGATTTTACTTTTTCTGGAGTTATCACAGTCTCATGACCTTGGTCACGAGTTTGATAGGTTAACCAGGTTGACTTAGGTCATTTTTTGTATACTTTCTATGAGGTTATCCCGATCAAATGACCCAAGTCATGGGCATGATAAGTTAACTCAGATCAAATTTTCTTGTTATCTTTAAATTTATTTTTTTTAATTTCATCATTCAATATTTGGTTGATTTAAAATTAAACTTCATAATTGTTTTTTGTTTTGCTTTTTATAAAGTTATTCCGATCTCATTACCCGGTTCACAAGCCTGGTAAGATAACTTAGGTTGACTCGAGTCTTTTTTTATCTTTTTTTAATTTCATCCTTTAACATTAGAGTTGTTTATCCTAGGTTACGGGTTAACTCGGGTTTTCTTGTTCTTTTTTTAATTGAATTTTTTTCTCTTAATTTATCCTTTAACATTTAGTTAATTTGGAACCAGGCTTCATATTTGTTTTTCTTTCTATGAGGTTATCTTGGTCTCATTATCCGGGTCAAGACTTTAGCTCGTTAACCCAGGTTGACTAGGGTTTTTTTTTATCATTTTTTAATTGTTATTTTTTTTAGTTTCATCCTTCAACATTGGATTAATTGAGAATTGTGTTTGATAATTTATTTCAATTTACTTTATATGAAGTTTCTCAGTCACGTGATCTGGGTTACAGCTTTAATAGATTAACTCGAGTTATTTGTTTTTTAGTCTCTTTTTTTAATTGATTTTTTTTCAATTTCATCAATTAACATTGGTTTAATTAGGAATTGGGTTTCATATTTGATTTTGATTTGATTCCTATATGGTTATCTTGGTCTCATGATCTGGATCGTGGATTTGAAAGGTTAATCCGGGTTAACCCGAGGTCAATTTAATATATTTTTGTCTCAATTATTTTTTAAAAACATGTTGTCTTGAATTTTTGTTGTAGTCAAACTATATTTTTAATTGTTTTCCGGGTTGTCTCTTGATCTTTCAGGTTGATCGGGTCACATTGGATAAACCCCTACATGATTTATATTTTTTTCTACTAGAAAACATGTTAGTAACACCTAGATATTTTTTTATGTTAAAACAATTCATCTAACCTGCAGTATAGTGTAGTCAATCTAAATTCTTTTAATGCTCTTTACTATTAATGACTAATGAAAAGTTCACTTTTGTTCATATTTTTTTCTTCTTAAATCTACATAAATATTATAATATCTCACAATACACTTAAGAACCTATAAAAAAAAATCAAAAATCAATTCAAAATGTAGTCTATTTAATCATTTTGAAAAATAAAAAGGTAACGTTGGAAAAATTTTAATTTAAGAGTAAGAGTGGAACATTAAAGAATTACTGGGACAAAACTAAAGCTTACTCAATAATTATATAAAAAAAACTCGAAACTATCATTTTTATGTTACCAAATCATATGTTACTTTGTGTTGGTCTTCTTGATTAGGGAAAAAGGGGGGGGATATTGAATGCACAAGAAAAAATTTTCTTTGGTTAAAGAGTCATCCATGTCCTGGTGTAATGAAAAGCAAAGTCCCTGAGCTAAAGTGGACCGTATTGAAGAATTCCTAAACACAAGTTGTCTGGCCTGTAGCGAATGATACTGTGATAATGTGATAATATTACTTTTCAAAGTATTTTTCGTTTGGAAATAATATCTTTAATTTAATGTTTTCTTTTGTTTCAAGATTAGAATATAAATATTTTTTGTTTACATCAAATTGCACCAATTAGGTTTAAAATTCACGTTATACGCATTCATCAAAATAGTTAGCACAAATTATTCTAACTTGTGCTCTTAATTTTAGGTTTTCTCTTCTTCAATTCTATTTTACAATGATTAAAAAAGTTAAATAAATGTCAGTCAAGAAGTTTAATCTTGAATCTATGTTTTTGAGTTACTTTTAAAAAAAAAAATTGTTGATCTTTAGTGTTTAATTTTCCATTTGAAATAGTTATTAGTGCTAAACTTTTATCATTCCATATTCTATTTGATTTAGACCTAGCCTTTTTCCCTTTTAATTTTGTTTATTTTTCTTTTTCTTCTTAAATTCCTTTTTTGTTTCTTATTTATTTTATTTCTTTTTAAATCTTAGGGTTTGAACATTATGATCATTTTTTTCCCGCTTAAGTTCATTTATTTCAATAAAGAACTAAAAAGGGGAAGTTAAAAGTGGAAAAAAGATAAGAAGGTGTGAGATTAATATCGAGAAAAGCTGAGTCAAAAGTGAAACACGAGTGGAATGATATATCATTGAGTGCAAACACATAAAAGAGTATATGAGGTTTATTACTAACATATTGTATAGCTCTTGAATAAGTCTTTCAAAAACAAGTCATCACCTAATGAGGAAAGGAGAACAAATTCTTTGTGTTACAGGTAATGTAACAATAATTTGAGTGTATGAATATTGTATTTGGTGATATAAGGGATCAGGTGAATAAATAAGACATTATGATTACTAACTTGTAATAGGGACAACCCTGAAGGGTTTCTAAGGTTGGAGGGTAAGAGAGACACGCTCTCATACCTATAGATGGATTTTATGTTGAGAATGAAGATAAAGATAAAGATAAAAATGATTAAACATCAATGCTTAATATATGTAGATTTAGGCAATAAGGTGATAGGCGTGATAAAAGGTTTAAAAGGGATATTAGAGGTCATGATGGTGTAGACTGGAATCTTAAGAGTATTAAAATAAATATTCCCTTTTCCATTGAAAGCATGATCCAAAAACCTTTCTAGAATGGAAAATAAAAGTAAAGCTGATTTTTTATTGCCATGATTACTCCGAGGAAAAAAAAAGTTAGCTATGATAGAGGATTACTTTAAAGTGATGGAGGTTGCTATGATTTGAGTAAAAATAGAGGAAGATAGGGAAACTATTATGATAAAATTTTTGAATGATCTGAACCGAGAGATAGCAAATATTATAAAGTTACAACACTATATAGAATTAAAAGACATGGTATATATGGCTACGAATGTGGAACGACAACTTAATAAAAAAGACAATTCAAAGCCAAGCCAAAATTTTAGTTTGTTCTCTTCATGGTAACTAAATTGAAAGAAGGATGATAGGGTTATTTCTAAAGGCAAAACCAAACCACCTGAGGGCAAGAAAGACGTCTCCACCAACATTAGAGATAACTCTTATTCTCAACCACCTTATAATCATGACATAAAATATTTTTATTATTTAGAAATAGGATATTTAGCTTCTTAGTATCCAAAAAAAAATCTATGATCTTGGTGATAATAAGGAAGTAGAAACCAAAAATGATATTGAGGATAATTAAATATTGCTACTTGAGAATGTTATTGATGATAGATTAGAGTATCTAGTTGAGGGTGAGTCACTTGTGGTTAAAAGTGCATTGAGTGCTCAAAATAATGAGGATGAGTTGGAGCAGCAAGGGGAAAACATCTTTCATACTAAATATTACATCAATAACAAGGTATATAATATGATTATCAATGTGGGAAGTTGTGCCAATATAGCTAGCACTACTTTAGTTGAAAAACTTAATTTACCTACTTCTAAAAACCATAAGCCATATAAGTTGCAATGGTTGAATGAGTGTGATGAATTAAAGGTAAGCAAATAAGTGTTAGTTTCCTTTTCAATTGGGAGGTATAATGATGAGGTACTTTATAATGTTGTTCTCATGTATAGAAGTCATATATTATTAGGCAAACTATGGCAATTCAATATGAAAACCCTTCATGATGGGTTCAAGAACAATTACTCTTTTGTAAAAGATAATAAATCCATTATCTTTATACAACCGAGAGAGATAAAGAGTGAGAGGAGTGAAAAGAAAAAGGTGATCAATAAAAGAGAAAGAGAGATGAGCTACATGAGAGGAAAGAAAATGAGGTGTTGAGGGAAAAAATAAGTAAGTGAGCTTTTATGCAAAAGAGAGTGATGTAAAAAGTATTTTCTATACAAACCAGCCTGTGTTTATACTTTTATACAATGAGGCATTTTTTATACTAATAATCTTGACCAATCTCCTCTTTGTGTTATTGTTTATTTATTTTATTTTATGAAAATATAATTTCTAATGATGCTCCTAATGGTTTACAGCTCATTAAAAGAATAAAACATTAAATTGATCTTGTTTTTAGAGCCATAATTCCTAACTGATCATCTTATAAGAGTAATCTAGAAGACACAAAAGAGATTCAAAGGAAAATTAAGAATATTTTGGCAAATGAGTACTTAAGATATAGTATGAGTCCATGTGCAGTTCCAATATTACTCGCGCTAAGAAGGATAAGTATTGGAGGATGAGTATTGAAGGATGTATGTTGATTGCAAGGTTGTCAACAATATTATGGTAAATTATCATATCTTTATAGAAATTAATTTAAAAAATAAATATTATTAAATTAGGATGAAAGAATGAGATGAATGGTAAACTACCTTCAAGACAAAATATAGGCTACATGAGTGGTTGATTATGCTATTTGGTATTATTAATGCACCAAGCACATTTATGAGATTGATGAATCATTACTTCGAGTATTTATAAATAAATTTTTATAGTCCATTTTAATGATATCTTGGTGTATAGTGAAAGTTTGATGAGCATATCAACCATTTGTGTTGTGTATTTTATATTTTAAGGAATTAAAAGTGTATACCAACTTAAGAAAGTGTAATTTTTGCATGAATAAAGTTGTTTTTCTTGGTTACGTTGTCAATGCAAAAGGTATAAAAATAGATGAAGAAAAGTTAAAGACTATCGAACAATGGCCAATGCCTAAATCAATTACCGAGATAAGGAGTTTTCATGGTCTAACTAGTTTTTATAGGATATTTGTTAAAGAATTTAGTACATTAGTTGCACTACTCACTGAAATTGTTAAGAAATTTGTTGGTTTTAAATGAGAAAGTGAATAAGAGTATGCATTCAATTTTAAATTGTTAAGGAAATCTGTTAGTTTTAAATGGGCCGGTGAATAAAAGCATGCGTTTATTTAGTTAAATAAAGGTTATATCTCGTACCTTTATTAGTATTGCCTAAATTTTCTAAAATATTTTGAGATTGAGTGTGATATCTTAGAGATATGTATTGAAGCTGTTTTGATGTAGGAAAAGCAACCAATAACCTATTTTAGTGAACAACTAAATGTGACAACTTTGAATTACCCTAATTTATCAAGAAGTTTTATGCGTTGGTTAAAACTTTAAAGATACGACAAAATTACTTGTGGTCAAAAGAGTCTATTATCAATATGGATCACAAATCATTGAAGCATTTAAAAGAATTGGGTAATCTGAATAGAAGGCATGTCAAATGAGTGGATTTCATTGAGACCTTTTCATATGTCATCAAGTACAAGCAAAATAAGGATAATATTGTAGTTGTTGCTCTATCTAGAAGATATGTTCTTATTTTTACTCTAAATGTAAGATTATTGAGATCTGAGTATATTAAAGATCTGTATGCTAATGATAATGACTTTGTTGATTAACTTATGAGAAATTTTATAGGCTAGATAGGTATTTATTTAGAGGGAATAAACTTTGTGTACCTGATTGTTCTATGTATGAGGTGCTTGTGCATGAAGCCCATGAGAGGTGGTTTGGTGGTCTATTTTGGCTTGAGAATGACTTTAAAAGTGTTACATTAACCTTTCTTTTGGCCTAAGATAATATGTGATACAAAAGAGATATGTAATAGATGTATCACATATAAGCAAGCCAAATATATAGTCTTACCGCATGAGTTATATACTCTTTTACCTGTACCTAATGAACCTTGGATAGATATTTTCATGAATTTTGTTTTAGGTTTACATAGGTCAAAACGGGGTAGAGATTCAATTTTTATAATTATAGATAGGTTTTCTAAAATGACATATTTTATACATTGTCGTAAGACCAATGATGTAAACGATATTGTTAATTTGTTCTTTAGATAAATAATATGGCTCTATGGTGTTCTTAAAAGTATTGTTTCAAATCAAGATGTTAAGTTTCTTAGTTATTTTTGAAAAGTTTTATGGGAAAAGTTAGGAACTAAAATATTGTTTTCAGCTACTTGTCATCCACAAATACATGGTTAAACGTAAGTAATGAATAAGACCTCATCTATTTTATTACGTACTATCATTAAAAGAAACTTGAAAACTTGAGAGGAGTGTTTGTTGTTTCTTGAGTTTAAATATAATATGAGTTTGTATTCTACTACTAATTATTTACCATTTAAAATTATTTATGGTTTTAATCCTCTAACTCATTTAGGCTTGTTGCCTTTATATGTTGGTGAAAGAGTTTGTTTTGATGGAAATAAAAAGGCTAAAATGTTAAAGAAACACTATAAGAGTGTTTGAAAGCAAATAGAAATAAAGAATAATCAATGTACATCTTAAGCCAACAAGAATAGTAGGTTTGTTATCTTTGAACCTTGTAATTTGATTTAGGTGCATACGAGAAAGGAAAAATTCCTAACCCATAGGTGATCTAAAATGCATCCTAGAATGGATGATCCATTCTAAGTCCTTGAATGGAATGATGACATTGTATACAAGTTGAGATTTCTAGGTGAGTATAATGTTAGTGTTATATTTAATGTTTCTAATTTTTCTTTTTTTGATGTAGGTGATGATTTATGGTTGAATCTTTTTTAGAAAAGGGGAGTGATGAGAATCAATAAGCAACATTACAAGATCCATTATATGTGCCGATTGGATCTATTATAATGGCAAGAGCTAAAATGATCAAAGAGATATTCAATGGGTTGATTCATGACATTTGGGTTGAGTAAACTTTAAGAATTCTTTCTAAGTTGGTGTCAAGCATAAAGTTGAGTTTAAAAAAATATCAAGCTTTAATCAATTGATCCAAATAAAAGATAAGGTTGTTTAACATGTACCGCATATAGGGTTGGATATACAAGGCTTATATTAGCGGTGAATAAAAACTAACAAACCGAGAAAACAAAAAAAATAATTGAAAAAACTGAACCATGAAAAAAAAATGATTAAACCAATTAGAATATTTTTTAAAAATATTTGGTTTGGTTTCGGTTTCATAAGCCTGAAATCAAAAAACCTCAACCGAACCGAACCGATTTAGTTAAAAATAAATTGAATCGAACTAAAAACTAATTGAACCGATCTGAAACCAATCCCATCAGAAATTCCATAAAAAAGCCCAAAAAACATTATAGCTTTTGGTTTTTAATATAAAATAACCGAACCAAACCAAAACCGGTCGGTTGGGTTTTGGTTTTTAATATAAAATAATCAAACCGAAACCGGTCGGTTGGAACTAGTTTCGGTTCGGTTTTGGTTTTATTTTTTGTATTTTACAAAATTTCAGTTTGGTTGTTTTTATAAGTAAAAGTCGAACCGAACCGAACCAAAAATGATCACCCCTAGCTTATACGGATCAGGCCTTATTATATACAAAGCATACATGACTTGTACGAATTGGACTTCATTATATACAAAGCATGAACTTTGTACTCTATTCTTGTTTTGGTTTCAAATTAGTTAGTTATGTGGATTTAATCTAAGCTTATTAACCAAGTGGTGTTTATTTTGATAGCCATCTTATATAAACAACTGAAATAACATAGAAATTATACCCTTTTTTTTATCATCATTATGAATTAAACAACGTTAATATTCTTCTTCTTTGGGCTCTTTATTGAACTTTCACAGCTTATCGAAGATATTATCTTTGTGGCATTCTAACCATGTACCTTTAGTTTTTGGTTCAAACAATCGTTGGGTCAAGGTTCTTTAATATGATTTTATCTTTCTTGGGTTGGTATTCCAACTCTTGATCGTGGTTTCTAAGTTGGTTTTTGGTTCAAACAATCATTGGGTTGGGGGATTCTCTAATTTGATTTTATCTTTCTTAGGTGAGTATTCCAAATTTTATTGTGATTTATAAGGTTTAACACTCCGAGTTCGCATCAACATCACACTTGTTTTATTTTTTTAAGAAAATAAATGGGTGGATGACATATCGTTCATCTAATATCTTGTTTTTTTTTAATTGATTGGACGATAAGTCATTCGCTTAGGTAGATGTTGTGCCATCCATTATTACAATTTTTGATTATTTTTGGTAACTCAAAAAGTAAGGTCCAAGTTTTTAGGGTTTAAAAACTCAATTTTCAATTTGTTTTCACCTAAAACACTCTAAAAACATTATTGGAAACTCAATAAACTCATTTTCAATCATGAAACACCATTTTATTACTCTAAAAACAAAAATCAAATCGAATAAAAAAACTTAACAGGTCTCAATCTATGGAAAAGGCAACACATCCTCCATTTAACTCTTCTAACAAAGATGACTCATTGACACCAAGATTGACTTCTTTTTTTTTTTAATTACCGAGAGATGACAATAGATATCTATGGGTCAGGCTTCTTGATATACATATCCTATCCATTATCCATTGTGTAAGAAATTTAGATATTCATGCTTTATCCATCGAGTTTTAGATATCCATATGGATATTCATTATCCGACTATTATTTATTATTCAAAATAAGATATTTATATATTATATTGAATTCATATATATATATATATATCTATAATGGGTTAGGTTCGTATCGGGTTTTGAATCAGGTTTGACAATATTTATGCCATATCCATTACCAATTGAGTAAGGTAATTATCTAAAAAAACCTACCAATTCAGGTTGGATTAATCGGTATCCATCGGGTTTAGATTAAATTGTCATCCTTATAGCCAACCATATACTTTCTCTCTCATCTCTCAACATTCAAAGATTGAAATATAATAAAAATGAAGTTTAGGACAAAAATATAAAAACTTAAAAGAATAAGGACCAAGTAATGCAAAATTGAGAACTTAAGGGACCAAACTAAAGTTTCTCATGCCAATGAACCATAAAAATGGAAAATGTCTCTTTTTATATGTTTAATTTTAATTTTGATTTTTGTTTTTCAATTTATTATTTTCACCATGATCTAATATTTTATTTTGTAATTTATTATAATGCTAGAATAACATCTGACATATGGTATCAGTGAGAGCATGCAAAGTCTAACATATCTCATGATATAAAATTATGCCAACAAAACTTATAGTGATAGTAGGAAAAAAAAATTAAAGACCAAAAAAGAAAGAAAAGAAAAAACTAGTTATGAATAATCAGGCGAGAACTCTAATGAATCTTGATGAACAATAAAAAACACTGTTGCTTTCAAACGACTCTTTCCTATTCTAGTTTCTCAGTAAATAGCTTTTATCCTACAAGCAAATTAGCATCCTCTTAAAACCCTGTTTAAGTGGTTTTTTTAAAAAATAAATTCCTATAAAGTGAATTATTTTTCGATGTTTGGTAGTGTCATAGAAAAAAAGTTGGAAAACACTTTTCAGTGTTTGGTTATGTCATGAAAAATAAGTTGAAAAATAACTTATTAATTTTTTTTCAAGTTTATGAAAATAATGATGAACAAATCTTACAAATTAAAAAGTTGAATGAGAATGAAATTGAAAAAAAATCTAATTTTATAAATTATCTCAAATAAAATAAATAACAATCAAAATAATGGAGATCAAATCTAATAGATAAAAAAATTGAAAGATGATGAAATAATAATAATAATAATAATTACAATTTTATAAATTATTTCAAATAAAATAAGTAACAATTAAAATAATGAAAACCAAATTTGATAAATAAAAAAATTTAATTAAAAAAATAATAAGAAAAAAACAAATAATAATTATAAAAATAAAGACAAAAGTTAATATAAAAATTATATTAAATCAAAGCCTAAGAGGTGAAATAAAAAATAAAAAATTCAAAATAAAATAATTATTTTCCATCAAATAAATAACAAACGAAGCGAGGCATAAGATTCCTTCCATCTTTTTCCCAGAGTAATTCTCCCCAAAGATCGTTATCACTTAAAACCCAGCCAAAATCAAGGGTTTTCAAACGATCTCCTTCAAGTTTTCGAGCCCAGATGATGAAGGCAATATTTTTGTCCAACTAAACCACGGATTTTTCTGCTTCCTTCCTCTCTAGAGAACAATGTTCCGATATGGTCTCGAAAACTATTTTCTGTCTAAACGGAGCAAGTACATCAGCACAGAGATTAAGCTCAAGTGTTGAGATTTCAATAGACTATTTTTATAGAAGACTATTTGTAGCTACAAGCTGTTCGATAAAATGACAATGAGAACAGGACTGAAGTTACATTGAGGAAGTCCTTTTTTAAATCTGTCCATTCCTTGTAACATGAAAAATACTCGTGAACAAGAGAGAGAGTTCTAGTTGGTCACACTCAAACCTTTATTATTTAGCATTTAATTACTCTTCCGACATAGAAAAGATAATACAGTGGAAACAAAATGAAAAATAAAAACAAAATTGTACTGGATAGTGATAGGGATGTATCCTATTTGATTTATAATAGATAAGATATAATAAAATATAAAATAATTTATTTTATTTTTATTATATATTATT
>Ga0307513_10008155_pt1 | contig 13450 bp, 9 predicted proteins | sample 15_EM_MG_FD_202174 | JGI IMG/M metagenome (GOLD analysis project Ga0307513, IMG submission 202174) | Populus trichocarpa ectomycorrhiza microbial communities from riparian zone in the Pacific Northwest, United States - 15_EM | ecosystem: Host-associated > Plants > Roots > Unclassified | place...
GCTCCAACAGTTTCGTGACCGATGCGGCGGGATCGGCCGGGACGAAGGCTGCAATCACTTGCTTCACTTTGTCGGCGATCGCTTCCGATTTCGGGACACGCGACCAAGTGGTGTCCACGCCGTCGAAGAGACCGCTCGTGATCGGCACGCCCTCCAGCACTTTGAAATACTCCTTGCGCGCGCCGCGCTGCGGTTGCCTGCCGACACCCTGGCTCTTGTGCATGCTCACGCTGGCGGCAGCGATCTCAGTAAACGCTTTGCCAAGGAGCGGACTGAACCCGCCGGCCTCGATCGTGGCCAATCCCGTTGGGTCGAAAGGGATGTTGCGATTCGAGAAAAAGAACGGCGACGTATTCCAAACAAGCCGCGACGGCTTCCAGATTTCAACGAAAGCCAATTGTTCCGGAAAGCGCTTCGGATCGCTCGCGGCCTGAAAAGCTTCGCGCGCAAGAATCGCCGAGGCGGTGTGGTGTCCGTGGGTCTTGTCATCGTCCGGACTGAAACGCGTGACGACCACGTCCGGGCGGAATCGACGAATGACCCAGACTATATCCGAGAGCACCTTGTCGCGGTCCCAAATCCGCAGCGTTTCTTCGGACGTTTTCGAGAAACCGAAATCGACCGCGCGGGTGAAAAATTGCCGGGCGTGATCGAGCCGGCGCGCGGCGAGAAGTTCCTGGGTGCGGATGACGCCGAGCTTTTCTCGTAATTCCGGTCCGATCAAATTCTGGCCGCCGTCACCGCGCGTGACGGACAGATATCCGGCGTCGTAAAGCGAGCCGTTCGCCCATAACGCCATCAGGTTCGTATTCTCGTCATCCGGATGGGCGGCGATGTAGAGCACGCGCCCGAGCACATTCAGTTTTTGCAGCGCAAGCTGGATTTCAGCCGCGTTCATCGGCTGCGGAAAGGCAGGCGCGGGCTGATCGGCGGCCTGGCCCGAGCGCAAGGCAATGCCAGTCACGAGAAGCATCGCAACCCTTTTCCAGATCATCAACCGGCTCACAAAAAAGACATCAGAGGTAATCGCCCGGGCAACCCCGAATTCGCTCGGGCCCGCCACGCAGGAGCGATTCGCGGATTATTTGTTGATGTCCTGTTTCGCCTGAAGCCGATCGATCAGCAGTTTGATGTTATTTTTTTGCTGATCGGAAACGGCGGCCGCCTGCGCCTTCTTCGCGTCCTCCGCGGCCCCGGCAAAATCACCGGCCGCGGATTTGATTCGCGCATTCGCCAGATGTCCCTGGACAGTTGCTGGATAACGTTTCGCCACGTCCTTCAAGATCTCCATTGCTTCCGCGTCCTTCTTCTCCGAATTCAGCCGGCGGGCGTAGGAATAAAGCTGGATCGCGGTTGTCTTCGCGAGCGCCTGGTCCCAGATCTTCTTGGCTTCATCGGGCTTGTTCATGGCCTTGAGCAGATCGGCCTTGGTGGTCAGGTTCTCGAAGCGTTCCTCGTTTTGAATCGAGAGGTCCACCCACTTCAACGCCTCATCCAGGTTGGTTTTCTTGTTCAGGCAAAATTGCGCGGCCTGGTTCGGAGCTTCCCACTCGTACTGGGCGCGCCCGCGCATTTGGTTGCGGATATTTTCCACGGTCGCTTCCGCATCGTTGATCGCGACCTTGAATGGGACGGCGAGTTTTTCCCACTTCAGCGTCACCGTGGCAGAGTCGGGCTTCAGTTCTTCAAACTCGAATTCGAGCGCTTCCTCCATTTCGGTTGGGCGGGGCTTCACGTTTACGCGCAACGCATCTTCCTCCTGCTTGTAGGTGTAGCTGCCCCACGCGCTCGACATCTTCGAGAAAATCACGGTCCACGAATCCGCGGTCGGGATCATGTGCAATCCGTAGATTCCCTTCGCGAGCGGCTGCCCCTCCACCGAAACCGGACCGCTGAATTCAATCGTGGTGTTTTCATTTGCGCCCGCACGCCAGACGTCGCCGAGCGGAACGAGCCCGCCCCAGATCTTGCGCCCGTTCACCAAAGGGCGGTGATACGTGATCGTGATGTCGGTCAATCCGACGCGCTGTTTGTTGACCGCGAGCTGACTGGCGTCAGGCAATGCCAGATCGGCCTGTGATGTTGCGATCGCTGCGATTCCGATGAGGGCGACGCCGAAGGTGGTAATGCATTTCATGATGATTGGGTTAAACAGTTCGACTGCATCAGAAGTTCAGACAAGAGCAGATTTGCGGAATGCGTTTGAGCGTTGAAGCGAACGCAGCGCTCCTCTTCCGGTTGTGCCGCGACATCGCGGTAGAAGCTTTGCGCGGGGCCGGAATTGTCCCGAATTCGGAACAAGAAATTCCCGAGCGCGAAACAAAAGCGAGCGTCAGTTCGCGTGGGAGAAATTCCGAAGTCATTGCGGACTAACGACTTAAAACTCTTTCGATGCTCGTGGCACGGGCATTGCATAAGGGTAATCATCAACCAATCAAATATATGAAACAGAATACTCTTTCCGCCGAAGGCTTCGAATCGACCTACGCGTTACTCGTTCGTTCTGAGGAAAAAGAACGCAGCATGTTTGAAGGCGCTGCCTATCTCGTCTTCATCCTCAGCGCGGTCTTTTCGATCTGGCAGGTGGCGCAACAGCCGGTCGCGCTGCCCAAGGACAACGTGATCCACACCACGTCGCTCACACAATCCATCGAGAAGCAGCAGCGGGCCTGATCGACAACGCGGTTCGGGAGAACTCCGTTGCGATTGCTCGCCATCATGTTTTTCGCGTCCGCCGCGCTTAGCCCCGCGGCGGAGAACGCTGCTGGCCGTTGGGAGGGTTCGGCGCAAATTCCGGGCCTGGACCTGAAGCTCATCGTCGACCTGTCGGAAGACGCGGGAAAAGGCTGGATCGGATCTATTATCGTTCCCGGCTTCGGAGTGAAGGGGGCGCAGCTGGTGGACCTTCATGTCCGAAGTTCCGACCTCGCTTTCGCAATCAAAGGCGCTCTTGGCAACGAACGCGCCGGTAAAGCTGAGATCAAAGCGCATCTCACCGCGGACGGCCATCTCGCCGGAGATTTCACGCAAGGCGGAAACAGAGCGCCTTTCGTTTTGGAAAAAACCGGGCCGCCGCAGGTTGATCTCCCGCCACGAAACACGGCCGTCAGCAAGGAACTGGAGGGCGAGTGGAAGGGCGACTACGAAATGATGGGTTACGCGCGCCACGCCACGATGAAATTCGCCAACCGCGGCGCGGATGGGGCGACGGTCGAGTTCGTCGTCGTCGGCAGAAAAGTGAACAACGTCCCAGTCAGTCTGGTGACGCAGGACGGCGATTTTGTGACCGTTAAGTCCGACGATTTCGGGATCACGTTCGAAGGCCGGTTCGTTAAAGAGGCCGGAGAAATCAAGGGCACCCTCAGCCAGGGAGCGATGGAAGCACCGCTACTTTTGCGACGCACACCGTGAAACGAATTGTCGTTACGCTAGGTGCTCTTGTTCTCGTCGCGTCCGGCTACGCGCAATCGATGTTCCGCGGCGATCCGGCGCATTCCGGGACTTCGGCAGCTCAAGCGCCGCGCCAGTTCCATCGCGTAAAATGGAAATTCCCGACGGGCGATCGCATCATCTCGTCGCCGGTTTGGGAAAGCAAAATTCTGTATTTCGGCGGCGACGACGGAAACATCTACGCCGTCGACTCGGAAACTGGCCGGCAGCTTTGGAAGCGAACGACGGGCGGGCCGGCGCCGTGCACGCCGGCTGTGGCGGACGGCACCGTTTACGCAGTTAGCTACGACGGAAAGTTTTACGCGCTCAATGCGCAGACCGGCGCGATCAAATGGAAATTTGCGACGGAAGGGGAGCGGCGCTTCGAAGCGAAAGGCATTCACGGACTTCAGCCGAAGAACCAGACGATCGCCGATCAGTTCGACGTTTTCCTCTCCAGTCCCGTCGTAGCGCAGGGCGCGGTCTACTTCGGCAGCGGCGACGGCAATCTCTATGCCCTCGACGCAGCGACGGGCGCGTTGAAATGGAAATTCAAAACCGGCGACGTGATTCACGCTTCGCCGGCGTATGCCGACGGCGTTCTTTTTGTCGGAAGCTGGGACAGCTATTTCTACGCAGTCGACGCAACGACGGGAAAGGAGAAGTGGCGTTTCCACGGAGGCGAAGATCCGCTCATTCACAACCAGGTTGGCTTCCAATCCTCGGCTGCTGTCGCCGCCGGCGTCGTCTACGTCGGCTGCCGTGATTCGAACCTGTATGCGCTCGATGCGACCACCGGCAAAGAGAAATGGCGTTTCAACAATGAAATGAGCTGGGTGATTGTCTCACCTGCGATCAAGGACGGCAAAGTCGTTTTCGCAACCTCGGATTCGAGCCTTTTTCACATCATCGCGGCCGGAACGGGCAAGAGCGTTCTGAAACAAACGGACAAGGCTTACATGTTCTCGTCTCCCGTCATCGCGGGCGACGTCGTCTTGATCGGCGTCTTGAATGGCACGTTGCAGGCGCGCGACTTCAAGACCGGCGAGCCGCTCTGGGATTTCCAGACCGAAACATCGAAGCAAAACAAGGGCTGGGTCCTGACCGCCGACCGCAAGTTCAATGAACCGATGTTCTTCTATTCGAGCTGGCGCGAAGCGCCGGTCGTGGGGACAGAACGCCAGTTCAATATCGGCGCGATCTTCTCCACGCCACTGGTCATGAACGGCGTTGTCTACTTCGGAAGCACCGATGGAAATTTGTATGCCGTCGAGTAATTCACGCCGCTGGCCAGGCAAATCGTCCGCTCTGCGACGTTTGTTTAGCGTGAGCCACCGGTCTGCGCGCGGCCATGCGCGATTCTTGAATCCATTTCGGCCTCATCCCGCATCTCATCTTCGAAGCGCCCTTCATCGTCTCCAACTCCAACCCAACTCCTCGTTATGATCCTCGATGCCTTTCGCCAGGATGTCCGCGTCGGGCTGCGCATCCTCTTCAAGGAAAAATCGTTTTGTTTTCTCGCCACGCTCGTCCTCGCTCTCGGCATTGGCGGCGCGATGACGCAGTTCGCGGTGGTCAACGCGATCGTCCTGCGCGGGTTTTCCTTTCCGCATCCCGAGCAGCTCGTCAGCGTCGGGTTAATCGATCCGAAGGCGAGCGATCAGAACAACAACTTCGGCAACGGCAACATTCCCGCCGCGCAGGATTACGAGGACATCAAAGCGGCGCAGAAATCGTTCGCGCTGATGGCCGGCTACCTGGCCGGCTCAACCATCAATGTCACCTACAATAACAACCCGCAGCGTTACACCGGCGCCTACATCACGGACGACCTGTTCAAGATCATCGGCGTCTCGCCCGTGCTCGGGCGCGATTTCAGCGCCGAGGACAACAAGTCTGGTGCACCGAAGACCGCAATCCTCGGCGACAAGATCTGGCGCCGCGATTTCAACGCCGATCCGAACATCGTCGGGCAAAGCGTCACGATTAACGGCAAAGCGGCGACCATCATCGGCGTCATGCCGCCGGGCTTTGAGTTCCCCATCTCGGAGGAACTCTGGACGCCTCTCTACAATGAGTGGCCGCCCACGCCGCGCGGCGAACTTTTCCTGGGCGCGAACACTCGTGCGCCTGCGGTGATGGGCCGCCTCAAGCCAGGCGTCACCCTTGATCAGGCCAATGCGGAGATGATCGCGATCGCGCGCAATATCGCGGCCGACAATCCGAAAACGAATCAGAATTTTACCTCCGCCAGCGTCCTGCCGCTCATTAGATTTTTCACCCCCGTGCAACTGCGCCAGACGCTTTGGGCGGCGCTCGGTGCGGTCATCGTCGTCCTGCTCATCGCGTGCGTGAACGTCATGAACATGCAATTTGGCCGGTCGGCATTGCGCGCGAAAGAGCTGGCCATTCGTGGCGCCCTCGGCGCCACGCGCTGGCGACTCGTTAGGCAAATGCTCACCGAGAGCATGGTCGTCGCGATCTTTGGCGCGATCGCCGGCACGCTGCTCGCGTTCTGGGGCACAGACATGTTCGACAAAGTTGTGAAGGCCGCGCCGTTCCCGCCGCCGTACTGGTGGCACTTCACGATAGATGGACGAGTACTCACCTTCACTCTCACGATCACGCTCATTGCGACGATCGTGTCCGGTTTGCTCCCGGCCTTCCTCAGCTCGCGCGGCAACCCCGCCGAAGTGATGAAAGAAGGCGGCCGGGGCAACAGCAGCCGTCTCGTCAACGTCATCACGCGGGTGCTGGTCGTCGGACAAATCGCGCTGACCGCCGCGCTCCTCATTGCCGCGATGTTGCAGATCAAATCAGTCCGCAACCAAACGACGCTCGACTACGGCTACGACGAGAACAGTCTCTACGCCGCGCGCCTCGCCTTGATGGAAGCGGCCTATCCGACCGAAGAATCGCGCCGCGATTTCTTTACTCGCGCGGTCCGTGCCCTGCGCAGCAATCCGCAATTCGAAGCCGCGGCCATGACCGATCGTTTCCGCATGACCTTCGCGGCCGGGGGCCAATATGAAGTCGACGGCCAGAGTTATCTGACCGATCGCGATCGTCCGCGCTGCAATTTCGAATCGGTCTCCGACGGCTACTTCACCACGTTGGGTCTGAAGCTTCGCGAAGGCCGCGATTTCACCATCGATGACAGCGACGCCAAGCAACCAGTCGCGATTGTGAACGCGAGCTTCGCGCGCAAACATTGGGGCAACCAGAGCGCGATCGGACATCAGGTGCGCATCTTCAATCCCGGTAAGGAACAGCCGTGGCGCTCCATCGTCGGCGTCGTGCCCGACACGTTGATGCAGGGCCCGTTCGATCAGCAAACCGAGGCAGACGGCTTCTATATGCCGCTCCTGGGCGCCTCACCCGCCACGCAGTTTGCCACAGTACTCGTTAGGCCACGCGCCGGTCAACGCGCCGACACCCTCGGCCCCGTCCTGAGCAAAGCCGTCGCCGAGCTCGACGCAAACCTGCCGACCTATTTCCCCGGCACGCCCGCGCAATTCCACAACGACATCCTTTCCGGCAATCGCGTCATCGCCACGCTCTTCAGCATCTTCGGCGTCGTCGCCTTCATCCTCTCCGGCGTGGGCCTCTATGGCGTAATGAGCTTTTCCGTGAATCAACGGACGCAAGAATTCGGCATTCGCATGGCGCTCGGTGCCGATGCGATGCGCATCCTGCGCATGGTCATGAACCAGGGCGCGTGGCAGCTCGCGATCGGTCTCGTGCTGGGTGTGGGCGGCATCGCGCTGCTCCTCGGCGTCGTCGCCGCCGCCGCGCTCAAGAATATCTTGTTCAAGGTCAATCCGCTCGATCCTACGATTTACCTCGTTGTCTCGGGTCTGCTCACCTTGGTTGCCGCCGCGTCGTGTTTCGTTCCAGCGCGCCGCGCCACGCGAGTGAACCCAATGGTAGCGCTGCGCACCGAGTAAATATTGTCAATCCCTCTTCGGCCTTATCCCGCATCTCATCTTTCGAACCGCCGGTCGTTTCTCCAACCAATCCAACACCTCGTTATGATCCTCGATACCTTCCGCCAGGATGTCCGCATCGGCCTCCGCATTCTCTTCAAGGAAAAAGCGTTTTGTTTGCTGGCGGTGCTGGTTCTCGCACTCGGCATCGCAGGGGTCACCACCCAGTTCACCATCGTGAACGCCTTTGTCCTGCGCGGATTTTCCTTCGCGCACCCGGAACAACTCGCAAGCGTTGGCTTGATCGATCCGCAGGGGACGCCACAGCAAAATAATTTTGGCAACGGCAACATCCCAGCCGCCCAGGATTATGAAGACCTGAAAGCCGGCCAGCAGTCCTTCGCCTTGATGGCCGGTTACCTGAACGGATCGACCATCAACGTCAGTTATAAGAACAATCCGCAGCGCTACACCGGCGGCTACGTCACCGAGGATTTTTTCCGGATCGTAGGCGTGTCGCCGATCATTGGCCGTGATTTCACCGCGGACGACAACAAGCCGGGCGCGGAGAAGACGACCATCCTCGGCTACGAGATCTGGAAACGCGATTTCTCCGGCGATCCCAACATTGTCGGGCAAAGCGTCCGCATCAACGGCAAAGCCGCCACCATCATCGGGGTCATGCCGCAAAACTTTAAGTTCCCGATCTCGGAGGAACTTTGGGTGCCGCTCTACAACGAGTTTCCGCTCAGGCCTCGCGAAGATCCCCTGGCCGGGGGCTCGGCGCCCGCCGTGATGGGCCGGTTAAAGGAGGGAGTCTCGCTCGATCAGGTGAATGCGGAATTCTCCTCCCTGGCGAGACGCCTCGCCAAGGACAACCCAAAGACGAATGAGCAGCTTACCTCCGCCAGCGTGCAGCCGTTGTTGAATTCATTCACCGGTCCCCAACTGCGCCAGACCATTTACGCGATGCTCGGCGCGGTCATTCTCGTGTTGGTGATCGCGTGCGTAAACGTGATGAACATGCAGTTCGGTCGCGCCGCGTTGCGCGCCAAGGAACTGGCGATCCGCGGGGCCCTCGGAGCCACCCGCTGGCGCCTGGTCCGGCAGATGATGACGGAAAGCTTCCTCCTCGCCGCCATGGGAGCGTTGGTCGGCGTGTTGTTCGCGCACTGGAGCGTCGGCTTGCTCATCCGGGCGACGAACGCCCTGCCGTTCCCGTTGCCCTATTGGGTCCAGTTTACGATTGATGGCAAAGTGCTCGCTTTTACTCTCGGCATCGCCGTGCTCGCGACAATCTTGTCCGGACTCGTTCCCGCAATCTTGAGCGCCCGGGGTAATGCCGCGGAAATGATGAAGGAAGGCGGTCGCGGTAATAGCAGCCGCCTGGTCAACGTGATCACGCGCGTCTTGGTTATCGGCCAGATCGCGCTTACGGCAGCGCTGCTGATCGGCGCGACGCTGCAGATCAAGTCGATTCGGAACCAAACCGCGCAGAATTACGGCTACGACGAGAGCGCGCTCTACAGCGCCCGGATGGGATTGATGGAAGGCGATTACCCGACAAACGACGCGAAGCACCAGTTCTTTGTCCGCGCCCTGCACTCGCTTCGCGCCAATCCCGCGTTCGACAACGCCGCCATGAGCGACCGCTTCCGCATGACTTTTGCGAACTTTGGGCAGTACGAAGTCGATGGCCAGACCTACGTGACCGATCGCGATCGGCCGCGCGGCAATTCCGAATCGGTCTCCGACGGTTATTTCAACACCCTCGGGTTAAAGATGCTCGAAGGCCGCGATTTCACGATCGAGGATTCCGATGCGAAACAACCGGTCGCGATCGTGAATGCGAGTTTCGCCCGAAAATATTTTGGCAACCAGAGCGCGCTCGGCCACCAGGTGCGGCGCTTCAATCCGGCGAAACCGGAGCCATGGCGCAGTATCGTCGGAGTTGCGCCCGACATGCTGATGCAGGGGCCGTTCAATGGCGAGCGGGATAGCGTTGGCTTCTACGTTCCGTTGTTAGCGGCGACGCCAGCCGCGCAGTTCTGCACCATTGTCGTGCGTCCGCGCGCCGGACAGAACGCGGCCAACATGGGACCCGTCCTCAGCAAAGCGATTGCCGAATTGGATTCCAACCTGCCGACCTATTTCGCCGGAACGCCCGCGCGGTTGCACGACGAGATTCTCGGCGTCCCCCGGCTTACGGCCACGCTGTTTACCATTTTTGGCGCCGTCGCCTTTCTCTTGTCCGCCGTCGGTCTCTACGGCGTGATGAGTTTCTCGGTGAATCAACGCACCCAGGAATTCGGGATTCGGATGGCCCTGGGCGCGGACGCGAAACGCATTTTCCGCATGGTCATGCAACAGGGAGCGTGGCAGCTCGTCATCGGTCTCGTTCTCGGCGCCGGCGGCGCCGCTTTGCTGCTGGGGGTGGTCGCAGCCACGGCGCTGCAAACCATCCTGTTCAAGGTAGAGCCGCTCGACCCAACCATTTACCTGGCCGTCTCCGGCCTCCTCACCCTGGTCGCCGCCGCCTCGTGTTTTATCCCCGCCCGCCGCGCCACCCGCGTGAATCCGATGGTCGCGTTGCGGACGGAATAATGTTGGGCACTCAGCTCGCGACGATATTGATGTTGAAGGCGGCGGCACCGGTCGTTCCCGAAACAATCGCGATCTCTTCGATGCAGTACTTAAAGGTGATCTGATACGGCCCGACTAGGGCATGATCGATGATGAGCGCAAAATCCCTAGCAACGTAAGAACAGGGCTGCACCTCCTCGAAGCACGCGATCTCAGCCGGAATGATCCTCACAGAATCATCGCCGCCGGGCAGCGTCTGGTTGGGCGTGATCGTGATATCGAAAATGATGAGGTTCCGGTAAATGAGATTGCGATAGGGGTTATGCACTAGAATATAAAAGAGTTCTAAGTCCGACGACTCCATTTGGTCGGACAGGCCGTCTCCCCACTTGAGGGTGAAGAGGGGACCGAAGTTGACATTATCAAACGCCAGGTTGCAGGTGGCAGGCAGCGTCTGGCCATTGGCAAGGATCGTGAATTGCTTGAGGCCCGCGCGAGTGTTCAAAATCTGATTAGCGGCGCTAACATCCGCTTCGCATCCCGCGGCATCGCAGGGACATGGACACTTGTTCGGCAGCAAATTCGGCAAGCCCAATTCGCAGCTCGTGCCTGTTGCAAGCGTGATGTAGCTCATGTTAGGATTGCAGCCGGTCGCGCCGCTTCCCAACATGTTGGGGCTTAGTATGACGCCTAAACTACTCTCCCCTTGCTTCGCGACGTAGATTCGTCCATCCATCCCCAATTGCAGAGCGCCGATGGCATCCCCCAAGCCGACGTTTTGGTACCCGACTACTTGGGTTGAAACCGGCGTGAGAGCGGTCAGGTCTACTTGGAAGATATAACCATTGTTATCATTCCCACTCCCACTGCTGTTTCCCAAGAGAGAATAATACAGGACATCATTGTTTGGTGAGAATTCCACACCATATGGAATTCTCTGATGAGTCGGAATGGGCGGTACAAAACTAGTAACCGGAGGCACAGTAAGCGCGACTAGGCTGCTGGTGTCGATGACTCCAACGGCGTTGTCGAAATTGCAAACAAGGACGTTATCGTTTGGATAGTTTGCGATGGCGAGTCGCCGTCCATTCGGGCTAGCTTTCAGGTATCCTATGTCGCCTACATTCCGATTCAGCGGGGTCTCGCCGATGAACTGAACTCCTGAAAAGTCCACAAGAAAAGTGCGAAATATTCCTAGCCCGTTATTGGCCCCAAGAGCTGGGCTTTGCTGGACAATCGTCAGGACCCAGTAGTCGATACAATTGGCATGCTGAATCGCAATGACCCTTTCAGTAGGTGACCGACCGGAGGTCGAGGGTAATGTCATCAAACTTGATAGGGGCACCGAGGCCCAAGAAGGAGAAACATTGATGCGAAGGCCGTTGAGATGATTGTTGACTCCGGTACTGGCTCCACTCACCGTAAAAAAGTAGTACCGCTGGCCATTGCCCGGATCTGGAACGATAATGGCGGATTGCGTTGAGGAAGGGTGCCCCCCTAATCCCGAGGGCAATCCCGATGCCCTGACCGTGTTTCCATTGTCCCAAACGGTGCTTCCATCTGTGTAAAGGAGCAGGTTCCCATTTGAATCGGAAATAGATGCACACCCCTCGTTGGTGTTGATCAGAATGCCTGAGGTCGCGGGGACGGAAGTTGGAATCGGAGTGCTGAAATCGAGACGGACCCTGTTACCGAAAACCCAGTTCCTATTAATCATAGAAAAGATCCTTCTTCGTGAGACGACATTGACATGTGAAAATCGAATTGCTGAGGGAACGGCTTCAGACGTGCAAAGGGAGTAGGTGAAACAAGGGGGTCGTGTTCATCGGAGGGCACGTCGACGATCTGAAATCGTCGATGTTGTAGAAGGTGCCATTCTTAGAATTCGTCCACTGAGTGTCAACCCAAAAAATAAAGGGCCGCCCCAGTTTGTGAATCTCGCTCGCGATCAATACGCCACAGGCCCGGCGGCTAGACGAGATGAGGGTAACTTGGAGGCACGGCTCCACCGGATTTCATCGTACGAGACGACGCGTCCGGTTCATCCAGGAGATCGTCGCCGGTCCACATCGGTTGACCGCGGACGAACCGATCGAGGTCGGCGGGAAAGATACGGGACCTTCGCCCTACGAGCTCCTTCTCGAGGCGCTCGGTTCCTGCACGTCAACGACGATGTCTTTGTATGCGAGAGCGAAGAAGTAGCCACTCGGCGGTGTGACCGTAAATCCGCGTCGCTCGAAGATCACACAGGGGCAGATTGCCAGGACTACAAGTGGCTTGGGCAATCCGCGTGGTTGTAGCTCCTAATCGTCGTCGTCGTCCTTGAATAACTTACCGGCTTTGTCTTTCACGTAGACGTCGAAAACGGCGAAGAGAAAGCTCGGGTCAGGCAGGCCGGTGAGACTGGCGTGATTCGTGACGAGCAGGCTCTTGGTCTTTTTGTTGAACGCGATGTTTGCCGGATTGGCCCAAGGCAAAGGATTGTGGGCGGGGTTCGCCGGATTCTGGGCGGGCCCGCTGTATTTCGTTTCCTCGGTTCCGTTCTCACGGAGGACCGAAATCTTGCTCGTGCCGGCGAGCGCCACGTAGAGGTTGCCTGACTTGCCGAAGGCGATTCCGTCGGGGCCGGAACCAGTGTCTGCGCCGTCGTACTTGTGGAATAGCTTCAGGTCCGAAAGCGCGGGGTTATTGATCAGCGGCAGCGTGTAAACGTAACCAATGCCGGCGCCGTCGAACGTCACCGAGAAGTAGAGCTTCTCGCTTTTCTTGTCGACGCGCACGCCATTCGGGCCAAATGGCCCGTCGATGACGGCGTTCTGAAACCAGACCTGGGGGGCGCCGCCGCCCGGAGGCACACGCCAGATGGTCGCCTGGAAGGAGTCGGTCACCTAGAGGTAGCCGTTTTTATCGAACGCCAGATCGTTGATCAGGAGCGGCGCGGGAGGATTGAACGCGGATTGAAACACCGGGAAAAACGGCGCGGCATAAACGCTTTGTTGTCCCGTCTCGACGTTGATTTTCAGGATGCCCCGCGCTTCATCCACCGCGAAGAGGTTGTCATCTTCGCCAAACGCGATGCAGGAGATCGCGTTCAAGGGGCGGGGTTGGCCCTGGATGGTGATCGTTTTCTCGAGCGCGCCGGTGTCGGTATCGTAGGCGAAAATTTTCGACGGAATGAAGTTTCCGAGAACGCCGAAAGCGGCCGGTCCGGAGACATAAACGAGCCCTTCGTGAACCGCGATGCCCTCGGGATATCCGGGCAGCGCAGGGATGGCCGTGAGAACTTTCGAATCGCCGAGAGGACGTGGCGGATCAGCGATGGCCGATGGCGGCGCGAGAAGAGTCGCGGAACCCAACAAAAGCGAACAGAATGCGGCGTATTTCATTTTCATGTTTTTCCGGGGTTTGGGATTAAGCCGGCAGGTATTGCAAGTGAAGGTCAATCCTTGCGAATCTCCCGGATCGAACACAACTCAAAAAACTATCGGAGAGCGAGGTCAGCGTATGTCCTT
>Ga0307513_10008156_pt1 | contig 13446 bp, 12 predicted proteins | sample 15_EM_MG_FD_202174 | JGI IMG/M metagenome (GOLD analysis project Ga0307513, IMG submission 202174) | Populus trichocarpa ectomycorrhiza microbial communities from riparian zone in the Pacific Northwest, United States - 15_EM | ecosystem: Host-associated > Plants > Roots > Unclassified | place...
CAACGTTCGATCACAACGCGATTTACCCCACACAATTGCTTCCTTCCACTGGTCCGGGTCCGATCAGGCGTCATCGTAGTGTCACACCATCCTTGGCTCGATACGGGGAGAGCATCCGCCGCCCATACTCCGCTGCCATGACCGATCAGTCGGCTCACGGGAACCGATCCTACCACCCTTATGCGGTTTCTTCCCACTCCGGTTCCGCTCAGTCCAGCCCGGGAACTTACAATGTTCCGTTGGATTACAACACCCCGATGACTAGCAGCCTACCGTCTCACCTTTCCCGTTCGAGCTCGATCTCTCGGCCTGGCTCATCTCATCTCCCAGACCAGATGAACCAGATGTTACACTTAGACTCGATGGATGGCGGGTACACCGGGGAATCCACTACGACAACAGGGGGTTCCTTCGGGGGTATGTATCGAAGCGACTCCCCAGCTAGCTTCTCGAGTGGAACTTATTCCCACAATGGGGGTTCGACCGACGGTCATCAGATGTACTCGATGCAACCTCAATACGGCGGCCACGTCGATCAGTACTATCCTCACGCTCAAACCGTTCCGCTGTAACGGCTCCCGTTCACGCCCACCCCCTACTACCCCCGCGGTGACCCGGTCGAGGGGTTGAAGGAAGTCTCCCTGTACTTTGTCGCGACCCGACTTTATGGTTATTCTATCACCTCTTTATAATTTCCCCACCTGTATATCTCCTCCCGAAAGCTTTCACCCGTTAATTGCCCCCCATCACCCTCACGCCGTTTCCTTCCCGTGTATCAAAATACCCCCTTTATGGGCTGTTTCTCTCCTCGCATCTTACGGGATCCTGTATTCTTCCGAAGGACCGCCGATCCCCGGATGCACCCGCTTTAATTATATCTCTTCATTCAAGAGACTCCTTCCCCCTTGCTTTCTCGTAGGCTCGCTGTTTCCCTAACATCATTCTCGTCCCTCAATTATCTATCTATAACGCAGGGAGCTTACTCCCTCGCGTTTGGGGGGTTGACCGCTCCCTGTGTTTACTGCTGTTTTTTTCTCTCCCAACGTCCGACATTTGTTCGCGATGTTATCCTCGACGCTTTTGGTGTACATACGCACGGTCTTATTCCTACCATATTGTTCGTCCTTATGTCTAGATCAACCTGTTTAATCACCCATCCCCTCCGAGCCTTATTTCCGAGTCTCCCTCCTCTCCCTCTTTCTCTCCCGATTTCCTCCGTCATTTCCCCGGTCGACTGACCACCAACAGTCCTCGGGTCCAATTATTTAACCTAAGTATTTGGTGCGTTCCCTTTCTGTGGCTCCACTAGAAAGCGTTGTTCTTATTCTGATGGTGGCTACGCATTCATAGTGGGTCCCCTCGTTCGGCGACCGACTACCTGTCTCTCTTGTTCCGTGCTTCGCTTTGTCACCCTCCTGTTTTAAGTATTTTGGTCCCACCGTGACCATCCTGTCTCTCTCTCGTTTGTTCCACTCGTCTCCTCCTCCCCCTCCTTCTCTGTGTCTCTTGTGTTTCCTGAAGATCATTTCTTCCTCAATCTCCTCCTGAACATATGTAGCGTTCTGTCCAAGTGTGAAATGCCAAAAGCGGAAGTAATTTATGCATTTTATATCAGCGGGGGAACGTCTCGCGATCGATCGACTAATCTCCACCCCGCCGGGACCCCTCTCTTCCCACTGCCTCCGATACCCTGATCCCTGGTGATTGCTGTACCTGTCGATTCGTCGTCTTGCGGCTGATCGGCCGTCATAACCGGGTTCACAGCGAGATCAAATCGAACGCTTGAGTGGGTTTCCTTAGGCCCTGGTCAGATCCGCGGATTTCAAAACCTGCAGGGATGGTTTTCCTCCGGCAAGGTCCGAAAACCCACCTGCCGGTTTCTTGAAGGTTCCTTCCCACCCTGTCACGCCCTGTCACACACCTGTGCGCTTACAAACCAGTATGTCGAACTTATCTATATAACGAGAAATTCGAATAAAGATATCATTCCGCCAACCCTCTGCCATGGTGAGGACTGTATCGAGCAAGTATATGGCTGCCTCAGAGGCCAACAGTTTGCGCCGCTGAAAAGAAGTGGCAGTCATGCTCATCGTGACCTTGGGTGCACAAACGGCAGTTGAATATGCGGCTACTCATCTTATCAAGGAGCCCATGTATGACTCGATCTTTACCGGTGCTGCATGGGTTCAGTTCAACGTTCGAGAATTACTGAATGGCCATGAGATACGGTTCTATGAGGCCCCCGGAATGGCGAAGCGTGTGTTCTTGCAGTTTTGTGACGAACTGCAGGAGCACTGTGGGCTTCGAAATTCAAAGTACATTGGTCTTGAAGAACAGGTTGCGATCTTATAAGTAATATTTTCTGAGTGCTACTGCGCAAGTGTGACAACCACCGAGGCGCCCGAGAGGGTTTCCACGGAGCTGACCAGTGCACCGGTTTACAAAGCCTGCGGTGCGGATCTTAAAATCCACAGGGTTTTCATTTTGGCGGGCGCCGGTTTTGAAACCGGCGGATCTGACCAGGGCCTTACTCTGGGGCCCGGCGGTCCTCTGGTACGTATTCTAACACACCCTCATGACATTTGTGATGGGTTCACTGGGGTATGGTTTCGAAGCCCCGCGTCCATTGGCGTACGAAAGTTCGTGCGCCCAACCCATGGGTCGGGATGCGAATGAAAGTTCTCGGCTCTTGGTCAACTTGCGCCCTCGGTGTCTACCCTTCCAGACTGCAGCGTATCCGCCCAAGGGTGAGCGTGGGTCCTCCTACTTCAACTCTGCCATGCGACTTTGTTGGCGGGGCTGTATGTGCGCTCGAATCGTTCAAATCTTGTCTACTCGGAATTCCTTAGCACTTATGCCCGGCGGCTGGGCTGATTGGTGACGTTACTTATAGCGTAGTGTTCCGGGGATATTCAAGGATAAGAAGGCCAGCACGATGGTGCTCCAAATAGTTGTGAGTATTGGTGGATAAGAGAGCCATAGCCATACAAGCAAGTAGGGATCACAACTAGGGTGTGTAGAGAAATTCTTATGAAACGGTTGACACCATGAGCCTCATAAACACCATAGGAATAAGGCGAGTGAGGTCAGGGCGCATCAAAAACCTATCTACCTGGTAATGGGTCGGGCAGTGAAAGGAATATCAATGTTTAGAGCTAGAAGCCTCAGCAAAGTCCATCCGATTATCCTTGCCCTGAGGAGCTGGAGTTGGTGGTTGGTTAAAGAACCTCCGAAGTTTCGACTTAAAGTGCCCGAAACCTTTCTGTTTCTTCGCGGGAAGCTTGGACGGGGGAGGTCTGAAGTCCTGGTCGAGGTGCGAGTAAACATGATGATCGCCGGATGGCTCATAATGTTGCTCTTGTGGCGATTCACTCGGACTCTCCGAAAGTGATTTGCTGGGACCCTTCGGAGATGGTGCAAAGATTCGACCTGTACCGTTGCTCGATGGACAACATTAAGGGAGAATCAAAATCTCAAACTCACGGTGCATCATCGAATCCGACGAATCTGACGATGGTCCCTCGGGGTCGGAAGGGGCATCCTCAACCGCAACGCAGGGTGGCATGAACCCATCCCAATTTTTTACCGCCTTCCCAAGGTGCGTTACAACCTCCACGACCTTTGGCCGTTGTGTCCTGTCGCCATCCCAACAGCGCTGGATGAAATCCCATAGCAGATCAGAAAACCCGATGGATGAGGCGTTCTTCGGTTTACCAGGACGGAGTCCCTGGACAACAGAGAACGCAAGCTCAACTTGGCTAATTCCACGGAATGGCACTTCACCCGTAAGGACCTGGACAATGTAAGCAAAAAGTCGATACCCACAATACTGCTCGCATACCTGGAGGATGACCAATCCAAATGCGTAGACATCCGCTTCTGGCGTTGGTAACGAGTTATCCATACCAAACTTTGAAGGTACCAAGAGTTCCGGAGACATGAAAGTCGTCGTGCCGCCCTCCAACTGTGCGCTGCACGACGTTGGTCTGTCAGGGTCGTTGACCATAGTCATAAATGTGAAGTTCGCGAGGCAAGCACGGGGGGGCGTATCGTTAGATATGAAGATGTTCGCCTATTGAATGTCAAAAAGAGGTATTTGTCACAAAACGAAAAGAGACCGACTCCTTTGAGATCCCCGTGTGTGAGACTGGCATCGTGGAGGTACTTCAGGCCCTGAGCTGCCCCGTGCAACTATTCTTATACCTTAGCGAAGGAAACTGTGGGGAAAGTGAAGTCCCGTACCAACTCCAGCCTGTTAACGGGGGTTTTCCTGATGTACTCCATGATGTTCCCGTGGGCCATCCACTCTGACACGGTGATGAATTGACCTTTATCCATGTCCCCCCAAACTCCAGCAAGTTTCAAGACATTCGGATGTGATAGCGTGCTCCAGAGAACGACTTCTTTGCAAAATTGCTGCAGCAGGATGGTCAAGACCGCGTCCTAGGTGTCCGAGAGAAAGTCAGTGATGCCCACCTTTCTTATCTTCAAGGAGTTGTCCATCGCTCCAACCCTCAAGGTCTTCACCGCCACGAGGTGTCCCATATACCTTCCAGTCCTAGTGTCCGCAAACCCATCGGAGGCGAATATTCTATCTTCAACTTCAATTTTTTCTGTTATTACCATAGAATCTGGCAATCGTCCATAGCATCCAGCAAGTCTCCTCAACGTGACGAAGAAAGCCCGCTTCTCGTCGATATTGAGTCTGTGTTTTGCGATACCCTGAGAAACCGTCTGAGAGGGGGGAGGGGGGAAGCCGCAGATCGGGACATACATGGTCCAAAATTTCGATGCATAGCTCGATATCATTGCGTTCCAAACGTGAGATAAAACCCCTGCCCTCCCTATCCACCAAGATCTCAGCCAGGGTGCGAACGGCTTTGCCCTCGTCGGTGGTGTTGATGACATCCTTCCAAAGTTTCCTGAAGTCTTTGGACATGACGGACTGGGGATAGGTCGATAGCCCGCCTAACTCGGAGAGTCGTTGTGCTTGCGAGACGCCTGATGTCCCTGTGCCATCGTGGCGGGGGGCTAGCTGAAGAGCTGTCGGAGTTGGCTTTCCTGGCTGTCGGACCTCTTGACGGATTATCCTCCCCACTGACAGGAGTGAGACCCTGAACGCCCATTCATCGCAGGGGATAATACTAACCTCCACTCGCATCCACCACTACACGCGGTCTGTGCTTGGCCAATAGGGCGGGTACGTCGTCTGCATCTCCAGCCTAACAGAATGTGAGTGCCCTGAACCCGCAGTCTTTGCTTGTCTCACCATACGGATCCCCTCCAAATCCCTGTGGTGCATCAATACGGCGACAGCATCCGAGTTCTTCCAACAAGAGTGTTGAGTTCCTTGACAGCAACACGGAGAAGGGAATCACCTGAAATATGTAATCCGCGATGGCATCCCATGTGTCATACTCTTCCTGGAGGTAAATTCAGAGCAGAGACAGAGATGGATAACAAGAACCATACGTATGGCGAGTTTCCAACAACAGCGCTTGACTCAGAGCCGGTGTCGCCTGTGGCAGAACCCCGCCCTCTTCCGAGATCCTCACCGCCGCTCTCGGTACCTTCGGGATCGCGTTGTTCCACCAACTCCGGAAATGTGTCTCCCTTGTTGTCCCCTGGGCCAAGATCGTGTGGTCCCGCACCCGCTCGGATTACTTTGGGAAACATCGGAACCCATTTCCTCCGGCGCATAGTGTAATATCGGATGAAGACGCATTGATCGGGTTCATTTGTAACGCTCCCTGCGCCTCCCGATTGGGGGGAGGGAGGATATATGCCTCCGCGTGAAGTGAGACTGCGCTGCTGTGGCCCTTCGTTTGTGTGGATTGGGCATCTAGCTCGCCACGTGCCCAGGAAAGAAGGGGGGGTGGAAGTGAACATTGGAATAGCGATGGTGTCGTTGGATATGAGAGTATCACCCTCGTTCGAATACACCACCGCTGAAAAATCCCTGGTCATATCGAAACCGGACACGAGAACAGGATGATTGTCATTTGCAGGCTTCTTGCGACGGGCGAACTCTACCCATGACTTGTAGTGACGCTTGGTATATGTTTCAAACGCAGCTTCAAGCCGAGTATCTTCCGGACAAGTTTCGTGTCTGGTCACCAACGCTGCACCACGATCGCCGGTGAGCTCGAATGAGAAAGTTGCATCGCGTTCCAGGAGCCTGGGTGGGAATCCTTGAAAACGATGGAGGACGGTTTAAGAGATGGGCCTACATGGTAGAGAATCCCGTGGCATCATTAGCCCCGAGTTGTTGAACAGTTGGAGTACGAAGGCAACCAGGTCGCCGCGGCTCGACGGGTGCTGGAGTTCCGACGATCAATTGCTCGAATGTGGTAGGAACATCGTCTCCAAGCTGTCGATCTCCCAACGGGGAACCAGCGGAGAACAACAAATCAAACTGGCCATCGCGGATGAAACCCACGTCTCCGATGCTAATGCGCGTGTAGTTGTGTGCAGGGGAGGGTTCCCTGGGCGGTGTAAGATTCCGGATCTTCAGATATCGGCCGCAGCGACTGAGAAAACGATACGCTACCAAAGGGCATCGCCGTAACAAAACAAGTCCATTTCTCTGCGAAAGGGAACATCGAGCATCAGGAGGTCGGCGCAACATGCGAGAGGCTGGTTCAGAGGCTTACTCCTTGTATACCCGCCATTTTGGTTTACGTCCGCGTGACATCGGGAAACCTGGGGGGAATGGATGTGTGGGTGATGGGGGATAGATGGTAAAAAGCCGCACTTGCAACCCACTCCTGGTCTATGAGGGCCCCTCCTATCGATGTCTCGTCCGGAGCGTATAAGGTGGTGACGGATGCAAGGTGTCTGTGCTACGGTACCCGGCGCGTGTCAGTTGATTGAAGGTTGGGTTAAGGGCAAAACTGACCCCATTGAATCCACTCCGCACGATAAGGCTGGGTCCAGGCGCAAATTTTGATCGTTGAATAGCGGCGACACATCCCCCAGACTAGCGCCTTCTCCTCCCCCCTCCTACATCAGCCACCGACCCGCCGGTTTATCCGAGGTGCCAGGGTGCTCATCGGTCAGTGGGGACGAGTGTCGCGGAGTTTGGATCGAAATAGGCACCGCTTGGTTGTTGTTGGTTCGACAAGGAGGGGTCCACACTTGGTGCTACCCGAATTGTTCCGTCCCAGTGCTTCACAGACACGCTCATTGATACCCAATCCTTTCGAAAGTTTCTTGTTTGGCCAGTGTGCCATGCCTTAGTGACTCAAGTACTCAACGTTTCAAATTTCAACCTTCGCGCATGACAATTTAACTCGCCTTGTTGCTTGGGTGGGCCCTGTCGCGACATCTTTGGGCAATCAGCCGCGCTATCGCTGTTGTGATGCCACCTTGTACGTCGTCTTCGCACTCGCCGTGACGTTCCACTACAGTGTCCCTTTCAGAACCCTCCCTCCTTTATGATCCGTGGATCGAGCTGATTGTATTATTACCAGCGGAACGTCATTCAATTTGCCTAAATATCCCCTTCGTACAGGTCCCGGTCGATGTGGGTCATTGTGACCCAGAGGGTGGAATTGACGTCTTTCACGCTGTCTTTGGAGGTTCTCTGGGGTTGCTGTGTAGGACTACTTGCTCGACTGGGACAGATGTCTGCACCGAACTCAAAATAGCATACGGAACACCACCATCCAGCGACCGCTCCGTCAGTCGCTTCTCCCGGCAGCATAGGGTTAAATTCGGGATATTTTCTCTTCCCGGTCCACATAATTAACCAAACCAAACCGGAAAACCGACCTATATCAAACTCGGAATATTCAGAAACAGCAGAAGAAACCTAGTCCAAGCGTGCAATCAGCAAAAGGTTGTGGTATAAAGAACCACACGTACTCCTTGACCTGCGCTTCTCTTGTGGGGATTTACGAGAGGAGATGGATCCACACTCTCCTTGGCCATTCTTCCTCTGCGATGGAGTCAGAATGATGTTCTGTTGGAAGAGAGAGGATGATAACATACCTCGAGTTCCTCCCTAGCCTCCTTCGCCTCCTTTTCAACCCCTTGATCTCCCTTCCCTTTCTTCTCACGGTCGACTTCCTGATGCCTCTTTTCCCCCTACAATGGAGTGAGGATGACATTACATCAAAGGAAAAGGGAATCACGACATACTTCGACCTTCTCCGTGCGTTCCCTAGCATCCTCCTGGTGTAGCTGGGGGAGCGGGATGTCCTGGTCCTTGAAGAGCGTTTCGCTAGCATCTGTGCGGGATTGATTCCCGGCTTCCAAATCTGGACCTGACCCACGAAGAACTCAGAATAGCTCGAGGTCAGGAGATGGGGGACACCCACGAGAAGCGTCGTTGGTTGCATTACCAGAAAGGGTTCCATCAACTGTGTCGGGGAGGTCGAGATGAGAAGCATTCTCGCCCCAGTCATACGGATCGGTTTCCATGCTGATGTGGTCTGAGTCGTCCACTTGGACTTCCTGTGGGATGGGAGGAGAGTATCTACACGAGAAAGCAGGGGTCAGCGAATGTACGGTCACCAAAAAGGCAGAACTCACGAGTCGCGCAGGACTCTGCACACCTCCGAAACCTCTGGACGCGAGTGAGGTTCCTGATGCCAGCAGTGTTGCATCAATGTCCACAACTCCTCTGTGAAATTTGGATGTATTGGCCGAGGCGGGCGCTCACTCTTCATGATTAGCAGCATGGCCTCCGCGGGCCTCCGGCCAATAAATGGGACCGCGCCGGTAAACCCCTGTGATAATACGGGGTGGTGATGAGTCAAAGCGCGACGAATATAGCACATCCGTAGCCACCTCGATCATGACCATCGTGAAGGAGAAAATATCCGCTTCCTTGCTGGATTTCTCATCCCCGGTCAGGATCTCTAGCGCGGTTCATCGTGCGGTATTACCATGCTCCTGCCCCACCTGGGAGCTTTGTCCGGAATGTAGGTCCCCGGTGGATGTAGTAAGACCGAAATTCGTGATTCGCGCGTGGCCCGTGGTATCCACGAGGATGTTTGACTATGCACGTGTCAGAACTGCGGTAAAATAGGACTCGTATCAATCACGTACTCCCTTGAGATCTCCATGGACTATGTTGCGGGAATGGAGATAGTAAAGACCGCCAGCGACATCGGATACCTTGTAGTGGGAGTGAGTATGCGATCAAGCACAACAGAGACACCCACAAGTCCACACCGATCCGCGTTTGGGTTTCCCCTGACATGATCCGTCAGGGTTCCACCAGGCATCCATTCCAAAATAAGCTGAAAGGGAGTGGTGGTAATGCCGAGGAAGGGAACAACGTTTTGATGTTCCAAACGTTTCCGTACGACAGCCTCCCGATAGAACGTCTATGGGACCCGTCATCGATGGCGCTCGGAGGAAGCGATAGGAAAACTCTTTTCCGGGACCCGTCTGATTGCCCCTGCTAGAATCCATCCTAACGTATTTGACGCAAACCTTTGAACCGTTGAGGGTCCCTTCGTACACATCAGCGGAATCTCCCGATGCCACAGGTTGGGGATTGATATCCAAAAGTTGAGACGAGACCGTATACGACGTTGGGAGTATCATTTTGAGACCGCATATATTTCTGAGTTCGCGCAAACACTTCCGGAAGGCGGAACTACTAGGATCGAGAGCATTGAGGGTCTACTGTAGGTTGAGCGGGGAACAAAGAGGTGAGACACGGCGACGCACATTGTCTACATAGTCGACAAGGCCCATCAGATCATCGCCTTGAAGATTTGGTACCCATTGTTTATACTCCTCTCCGTAAAGTATGTCGCTGACCTGATCTTGAAACGTGGATGAAGACGTGTCGAGACGATGGAGTTGGGTCAGGGGATTGTGGGAAGGCATGGGAAATATCCTTTGCCACTAGGGTGACGACCCGGTGGTGAGAGTGGAATTCGCGCTGCTAGCAGGGGTATATGGACCAGATACCTCCCCTTATCCATGAGGCGCATGGGTGTATGAGGTGGGGCTCGCCCCGCGGAGCCGGGCCGAAGCCGCGTCGATCGTCCACTGAGCGGAGTAGAAGAGAACGATCAATAGGGGTGTTCACGGTTGCAGCGAATGCAGCATCTGCAGCTGCTGCAGACGCTGACTAAGCGATCAAATTTCCTTACCTGGAAGGTTACAGCTGTCTACCCTTCGATAGCGGTACGGCACTTCGGCAGGGTCTGATTTTCTTACTTGAGTTCAAAGTCCGCCGACGCGCGTGATGGCGTTTTGTAGTAGTTTCTAGTCTCACTACATTCGATAACGTTTAAACGCAATACAACTCTTGGCACCAGAACTCGTCTGGCTGTGGCCACATCTCCCCCTTGCGTACGTTCATAAAGAACTATTCTATTTACATACCTACAGTCCTACATGCAATATACAAAAATGTATGTCCCCCAACTGTGAGGGGAGGTGAAGAGCCTCGCGTCCGTTATGATTTGTTACAGAATGTAGTCGGACGAGAGGCGCTATAAAAAATGCATCGGCGGACTTTGAACCCAAGTAAGAAAATCAGACCCTGCCGAAGTGCCGTACCGCTATCGAAGGGTAGACAGCTGTAACCTTCCAGGTAAGGAAATTTGATCGCTTAGTCAGCGTCTGCAGCAGCTGCAGATGCTGCATTCGCTGCAACCGTGAACACCCCTAATTCTGAACCACGCGTCTCCCACTGCCACCACAGCGGCCCAGAGTACATCCTCACTATTCCGCTATATTATCTCCTTATTATCCATATCACTTCATCACAGCATGTTAAACCGAAGGGCAACATCTTAGTCTTGATTTCGGAGGGTCCAGAGCTGTTTCCTACACCCGGGATCCCGCAAGGAATTCCGAGTCTTCACCTTCAGGGGCCAAGGATTCTCTGATGCTCAAGGCACCTTTCAAGACGCCCGAGAGACGGGTGACATCTTTACATTGGGGGAAAGCCAGAGTCCATATGCGGTTACACGGGGTTGATAAGCTCCCGATACAGCGATCAAAATCCCCGCAACCGCTGCTGCATCCCGATAAAATGGGCGCTAAGGATTTCTGGACTCGGACACGGCAAAAAATAGCAAAACTTCCCGGCCCTGTAAGTCTCCAGTCCCCCCGGGCCATGCATTATATATTATCGCTGACGGTCACTGATGAGGCCTTGAGGGATGCAGTGTCGTTGCCAGTCCTTTTCACGTCCGACCCGGGCTCTATGTTCGTCCTCAGAAGGTTGGAACAAGTCACTTCGACACTTCAGAACCCCACGCTCTGTTGAGGTGCGACCATGGGAGGATCTGTGTAATTTTATTTAGACCCCTGTATACTCTTACTTCTCCTTCCTTTGTCCTGCCGTTCCAAACTCGGGGCCCAACTTCGTTGATGTCACCCTTCGTCCAAATCATTCGCGCCCTTGCGACCGCGGATCACTGCGCCTTCGGCGCCTTCCTGATGGACCCATTCCGCCCAACCGGGAGGCCGGAACGGCATGAGAAGACGCCGGATGTGTTCCCCCGACGAAATACGACATTGTGTCGGAGAACTGCGGCCACCGAGCCAAAATGTCGGACACCGTAAAACATGTCGTAAAGACCATGTGCCGGAGTATGGTCGATGATTTCGACCCAGTCCATTCGATTGTCAAAGAGTCTGCGGGGAAGCACCTCGACGCCCCCTCTTACCTTCGTACGTTATCTCAGCGCCCAGAGGACCTTCGAAAGAGAAAACACGATAGTTAGTAATGGAATACAATTTCTAGGATGGGTTGCATCTCGACTCGGGTGTATCTGATATATTAACTCCTCAATGAAATCCCCCTTGAAGATACCCCCTCTCCAATTCCAAGCGATGGTACCGCGACGAACGAGCAAATTGTTCCTCGTGTGATTGAGATGTCCGCTGTAAAGGGTAATTAATTAATTCATTGGCCTTGCCCGGTTCGTGGGCCGGGCGCGGGATCACCCATAGGGAGTGCAAACGGCATGTGTGCTCGTAATCGCGAGCTTCGTATTCGTGTATCGGGCTCGGTAGGGTGACTTCCAAAGGTCTGGGTTTCCTTCCCGTGTACCGGCGCCCCACCGGTGTTGTGGTGTTGTTCTCTCGGCAACGAGAACTCCTGATTCAAGAAGCGATTGTTATTATTGAGTCAACTAGCTGGATGCCGAGGCGTAGTACGACGGAGCCTGTTTCTATTTACCAAGGCCCAAAGCTGGAAGGTTAAAGATGGGAACGAAGAAAACATCAAGCGTCGGTCAGCGCTCCATACAAGACCGCCGAACGTGGGGTGTCGTGAGGATGAACCGATACTAAACGGCTTGCATATCCACCAACACCGGGGTGCTCAGGTGGCTCGGGGACCCAAAGACGGTTTGTTGCATGTGAAACTGTGACAAGGCTCTGCTGGAACCGTAGGTTTTCTGTACGCGGTTGGGCATAATTTTAGGGGCGTCTGTGAAATCGAAAACCTTCTGAGTTGAATAGATAGATTGTTTACGGATAGCGGGAAAAGCGGCTTAACATGTGCCTTGTTCGGTCCTCGAGAGTCGGGGGTCAGCGAGCATAGTGACCGGCGGTGCCAGCAGGCCGTTTTCTCTGTGAATAATTCTGCCCACTGGAAAGAATGAGGTCATGTGAATCCACTTATTCCGCAGACCGACCTCCACTTTCATCCACTACAATCTGCGGCCTCTTCTTGGCCAATAGAGATGAGATGTCCCCCGAGCTCTCCCCCTGTCCAGAGATGAGACCTCGAAGTCCTATATTTGTGGATAGCCTACCGCACGAATACCCGCCAGGTCTCGGTGGTGCATCAATACGGATGTAGCCTTGGAGTTCTTCAATTGAGAGGGTTGAGTAGCCTGGGGGCGGGCACGAAGAAGGGGATTACCTGGAATACGTATTCTGCAATGACGTCCCAGCTGTCATACTCTCCTTTGGAGGCGGCGGTGTTGTTCATGACAGAACCCCACCGTCATCCAAAACACCCACCACCGCTCCCGGTATGTTTAGCACCGCATTGCGCCGCCAACTCCGGTAAGGTGTCTCCCCTGTTGTCCCCCAGGGCAAGATCGCGTGGGCTCACACCGACTCGAATTGCTTGTTGAACCGGAGGCTTCCTTTAGCCCTACGAGTCTTAGGTCACATGACCGGGTAACGCTAATAAGCGACCCGATGTCCGGATCACGCTCTATAGCGACCCGAAGGCCGGACTATATTATATGGTCCGTGCGTTTGATGTAGATGGTCCGTGCACCGTGATGTAGGAGATGATGCGGCCTTAAGCCTTCCATCGGAACATCAGTCACATTGTCACTCTGTGACCACAATAGATACCCTTAGATATATATACCCTAGGATATGGACCAGAATAGACAATCGCTCTTCTTCTCTCTTCTCCCACCAGCAACGCACTCAACACTCTCCTAAGGTAAGGATTAGAGTACCTTGTGGTAGTTTAGAATATACCACCGCACCTGCTCAACA
>Ga0307513_10008157_pt1 | contig 13441 bp, 14 predicted proteins | sample 15_EM_MG_FD_202174 | JGI IMG/M metagenome (GOLD analysis project Ga0307513, IMG submission 202174) | Populus trichocarpa ectomycorrhiza microbial communities from riparian zone in the Pacific Northwest, United States - 15_EM | ecosystem: Host-associated > Plants > Roots > Unclassified | place...
GTTCAGGCGGAGATTGCCAGCGAGATGCTTGCTCCAAGTTCAGGAAAGAACGCAGTTGTACAATTAAACATGGGAGAAGGAAAATCATCCGTAAGGGAATCTCTTATTCCTTGCGTCGTGGCTAACCCCGCAGACAGGTCATCGTCCCCATTATCTCTGCAGTGCTTGCAGATAGTTCGCAAATCGTTCGCGTGGTTGTACTCAAGCCCCTCGCCCGGCAGATGTTCCACCTTCTCTGTCGTACTCTCAGTGGTCTGACCAATCGAAGGATTTTCTATATCCCAATCGACCGTGATCTGCGACCTGATCCGGCCCTGGCCAAGAAGATACATAATCTCTTCGTGGAATGTATGGGAACCGGTGGTATCCTCCTCTGCCAGCCCGAGCATATTCTGTCCTTCCAGCTCATGGCACTCGAGACTCTGTCAAGTTGCCCTTCTTCGCCACTTTCTGAGTCTCTCCTTCGTACCCAGAGATGGCTGGAACAGAACGCAAGAGATATCCTTGATGAGAGCGACGAAATCCTCAGCCCGAAATATCAGCTCCTCTACACTGTTGGCACGCAACATACTCCCGATGGCGAGGCCATGCGCTGGAAGCTAGCACAAGAAATCTTCGATCTCGTCAAGGTCCATGCCCGCGACCAAAGCCACCAGGGTTTCCTTTCTGTCGGTGATTCCTCTCCGCAACAATTCCCACAAATCCGGGTATTCACACATGACTGTGGCGAGAATCTTCTCCACCAAGTTGCGAATGACATCGTGTTTAAAAACACCCTTCCTTCGTTCACCTTTCGACACTCCCGCCCTGAAGACCGGGACACCGTCTTCAAATTCATCACAGATATTGGTAGCAACGACTACAACACAGTCACGCATATCTGTGGGACCCAAGACTATTCTGCACCCGACAATTCAACAACCCTCAAACTCGTCCTTCTCTTGCGGGGTCTTCTCGGCCACGGTGTCCTCCTCACAGTTCTAAAGGAGAAGAGATGGCGTGTCGACTATGGCCTCGATGTCAACCGTTCCATGCTCGCAGTCCCTTACCGAGCAAAAGACAGCCCCTCTGCTCGTGCTGAATTCGGTCATACAGACGTCGCAATATGTTTGACCTGCCTGACGTACTATTACGAGGGTCTCACCGATGCTCAATTGGGCGACTGCTTCCAGCAGCTGCTCAAGACCGGTGACCCCGATCAAGAGTACAAACAGTGGATAGAGGACTGTCGCAATGATCTACCCATAACGCTTCATGGCCTGCCAGGGCTCAACCTCGATGATCCTGTTCAGCGCAAGGAGTACATCTTCCCTCCACTGCGCCATTGCAAAGCGGTCATCGATTTCTTCCTCTCCACCATCGTGTTCCCGAAGCACATGAAGGAGTTCCCGCACAAGCTCTCGACAAGCGGATGGGATCTTGCTCAAGACAGGTCCTCATTCGGCCGGCTTGTAACGGGTTTCTCTGGGACTAACGACAACCGCTTCCTGTTGCCGCAGATGATGAGCCAGGTCGACATGGAAGGACATGTCCACACGAATGCAATGGTGTTAAAGTATCTTTTACAACAGGAGAACAGCAATGTCATACATTTGCCAGACGCCGTTAACAATATCCGTGGGATGTTGGAACACCTTCGAGATGAAGAACCCAATGCACGTGTGCTACTGGATGTCGGTGCCCAGGTGTTGGAACTTCAAAATCAGGGGGTAGCAGCACTGTGGCTGGAAGTGGATCATCGCCCAGAAATTGAGGCGGCCGTGTTCGTGGATTCAAAGGACGATTTGGGCGTGTTGAGGCGTGATGGGACGGTGGAACTGCTGGTCTCATCTCCTTATCTAGAGCAACTGGGCCGTTGCGTGGTATATCTCGACGAGGCACATACACGCGGAACGGACTTGAAACTGCCGCCAGGTTCGCGAGCAGCAGTGACTCTTGGACCGAGGCTCTGCAAAGACAAGCTGGTGCAAGGTACGTAGGCTCACTCGAGTTCGAGTTGTTTCTGATGTGTGGAGCAGGGTGCATGCGGATGCGGAAGCTTGGCTCCACGCACTCAGTTGTCTTCCTCATATCCAATGAGGTAGCTAGCTACATAGCAGATGCTACCGGTGTTGCCGACCACCAGTTCACGTCCAAGCACGTCCTGGAGTGGACGATGCAGGAAACTATCACCCAGTTGCGCACCTATGCACCACTTTGGGCACAGCAGGGATGTAGCTTCGACGACCGCCACAAGGCTTGGGAGCGTTATAAGGGAGGGTCAACTTCTGCGGCGGGAGCGGAATTCATCGAGACCTTGAAGGACAAGGAATCTCACCCATTGGAGGAATTGTACGGAGTGAGACAAGGCGTGGATGCCATTAATCAGGGGAGCCTACTCAAGACCTGGATCAAGGACCGATGCAAGGAATTCGGAGTCGGGTCTACCTATGATGGAAAGATGCAAGAAGAGCAAGAGAGAGAGGTTTCGCAGGAGAAAGAAGAGCAAAGACAGATCGAACGACCGCCTCCAGCCGTACCATTGAGGCATAGTTTACACAAAGATGTCCAGACTCTTGTGTCGACCGGTTCAGTACCAAACGACGCCACTGGAATCACCTCTGCATGCCAATGTCTCTCGAAAACCACATTAAAAGCCCTCGTGGAGCCTCTCGGGAAGACTGCGTTCTCCTCCATTTTGGTTACTGAGGACTTTGCAAGGACAGTCCAAACTGCCGTCGTCACCGATGATCTCGACGAATTTTTACGTCCAGTCCAGTGGGTTTTATCGAGTTGCAAGCAGCGTCATCTTGTCCTCCTCAGCCCATTCGAAGCCAACGCCCTCATCGACCAGGTTCGCAAGTCGCGTTTTGTGACCCTCCATGTATATTCACCTCGAACATCACGAGACATGCGCAGGTCATTTGAGGATCTTCGATCATTCATGATACCTCACCGCGATCCGGCCCCGGTTATCCCGTCCAATATCATCAATGAGCTCAACCTCTTCGCTGGGCAGCTATACTTCGCATCGAAAGCAACATATGAAGAGACGTGTCAGATGCTCGGGTTCTATCTGAAAGACCCGCCTGATAATGCCAACCTACCACCGACTGCAATCGATTCTACCGGCTTCGTTCGCAATCCAAGTGCGAGAGAAACCCTGGGTATACACCATGCGCAGTTTGCCGATAATCCAGTCGCCTTTTTGAGGAAGCTGACAGGGCTGCGAAGGAAGGGACTGGCGTTCTTTCCAACTCATCTTGGCCAAATACTCCATTCGCGCGAGATACCTGATTCCAAATTTTAGTCAATGTGAGTTCGTATGTTTCCAAAATTCTCTATCTTCCTGACGGAAAACCCTCCAGCCCGAAGGTTGTGTAAATATAGGTATAGATAGGAGTCCACCCACCTTGCCTTGACTCACCAGTGTTGGGTATCCACTTTTATTTTATTTTGTCGTTAATAGACATATTTCCAAGTGCGACTTCCGCGGCTCGATTTCGGCTGATCGGCGACGGTTAGATTGTTGGCCCAAATTTTGAGTCTCAAATATGCCAACGTAGCTGGTCCCATCATCTCAAAACACATGAACTTCTGCAGTGTATTCGAACTTTAGCTATGGTTTCCTTGGACTTCCCCTGAGCGTTTCCCGCGTCGTCAGGCTCCGAAGTAGGCTGCTGCTGCGGTACCCATAACGCGACCCTACTTGAATCCCGCCTTACCGCTCATTATGGATGAAGTACGCCTGGAGCTCGCATCCATGGGTCTGGGGAATCTGAGCTTGGCCCAACTCGCGTCCGTACTAGGTCCGGAGAAAATGGCCGTCCTCGAGCAGAGGTATGGCTTGCGCTCCCTGAGAGCTCACGCGCCGCCTAGCGCCTTAGCTCGAGGCGGAAAACTTGAGCAGGATGAAGAGTCATTCATACAAGGACGAAAGCAGGACATCGAACACGCTAAAGAGGTGCTCGAGGCAAGTAGACCGCACCCGCTTCCTCCCAAGAGCTAACCGAATACGTATATAGAGAGAGCTCAAAGCGACACCAGTCCCGGTTCGGACTCTCCCTCGGCGGATGATAATGGAGACTGTGCAGAATGATATCGATTCCTACCACCCGCCGTCGAAGGAGAAGAGTCATTTTCGGCAAACCTTTGACGATGGGAGAAGGCGCTTTTCTTCCAAACCCTTGTCGCAGCTGGAGCAGATGTCCATCTCAGACTTGAGTGTGCCCTGGCGTCATGAAGGTATTTGGCACTCGCCCTCGGTCATTAGTCTGCTCATTCCCATGTCCAAGGCAAATATCTCTTTTGCCGTGTTATCTCAGGGATCAAACAGATGGTTTCTTGTCTGTTGTGAGTGTCTCGATGGACGGGACGGGACGGCTCGCTTACTCTCTACATAGTCTGGTCGATGACCCTTCAGGAGATTGCATTACAGTCGGCACCTACCACTTTGTGACCAATCCATCCCTTTTTGGCCCATCTCTTGACGGCCAGCTCCCAGTCGGCACCAAAATCGCCATTCGCGAGCCGTATGTCAAGATCAGTGGTGGTGGCGGAGGACAACCATTCGTGAGAGTGGATAGCCCGACCGATATTATCGTTCTTAAAGATGACGACCCACATTGCAAAGGCATTACCTGGCGTTATGACGGCGGTCTTCGGCGGGTTCGGACTAATAAGTCGGCAGAAGATTACAAAGCTTTGGGCAATACTGAGTTTCAGAGAAAGGATTACTACGTGAGTGGGAGCGTAAGGAAATCGTGGGTTTGTTCTGATGGTATCTTAGTTGGCACTTGCCGCCTACGAGAACGCACTCCAGGCACCAGGAGCACAGAGAATTCACGGAGTATTACACTCGAACATTTCTGCTACCTGCCTACACTTATCCAAACCTGGTCGTGCTTATCTGTCTGCCAAAGCAGCCTTGGCGACTAATCTTGAAGAGCCCCATCTGGTGGCGAAGGCTCTCTTCCGTCAGGCCTCTGCTGCCTATCAACTTCGCTGCTTCAATGAGGCCGAGTCGCTCTTCAAATGTGGACTGACCGTCGCTGGGAGTGATGCAAAGACACAGGACTTGGCGAAAGAATTCAATAAGTGTCTCGCAAGGACCTCGCAGCGTCTACGGGAACGAGATACCGGTGCATACGACTTTCAGGCCATGTTCTCAGATCTCATTGCAGGAGGACCGAACGCACGGACCGATATCGCCGACTTCGTTGGTCCAGTTGAGATACGCGCATCATCCAGCGGATCTCGCGGTCTTCATGTCACGAGAGACGTTTCAACTGGAGATATTCTATTCGTCAGTAAAGCTGTAACCGTCACCAGCAAGAATGACCCGGAAATAGAGAATGTGACCGTGATGGCGTTCAACTTAGCCAACAACCGTTTAAGAGATGTAACACAAGTCTTGAACACAACAAGATTAATTCATTCATGCATCGACAATCCTGCGTGTTACTCTACAATCTATCACCTCTACGATGGAAACCCTCCCCTGTCGCCGTCACTGCCGCCATTAGGAATGGTCGATACCGAGAAACAAGTACTCGACCAATTAGGAGTTGTGGTGAATGTAGATGTTGGACGGATTGAACGGACCACCGCCTTCAATAGCTTTTCTGATCCCTCCGTTGAGCCGACCATCGTCTCTAGTGACTCTGAAAAGGCGGGAAGATCAGCGAAATCCCCGAAGGAGGGCAAGACTATATCACTGTTCTATCTACCCTCCTTTTGCAACCACTCCTGCGTTCCGAACGCGACGAGGACTCTCTTTAGAGACGTTATGGTAGTCCGAGCTTTACTACCTCTCTCAAAGGGAGACGAGGTCACCCTGGGGTATATATCGCCCGATGTAAGCATTGATGAGCGAGAGAAAACGCTCGAGACGGGATTTGGTTTCCAATGTGATTGTTGGTATTGTAGAGAGGAGAAGATGGATGGAGAAGTAGCTCGCAAAGAAAGGAAGCAGGTAGTTGATATCGAGCTACCCAAGGCAATGGTGCTTGTTCGCCGAGCTATTGGAAAAGCTCGAGACGGTAATTACGATGCAGCATTAGTTTCAGTCGCAATAAAGGCTATCGAACGTGCAAAAGACAAACTTGAGGCTACCTACCATCCGGACCGTGGCTGCCTCCGTCTTGAAATGGCCCATATGTGGCGGGGCCTTTCCGATTTGCATAACATCGCGGAGATACGAAAGTCAATAGAGGTATTCTCATCTCTTATACTTCCTACGTCTACTCCCCTTGTATTGATTGCTTCTTATTAGGACGAGAAGCGTGCACTGGTAGCTGTGGGGGCTGTTATTACAGATAGCGCTCTAATCAAGAAGCGAAAAGGGTCGAAATCTAAGCCTACGATCATGTTGTCCCAGCTGCCGTTATTGCTGACTGATAATATTGTTCACGCGATGATTTTCATCGCCGCCAGGCACGACATGCTTGGAGTGAGTGGTCTGCCAGTCTAAACAATGTCCTGTACTGAGACAGCCACAGGAACTGGCACTCCAAAGGAACTGGGTGGCCACTGCAGTGTGGGCGCATGATGTGTTGATAGGTGGAGGATTACCGGTTCTGAAGAAACGATGCCCTGAGCACCTCAAAAATATCTTGTAAACAGAGTGGGTGACTACCGGTTAGGCTTCACGTTCCAGTACTCCGAGGCCCCATAGTCCGTTGAAATGTTCGTATCTTGCGTCCTCTCGCGACCAAAAGTGTTAATGTTGAAATAATGTGCGAGCGGAGGGACTGCGATTAATCCTTGTATATTACCCTGTAAACTCGGACGACCTATATAGTAATGACAAGCGAAACGCGTACGAAATGGATATGAAATGACGGGAAAAGCTAAGCGACCGGGGGTCTATAATGTGATACCGAGACCTGATGCATGGGCATGGAAGACGAAACGAATCCTCGAACACCCAAATTCTGACAGTTAAGACCACCTCGCACTGTCTCTACGGCGACACCGACTGGCGCAGAGTGCTCACAGAAATAATACGTTGTCAGGGCCTTGTGGCTCGTCCCAAATGCCCCACACCTCTCCGTTGAATTGGCTAGAGATATTGGGGGTCTCTAGAATCGAATGACCGGAAGAACGAATGCGACCTCATTCCAATGGCTTTGTAAAGTGGATACACAGAGCGGAATTTATGGCCCAACCATGGCGCCTTGTAGGTAGCATTGGGATTCAGTATTTACGGCCATCAGTTGTGGCCACAATGCATCGCAACACACAGCCGAGAGATGGTGCTTTTCTCTCAACTTTGGTCAAGACAATCTCAACAGGCAGCTGCAGGACTATACTGCTTTTGCGTGAATGCGTATCACGTTTAGAAGTCAAAGCTCCGATTCAGGTCTTCGTACATGTGATCCATCATGCCAAGGGGTAGCATGGGTCGACTGTCACTGTCGGAAATATATCCTAAGGTACCTGTACGTCAGAATAATACAGCAATGCACTGGCCCTTAGCGTGTAGTACGCACGGAAAGGCATTTCGATGCTCTCAGTTGCGTTGAATCGGATTGTCGGCCTGTCCTGTAGACTGGTGAGAGGTTGTCAGGGTAGAATATACATTAGCTTACGATATATCCAATGGTTTGCAAGATTTCTTAGAAATATCACTACTTGGGGCTTTCAAAGGGCAATGAGTGAGGGACCTACTTTTGTCCTCGACGACAAGCTTGGTGACGCCTAGTGCAGTATCAGTAGTCATCTGCACAGGCCCAAGTCCTCTATTGGGGAAACCAAGCTGCCGCAGCTCCCCTGTCCGATCGCGGGGTGGGTCGTCGCCTGGATAAGCAACTTAGCGACTCCACGGAATGCAGAAAGAAAATCGAACGGATACCGAGAATACCCTGCAATATTCGAATGTTAAGTGTTGTTTATTATGGCTTGTAACCATTAAATTACCCCGAATAAAAACCATCGAAGTTCTCCCTCTCCATCCTGAGGTACAAGGTCACCATCCGCCTTAGGATCAAGTAGGCACACATCTTTTAGATTTACTTCGCGCTCCCCCATGAGCTCCATGACGCCCTTTGTATGGACCTCGAACTTTGCCCGCTGTTCACCGGCTCCATTCGCATGTAATGCGTCATTCAACGCTTCACACGAAGACTTGGATAAATGCGTAAAGATCACTGTAGACGACAAGCCCGCCAGATTGAGCATCTGCGCATATTCTAAGAAGACCCAACGTGGGAGTGTATTTGATGCATCGGGATTGTCTTCTTCCATATGTTCTGAGGAGGGGATCAGATCCTTGACCTAGTGAGTGCGGATTCAGCCACCGATCACGTATGTGAAGCCCATTCTCGGTGGTGGCAGGATTCAACGTATGGATGAATTGGGCTGTCCTTCTCCACGTCACAATTCTCTACATGTAATAATAATAACGCAATGGTGCACCTCCTCTCGATTAGGGGCTAACACATGGTGCAGATACAAGGTGGAGAGCCCTGGCGAACCCAGTTATCAATGAGCCGCTTGGCACGGGCTCAAGCAAGAGTGAAACGTGTAGTTCGACTGCAAGCATCCCAATCTGTCATTTGGTCCTCCGCCAGCTCCTCCCAAGTTTCCGATACTGAGCCAAAATCATCGAAGACAGAGCGTGTTACACTGCCCGCTTGACCGCGTACCAACCATCCTATACATTCGGTTAAGCGTTGGTGTCCATGACGGGCCGCAAATGCTACTTACCCTTTTGCTTTCGAGGCTTCGCCCGCTTGACCAAGTCCCAGATATCGACTTCCGTGGGGTGAGACCTAGGCAACTCTTCTTGTTCTTCGGCAGTATGTGGGCCACTTTCGTCTTCGCTCCCGGATTCAGGCGCACCAAAGTCCCCTCCTGCCCACTGATCTACCACCACAGCGGGAAGAGCCGCAGTTCCACCGACCCTCTTCCTCTTGTCAAAGCATACGAATCCTTCCTTCTGACCAGAGGTCAGGACGCTTCGTGTTTGCACTTGCATCTGCGCCTGTGCCTGTCGGCAAGGTGTGCACCTGCAAGGCCCATCCTTCCTAGGGTTGGCGGCTTGACACACTCGATCCAGTCCAAACCTCACGGCATCCCTCGAATTCGTTGGATGCTCACGGCGTCGCCATTTGGGTGCGACTGTGAGCTCACGACGGGTAGTGGGGTTGCGCGCTTCCTTCTTAAGTTCCTTCTTCTGCAGTTTCTCTAGGTGCGAACGAGTGTGCGCTGTCTTGTCCACGTCCAGCTTCTGGTCGCGACGAAGTTTGGAGAACTCGTTTGGCGCGGTTGCTTCCGCTTGGAGTTTGCCAGTGGCGAATTCTGTGGCCATGATATCTATTGTGGTAGCGTTCTGAGTGGTGCGTATGTTGGATGCGATTTTTCTGAGATATTGAGGGTAATTAGAGGGGTGGCTTATATAGACGCCTCTCCTTGCTGACTCGGGCAACAGCCTGTTGAATGAACGGAGCCGTCGGAGGCGTCAAGTTAACGTTCTTGAGCAAATATGTCGGGAGCAGTGAAATGACCAAGACAACCTGACTTGCCTCATAGGGTTTTCGACCTGAGTGTCGAGGCGTCAAACCCCTGAACGCGATGAGAAAAAGAAAGCTTTACCCAAGGGCGGCTATCAAGCACAGCCAGTATCATAAATTGTATACCTGATGTCTGGGGAGTCAGATCAGTAAGTTGGAGTCGACATTCCCAAACCGAGTCACATCACATGACGCACTGGCAATCCCCCACAAGGCAGTCCTTAGATGACACCGTGGGAATGAATGAACGCTATACTAGCCGTCTATAGGCACCAGATCTCGAGATGATATTTAGTCGGCCACTAAATATATATGCAACCATTGTATGGCAGGCAGCACGAAAGCAATTGGCCCTTGGATTTGAGTATATGTGTGTGATTACTGGCTATCGTTGATTGGAAATGGTGTCAAGGAAAGGCGCAAAGTTGCGATGCAGAAGTATGACAAAAAGTAATAATTGGCATAAGTAGCCAATATCACAATTGGTGCAAGTTAGGGAGCCAAGTCGTGGTCACGGTTGATCGGCCTATTTCCTGTGCTTCTTCGAGCCGAAAGCCTTGCCTTCGAATCCGGGTCGTCCCTTCCCTCCTTTCCCTTTATTATCCTTCTTCCTCTCAGCTCTCATGGCGATATTGTCGGTCCGCTTCTTCTGTTTAGCTGCCATAGTAGCAGCGACCTGCTGCTTGCGTTCGTCCCACTCCTTCTTGCTCTTGACTTTTTCGTGCTCTGCACGCTTAACTGCCTTTTTCAGCTTCGTTATGTCGTCCTTGACTTTCGCGCCTTCCATCCGTGCCCCTGCTTTGTGCCATTGGTCCGTTTCTCGGATCGCTTCGCGTTTGTCGGCGGGAAGGTTGGCGAGACGCCCAGCTCGTGCCTCTAATTGTGTTAAGGCTTGCTTGGGATCAGATGATGTTTTGAACCTCTTGGAGACCTTCATTGAAGCATCGGCAAGTGCGGAGAAGGCGACAACTGTCGTGGCGAGAGCTGAGGTACCATTCATATGCGAACTTGAGGAGGATATAGTATCCTGTACAAGTAACTGTGGCTACATAGACAGATTAGGAATCAGTTCACAGCTTATGGACGCAGAGGCTTTGCGCACCTTACTAGTATTCGCTGAGGCGTTTTTCCTTTTCCTCTTCTTCTTTTCCTCCTTCTCCTTTTGCTTCTTCTCTTTGGTCTCTTTCCGTCGTCGTTCTCGCATGGCCCCTCGCTGCCTCCGCATCTCGAGCAGTTCGTCCTTGCTGCCGGCTTCGTCTTCTACCATTCGACCATTCTTGAGTGACGCAATCTTCGCGTGTAGCTTTGCTCGAATCTCAGATATACTACCGCTGGTGCTCATCGGGACAGGCATATCATCGTCCACTTCGCCAACTCCTGCTTCTGATCCAGAACCCTCCACTTTCTCATCTTCGAGACCAGACATAGTATCCTCGAGGTCTAGGTCGTCTCCTGAAGCGTCGTCGTCATCTTCACGCTTTCGTTTTCTGGAATCCTTTAGTTGGTTTGCTGCTTCTGCTTGCAGCTCGAGAATGGATTTATTATTTGCGGGGTCAAGCTAAAGGAATATCCATAAGCAAACATTCTAATGAAGAGAATGAAGGACTATGATGCGATATAGGCGGCTGAGTGTAAGATCGAGCAGATTACATTCGTCGAAAGCGTCATTTTCGGGATGAAAATGAGCTTGAGTAGCAAAAATAGCGCATTGAAGGCAGTTAGAATTCGAAGGTAAACGAGCCTTTTCTTTCCGAGCTTTTTTCGACTTTTCCTTGATCTCCTGCTTGGGAGCCTTTTTGTTCTTTTTGTTCTTATGATATTTAGAATCGTGCTATCAACGTAATAAGCCGCTTCCCTTGAGCCGATGTATCCGAACGGCTTCTAACCTCCGGGCCATCTTGGACTATGTAGTATTTTGCCGGGATAAGCCCCAAAAGTCCCTCGAATGTCTCGTTATGACGTGAGAGGCTCTCTCGGAGTTCTGCGTGCCCCGTTGGTTTCATAGTCGTAGCCGCCACGGGAATGGTTAAGTTCAACTTGAAAGCAAGGTTGAACCCCGTTGCGTCCAGTATGGGAAAGAAGAAGGCATCGAGCCAAACGACTCTGAAGGAAGTATACGACGATGCCCTTAGTCTTTCAGAATACACGTCTGCAGTCGCGACACACGCCCTGTTTCTGGCATTCGCCGCTGCGGCTCTGCCACGAACCACGCTTGTATTTCAGGATTTACCTCCTCAGAAGTCCTCGAGTGATAGGCCGCAATGGGAGTTTTTGGCACCTATCACAGCCTGGCCAGTGTTGAGTACTTGGTGGATATGCGCAGGAGGGGTTATCTTGCAAGCCTTTTGGGCAGGAAGAGCAGTATCGTGGATCAAGGCTGATCAAAGGAAACGGTCTGGAACCAATGCAGAAGACTTTCGTGTCCAAACTATCGGAAATTCGTTTGGGGTAAATTTATCTCCTTTTTGGGGGGGGTATGAACTCACCTTCCCTCTCATAGCAAAAGCTAGCCCTGTGGGGTGCTACCTTACTGGCAGCCCTTCTCATCCACCTCATCGTTGTGGCCTTGGGTGCCCCATTCACGACGTAGGTACATCGCCGAATTTATTAGCACGATCTCATCGTATCTAAAGCCACGTCCCTCACGCTTTGGGACTGTCTTTCCTTCTGTCTTTACTCTCGGTCTATCCTGCATTCCAGGCATTGGGGGTACCTGCAATCCAGGCAAAAGATGGCGCTTCCGCCACACTTCGTTCCCAATACTACCGGATCTTTACACTTATGAAGTAAGACCAACACGTTCTGCCGCCCCAAATACGAGTAACTTACGAGTGAGCCTTTGCAGATGTGAGTCTAGAGCGGAAAGAGCCTTGCTCTATCCTGCCCTTGGAGCAATTTTTGGCTCTTGGTGTGGAACGTACCCTCTGGCCCTGGACTGGGACCGGCCATGGCAAGCCTATCCGCTCCCACCAGCATTCGGTGCTATCGCCGGGTATATTATAGGAAGTGGTACTGGTCTATTCGTTAGCATTGTAATGTGGTTAGGATCGACAGATACTACCAATAAAAAGGTCCTGTAGCGACCCATAGTGCAGGACAAGTGGATCATATCTTGCGACTCGACCACAACCGCGTCTCCAATGACGGACGCGTTTCATGCTCCATTTCCTGCACTCCGTTTTTGCGATGAATGGAGACGTCAAATACACGATGCTCTATATGATTATGCTCGTACCTACCTTACCCGCGATGCATGGACACATATGGAAGAGACCATGAATGGAGTAAGAGCAACGAAGATGCCAATATCTAATGGTTGTTCTCATTTCTCTTTAGATATTTGCTTCATCTTTACACACGGTTCCGGAATACGAATCGACTTCATTCCACCGACCCATCAATCCGCTGACCGATTTCCTCGGTCGTAACCAACTCAATGCACCACCGGAGTACGAAGAAAAGTTTAAGACATTTCAAGACGTCCGGAATCTTCTTTGTGAACGTCTACGACCACCAAATGGGGTATCGAAGCCAACGGAGCGGTGTTGGCTTGAAGCAGACTCTCGTTCGCTCAACAGCTCATGTACCCTGGATACCTGCTCAAAGCTACCTCCATAGGTTCGACATACCTGGATACGCGTCCCATGACCCCAATACTATCTACTTGCTCAAGAAGGGAGACACAGTTGCTGAACCGACCCAGAAAGCCTGAAGTGAATGCAAAGGATATTACTCTCAAATCTTTGTTGGCCGACCACCTTGGTTTGGAACCACCCTCAATGCAAGAAGAACCTCTCGTGTCAGAGAAGATTTTGTCAGGGTGTTCATTTGTTCATCTCTACCCTCCTCTGAACTCCAATTACAGGTTGACCCAACTCCACTTACCACGACAAATCCTCAAAGAGACGATGAGCCTACTCCAAACTAACCCGTGGTTCTCAGCTGTA
>Ga0307513_10008158_pt1 | contig 13441 bp, 14 predicted proteins | sample 15_EM_MG_FD_202174 | JGI IMG/M metagenome (GOLD analysis project Ga0307513, IMG submission 202174) | Populus trichocarpa ectomycorrhiza microbial communities from riparian zone in the Pacific Northwest, United States - 15_EM | ecosystem: Host-associated > Plants > Roots > Unclassified | place...
GCGCGTACCTGAACCCGGAGAACAAGCTGCGCGCCTCGGTACTCGCCGATCCGGCGTTCACTCGGCGCAACACCAAGGACAACACGCCGTGCGTGCTCCATGTCGAACTGGTGCCGGGTGACAAGGTCCATGTCGACGTTGCGGCCAAGGGCGGCGGGTCGGAGAACAAGTCCAAGTTCAAGATGATGAACCCGTCGGATTCGATCGTCGACTGGGTGCTCGAGATGCTGCCCCAGATGGGCGCGGGCTGGTGTCCGCCCGGCATGCTCGGGATCGGTATCGGCGGTACGGCGGAGCATTGCGTGCTGCTCGCCAAGAAGTCGCTGATGGAACAGATCGACATGGCGACGCTCAAGGAGCGCGGACCTAAGAATGACCTTGAGGCGTTGCGCATCGAGATTTTCGACAAGGTTAACGCGCTCGGCATCGGCGCGCAGGGGCTGGGTGGCTTGTCCACCATCCTCGACGTCAAGATCATGGACGCGCCGTGCCACGCCGCAGGCAAGCCGGTGGCAATGATCCCCAATTGTGCCGCGACGCGCCACGCGCATTTCACGCTCGATGGGTCGGGACCGACCTATCTCGAGGCGCCCAAGCTCGACGAATGGCCCGACGTCAACTGGACGCCGGACAAGGCGGCGATCCGTGTCGACCTCGACGCGTTGACACCCGAGGTGGTGCAGAGCTGGAAGCAGGGCGACCGGCTGTTGCTCAACGGCAAGATGCTGACCGGCCGCGACGCCGCGCACAAGCGGATCGCCGACATGCTGGCCAAGGGCGAGGAACTGCCGGTCAGCTTCAAGGGTCGCGTCATCTATTACGTCGGCCCGGTCGATCCAGTCGGCGAGGAAATCGTCGGCCCGGCTGGTCCGACCACCGCAACGCGGATGGACAAGTTCATGCGCATGATGCTCGATCAGGGCCTGCTCGCCTGCGTCGGCAAGGCCGAGCGTGGCCCGGCCGCGACCGAGGCGATCAAGGAGGCGAAGTCGGCCTATCTGATGGCGGTCGGTGGAGCTGCCTATCTAGTCGCCCGCGCGATCAAGGGATCGAAGGTCGTCGGGTTCGAAGATCTCGGGATGGAAGCGATCTACGAGTTCGAGGTCGTCGATTTTCCGGTCACGGTCGCGGTCGACAGCGAGGGCAACAACGTCCACCAGCTGGCACCGCTGGTGTGGCGCGAGAAGATCGCCAAAGAGAAATTGCTCGAGGGGGCATGATGACCAATCCTCCCCATGCTACGCATAGGGAGGAATGAGATCGTGAGCCGCAAGATCACCCTTCACTCGCCGCTCGATCCGGTGACGCTGGCGAGGAAGCTACGCGATGTGCTGGGCGGCGAAGACGCCAAGCCCAAGGCCGGCGTCACCGGGCATGGCAGCGAGCAGGACATGACGCTGTTCGTCCATCGGACCAACGTCCAGACGAACATGAACGTGCGGCTGGTCGCGACGATGCACCCCGACGGTACCGGTACGCGAATCGAGGGAAAAATTGGGCCGTCCAGCGACGTCAACTGCTTCATGATCATGTGGTTCGGGTTCCTGTCGATTTTCCTGATCGCCGCCGGTTTCGCGGCTTATAGCGGCGCACCGTTCGAATTCTGGGGAATGTTCGGCGGCATTCCGTTGGCGATGATGGTGTTCGGCGCGGTGCTGTTCCGCGTCGGCCGTGGCCCAAAGGGCAAGGATGAGGGGGCGATCCTGGAATTCCTCGCGCGCGCCGTCCAGGCGCGCGCGACGTGAGCTTTCCGGTCTGGCTGCCCGCGACCCTGCTCGCGGGCGCGCTCCAGGCTTGGCGCACCGCGGTGCAGCGGCGCATGTCGCGGACCTTGTCGGTCAATGCGGCGGGGCTGGTCCGCTACCTCTATGGCTTGCCGGTCGCCCTGGCGATGATGCTGGCCTATCAGTTTCTGATCGCGCCCGCGGCGTTCCCGGCCTTGGGCCGCTGGTTTGTCCTGTTCTGCGCGGCGGGCGGGCTGGCGCAGATCGTCGCGACCAATTTGTTGCTGATGGCGTTCGGCGAGCGCAATTTCGTCGTCGGCACCGCCTATTCGAAAACCGAAGCGGTGCAGAGCGCCATTCTGTCGGTCGTGCTGCTCGGCGACCATCTGACCATTCTCACCTGGCTTGGGATCGGGTTTGGCGTGGTCGGCGTGATGATCCTGTCGACCGGCGGCAAGAAGATGAGTCCGGCCGGACTGATCCGCGCGCTCGGCCAGCCGGCGGCGCGCTACGGCATCGCCTCGGGCTTCGTCTTCGCGCTGACCACGATCGCGATCCGAGGTGCGACGATGGAGGTCGCTACGCCGGACCATATCCGTGCCGCGTTGATCGTGCTGGCGGCGACGGTCATGGTGCAGACGATCATGCAGGGCGGCTATCTGGTCTGGCGCGAGCGCGATCAGGTGGCGAAAGTATTCGCCGAGTGGCGCACCGCCGCGCAAGTCGGGCTGATGTCGTCGGTCGCATCGGCCTGCTGGTTCACCGGCTTCGCGTCGGCGCCGGTCGCGCTGGTGCGCATCGTCGGCCAGATAGAGGTCGCCTTCACCATGGCGTTCGCGCATTTTTATCTGGGCGAAAAGACCGCGAAAAGCGAAGTCGCGGGGTTGCTGCTGATCGCGATCGGCGTAGTGCTCGCGCTCGCCGGGGCCTTGTAGGAGAGCAGGATGGCGTTCGACATCGCAGCGATCGCTTATGTACGCGGCGGCCGCGCGCAAGCCGTCGACGACGATTGGGACCGCGAAACGGCGGTGATCGAGCTCGAACCATGCTTCGGGCCCGAAGCGTTCGCCGGGCTCGGCGACTTCAGCCATGTCGAGATCGCCTTCGTGTTCGACCGCGTGCCGTCCGAGAAGGTGGAGACTGGCGCTCGCCATCCGCGCAACCGCGCCGATTGGCCGTTGGTCGGCATTTTCGCGCAGCGCGGCAAGAACCGGCCTAACCGCATCGGCATCACCGTCTGTGCAATCGAACGGGTAGAGGGAACGCGTCTTCATGTCCGCGGGCTAGACGCAATCGACGGCACGCCGGTGATCGACATCAAACCGGTGCTGCGCGAATTCCTGCCGCGCGGGGAAATCCGCCAGCCCGATTGGGCCGGCGAGTTGATGACGGGATATTGGCAGGCATGACCAGCCGCGCTCCGAGCGGCGCCGGTCCCGGCGCATTATGGGCGACGGTGCTGGGATCGAGCGTTGCGATGATCGACGGATCGGTGGTCAATGTCGCCTTGCCGGCGATGGCGAAGGCGCTCGACGCTAACGCGGCGGGAATTCAGTGGATCGTCAACGGCTATATGCTGCCCTTGTCGGCACTGGTGCTGATTGGCGGCGCGCTGGCCGACTCACTCGGCCGAAAGCGCGTGTTTCTGGCGGGCTTGTTGCTGTTCGCGCTAGCGTCGATCGGCTGCATGGCGGCGCCAACGCTCGGCTGGCTGATCGCCGCGCGCGTCGCACAGGGCGCAGGCGCGGCGCTTCTGACGCCGGCGAGCCTGGCGATCCTGGGCGCCGATTTCGATGGCGAGGCGCGCGCCAAGGCGATCGGGACCTGGGCGGCGGCGGGCGCGATCGGAGCGGCGATCGGGCCGATCGTCGGCGGCTGGCTAGTCGACGCGGTAGGCTGGCGCTGGGTATTCGGGCTGATCGTGCCGATCGCGGTAGCCGCCGCCGTCCTGGCAGTCGTCGCGGTCAAGGGCGGGCATGATCCGGACGCGGCGAAGCCCGACTGGCCGGGCGGCGCGTTCGCGACGATCGGGCTCGGCCTGCTGGTCTGGGGGCTGACGATCGCAACGTCGGGCGGGCACGGAGCGGTTTTCTACATCGCGGGCGGCGTGGCAGCGTCGGCTGCGTTCCTATGGTGGGAAAGCCGATGCGGCGACCGTGCGATGGTGCCGCTCGGCCTGTTCGGCACGCGAAGCTTCAGCGCGATCACCGTGCTGACCTTCCTGCTTTATGCGGGGTTGAGTGGGGTGCTGTTGCTGCTCCCCTATCTATTGATCTCGACCGGGTGGCGGGCGACCGCTGCGGGCGCGGCGATCTTGCCGCTGCCGCTGATCATGGGCGCCGGTTCGCGCGCGGCAGGAGCACTTGCCGAACGGATCGGCGCGCGCTGGATGTTGATGACCGGGCCGATAATGGTCGGCGCGGGTTTCGCGACGATGTGGATCATTCCCGGCGCCGCGATCGACTTTGTGCCGCACATCCTGTTGCCGATGCTGCTGATCGGGATCGGCATGACGACCGCCGTGACGCCGCTGACCAATGCGGTGATGGCCGCGGTCGATCATCGTCACACCGGCGCGGCATCGGGCGTCAATAACGCCACGGCACGGATCGGCGGCATGGTCGCGGTCGCGCTGATCGGACTGGTGCTGACGGGCGGCGGGCGCGGCGTCTCGATTGAGGCGTTCCACATGGCGATGTCGCTCGCTGCTGCGGTGGCGGTGGTCGCGGGCATTGCCGGCTGGTTCTCGATGCCTGCGAAACAGCCCTAAAGCTTCCTTAACCCTGGCCGTTTAGTCGTTGAAAGCGGGGGAAATCAGGGGGCATTACGGTTGGATATCGCAGCGACGGTACGGAAGGCGGCGAAGATGTCGGGCGAGCTCGGCATCCGTACGCTCGACCTGCAAGCGGACATTACCGAACTGGCCGAGCGCGTCACCGCGCAGGCGGGAACGATCGAGACGATCGGCAGCGAAGCCGTGCGGCTGGCCGACGACGGCACCGATGTCGCACGCGCGGCGGAGGAGGCACGGCGCAGCACCGCGGCGGCGCGGCTGGTGATCGAGGATTCATCTCGCCAATTGTCAGACGCCTCGACCAATGTCGTCGACTTGATCGACCAGGTCAGCCGCATCCACGCCAGTCTCGGCGCGTTCAACGAGGCGCTCGCTTCGGTCAGCCATGTGACGCAAGTGATCAGCGGGATCGCCAGCCAGACCAATCTGCTCGCACTCAACGCGACGATCGAGGCGGCGCGCGCCGGCGATGCGGGCCGCGGGTTCGCGGTCGTCGCCGGTGAGGTCAAGAAACTGGCGCAGGAAACCGCCGCCGCGACGCAGACGATCGAACGCTCGATCGGTGCGCTGGCGGGAGAAGCGGCGGGCATGCTCGACCGCGTCGCGCATGGCGTCGAGACCGCCAAGACCGCACATCAGGGCAGCAAGGATATCGAGCAACTGGTCGATCGGCTCGGCGCGCTGATGCGCGACCTGTCGGGATCGAGCGAGCGCGTCAGCGACCGTATCGGATCGATGGTCGAATCGGTCGGCAATGTCCGCACCGGCCTGGGCGCGTTGTCGGCCACGTCGGGCGCCAATGCCGACGGGCTGCAGCGCTTGTCGGGGCGCGTGACGACGGTCAGCGACGACACCAACACCTTGCTCCAGCATTTTGCCGAGAGCGGTGTCGAGATGATCGATTCGCCGTACATCGCGTTCGGGCTCGACGCCGCGAAACAGGTATCGGACGCACTCACCCGCGCGGTGGCGGAAGGCAGGATTTCGATCGCCGATCTGTTCCGCGACACCTACGAGCAGATCCCCGGGACGAACCCGCCGCTCTACAGCCACCCGGTCCAGCCGTTCATTGTCCCGGCGGCGCGGCCGCAGCAGGAACGGGCGCGGACGTACAAGGGCTTTTTCGGGATGAGCTTCACCGATCGCAACGGCTTCGGCGCGGTGGCGATGCCAGAACGCTCGCATGCGCAGCGCCCGGGCGACGACGCCTGGAATCTGGAGCATGCGCGCTGTGGGCTGATGTTCACGTTCCCTGAGACGCAACAGCAGTGCAAGATCACCGATCCGTTCTGCCTCAAGGCCTATCGTCGTCAGGTCGCGGGCGGCAGTATCGTGTTGCTCAAGCAGGTGATCGCCTCGATCGCGGTCGAAGGCCGCCATTGGGGCATCCTGCAATTCGCGTACGAGGATCAGGGCTGATCTGGGGCGGATCGACCTTCAAAAGGAGCCTTCTCGGGAAAGGCATTCAGTCCGGCGTAACAAGCCGCGCCCATCGTGACGGCGCGCGCTGCACGTGCCGTGTGCTCCTGCGAAAGCAGGAGCCCAGGGTAGCGAAGGACCTGATTACCCTGGGTTCCTGCTTTCGCAGGAACACGATGCAATCAATCCCCGGCTGCCCAACTCCGAATCTCGATTGGCCTAGTCGTCTGCGTCCTCGGCCGGCTGGCGTCGCCAGCTGGCATGAAGCGTCGGGATCGCGTTCCACAGGATCAGCAGATACATCGCGCCGAACCCGCCCAATGCGACCATCTCAGCGGGTGGGCGCTGCTGAAGCCATGCGAGTATCGGCAGGCCGACCAGCCCGCACACGGCGGCCAACAGGATGATCGGCAGCGCGGTCAAATAGGCCTTGGCGCGGATGTCGGCGTCCAGTTCGTCGACGCGCTCGGTGAACGACATCCACGGCTTGATCGGGCCCATCAGCGGTAGCCAGCCCGACAGCACGAAGCCCGCCAACAATATTCCATCGCCGACCAACAAGACGCGGCCGCCGAACAGGGTGACCGTCATGCCGATCGTGCCCAGCGCGAGGGCGATCATCGCCAACCCCCGCAATGGTCGCCGCCGCGGCGGGCGCGAGGTCAGCGCCGGGATGCCCGTACGGTTGGCGATGTCGTCGAGGCGTTGGGTAAGAGGTTTGCTCATTAGTAGTTCTCGTCTTCGAGGGGTTTGCGAACGGCCCAATGGGCGAGCGCGATCGGCAATCCGTTGAACAGGCAGATCGCCAGCATCATGAGGGTCATCCAGTCGTCATGGCCTGGCATCCACCAGTGATACTCTGTCGCCATGAACATGTAGGCGAAGACGATAATGCTGAAGGCGCCAGCCACGCCGTGACCGCGCGCGGTGACCTCCTGTCGTATGGCGATCTCGCGCTCATCGAGCCGGTCCATCGGCGTGCCCGAAATCGGGCGCGGCATGAACAGGGCAATCAACGCCAAGACGATCAGGCAGGGAAGAATCAACGCTATGCCAGCCGTCCCGACGATATCGCTGCCGGCCGCGCGGCCAGCGATGCTCATTGCGGCAGCGACCGGCGTAACCATTACGGCGAGCATCGGAGTCCATCGCATGAACGGCGTGCCGGGGCGAAAAATGGACTGCGACACGGTCACTCCGCTGCATCCGCGCGGCGCAGGGCCGCCGCGATCGGTGGGAAAGGCTTGAAGGAAAACAGGTGCTCGATCGCGACGTCGAACTCGGCGGCGATCTTCATCGCGAGTTCGAGGCTGGGCTTGTAGTCGCCGCGTTCGAGATAACCGATCGTCTGCGGGTTGACGCCGACCGCCTCGGCCAGCGCCTTGCGCGAAATGCCGCGCTCGGCGCGGAACAAGGCGATCCGGTTGTAGAGCATTATGAGTCTGTCTGCACGATCATATGTTGCGTATACACAACAAAAACTCGAGGAAGTCAATAAGGCTTGTTCGGCGCGCGGCATGCGATACAGGGCGCGGATGCGGTGGGTGAAACGTGCTGGTGCCGGGCTGCTTTGGCTGATCGTGCTGCTGTGTCTGTCGATCGCGATCGTCCCCGACTTCCTCGATGCGCGTTATTATCGCGGGGCGGTCAGCGATCATTTCGATGGCGAGCGCTTCTTCAACCCCGACGGCATCGACGATGCCTTGGCGCCGCCGGGCGGTATCGGCACGATGCTGCGCTATGTGACTGCCCGCGATAATCGCCCAATCTGGCCCGACCGTGTCACGGTGGCGCCGGCCAAACCCCCGGCACGCGTCGACGGCGGCCGGATGCTGGCGACTTGGGTCGGGCATGCGACGGTGCTGATCCAGACCAACGGCCTCAACATCCTGACCGATCCGGTGTGGAGCAAGAGCGCGGGACCGTTCGGGATCGGACCGACGCGCGTTGTCGAGCCGGGTATCCGGTTCGAGGATCTGCCTAAGATCGACCTCGTCCTCGTCAGTCACGATCATTATGATCACATGGACCTGGTGACGCTGAAGAAGCTGTGGGATCGCGACCGTCCGCTGATCGTCACCAGCCTGGGCAACGACAGCGTGATCGGTCAGGCTGGAGTGCCGGCGCGCGCGCTGGATTGGGATGGGAGGGTGGTGGTTCGGCCCGGCGTCGAGGTGATCGTCAATCGCGGCCATCATTGGGACAGTCGCTGGTTCGCCGACCGCAACCGCGCGCTCTGGTCGGGATTTGTCGTGCGGCTGCCGGGCGGCAATCTGTTCTTCGGGGGCGATACGGGCGCCGGCGATTTCAAATGGGCCGACCGGGCGGCGTCCTACGGCCCGATCCGACTCGCATTGATCCCGATTGGTGCGTTCCGTTTCACTGCGGGGCAGATGGCGGCGGGCAGTCATGTCGGGCCGGTCGACGCGGTCGAAATGTACCGCCGGCTCGGCGCGGCGCATGCCATCGCGATCCATTGGGGCACGTTCCGCCTTTCCTACGAAGGCTGGGACACGCCGCCGCGGCTGCTGGCGGCGGCGGAAGCGTGTACCGGGCAGCGCGGATTCGCCGCGGTGCGGATCGGCCGGACCATGGAGATACCGGCCTTTGCGCCGCGGCCTTCACGGCCAACGATGGCGCGGGGCGACCTGTTGCGCTGCCTCGACACACCGGCGGTTTCGGCGCTGCGTTGATGTACCGCATTGGGTCGCGCGACCGCTTGGGGTCGGCCGCCGCCGATGCTATGAGGCGGCACGGGGGAGGGGTCGCAATGTCCCAAACGATGGCGCAACGTCGCCGCTATGAGACGTCGCTCGATCGCATCGGGCTCGCGATCGGCGCGGGCGGGCTGATGGGTGGAGCAATCGCGGTGCTGCTGATGCTGTTCGGCGGCGCCTTGGCGATCGGCACGCTGGCCATGGCGCTGGTGATCGGATCGGTGCTGACCGCGCTCGCCATCACCGCGCTTGCAGCCTTCCCCTGGATGTTGCTCCACGCCGCAGGCCGGCGCGGTCCGGTCAGCGCGGCGTTGCTGGGGGCGGCGATCGGCTTCGTCGTGTTCCTCGGCGGGCAGACCTGGATCTACGGCCTGGTCGAAATGCCCGCGATGGACGCGCGCACCTTGCTAATCCGCTGGGCAAGCGGTGTCGCCACCGCGCTGGTCATGGGAATGATCTCGGCGGGGATCGCTGTGGTGATGTGGCGCGTCGCGTATCGGCGAACGGATTAGGGCGCCGCAATTCCCCTCCCGCTTGCGGGGCTAGGGGAGGGCGTGTTGGACGGCGAACACGCAACATGCCCTCCCCCCACCCCTCCCACAAGCGGGAGGGGAGTTTAGCGATCAATCGTTCAGGCGGGTCCGACCCGAAACGCACAGAGCTTGTTGCCATCCGGATCGCGGAAATAGGCGCCGTAGAACGCCTGCGGTCCTTCGTTGCCGCGCACGCCGGGCGCGCCTTCGCAGCTGCCGCCAAGCTCGAGTGCCTTGGCATGGAGCGAATCCACTTGCGCCCGTTCCTTGACCGGTAACGCGACCATCGTGCCGTTTCCGGCAGTGGCGGGTTCGCCGTTATAGGGTGGCGTTACGACCAGCGCGGGCTGACCGAACGACGATCCGTACATGGTGAACCCCGAATCCATCACCATCAGCCGGCCAAGCCCGATCGAACCGAGCAAATCGTCGTAAAAGGCCCGCGACCGTTCGAGGTCGTTGGTGCCCAAGGTGGCATAACCGATCATCGCAATCCTCTCCCTTAGTTTCCTTCGCCGCATCGCGCCCCGCGGCAATGCGAAACAGCGCAGGCCACGGGGACACGGATTGATCAGGTCAGCTGCACTCTCCGACGCGGTGCGCCTCGGTGTGCACCTTTTGCGTCATCGACGTCTTGCCGGTCATGCTGACCTCGGCATCCGAGCTCATCGACGTCGCCGAATAGGTGCCGGTGGTCTTCATCGCCATCGTGCCGGTCGGCAGCTTGCAGTTCATATCGACCGCGATCTTGCCGCCGGCGTAGGTGCTGCTGTTGATCGTGCAGTCGGCATTGGCCTGCTTCAGCAGGTCACCCGGCCCCTTCGACGCCTGGCCCGGAGTCATGCAGGTAGAGGTGGTCATCGGCGCGGGCTTGGGGATGGTCATGCCGGCGGGCATGCCGCTCATCTTGAGGTCGGTGACTTCGATCTTGGTTTCCCATTTGCCCGGCTGCAGCCCGAGCGCGGCGGCGGACGGCGGGGCGTCGCCGGTGGTGGTAACGGTGCCCGTTGCCGAATTGGTCGTGATCGTGGTCGAGCTGGTCTTCTCTCCGCACGCGGCCAGCGCGAGTGCGGCCGTGGCAACGATCAAGGCGGTGGTGCGCATCTTTTCTCTCTCCATCATGGATTTCGGCGCGACCGTTCCCGCTTTGTTGCGGGTCGGCACGACAGTCACCATAATCACCATCTATGGCAATCCAGATTCGCACCAACCTGGCTGAACCCGAAACCGGTCAGTCGTTCGTCCCGCACCGCCCCCAGCGGCCGGAGAAGGTCGAAGGGGGCAAGGCGTTCAAGCTGGTCAGCGACTATGAACCCTCGGGCGATCAGCCGGGCGCGATCAAGGAACTGACCGAAGCGGCGCTGGCCGGCGAGCGCGACCAGGTCCTGCTCGGCGTGACGGGGTCGGGCAAGACCTTCACCATGGCCAAGGTGATCGAGAAATTGCAGCGCCCAGCGCTGATCCTCGCGCCCAACAAGATTCTGGCCGCGCAGCTCTATGGCGAGTTCAAGAGCTTCTTCCCGGAAAACGCGGTCGAATATTTCGTCAGCTATTACGACTATTACCAGCCCGAGGCGTACGTGCCGCGGTCGGACACGTACATCGAGAAGGAAAGCTCGGTGAACGAGACGATCGACCGCATGCGCCATTCGGCGACGCGGTCGCTGCTCGAACGCGACGACGTGCTGATCGTGGCGTCGGTCAGCTGCCTCTACGGTATCGGCTCGGTCGAAACCTATTCGGCGATGATCTTCGACCTCAAGAAGGGCCAGACGGTCGACCAGCGCGAGATCGTGCGCAAGCTGGTCGCGCTCCAGTACAAGCGCAACGACGCGGCGTTCCAGCGCGGCAATTTCCGCGTCAAAGGCAGCAACCTCGAGATATTCCCCTCGCATTATGAAGACACCGCCTGGCGCGTGTCGTTCTTCGGCGACGATATCGAGGAAATTACCGAGTTCGATCCGCTGACCGGCAAGAAGGTCGCCAGCCTGAACTATGTCCGGGTGTTCGCCAATTCGCACTATGTGACGCCGGGGCCGACGCTCAAACAGGCGATGGAAGCGATCAAGCACGAACTCGCCGAGCGGCTCAAGGAATTGCAGATCGAAGGGAAATTGCTCGAGGCGCAGCGTCTCGAACAGCGTACGAACTTCGACCTGGAAATGATTGCAGCGACGGGATCTTGTGCCGGGATCGAGAATTATTCGCGCTTCCTGACCGGGCGTATGCCGGGCGAGCCCCCGCCCACGCTTTTCGAATATCTGCCCGAAAACGCCTTGCTGTTCGTCGATGAGAGTCACCAGACGATCGGCCAGATCAACGGCATGGCGCGCGGCGACCATCGCCGGAAGATCACGCTGGCGGAATATGGCTTTCGCTTGCCGTCATGCATCGACAACCGGCCGCTGCGGTTCAACGAATGGGACGCGATGCGCCCGCAGACCACTTACGTTTCGGCGACGCCGGGCGGGTGGGAGATGGAGCAGACCGGCGGCGTGTTCGCCGAGCAGGTCATCCGTCCGACCGGACTGATCGATCCGCCAGTCGAAATCCGTCCGGTCGAAGAGCAGGTCCAGGACGTCATCCAGGAATGCAACAAGACCACAGCGATGGGCTATCGTACACTGATCACCACGCTGACCAAGCGGATGGCCGAGGATCTGACCGAGTACATGCACGAAGCGGGCGTCAAGGTCCGTTACATGCATTCGGACGTCGAGACGCTCGAGAGAATCGAGCTGATCCGTGATCTTAGGCTTGGTGTTTACGACGTGTTGATAGGAATCAACTTGCTGCGCGAAGGGCTCGACATTCCCGAATGCGGGTTGGTCGCTATCCTCGATGCCGACAAGGAAGGCTTCCTGCGCTCGGAGACGTCGCTGATCCAGACGATCGGCCGCGCCGCGCGCAACGTCGAGGGGCGAGTGATCCTCTATGCCGATCGCATGACCGGCAGCATGGAGCGCGCGCTCAATGAAACCGGCCGCCGCCGCGAGAAGCAGGAAGCGTATAATCTCGAGCATGGCATCACGCCGACCACGATCAAGCGCAACATCGGCGACATCATCGCGCATGTCGCATCGAAGGATCAGGTCACCGTCCCGATCGACGAGGACCGCCCGCACATGGTCGGGCACAATCTGCGCGCCTATATCGAGGAACTCGAGAAGAAGATGCGCAAGGCCGCGTCCGATCTGGAATTCGAGGAAGCCGGTCGCCTGCGCGACGAGATCCGCGCGCTCGAGGCAGAGGAACTCGGTCTGCCGGCGGACGATCGTGTGTTGCCGCCGGTCATGGGGCGATCGAACGAAGGCAAGCCGGGCACGCGCAAGACGCGTTATGGCAAGGTGCAGAAGAAGTTCGGCGGTGGGAGTCGGCGGTAGACGCTGTTTCCTCGGGTTGGAGTAGCGCGGGGCCGATCGGGCGCCAGATCGCGACGAACGGCGGCGCGGCGTCGCATCCGTCCTATCGTGCGATCGCCGTTTGCCCGATTCTGATCGCGCAGCGCGGAGACGGTTATGGCGACGGTTGCGGGACGGATCGGCCGGCGGCTGACCGACGAGCGGCGGTTCTTTCTCGGCATGGCGATCGCCATGGTGGTCGTCACGTTCGTGGGATTCGCGCCGTCTTACTATCTCTCGGGCGTCTTCGGCGGCAGGCCGTTGTCGCTGCTCGCGCATGTCCATGGGGTGTTGTTCACCGCCTGGATGTTGCTCTATCTCGTGCAGACCGGATTGATTTCGGCCGGGCGCATCGATCTGCATCGCGTGGTCGGGCCGGTCACGGTAATATTGGGCGTCGTGATGGTGCCGCTGGGCGTCGCCACCGCGATCATTACCAAGCAGGTCGCGGCGGCCGCGCATCTGCCGCCTCCCGGCCCGCCGATCGTCTTTCCGTTGGGCGCGATCTTTACGTTCGCGGCGCTGGTCGGCTGGGCCGTCGCCATGCGCAAGCGGGCGGCCTGGCACAAACGGCTGATGTTGCTCGGTACGCTCGCCATCCTGACCACACCGCTCGCCCGCATTACCCGGTTCACTCAGGTGCCGATGGTGCCGGCCTATGGCGGCATGATCCTGACCGACGTCATCCTCGTCGCGCTGGTCGCTTATGATCTGCGCACGTCGGGCAGGCTGCATGCGGCGACGAAATGGGGCGGGGGCTTCTTTCTGGCGACGCAGGCGGTTCGCGTCGCACTCAACTTCTCGCCCGCCTGGCAAGCCTTCGCCAAGGGGCTGACCGGCTAGGGTCGCTCAT
>Ga0307513_10008159_pt1 | contig 13439 bp, 13 predicted proteins | sample 15_EM_MG_FD_202174 | JGI IMG/M metagenome (GOLD analysis project Ga0307513, IMG submission 202174) | Populus trichocarpa ectomycorrhiza microbial communities from riparian zone in the Pacific Northwest, United States - 15_EM | ecosystem: Host-associated > Plants > Roots > Unclassified | place...
ACCGGCCAGGCTGCCCAGGTCAACCGAGGCGACTTCGAAGCGCTCGTGCTCGCACCCGGCCTCGAACCACCGCCGCGCCACCGGATGCTCCGGCGTCAGCAGGTCCAGCCAGCCGTCCTCGTCGAAGCCGATCGGGCCCTCCAGCCCGGCGTCCTTCCAGCAACGGCAGTACACGAATCCGCTGAGTCCCACGCGCCGCAATCTAGCGTGATCGACAGCGTGTCGCGACCGCGATTCGTGCAGTTGAAGACCGCGTCTAAAGGTCGAACTCGCCGTCCTTGACGCCGCCGACGAACGCGTCCCATTCGCCCTGGGTGAACATCAACGCCGGACCGGACGGGTTCTTGCTGTCCCGTACGGCGGTGGCGCCGCCCGGGAGGAATGCCACGGCGACGCAGTTATTGCCGCCGTTGCCGTTGCTGCGACTGCTCTTGCGCCATGACACCGGGCCGAGATCGAACGAGCACTGCATGATGATCTCCATTCCGAGCTACCGACGATTGTGTACCGGGCCGGAGTCTGCGCCGGCTCCCGCGAATAGAGTTGCCAGATAGGCAACCAACTACCCCTCGCCGAGCACACCGCACCGTTCCGCCAGGCCGCGCAATTGTGCCCCACCGGCAAAACGGTAGTTCTTGTCAAGCAGATCACGCACGCTGTTGCGGACAGCAGGGCTTAGCCTTACGCGCAATGGCGCGGTGCGCTCAGCGCGGCGCAATGCCTCGATTGCGTCACGGTGGTGCCCCAGACGCGAAAGAGCACGCCCGATATCGACCCAGAGATAGGACATACGCTCCTGGTTCCGCAGCGGGGTCCGGGTGAGCGGCCGGGCGGCTTCCAGCGCGGCGGCGGGGCTCCCGCATTCCACCTCCACAAAAACCCGGTGCATGGTTACGTTCCAGGGCGCGAATGAGGTATGCCTTGCGATAAGCGTCGGCACGGTGAGCCGCTCGGCCAACTTCGCCGCGTCGTCCAATCGCGCACGCGCGCCGTCGATGTCCCCCAGCTTCGCGGTCGCGGCGGCAGAGACGAGGAGACACGATCCATGGGCGGCCAACGCTTCCGCGTCAGAACCGATCGTCGTGTCGGCCGCCGCCATCGCCGTGGCGACGGCCCGTCGCAATGCGCCCACCGACGCGAGCGCATGTGCCTGGGCGTACGCGGCAAAACCGGTGGTCGCCGGATCGCAGGTCTTTTCGGCGGCGCCGCGCATTCGCTCGGCGGCCATCCAGGCCAGATCGAATTCACCGAGATTCCGGGCGAAGAAAGCGGCGGCGTACGCGGCGACGACCACTCGCCGGTGCGCTTCCAGCGAGCCGGCGCGCATTGCGCGTTGTTGAGTCCACCGCAGCAGATCCGGGATGACCCGCGCCTGGCCGACCAGATCGCACGAATTCATCAGGCGATCCAGATTCGTCAGGACGGCCGCCATTTCCTCGTCCGGCCGGGTGGGACCGCTTGGGTCGAGCAACGCCAGCCTTGTTCCGCTCACGCCCCGCCGCGCTTGGGCATGGTCGCGGTCGAGCGGGCGATAGGGCTGTCCGGTCAGGTCGGATATCGAAGCCTCCAACGCGAATGCGATCTGATTCAACAACGCTCGCGAATCGATCGAGCGTTCACCGCGCTCAAGCCGGGACAAATATGGCTTACTGATGCCGGCCAGCCCAGCCGCCTGATCCAGGCTCATGCCCCGGGTGCGCCGGTAGCGGCGGATGCGTGCACCAACCGCCTTGTCGTCATCCATCACGCCCCCTCGCAACATTCGTGTGCATCAATGATGACATTCTGGCGTCGACATTTCGTGCCAGGAACCCGCAGCTGAGGAGGACGATCGGCGTGACCTCGGTATTACGTGTGCTTTATGTCGTGATATGCGGCGTCAGTAACGCGGCGAGCAGCTATGACTTCATCAATGACGTTATCGATGATGGCTGGGAGGTCTGCGCCATCGTCACACCGGCCGGCTCGGCGTTCGTGGACACGGAACATCTCGCCACGCTCACCGGGTATCCGGTGCGGACCGCATTCAAGGATCCGAATTCGCCGGACGTCCTGCCGCCCGGCAATGCATACGTCGCCGCCCCCGCCAGTTTCAACACCGTCAATAAACTCTCCAACGGGGTCAGCGACACGCTCGCGGTCGGCATTCTTTGCGAAGCCATGGGAAATCAGAAACCCGTTATCGTGGCGCCGTGGATGAATCGCGCGCTGGCCAATCACAGCGCTTATGCCCGCAGCATCCGGAGTCTGCAGAACGATGGCGTGCGCGTCGTGCTCACCGACCGCACGAAGCCCGGAAGGTCACTGACCGATCCGGGCGGGCTGTTCCCCTGGACCGACGTGCTCGCCGAGGTCCGCAAGCTGACGGTGGTCTCCCCCTGACAGATCCAGGTGCGGCGGATCCGGCAGAATGTGCCACGGACGAAGGAGGACCGTGGTGCCCGTACCCTCGAAACCCCTGCGGAAACTGGGCTTTCTGACCATCGGGCTGTTCGACGGCGCCGACCCGCGACCCGGCCACGAGTCGACCCTCGAGATCATCGAGCTGGGCGAGCGGCTGGGCTTCGACAGCGCCTGGGTGCGCCACCGGCACCTGCAGTACGGCATCTCCTCGCCGATGGCGGTCCTGGCGGCGGCCTCGCAGCGCACCAGCCGGATCGAGCTGGGCACCGCGGTCATCCCGCTGGGCTGGGAAAATCCCCTGCGGCTGGCCGAGGACCTGGCGACGGTCGACATCCTCTCCGGCGGCCGGCTCAATCCGGGCGTCAGCGTCGGCCCGCCGATGCACTACGACCAGGTCAAGCCGGCGCTCTACCCGGACACGGCGGATGCCGAGGACTTCAGCTACGAGCGGGTGCAGCGGCTGCTGAGCTTCGTCCGCGGCGAGCCGGCCACCGACTTCAGCGGCGTCGAGGGCTTCGAGGTGTTCTCCGACCGGGTCCAGCCGCACGCCAAGGGCCTGGGCTCGCGGATGTGGTACGGCGGCGCCAGCCTGCGCTCGGCCCAGTGGGCGGGCGAGCACGGGATGAACTTCCTGACCAGCAGCGTGGTGAAGGCCGAGGAGTCGGAGGACTTCGCCGAGATCCAGCTCTCGCACGTCCGGCGCTTCCGCGCCCACCACCCGGAGGGCGCGGCCGCCCGGGTCTCCCAGGGCCTGGTCGTGATCCCGACCGACAACGCAACAGCAGCCCAAAAGACCAAATATATCGAGTACGCGCAGAAGCGCACGCCACGCACGGCGACGCCACAGGGCCCGGCCCGAATGATGTTCGCGGTCGACCTCGTCGGAACGGCCGCGGAGATCGCCGAACGGCTGCACGCCCACGCCGCGTTCCGCGAGATCGACGAGGTCGCGTTCGCGCTGCCGTTCAGCTTCGAACACGACGACTACGTCCAGATCCTCACCGACATCGCCACCGAACTCGGCCCGGCCCTCGGCTGGCACCCGACCAGCTGATCGACCCGTCCCGCTAGGACGCCGAGCCGGGCACCCAAGCAGACAACCGACAGCCCGCCTACCGGTCGGAGTGGACTCAGCTTCGGCCGCAGATCGCGTGGTCGACGGCTTCCTCGACGTGGGTGGCCGCCTCGAGTGTGGTTGGCAGGGCGGTGACCGCTACTACGGCGCCTCGGCCGTCGGTGGTGACGGCGTTCGCGGTCTCGTAGCCCGGGTAGGCGCCGCCGTGGCCCCAGGCGAAGCCGCCGCAGCTGAGGCTGAAGGTCTGCAGTCCGAGGCCGTACCGCTCGTCGCCGCGGACGTCGGATCCCGGTGCCGCCACCGTGCTCTGCATCTGCTTGAGCTGCTCGGGTGCCAGCAGCCGGCCGTCGACCAGCGCGGTGAAGAACCTCAGGATGTCGTCCGGGGTGGAGATCATCGCCCCGGCCGCCCAGCCCGCCGACGGGTCGCTCTCGGTGACGTCGACGAGCGGGTCGCCGGGCTTCGCCGCGAAGTAGCCCTGCGGGTGCGCGCCGTGGATGCTCTGGTCGCCGACCGCGGGCCAGTAGGTGTGCCGCAGTCCGATCCGGTCGATGACCCGGTCGGTGATCTCCTCGCCGATCGGCCGTCCGGTCACCTTCTGCACGAGCAGGCCGGCCACGACGTAGTTGGTGTTGCTGTACTCCCAGCCCGTACCGGGTGCGAACAGGGCCGGGCGGCTCAGTCCGAAGTCGAGCAGTTGGCGCGGCTCGAAGTAGGTGTGCCGCATCTTCGTCAGGTAGTCCTGGAACACGTCGCCGTCGTAGTCGGGCAGCCCGCTGGTGTGCTGCAACAGCTGCCGTACGGTGATCTTCCGCCCGTCGATGCCCTCGCCCCGGACCAGGTTCGGCAGGTAGGTCTCGACCGGCGCGTCGAGATCGATCTTGCCTTCCCCGACGAGTTGCAGAACCACGGTCGCGACGAACGTCTTGGTGTTGCTGCCGATCCGCACCTGGCCGTCGACCGGCACCTTCGCCTTCGCGGCCAGGTCGCCGACGCCGGCGGTGTAGTCGCGGACCCGAGCGTCCCGGCCACGCACCGCGGCCAGGACACCCGGGAAACCGTCCACCCGGACCAGGGCGTCCAGATCCCGCTGGACGGTGCCCTTCCGGGTGTCGGCGGCCGCCGCGGACGAGCTCACTACCGTCCCGGCCACCGCGAGGCAGCTGGCGACGGCGACGACCGTGCGGCGGAACGGTGATCGGGTACTAGACACGGGACACTCCTGCGGGATAGCCGATGTGGACCCGTTCAGCATGTTCGGCGGCACCCGGCGGCCACGATCCCGCGCGCTGGACAGAAGAGCTGCCGCAGGCGGCATTGCCAAGCCCACGGCCCGGCTGCTATGCGTTCCCGGCCCGCAGGAGGGCGTCGCCCAGCGGCGTCGCGGCGTATTGCACCGAGCGGCCGGTCCGCGTACGCGAAACGAGTTTTGCCTGGTGCAGGACCGCGAGGTGACCGCCGACGCCGCCCAGGCTGAGGCCCAGTTGGGCGACCAACTGGCTGGTCGTCGCGGGTGCGGCCAGCGCGCGCAGCACCGCCGCCCGGGCCGGGCCGAGCAGCGGGCCGAGCGCGTCCCCGGCCGGCGGGTCCGGCGGCGGGCCGAGGATGTCGGCGACGCCGCGGGCGCGATAGATCAGCGCGAACGGCCAGCCCGGATCGGTCGTCAGCACCAGGCTGGCGAAGACCGACGGGCTGAAGACGAGGCCGCGGCCGGCGAGCCGGTAGTGCCCGGTGTCGCGGTGCCGGATCGCGATGGCGCCCGCCTCGGTCCAGGAGACCAGCGGGTGCAGGTCGGCGAGGGCGGTGGCCCAGCCGTATGCGGCCAGCCGGCCCGCGCGCTGCACGATGTCGCGCTCGAGGACGGCCCGCAACCGGGGCCACTCGGGCTCGACCAGTGCGGCCCAGGCGGCGGCGATCGCGTCGGCGAGCCGGTCGACCACGTCCGGCGCGTCCAGGATCCGCTGGGCGTAGCCGGGCGGGCGGCGGTGTCCGGCCAGGTTGCGGGCCAACTCGGCGCGGGCGGTGGCGAGCGGGGTGGCCCGGACCCCGGCGAGTTCGTCGGCGAAGGAGGCCAGGCCACTCGGCGGTGGCTGCAGGAAGTCGGCGTTGTCGTCGCGGCGGAACAGGCTGATCCACGCGCCGATGGCCGGGTCGCTCGCGCGCAGGGCGGCCAGCCGGGGGCGCATCCGGTCCCGCCACGGAGCCAGCACGCCCGCGTGGTCGTGGCCGGTCAGCATGCGCAGCGCGGAGGTCGTCTCGACCAGCGGCGAGATCGCATAGCGGCAGCCGGCCAGGTCTGCCGGGGAGACCTCGATCAGCATGTTTCGGTCACAACCGAAACCTTAGCGGCGTACGGGAAAGCACGCGAGGTTGTCCACATGACCGAAGCGCAGACCCGGGCGACCTACCGGCAGGTGTTCGCGGTGCCGGAGTTCCGGACGCTGCTCGCCGGCTTCGCCGTGTTCCTGGTCAGCGAGACCGTGCAGATGCTGGCGCTGTCCGTGCTGGTATACGCCAGCACCGGGTCCGCGCTGCTGGCCGCGCTGGCCTACGTGGCGGGGTTCCTGCCGCAGGCGCTGGGCGGAACGATGCTGCTCGCCGTCGCCGACCGGTGGCGGCCGCGCCGGCTGCTGCTGGGCTTCGACGCCCTGCGGTTCGCGGTGGCCGTGCTGCTGGCCTCGGGCACGCTCCCGCCGATCGCGATGGTGCTGCTGGTGTTCGCGCTCGGCGGCGTCGCGCCCGTGGTGCACGCGACCCGCACGGCGCTGCTGCCGGAGTTGCTCGACGGGGATGCGTACGTGCTGGGCCGCTCGCTCTTCACCGTGGTCTCGGGTGCGATGCAGGTGGTGGGCGCCGCGGTCGGCGGGCTGCTGCTCGCGCTGACCGGGCCGGCCGGGGCGTTGTGGCTGACCGCGGCGGCCTGCGTGGTGTCGGCGGTGATCGCGCGGGCCGGGCTCACCGACCGGCCGGCCCGCTCGACCGGCGGCCGCGGCGGTGTCGGCGAGACCTGGCGGGTCAACCGGGCGCTGCTGGGCGACCCGAGGATCCGTGCGCTGCTGCTCGCCCAGTGGCTGCCGGGCGCGCTGATGGTCGGCGCAGAGGGCGTGGTCGTCCCGTACGCGGCGGGGCTGGGCCGGGAGTCGGCGGCCGGACTGATCCTGGCCGCGGCCGCCGGCGGGATGCTGACCGGCGAGTTCGCCGTCGCCCGATTCGTCACGCCGCGGCTCCGGGAACGGCTGACCCCGTGGCTCGCCCTGGTCCTGGGCTGCCCGCTGACGCTGTTCCTGCTCCGGCCGGGCGTGCTGCTCGCGGCGGTCACGATGGCGGTGGCGGCGGCCGGCTTCTCCTACCAGCTCGGGCTGGCCCGGCGCTTCCTCGACGCGGTGCCGGAAACCCGGCGCGGGCAGGCGTTCGGGCTGGCCGGCACGGGCACGATGACGCTGCAGGGGCTGGCCATGGCGGCCGCCGGCGCAGGCGCGGACGTGCTACCGCCGGGCGCGGTAATGGCTCTCGCCGGTGTCGCTTCGCTAACCGCTACCGCCGCCCTCTGGCGAACCCTGCGCCCCTAGGGCAGGGTCCAGTGCTGGCCGCGGCCGCCGCATTCGCTCAGCCGGAGGGTGGTGCCGGTCTCGGAGCCGTTCTCGGGGTCGGTCAGGCAGCGGCCCGTGCCGACGTTGATCAGCGTGCCGCCGGAGCGGGCCCGCCACTGTCCCGCATCGGATGTGCCGCAGACCGACACCTGCACCGCATTTCCGTCGCCCGCGGCCGCGCACCCGCCCCCGGTCCGCAGCGTGCCGTCGCTCGCGACCGTCCACCGCTGCGACGAAGTCTCGTTGCAGTCCTCGGCCGCCAGTGGGTTGCCGAGCAACGCGATGCCGCCCTTGACGTCGAGGCAGTGCCCGCCCGGACCGGTGATAGCGCCCACCCGGTCGGCCGCCGGGGGTGCGAGCGTCGTGGCCGCCGACGCGCTGGCCGGGGCCTTGCTCGCGGAGGGCGAGCCGGACGGGCTCGGCGACCGGCTGATCGGGCTCGACGACGACGCGACGCTGGCGCCCGAGGCCTTTGTGGCCGGTGCCGCCGACGGATCCCCGCCGACGGCCGGCAGCACCGCGCGGCCGGTCGGCACCGCGAGGGGAGCCGGACCGGTGTCGCCGCCGTTCGGCCAGATCGCCACCACCAGGGCGGCCGTCGCCACGCTCAGCACCAGCGCGGCGCCCACCAGCCAGAGCACCGTACGCCGCTCCTTCTCCTCCGCCACCTGATCCGGCACTTCCGGGGCGGTGGTTGGTGGGGCGGCGGTGACCGCGGGCAGTTGGACGGTGGCCGGATCCAGCACGCCGTCGTCGGGCGGTTGGTGCTGCTGGATGTAGGGCCGCACCAGAACCCGGTCGCCTGTGTCCTGGATGTCGTCGCCGTCGACCATCTGCCGCCTCATCGCGTTGTCCTGTCGATGCCGCCTTGATCCGCTCGGGCGGCTGCCGGGAGAAGGTACCGGGATCGCGATCGATAGTCACGTGCAGAGGTAAGTCCGCGACAACTACAGTGCACGTACGCCCAACGGCAGCACTCCCCCGGTGGCGAGGTGCGCCAACAGCGACTCCCGCAGCGCCTCGGCCGCGTGCGGCAGCACCGACCGGCGCCGCTGGGCCAGCGCGATCGTCCGGCGCATCCCCGGCGGCTCGAGCGGCGTGGCCCGCAGCAGCGGCCGGTTGACCAGCACCATGCTCGGCACCAGCGCCACGCCCAGCCCGGCCTCCACGAACGCCAGCACCGCGTCCATCTCGCCGCCCTCGACGGCGAACCGGGGCGTGAAGCCGGCCCGCTCGCAGGCCTGCAGCGTCACATCACGGATGTCGTAGCCGGGCCGGAACATGACCAGCGGCTGGTCGCGCAGCTCGGTGAGGGCCAGCTGCGGGTTGGCGGTCGGCGGTGGGCTGTCGGCAACCGAGGCCACCACCAGCGACTCGCGCAGGATCGGGGCGGCTTCCAGGGCCGGGTCCACGCCCTGCTCCGGCTGCACGATCAGGGCCAGGTCGAGGCTGTGCGCGAGCAGGTCGGCGCTGAGATCCTGCGAGCTGCCCTCGGTGACGTACAGCGCGATGTCGGGATGATCGGCGCGGAAGCCGCGCAGCACGGCCGGGACCAGCGACGAGCACAGGCTCGGCGTGGCACCCAGCCGGACCTCGCCGCGGCGCAGGCCGACGATCTCCTGCACGGCGTCGCGGGCGGCGTCCGCGTCGGCGATCATCCGGCTGGCGAGCGGCAGCAGCGTCTCGCCGGCGACGGTCAGGGTCACGTCGCCGCGGATCCGCTCGAACAGCGGGGCGCCCAGGGTCACCTCAAGAGTGTGAACCTGCTTACTCAGTGTCGGTTGGCTCACACCCAATCGCTCGGCCGCTTTGGTGAAATGCCGGGTTTCTACCACTGCGAGGAAGTATCGGAGCTGTTGAAGCTGCACTTTGATAGCCTACGTCTATGTGCACTACCCCGATCATGCATTAGACGAATCGCCGTGAGGTTCCTACCGTCCATGACGTGGCGGTAGATACTCGAGTTCGGCCGGTAGAGGCGAAAGCCCCGATCCGGAAGAAGAAGCGGCGCGCGTCCGTCGGGTGGAAGATCCTGATGGCCGTGACCGGCATCCTGCTGGTGCTGTTCCTGTTCGCGCACATGGCCGGCAACCTGAAGATCTTCTTCGGCGGCCCGACGTTCGACCACTACGCACACTGGCTGCGCAGCATCGGCACGCCGTTGCTGCCGGAGACCTGGTACCTGTGGATCCAGCGGGCCGGCCTGACGGTCGCGGTGGTCGCGCACATCGTCGCCGCCACAGTCCTGGCCCGGCGCGCGCGAGCAGCCCGGCCGGTCAAATACGCACACCGCCCCAAGGTGCAGGGCAGCTACGCGGCGCGCACCATGCGCTGGGGCGGCGTGATCGTGCTGCTCTTCGTCATCTTCCACATCCTCGACCTGACCACCGGCACGCTGAACCCGGTCGGTGACCCGCAGCATCCGTACGCCAATGTGGTCGCCGATTTCGCTCCGCACCGCTGGTACGTGACCCTCTTCTACACGCTCGCGATCGTCGCCGTCGGCTTCCACCTGCGGCACGGCATCTTCAGCGCGGCCCGCACCCTGGGCCAGCAGACCGCCCGCGGTGAACGGGTGGCCAGAACCGCCGCGTTGATCCTCTCCATCGTCCTGGTGGTCGGCTACCTCTCGGTGCCGTTCGCCGTCATGACCGGGCTGGTGAACTGATGAACCTGTGGAATGAGGGCGACCCGATCGCCGACGCCGCCGCACCGGACGGCCCGATCGAGACCCGGTGGGAACGCCGCAAGTTCGCGGCGAAGCTGGTCAACCCGGCCAACCGGCGCAAGCTGACGGTGATCGTGATCGGCACCGGGCTGGCCGGCGGCTCGGCGGCGGCCACGCTGGCCGAAGCCGGATACCGGGTCCGGTCGTACTGCTATCAGGACAGCCCGCGCCGGGCGCACTCGATCGCGGCGCAGGGCGGCATCAACGCCGCGAAGAACTACCGCAACGACGGCGACTCGATCCACCGGCTGTTCTACGACACGGTCAAGGGCGGCGACTTCCGCGCCCGCGAGTCCAACGTGTACCGCCTCGCCCAGGTCAGCGTGAACATCATCGACCAGTGCGTGGCGCAGGGCGTGCCGTTCGCCCGCGAGTACGGCGGCCTGCTCGACAACCGCTCGTTCGGCGGTACGCAGGTCTCGCGCACCTTCTACGCCCGCGGCCAGACGGGTCAGCAACTGCTGCTCGGCGCGTACCAGGCGATGGAGCGGCAGATCGGCCTCGGCAACATCGAGATGTTCGCCCGGCACGAGATGCTGGAGCTGATCATCGTCGACGGGCGGGCCCGCGGCGTCGTCGTCCGGGACCTGGTCACCGGCGAGATCAGCACCGACTTCGCGGACGCGGTGGTGCTCGCCTCGGGCGGCTACGGCAACGTCTTCTTCCTGTCCACGAACGCCAAGGGCTGCAACGTCACGGCTTCGTGGCGGGCCCACCGAAAAGGCGCGCTCTTCGCAAACCCGTGCTACACGCAGATCCACCCGACCTGCATCCCGGAGTCGGGCACGCACCAGTCGAAGCTGACGCTGATGAGCGAGTCGCTGCGCAACGACGGCCGGGTGTGGGTGCCGCTCGCCCGCGGCGACTCCCGTAAGCCGGGCGACATTCCCGAGGCGGAACGCGACTACTACCTCGAACGGATCTATCCGTCGTTCGGCAACCTGGTGCCCCGCGACATCGCGTCCCGGGCCGCCAAGAACGTCTGCGACGAGGGGCGCGGCGTCGGCCCGGGTGGGCTGGGCGTCTACCTGGACTTCGCGGACGCGATCGCGCGGCTGGGCCGGCACGCGGTCGAGGAGAAGTACGGCAACCTGTTCGAGATGTACCAGCGGATCACCGGCGAGGACCCGTATCGCGTACCTATGCGGATCTATCCGGCCGTGCACTACACGATGGGCGGGCTCTGGGTCGACTACGACCTGCAGTCCACGATCCCGGGCCTGTTCGTTGTCGGCGAGGCGAACTTCTCCGACCACGGCGCCAACCGGCTGGGCGCGTCCGCGCTGATGCAGGGCCTGGCGGACGGCTACTTCGTGCTCCCCAACACGATCAGCAACTACCTCGCATCCGGGCCGTTCGAGAAGCTCTCGCCCGATCACGCCGACGTGGTCGCGGCCCGCGCCGGCGTCGAGGACCGGCTGGCCAAGCTGCTGGCGGTGGACGGCGACCGGACCGTCGACTCGTTCCACCGCGAGCTCGGCCACATCATGTGGGAATACTGCGGCATGGAGCGTACGGAAGAGGGCCTGACCAAGGCCGTCGGCCTGATCCGCGGCCTGCGCGACGAGTTCTGGGCCCGGGTCAAGGTGCCGGGCACCGGCGAGCAGCTGAACCAGAACCTGGAGAAGGCCGGCCGGGTCGCCGACTTCTTCGAACTGGCCGAACTGATGTGCATCGACGCGCTGCACCGCGCGGAGTCGGCCGGCGGGCACTTCCGGGCCGAGAGCCAGACCCCGGACGGCGAGGCGCTGCGCCACGACGACGAGTTCAGCTACGTCGCCGCCTGGTCGTACGGGGATGTGCCGACTCTGCACAAGGAACAGCTCGACTTCGAATACGTCCACCCGAGCACGCGGAGCTACAAGTAATGGACATCCAGGTGCGCGTGTGGCGCCAGCAGGGCCCGTCCGACAAGGGCAAGATGGTCGGCTACGACGTCAAGGACATCTCGCCCGACGCCAGCTTCCTGGAGATGCTGGACGTCCTGAACGAGAAGCTGATCCTCGACGGCGACGACCCGATCGCCTTCGACCACGACTGCCGCGAGGGCATCTGCGGCATGTGCGGCATGATGATCAACGGCGTGGCGCACGGCCCCGAACGCGCGACCACGACCTGCCAGCTGCACATGCGCCACTTCAACGACGGCGACGTGATCGACGTCGAGCCGTGGCGCGCGGCCGCGTTCCCGGTGATCAAGGACCTGGTCGTCAACCGGGGCGCCTTCGACACGATCATCCAGGCCGGCGGCTACATCACGGCCCCGACTGGCGCGGCCCCCGAGGCACACTCCACGCCGATCCCCAAGGCGGACGCGGACGCGGCCTTCGAGGCGGCCACCTGCATCGGCTGCGGCGCCTGCGTGGCGGCCTGCCCGAACGGCTCGGCCATGCTCTTCACGGCCGCGAAGGTCGCCCACCTCGGCCTGATGCCGCAGGGCCAGCCGGAACGCCACACCCGCGTCCTCGACATGATCGAAGCCCAGGACGAGGCGGGCTTCGGCGGCTGCACCAACGCGGGCGAATGCACCACGGTCTGCCCGAAGGGCATCCCGCTGACCCTGATCGGCCGCCTCAACACCGACTACCGCAAGGCCGTCGGCAAGCGCTAGCCGATCACGATCAAAATCTTGCGGTCGTAGCTCCGTGCGTGGTTGCGCGCCGCAGCTCACGCCGAGACCGGGCGGGGGCCCACCTACGGCGGCCCTCGCCCTGCCGGCTGATTGCCCGCAAAAGCAACTCCCGCTGAGACCGGGCACCCGGTATCGCTAGGAGTTGTGGCGACCATGCACCCAGCCCGACCAGGATTCCGGCCGGGACACCCCGGTATCGCCAGGAGTCGTAGCGACCATGCACCCAGCCTGACCAGGATTCCGGTTTAGGAACTCTAGGTCACGGTGAACTCGTGGACTCGCCGGCCGTCCGGCTCGCGGCGGTAGACCGACAGCTCCCGGGCCCAGCCGTCCAGGGTCAGGCCGTCGGCGGCGCGCAGCATTCGCTCCTGTTCCGCGCCGGGCAGTCGGCGGCCGACCGTCATGTGCGGGACGAAACGCTCCGCCCGGGCCAGCCCGAGCACGCCGTACACGGCCTCGTGCAGCCGGGCGATCTGGGCACCGCCGCGCTCGGCGAGCAGGAAGAGATACTCCTCCTCCCACACCGTCGGCGCCCCGAGCCGCACGGCGAACGGCTTGGGCAGCATTCCGGTCAGCAGGCCGTGCAGTTCGTCGCGGCCACGCTGCCAGTCGAACGGAAAAGCGATCGTCACGTGCGCCGCGACGGCCCCGCCAAGCGGGTCCCACCGCAGCCGAAACCGCTCCACCGCCCCGGTGTCGGCCTCGGGATGGAGCACAGCCACCCACTTCGTCACCCAGCCATGATCGCATCGCGCCGATCCCGGGTGATCACCGGTCAGCCGCCCGGCTACATCGACGGCCATCTCCGCCCTGTCCCGGGCCCGCGGATCCGCCGTCCCACGCGCTGCCGCCGATGGCCGCGACCGCTTGGCGGATCCGTCGCGCTACGCGCTGCCGCCGATGGCCGCGAATCGGATCCGCCGTCCGACACGCCACCACCGATGGCCGCGTAGCAGATCCGTCGTCCGACACGCTGCCACCGATGGCCGCGTAGCGGATCCGTCGCGCTAC
>Ga0307513_10008161_pt1 | contig 13438 bp, 6 predicted proteins | sample 15_EM_MG_FD_202174 | JGI IMG/M metagenome (GOLD analysis project Ga0307513, IMG submission 202174) | Populus trichocarpa ectomycorrhiza microbial communities from riparian zone in the Pacific Northwest, United States - 15_EM | ecosystem: Host-associated > Plants > Roots > Unclassified | place...
ATCCAATTCATTTTCCCTACATCCAATGGCAATTTATTTAAAATTAATTACGTTGTTGGGTTATAAATTGGTAACCAGAAAACGAAAGAACAGCTAACCTGAAGAGCCTTGATCAACAATGATGTATTATTGAATGTTATTTCCACTCAGGCCTTGTGTAAAGCTTCCATACCAAAACGTGCATCCAGTTTTGTTGGCATTATCGCCTATGGTACTAATACCAACACATTCATAATTTTTCCCGCAGATGTCCATGCAATCACTACTGCTAAGACTAGAATTATCGTCCTTCCTATGAACTGGGTTAACAAAGTAACCTGATCTCAATTCAAAACTTTTCCTATTGCTCCTGCATGCCGGTCCTGAACACCTCTCGCAACCACCATCTTTGTTATTTCCTTTACATAATGAGCCCCCATATGTTCGACTAGTAGTTATATCTACTATGCTCCCATCAGATCTCAACTGCCACATTGAAAAATTCCTTTGACCCTGAGCAGTAAATTGATTTGCAGAAACTCTGAACATAAAGTAATCCTCTTCTGCCTTAGAAACATTAATAAAACTGAAATCAACTTCTTTCCCTGAATTCAGATAAAAGTTTTCGAAACTAGTATTGCTCCTCAATGGTCCACTAGTCCAATAAATTACATCTCGCCGCTTAATGACCAGCTCCGTTCCATTAGTATCCCATTGAAAAGTGAAAGCACCAGCTGGTGTTGGGACTAAGTCGCTCAACCACGACACGAGGGACCAGTTTTGGCCAGTTCTATGATTGATCCCTAACTTCATTCCAGGCAAGAATGTGTCAGTAGGAAAGTCAAAGCTATGCCATAAGACCTGTTGGCTGCTAGAATTTTCATCTTTGAGAACAAAATTGCCTGATTCTTCTAAAATAGCTGTTATATTGGTTGGAGAAGATTGACTTGAATTGAACTCAACAAGATCACCTCCAGAGTAGGTGAGTTTCATATTTCCCGATCCATCTATTGCAAGAACCCCTGAATTGTCTGCTATGGGTTTGTCTCTGTTGGCTAGCCAAAAAGGGTGGCTCCTGCCATTGTTGTACCATATTCCCAAGTAGCTGGCATTGGACTCAGTAGAGCCAAGCCTTGTGTATCCTAAAGTGAAGAGCCCATTTTTGGAAACTAGAGTATTGGAAGAATTGAGGGAATCACCACCTTGGTACAGTGTGTCTGCTGCCCAAGCGTGAGAGGCACAGAAGCAAAACAGAAGGAACCGGTAGATCCAGCTAGCCATGGAAGGAAATAAAAAGGTAGCCAACAAGTTTGGCCTGCCGATTCAGATACCTCGTTAATCAATGAAATATATTAGACTTTTTTTCTTTTCTAATTTATCAAAAAACTGAAAGAAGAATAAAAAATAATTAAGAAACCAATAAGAAAAGAAGGCAAACAAGAAACTTGCGAGGAAATTGTTGACTGTTGTTTCAGAGGAAAGTTTGGGACAAATTAGGCAATTAACGTATAAAATGAAAAGAAAAGACGGATTAACAAAGCAGCAAAAAGTTTTGGTGAAATAATTTCTTTTTAGATGTACCAGTTTTGAATCATGATATTAATTACCAGAAATTTAATAAATACAAATGAAAATATTGATAGAATGTTTTTGTCAATAAATTGCAGTGAATTTTACTGACAAAAATATTCCCTTAATATATACTGAGGGAATTACAATGAAAAAAAAATTTAAAACAAAGTAAAAAAATACGATGACGTGTTATTTGTACCAATGAAATTACCGATAGTATTAATATCGTTAGGAAAATATGTTCGCAAACTCGTTGGTAAACTGTTCACTTCTCCCTGACACTGTTCATCATGTCAATTACCAATGGAATTGCCGACAAAATCTTTTGTTGGTATTTTCTAGAAAACTCTAGAATTGTTAACTTCTCAATTACACTGTTAATTACTGTTTTTTACAAACAAAATCACCAATTGATTGAAAAGTCGTCGATGTTATTTGGTGGGTTTTTGAAAATTTTCGATAAAATTGAATATTTAAATTAAATATTAAAGACGAAATCACTGACAGAATGAAAAGTTATCGGTGATATTTGGCGGTTTCTAAAATTGTTTTATTAAATTAAAAATTTTAATTAAATATTACAGATGGAATCACCAACGGATTGAAAAGTCATCGATGTTATTTGACGGGTTTCTGAAATTTTTTTTATTAAATTTAATATTTAAATTAAAAATTATAGATGAAATCACCGACGAATTGAAAAGTCGTTGGTGATATTTGGTGGTTTCTGAAATTTTTTGATTAAATTAAAAATTTAAATTAAATATTACAGACGGAATTACCAACAAAATGATTAAAAATATTAATATTTAATTATCCATTGGTAAAACCGTCGGTAAAATGCCTCAATAAAAAGACTAGAATCCCTCATTTCACAACAGACGAGCCTCTTCTTCTTCTTCTTCGATAAATTAATTACCAATGGAATGATAATACAAATACTGACGAAAAATTCCGTCTGTAAATATAAGAATTCTGATAGTGATTTAATTGGTGTCGCGGTTCAGAAACTTGATATTTATTTAAATATCATGGTTGGGAACCACAACATCAATTAAATGTCGCCGTTCATAACCGCGATACAGTTTTAATTGATGTCACAGTTCACAACCACGACATCAGTTAATTTCGATACTCTTAAGAAGGAAGAACCAGTCGACTGAATGATTCGGGTTCATCAATAGCATGACTGGATCCATCTCCTGCCCTTGTTTGAGTGGCCTCGTCCTCAAGAGTTAACCTCTCTTTAAAGGTTTCAAGTCTAGTGCAACAAACATTGAACCATCGAGACATATAGGTGTATCCTTTATTTTCTTCGTCAATATTACAAAGCACAGATGTAGCCTTTCAACCCTCCCGTAGCATGAAGCCAACCTAATATTAATAAATCATTAATGTTAAGTTAAAAGATCAATGCATAAAACCCAATGTTTAACATATATTAATTATAAAAATATTTGATTACTTATGATATTTTGAATCTGCTAGGCATGTTGCTCATATTGCATGTATCCAGGTGGAGGAACCTGCTTGAGATTTGCAGTAATGGCCCAAAATATGATACTCATATACCAAATCAAATATTTTTCAACTGTAATCACATGATGCATCTGGTAGCTTAACCAGTCACAATCAACATTTTTACCCTGATGATGTATGGCGTGCAAAGCATCACTCGTATCAATGTCAACCGGAATGTGTTGATTGTAGCTGAATTGTCGGATTACCCGATCTGGGAAATATAGCTCAACCATGTCAAAAAATATTAGCGGGACCACTAATGTCTATATGTCCATCCAATTAATGCAAATAGCCAAAACAACTACTAATCTTTAAGTTTTTTTTATAAGGTATTCATGTAACCTGTAGAATATAAGTTTCTTAAATATTAAATAATAATAATTTGGTGAAGTTAAGTTTTTTATTTAACAAATGGTTTTAAAAAAATACTTGGATAACATGCTGTCTATTTAGCTTGCTTCGATAAAATGCCAACACATATGTAGGATTATTTTCAAATACTCTACTAGCATACCACATAGCATTACAAATATGTCAATTTAATTGTATTTTTTAAAGTTATAATTATAAAATATAAATTCATATAATTGCAAAATTACTTTGCAATACCTGTATCCTAGTGGAAGCTTAATTTTAACATTCTTAGTCTGGATAGTCATGGGCGGTAATCTAGGTATCTAGGGTTGGCTCACATGAAGATGCTCATAGAACCATAACTGTTATTAAAGAAAAACATTTTGTTTATTTCGTGTTAAAACAAACATTTAAAATGTAATTAGTTATTTTAATTTTTTCAATCCATACTTGTAGAAATAACAAACATCCCTAACCTGTTTTCCCCTTTCATGCATGCAAGACATAAATGTTTGTACAAGCATGTCATGATAGAAAATCTCATATATACTCCTCAATCAATTTAAGATGTATGCTATCCTCTTTCAATTTAGAAGGAGGGAGTGTCAATCCAAATGATCACTCATATAACGCAATTCGATTACGAATGCTAGTACATGTCTTCCCCATCCATCAATAAAAATTCCAAGTAAAACTGCCAAGTCTTGTAGTGTGGTATATTCTCCTCATGCCTAAGATGAAATGTGTGTCTAACATCTCTATTGCTCACTCAGTACATGGATCAAACCATAAACCCTAAATCCACCATAAATCATAATTGATGGTATTCATAACTAATTTATCATTAATTCAACAAGCCTTAAATTCATTATAAACCCTAAATTCAACCTAAACAATTATTTCATTTCAACTAAACCAAACACAAATTCATAGTAATGTAGTATGTTTACCTTGCTTGTAGGACTAAAATAAAAAGTTGTGGTGGTAGCGATGACAACAGTGGATTTTGAACAGAAAAATATCCTATGATTCTTAAAGACTAGGATGAGTTTTATTTTTTAGTGTTTTAAGGGAAAAACAAGTGTTTGGTAGGATTTGTTTAGAGAGATATGAGTTGAGGGTGTCAGTTTGGAGAGAGAAAGAGAGGGAGAGAGTTATAGCGTCTATGTTCTTCAATCTGGAGAGGGCTTTAAATTTGACTACATATCGCGCTTCTAAAGGGCGATATTAACATATTTCTCAGTGAGAAGCTGGATTTTTGCCAAATAGGTTGGGCATGTTGCAAAAATATCAAGTGAACTGAGAGAGACAACAAACATCATTTGGATTTATTTATTACAAGAAATTACAAAGGCAGTTTCAAGTGAAGTTGTATCTTCTTCCTTGAACAATGATTCAATATTTGCATTTGAATGAATGTAAATAATAACAAAAATCCTTATGGTTTTTTACAAGCATTCTCAATTTTAAGAAGATCAAGTTGGTGTAGAAAATTCATCTGGTTGCACAAACCCTCAAGACGTTTGATTCTTGGCATATTAAAGGTGCTTATCATAAAATTATGTCTTTGGATTTAGAGAAGCTCTATTAGTAATTGCTATTGTGTTGGTGTCAGGGCGAAACCCATTTTTGTGACCACTTGCTCATTTTCTCTCAAACAACATCTCTCAATTCTTCAGTAGCTTGGGTTCTAACCTCTACCCTTTCTTTAAGGACCCTTGTTGGTCAAGTACCAGGATATTCTTTTATTTTAGACAAGTAAAGGCACATTGTCTTGAGGTTACCTAAATTGGGAATTTCAGTGCCAAGTACCTGATGCTAATAACATCATTTATTTGATGCAGAAGAGGTCTACCCATAATGGTGTTATAGGCCAATGGTATGTCGATAACCATGAAGATCTGTTGAAGAGAGACATATATAAGGGAGCTACCATAAAGATTGGGATTTCTAAGATGCTCTTAACTGGTACACTTGAGCTTTCTATCCCAATGAGAGGAGTTTTTATTGGGGTCAGTCTTGAGCAGGGATATCCCTATCATTTATCAACGCTTGATGTACAGAGGTGCAACTCAAAATGAAGTTGACTTCAAGTAGTGCTTGCGCGGATTGACCAAGCTCTTCCTTTCTTTGCTCAAGATGAGAATCCCTTTTCAAAAATTAGCAGAGATAACCTTAGCTATCAATCTTTCAATCTCCTTCTTGAAGATGTAACAGTCCTCTATGTCATGTCCTTTATCCTTATAAAAAAAATAGTACTTCTTAGAACTAAGAGTATTGGGTGGTGATTTTAAAGCTTAAGGGTTCTGAAAAAACTCTTTTCCATGATAGCCATAAGGACTTCAAAATAATAACATTGAAAGGAGTGGTATGCATTTCAGGGTAGCTCATGCATTCTCTAATCATCTTATTTTTACTTTTCCTAGAGTTGTTGTTCCTTCTAGAAAAGTGATCCCGCTTGGGATACCTCCTAGTCAAATTTTCTCTAAAGAAACGGGGAGTACCATGGCGCAAGACAATTTCCTTCTCTACCTGAATATGGTTCTCCATGACTTGCTTCACTTTTAGCAAGCTTCTATTTGGTAGGGCATACAATTTCTTTCATAAAGCTCTTCTCATTACTCCACTTATGAGGATTTTGAAGGCCACATGCTCTATTAATTCCTCAACTTTAAGCATTTCCTCATTAAACCTTTTCAGATATGCTCGTGTAGATTCATCATCTGCCTGAGTGACCTCAAAGAGTTATGTGGAACTCCTTTTTGCTAGGATGTTTTGTTGAAAAAAGCCACTAATTTGGTACGAAGTTCGCCAAAACTTGTAATGGAGCCTGACTCTAAATTGTTGTACCATGCCCGTACCCAAGGTTGTTAAAATCACGAGTTACGATTTTACGAGTCAACATGTATCTAATGTGCTAAATCGGACTAAAAACTCAAAACTAGTTAAATCAGACTTAACTCATACAAAATCGGTAAACTCGGTCCGATTTTACGAGTTTACTAAATTTGTGATATGAACCAAGTCAGGTCCAAATTTAGCCTTAAAATGTCTACTGACTAGTTTTGCGAGATTGATCATATCTTTCAAACCGTATATTGGATAAAGCTGAAATTTTACAAGAAAATATTAGATACATGAAAATATATTGTGGTAAATTTTTAGGTCAAATAGAGTTAGGAAACATAATATTTCAGAGGGTCAAATTTAGTAAACTAATATTGTTAAATATGTCAAACAATACCTTCTTTGGGACATATTTAGAACTACTGGTGAAATTTTGCTTCGATTAAAGTTTGGATAGAAACTAGACATCTGAAACTTTCAAACTATATATTGTAGGCCCAATAATTCATCCAAATAAGAGAGAACGACATATTTGAAATCAGGACTCAAATCTGCCAAGAATATATAAAAATTGGAGATTCAGGCTACATGGTGGAATTTTAATATGAAGACTTTTTTTATTATTCTATTTTACTTATTTATTTATTTATTTTTAAATAATTATTTTTAATTTGAATTTTTTCAAGCGCATTAGACATTGTTTAGGGGTTTATTTCATTATTGAATTTATGTTAGTTAATTACTAATTTAAACTCATTAGCTTGCAACCCAAAAAGAGTCTATCAAGACTTATTGTGATGGGAATAACCAGGTTGTCACTAGGTTTATGTATGGTTCCTACCTTTCAGTGATTCCCCTATATTAAGAAATTTTGTTCTGAGACTTTTTATTTCTCCATGTCATTAATTTATTAATTCATACTATATATCTCTCTCATTTTATTTAGATCACTCATTGATTATAATATTGTTGACTTATTTTATCAGATTTTAATGTAATTTAATTTCTTGACTAGAATTATCAATATATAATTAGTTAATAAAAATTATTTACGATTTTATGATTTTACGATCCGAGTTTATATTGTATTTTTCGTGTCGTGTAAAAAAAAATGTTTTTGACAACCTTGCCCATACCAACCCTCTAATGGTTATGGAGAGAATCTTGCACATGGCATGGCTATCCTGGATTACTAGTTCCAAGTTGATTCGTACATTCTACACATGTTCCCTTGGGTCTGTGAGACCATCATAATTATCCAAGTTATTTTAGTAGAAATATAGTCCTTGGGTATACGAGTATACAATACTCATCTTGATAAAAGAGAGTCTCTAATCTAATGGGAGGTGTAAATGTCGTCCTGCATATACTTCTTTTTTGTCTACTTTCCACTCTTATGCCTATAGGATTCTGGAGAGCCTGAGGTTTCTAGCATGGAGTGGTAGGATTTATAGATGGTCTCCTTCCTGCATTGGCCAAATAGACATTTAAAATATCCACTATGTGCTCGAGAGTCATGAGGGTGGGTATGCTTCTTGGAATGGTTGGATGACCTTTGATGGATTACTAATGTGGAGGCGATAGGAAGGATGCAACACCATATTGAGGTGCCATCGAGACTTGTTGAGGTACATTTTCTTTTGTTTGCTAATTTTCCAACACTGCTTAGGTGAGGAGTTGCACCTGATTAATAAGTTGCTAAAGGGTTGGTTGTACATGAGTATTTGTTATGGTAGGGAGATAAGTACATGTCTTATCCTAGGAGTGTCTTGATTGTCTGCCATTGATAATAAATAGGGATCTCAATAAAACAATAGGATACTTTATGGCTTTTTAAAAGTGTTTCTCATAGATTACGCCATCTGGTGATGTCTTAAAATCTAATATATTCAATGAACATGTCATTTGGTGTTTGGTTAATGGTTAATCAAATGCTTATTTTAGTATTTCCTTCTTCACCGCCCTAGAAGTACAAAAATTGATGATAAAAGTCCTGGTACTTGCAAAAACAGTCTTTATTGGTGGGACTTAAAGACTCTCCAATGATAAACTCGGTAACTTTAAATAGGAATGGTAATAAATGAAAGAAAAGGCTTTAAATTCCAAGAACAAAAGTGTTTTTTCTAGTTTTTTTATGATTAATGCTCTAATATATAAAAGCTTTTAGAGTAGAAAAAAATAAACCTTTTACCTGGATGGTTCAAGGGATATTTATAAAAACCTTATCGTCTTCAGGGAATGGAAAGACTAAAAAGTCATTTTCTCTCGATGACATTAATGAGGGATAAATATCCCTTACATATCATTAATTAGGAGCACATATCCCTTACAAATCATTAATGAGATAGAAATGTGGTAGACTCCTTGAGAGACCTTTTATACATCAATAGATGTAAATAGATGATTATATCTGACATTAATAGTTCATGTAATAATCATAGTAAGAAACTCACAGTCCTGACACGAGTCTTTAACGACCTATTAACTCACAGGGTTTGAAATGTAGTCGAGCCTAAAAGAGATGGGTTTGACAAATTTCCAGACTCGCGTTGCCTTAGGTTCAGCCCACGACTGAACCCTGGCATATTGGGTCTGTTAAATCACCAGACCCACTTAGCCTTGAGTCAACACATGGCTAAACCCAAGTGTATTGGGTCTAGTAACTCGTCAAACCCACGTCTCATTGGATTCAGCACATGGCTGAACTAAGCGTGTTAGGTCTGATATCATGTCAGACCCATATTTCCTTGGGTTCAGCACATGGCCGAACCAAAACTTATTGGGTTTGGTAATTTGCCGAACTCATGTTGCTTTAGGTTTAGCACATAGCTGAACCCAATCTTATTAGTTTTGGCAATTTTCCAGACTCACTTAGTGTTGGGCTCAGCTCATGGTTGAGCGTAAGTATATTAGTTCCGACAGATTGTTAGACCCACGTAACCATGAGCCTAGCACATGGTTGTGACCAAGTAGTCTCAAAGTTTCTTAATAAAAAATATTGACTCATCAACATGAAAAGACATTTTTCCTTGAATAAAATATAATTAATCACCTATTTCAGTCTACAAATCGAAATAGTTGATGTTTGTCCAGGGTCAATTTTTTACACTCTTTTTTGCCCTTATGCCTAGACAAATAAACATAGTTCATGGATAAAAAATATATGATGAACCATTAGATAAGAGAAACACTATTTTACATTCTAACATTGTAATCTTCATCTTTTTCTCTATTTCTTACAAATAACTATAAACATATAACACACATAATACTGCCTTCAAGGCTTCATTCATCTTACATCAATGCTGATTTAAACATCATAGGATCCTTTGTACCATATATGAAACTTGTTTTTATAAAAGATCATGAATCACTAACAGAGTTTCTCTTCAATATCCTCTAAAGCCAATTAATTAGCTAGTCTAACATCTTTTGAAGTTTGCTCTAGACTTCATTAAGGCACTATCAATGGGAACTACGGAAAAAAGTCCAATTCATTTTCCTTTTATTTTTTTACTAACACTTTATCTCTTTCCATAACATATAATCTAGAAACTCCAAGTAACGAGAGGGTTAAAGACCTTTTTACTACGAGTACTCCATTACCATCTCTAGATCTTTAACAACTTGCCTAACATGTGAGAATGCTCACCAAGGCTCTTCTAAGCACACAATAATAGCTCAGGGCCTTACCTCTTCCTCAAAAGGTAGCTCTTTCATCAACACTACCTCTTGTGTGAACAACTCTAGTTTAAGTAGGAAACATGCTAAAATGACAAACAAGATAATAGAATGGAGTTGATGCAAGAGGTTTTGAATGGTCGGATATGAGTTTATTACATTTGGACCATGTGCAAAGCCTAGAAAATGTCTTTATAGATCATATAGATTGGTCCAAATACAAGAAAAGGTTTGATCATGCTAAATAAGTTTATTTTTTTTAATAAAAACAGACATAAATTTTTATCACTATATGTTATTCTCCAAGAAGTTGTCTTTATGTATTCTCCATGAAATATTATTTATACATGTTCACCATCAAAAGTCTCTAATGTATATCTCCATTCCGATCTTCATAAAAAATCCATGATAAATATTATTTCATGATAAATATCTATGATAATCTTTATAAGCAATCTCAAAGAAAATCCTATTGGTTAATCATCATGTGAACTATCTATGAAATAGTCACCATATAATGATCTCCATAGTAAATCATAGGTAGAATCTCCAAGAAACAATATACATACAATGATCTCCATTAAACATATATCATAACATTTTCTTCATGGGATTCTCCACACTAAGTAAAAGCTTCTCTTCTTTACTCAGGTACAATATATTCCCCATTCTTATCTCCACACTGTTGGATTCAATAGCAGTAAAGCTGATTCCAACTTATTTGTTTACTCAACAGCTCACGAGATTATTTACTTACTATTATATATCGATGATATTATCATCACAGGCAACAATATGTCTCTCATTGATACTTTCATTCATAAGCTACGTCATGAGTTCTCCATGAAGGATCTTGGCACTTTGAATTATTTCTTAGGTCTAGAAGTCACTCATTCTGCAACTAGGATATTTTTAAGCCAACTAAAGTATACGAGAGATCTTCTACTTCGAGCTGACCTCCTTGATTCCAAACTGGTTGGAACTCCCATGATTGTTTCCCATCATTTAACCACTGATGGCAATCTTTTTCATTCCCCAACTACCTATCGATCCTTAGTTGGTGCACTTTAATATCTAAACATTACTAGGCCAGATATTACACATGCAGTAAACTCAGTAAGTCAATTCATGCATGCCCCAAACGAACACCATTTCTAGGCTGTTAAAAGGATCCTCCGATATGTTAAAGGAACTCTACACTTTGGTCTCAAAATCACTCCATCCACCACCTTCAACATCTCAGCTTTTTCAGATGCCGACTGGGCTGGCTGTCCAGATACAAGTCTATCAACATCTGGGTATGCCATCTTTTTGGGTGATAATCTAGTTTCTTGGACATCTAAAAAGCAATCTACTGTCTCTCGATCTTCTGCAGAATCTAAATACAAAGCATTAGCCCTCACTGCAGCTGAGGTCAAATGGTTGTTAAACATTCTTCAAGACTTACACCTTCAGCCATCAGATAGGCCTACTCTAGTTTGTGATAATGCCGGTGCCATTTTCATGGTTCGCAATCCTGTAGCTCAAAAACGATCTCGGCATATTAACATTGATATTCACTTTGTCCGCGAGTTAGTATGCAATGGTGTCTTAAAGATTCAACATGTGCTGTCCAACTTGCAAATTGCAGACATCTTCACTAAAAGTCCATCAAAATCTATGTTTATGCTCTTTAGGTCCAAGCTTCACGTGTTACCAACCACACTTGACCTGAGGGGGAGTATTGGCACTAACACAGACTCATCTCGTGCAGACAATCAAGGAGAGAATCAATCCAAGCATTAAGGAGAAAATCATGGCATTACAGTTGATTGTGCAACGTTTGTTTAGGAATTGATTAATTCTAATTATAGTATGTAATTCCTTGTATAGCCTGTAACAACTATTTCCTTATTCTCCTCTGTTGTAAATCTTTTCTATATAATACTCCTATGCCATATGCAATTGTTGTGGTTGATAATTACTGGTTTATAAAACCTTTACATACAAGAGCCTGCGAGCTAGATCATGTGAATGGAATAACCTAATACAAGACAAACCTAAAAACGTATAAAGTTCAATTCTCAAACCAACCAAGTGTTAAAGGGTGAAACTAAAAACAAAACAAAAAATATGAGTCAACCTTGGCCAACCCGCCAAACCCATTACCTAGGTTAAATAAAATGTTTTTATTTAATTATATAGTAAAAAAAAAAAGCAACGACAATAAATGATTAAATTTTTATATAAAAAAATAGATCATAACGACCTTGACAAAAAAGGCTTTCTAAAAGGAAAAAAAATATGAAGCTCAATTCCTAGAAAACAACGCTGAATGACAAACCCACGAGCCAGATTGTGAGATCGAGACAGCCCCATCGAAAACAAATAAAAAAAATATTGATGCCTGATTCCAACAATCCAAATGTAAAAGGACAGAATAAAAAAAATCAATTGACAAAAAGATCCCAAAAAAATACCCAAAAAATTCAAGTAAGTCTACCAAAACTTGCGAGCTAGATCATGTGAATGGAATAACCTAATACAAGACAAACAAAAATAATATAAAGTTCAATTCCCAAATTAACCAAGTGTTGAATGATTAAATTGAAAACAAAAAAAGACGTGAGTCAACCTTGGCCAACCCACCAAACCCATTACCTAGGTTATGAGAGTGAGATAATCTCATATAAAGGAAAGAAAAGAAAATCATGAAGCCCAATTTCCAATAATCCCAATGTCGAAAGATAAAATCAAAAAAGAAAATGAGTGTAAGAAAAGGGTATAAATTAAAGATTGATATCAACCCAAGTTAACAAAGGGATCACACCGCTTAAAAAAAATCATGAAACCCAATTTTCAATAAACCCAATGTTTCAAGGATGAAATTAAAAAAAAAACCAATTTTAAAAAAGGGCCTAAAGAAAAAAAATGATAATAAAAAAAAATAAGAACTAAAATTGACATAAAACAAAATGACAGGATATACATTTTAATTTGGTTGGACCAACATGAATCTTAAAGTGAGGAAAGAGGAATAGGGGGAGAAGAAAAAATATTGTCGTCGTCTAACTACTAATCATAAACCAACACGCGTGGCCTTATGATGTAACCATATTATTCGATAGTTTCACCCACATCTACCTAATGTTTTGTCCATGTTTTATATATAAAATGCCCTGATATTCTTTGTTTTATGTTTTGAAGGCACTTTTGGATGAAAGATGCAAAAGGGAGTAAATTGGAGGTAATTGGTAGATTTGACGTTCAGTCAATGTTTTGTGCAGAGCGTGAGTTCTAGAGATCTAAATGAAGTGATTCTAGTGGCACTAAAAAGCTAACATCCATACCTTTCTGGAAATGTAATGCAAGAAAAACAAAAAGAGAAAGATCATGGAAATCACATCCTGCAAAGTCAAATCTCGCATTCTGCCAGTGTTGACCTTTGGCCATTCAAAATTTAATATCTGGAGCTACAGAAGTCCAATTGATGCAAACGCAATTT
>Ga0307513_10008162_pt1 | contig 13437 bp, 8 predicted proteins | sample 15_EM_MG_FD_202174 | JGI IMG/M metagenome (GOLD analysis project Ga0307513, IMG submission 202174) | Populus trichocarpa ectomycorrhiza microbial communities from riparian zone in the Pacific Northwest, United States - 15_EM | ecosystem: Host-associated > Plants > Roots > Unclassified | place...
AAACGAAACATTGTAAACCCATTGGCCAAGGATGTCACATCCTCAAGGCCAAACCTCTTCCATATCCTGTGAGCAATTGAATTCATAGCAGAATAAGGAAGCTTAAAACCAGGAAAAAAACCTACTAGGCAACGATGCCATACCGCAGAAGACTTCTCCCATAATCCCTTAGTCATTTAGAGACGAGAGCCAACCGGCTTCCGAGGGATGGGGTCAAGAGTGCATCGAGTGTGAGAGTCGATAACTCTTATCTTATCAGCCCAAAAACTCGAGGGGGGAGTGGGTCGGGTAGAGGTTGGGGAGGCTGTGTTTTGGGTGTTTTGGTGTTGGTTTGTGGGATGTTTAGTGGTTGAGGGGGTGGTGTTGGCTTTGGGTGTTTGGGTTTTCGGATTGGAAGTCATGGCAGATTCTGGCATAGCTTCAAACAACAATTATTTACCAACAATTCAAACAATAACAAATCCCAACATATCAAAGGTAACCACACATGTTATGCAGAACATATACAAAAACCAGCACAAGTTAACGGTTGGATCTCCACTGATCTCCAATATACCGAAACTGACCTGATATTGACGACCTTCTGTTAAACATGTATAAAACGTTGCCGGAGGATTTATTTGTAATCTCCACCGTTCAGACTGTGTATCACAACCAGGTGCATTATATATCCAAAAATAAGCTTGATCCAACGGTAGATAAAAGAGAATAGGCCGGCAGCTCTGACTGTTCCGAGAGGGATTTTTCCAGAACTCTTCAAATGGATAGATTTCACAGGAGGAATCAAATATGGACGATCCCTCTGGTCAAAATATAGGCAACATAGAGGCGCACAACATACCAAACAATAGGGTTGATCCAACGGTAGAACAAGGAGAAATCGGCCGGCGACTCCGACAGATCTAGAGGGTTTCCAGAAAATTTCAAACGGTCAGATTTCTTAAACGGCGGCAACTTTGGACGATCCCTCCGGTCAGAATGTAGACAATAGTGAGGTCGCCGGAGATATGGCTGTCGAAGCACCGCCCCTTTGTATCTTTCCTCTCTAACCTCTCTCTAGCTTCTCTCTCTAGAAGAACACAAATGACCCTCCCTCTCTAAACCCTAAACCCTAGAAATTTTATGGTAAGCGGAGATAATTCTTATGATTTTTTTTTTATCCGAGTAACTTGCTACAAGTTACTAACACCTTCAAATTTTCAATAAAAATTATTATGTAGAGATCCAATAGCTCGAACTCGGTAAGAGCGCCCTAGCCTAGCGCTAGAGAGATTGGTGGTTCGATTCCACCTGGATCTGTAACTTTTTGTATTTTTGTTTTCTTATAAAAATAGATATTCAGTACTTCTTTGTTATTCTTTAATAAAAATAAATATTTGACAAAAAAGAAAAACTATTGATTTGTTTACTATCTATTTGTTTTAGTACTTTTAGGATTCCACTACTAATTATTTTAAAAGGATAACGTGTTGATGTTTTGACTTTTATTCTGTTAGAGGGAATGGGGGTTTGATTTTTAGAAAAAAAATAATTCATTTGAATGAATAATTTGTTACTAACTCTTTTTTATATTTTTATTTTATTTTACAAGTATCTTTAATAATTTTCCTTCATAAATCAACATTTTGAGTACAAATCTTCTATAAAAAAAAAAGTCACTATGTGGTCTTATTTTTAGATCAGTTTTCATTGAAATTGCTTATGGGCCGGAGACATTCTTCATTGTCATTAAGGCTCTATCTTGGCCCTTCTTTTCTTTGACTCATGAGTGCATAAAAAGGGGCCAATGGTCCACAAACTAAAGATACAACATGAATCCTAGAGATGGGAGCCCCAAAATGTAGTAGATAGAGTCTTTGCGTCAAACCACCAAAGCCGCTGGACCTCTTAGGTTGTTTATGCAAACCAATTTTAAGAAGATGGTTTGAGATGGGCTGCTCAATTTGGGTGGGCTTCGATGCTTGGTTTAGTTCGCACAACCATGGTCAGTTGCCAACCACTCAGTGTCACTTTTTCATTGCAATTTTGTAGGAATGCAACCAGGGAGTTCGATTCCTTTGCCTTTGAATTCCTTTTTTGCCATTTGTATAGTCTCTTGCAATTTTATTGGATTGAAACCAGGTTTTTCAATTATTTTTCCTTTGGTCTTTTTGTTTTGATTTGCAATCATCACTTTTCTGCATCTAATGTCTTTTTTTAGCCATGTTATTTGGTGAGGAGTGGGTGCTGGCATTATTTCTTCTTTTCCTTTGCTAGTATTCCTTATAAGATGTGTGAGAGAGAGAATAGGGCCCCATTTCTTTAAGCTCAACTAGGAATTTGTGCATGATTTTTTTCTCTTCAGTTTCAATACTGGGTGTTTGGTTGCTTATGTTTTCTGCTATTTGGCCTTCTTGTTTTGCCTTTGGTGGACTATTGGATTGTGCACTTTTAGGTGTTTTATGTTTTAGTCTTTCTTTTAGAGGAGGAAATGTTTGCATCCTTTTTTAGGGTTTTTTTTGTTTTTTGTTCTAAAGTGTTATGCTCTATCTTTTTATAAATTGGAAAAAAAAAAAAAAAAGGTAGGTTGTCTCTGCTTTTATTGTTGTTTGTAAGATTATAGTTATTTGTTTATGCAGAAGGCAATGATGTGTAGAGGGAGGAAGGGAGTTGCCTTAAAAGATTGAAGGGAAAAAGGTAGCTTTATTTTTTTTCTCTGCCTCTCAAGACAATCTTTTCTTCTGATCATGACAGTTTTGTTGCTTTAACTAATTTGGTTGAGGTTAGCATTATTCGAAGACATAAGTGTTGTGTTATGCGTTGTCCAAATTATCTCTCTTCAATTGTGCTAGAAACTTATCTCTCATCGCCTGTTATCTTGCATATCAATAGAGGAGAAACAATTCGAAAATAAGATGGGAGTTAGAACTATGCTTGATAATGACTTTTTTTTAGGTTCTTTATATGATTGGATGTTAGCACACGTCCTTCAAATTGGAGTTTAGCAGTCCATGGATGAATACATCACATTAGGATTCAAATTGGAGTTTAGTAGGAGAAAACTTGAGCTCTTTACCTTACCCCAATAGTTGGCAGCAGAAAATAGAGTGATCAATTGACCTTGGACAAACAGTTCAAACCCATCCATGACGCATTCATGTGCCTTAATAACTAGCTGTAACTTATTTTTCTTACAGAAGTCGGTAACGTGATCAGGCTATAATGACATTAAATGATACACAAGCATAAGAGTGGAAAAGCTAACTGCCATTGACTAAATAAATCCTTGTAGAAGTTTTGTTTATGTTTCTCCCTTGCAAGACAGTAAGAGGTTTGGTTCTCTCTTATCAAGGATAGATTCCTTCCTTGTCCGAGTTCCAGTCATTTTGAATAAGGGTTTAACAATTGTGCTTAGATAAGTTGACAAATTCCGGTATTGAATGTCGATCTTCTATTAATAAATAAAGTTTGGTATGTCGTTTGTTTCCTCATTGATTTGTAGAGGCTTAATCTCATTTATGAGCATGGTAACTATGCTTACAGATTCTTGTAAATATAGTTCAAGTTCGGGAATTTCAAAGATTTAGATTGTAAATGTAGTTCTAGATTTTGGTTTCGATCTTTCATCCAGCAACTTGTTCCCTCATTGATTTGTGGAGGCTTAATCTCATTTATGGACATGGTAGTTGTGCTAAAAGTTCTTTTAAATGTAGTTAAGTTTGAGAATTTCGAAGATTTAAATTGTTCTTCAAAATCAATGAAAGAATCAATTAATACTTGGAATTTTAGTTTCCACCATTTTTCTTGTCAATTTTTTTTTAAACTACGAGATTCAATTTATTTTATTGTTATTTTTTCTATAATTATAATTTGAAAACTTGACATTTGATGAAGGATATGACTAACGGATGTCATTAAATCACAAGTTAAATGTAATTTAATATTTCAAATCAATATCTAAATTTTTATTATAGAATTTATTATAAATACTTAAAATAACCTTCATTTAGTTCTGTATAATTAATAATTTAAAGGTAAGTATGATTACTATAGTGCAATCTGTTTTTTAAAAGTATTTTTTATTTGAAAATAAATTAAAATAAGTTTTTTTAGATTTTTTATTTATTTTTAATATTAACATATCACAAGTTCACAACCATTAAAAAAATACTTTAAAAAAATATCAATTTAATATTTTTTTCAAGTAAATATTATTATTTTAATATTATTTTACTATATTAAATTCTCCAAAAAATATTCTACTTTTCCTTTTGACGTGCTTTGCTCTGTTCTCTTTAGATGACTTGTCCACTTGATTAGTGTGTTCTTTTTATGGAATCCCATCACATTTTTTTTTTCTTTTTGAGCCCCATTTAGCAATTACTTTTTGTTCACGCCTAGGGAATTCTTTCTATCCTTGTCTACTTTATAACGCATGAAAATTCCCATGGTTGAATTGTATACATAATATATGGCAAACACTTGAGAGATGCAAAGGATTTCATGAATTCGAGTGATCACTTCTTGGGAGTTCAATGTATTTTTAAAAAAAACAAAAAAAATTAGATTCCTTGTTGAGGATAGATTCATTCTAGTGAAAAATTTAGTATTGAGCTAGCAAAAAAATACACAAGGAAAACCTAGATTGTGAAATTCTCACAAACAAGTAGAGGCACTAATTGTTTTCATTACATCTTGAGCTAGTTCGGTGGGTATTTGCATTGGTTTTTGGTCTTATTAGTGTTGACCCGTTAGGGCTCGATTTCATGCCTGATTTGTCATGGCCCATTAGGACCCATTTCGATGGGTATTTTCTTTGGATTTCAGGCCCGGTTGGTCTTGGCTTGCCTGAGCCTATTTTGGTGGGTATTGGACTTGGTTTTCAGGTTCAATTTGGTCAGCCTGTCAAGGCTTGTTTTGGTGGGTATTTGCTTTGAATTTTGGGCCTAGTTAGTCCTAGCTTATTTTAGTGAATATTTGCCTAGGATTTAAGGGTCGAGTAGTCCCAGCCCTACGGGATCCATATTGGTGGGTATTTTCCTCGGATTTCAGCCTCGGTTCTTCCCAAACCATCTCAGTGAATATTTACCTTAGATTTCAAGCCCAGTTAGTCTTGTCCCATCAGAGCCTGTTTTAGTGAGTATTTGTCTTGATTTTCGAGCGTATTTTGACCTGACTCGTCACGCTCGGATGGTCCTCATCCTGCTAGGCCCGTTTTGGTGGGTATTTGCCTTAGATTTTGGGCTCAGTTGGTCCCAGCCTATCGTGGCCTGTTTTCATGGGTTTTGGCATTGGATTTCGAGCCCAATTGGTCTTGGTCATGTGGGGCTCGTTTCGTTGGGTGTTTACCTTAGATTTTGGGTCTGGTTGGTCCTGTCATGTCGGGGCCTGTTTCAGTGGGTTTTAGCCTTGGTTTCCAGGCATGGTTGGGCCTATTTTTATGGGTATTGACCTTGGTTTTCGAGCTTGATTGGTCCTATCCTATTAAAGCCCATTTTGGTAGGTATTTCCTTGTATCTCAGGCTCAATTTTTCTCAGCCTGCTAGGGCTAATATCGGTGGGTATTTTACCTTGATTTTTGTTCTCGGCTGGTCTTTGTTTGTCAGGGCCCTTTTCGTCAGGTACTTGCCTTGGTTTTCGTGTCTGGTTAGTATCTACATGTCAAGGCCTATTTCAGTGTGTATTTGCCTTGGATTTCAAGCCTGATTTGTAGCTACCAGTCGAGGCCCTTTCGGTGGGTATTTGCCTCGGTTTTTGGGCTTTGTTGGTTCCAGCTCATCATGATTCATGACCCTTTTCGTTACTTATTTGCCTTGGATTTCGGGCCTAGTTAGTCCTGGTCTGTCAGGGCCTGTTTCAGTGTGTATTTGCCTTTGATTTCAGGTGTGATTGGTCTTGGCCCAATAAGGTCCGTTCGGGTGTGTATTTGCCTTGGATTTCAGGCCCAGTTGGTTTTGGCCCATTATGGCTCATTTATGTGGTTATTCGCCTTGATTTTTAGGCCTTATTAGTCCTGGTCTATTGGGGTCTGTTTTGGTGGGTATTTTACTTGAATTTCAGGCATGGTTTGTCGTGGCCCATTAGGGCCTGTAGTGGTGGGTATTTGCTATGATTCTCATGCCCGGTTGGTCCCGACCCTTTAGAGCTTATTTCAGTGAGGATTTGCCTTGGCTTTCTGGGCCTGATTAGTCTTGGCCTTTTAGGGCTCGTTTCAGTGGGTATTTTCCTTGGATTTTGGGCTCAATTTGTCTCAACCTTGTGGGGCCTGTTTTAGTGTGTATTTGCCTTGGTTTCTATTCTTGGTTGGTCCCAACACATCAAGGCCCATGTCCATAGGTATTAGGTTGTTTCTATAGGTATTTGCCTTTGATTTTGGGCTTGGTTCATCCTAGTCTGTTCTGGTGAATATTTTCCTTGGATTTCAAGTCTATTTAGTGTTGGCTCGTCGAGGTTATGTTCAATGGGTATTTGCCTTGGTTTTTGGTGTAGATCTTGGTAAAAAGTATGGTTAGATATTATATGTTCCAAATAAATTCCAAGAAGAAAATGGCCAACAATACGAGAGTGTAATCAACTTGTAGAAATGAAGTATGACCAAGACAATGAAAAATGTAAAATATTATAAACCTGAGAAGAAAACTTAGAAATTCATTAGTACATGAATGTTTATTTAGAAGAGGGATTAAATTAAGTTAGGAGGGTAATGCAATAATAAAAGAAATAAATAGGCTTGTAAACATGAAATAGAGCTTAAGAGAACAAGGGATGATTCATAAATGTAGTTTTATAAAAGGGGTAAAGAGAAAAACCATACAAGATAGGGATTAAAGGGAAAAATGAATAATAAATAAAAACAAGTCAGCCCCTTTTTTTTTATAAGGAGGCTGACAGCTTGAAGAGGAGAAAAACCTCTTCATTTTGATGTTCTCTTCAAGACCATCTCATCAAAAACCCTTGTATGCACCTATTAAGCTTAGAAAAAAAGAGAGACAATAAAATAAACATGAGAACTATACTTATGGGTTTAAACTAGATAAGGGAAAAACCATTTTAGAGAGAAAGAAATGAAAAGAAGCTGTGAGGGAGGAAGAAACTGGAGTTGGAAAATCAAAGAAAAAAAATAGTCTTAAACACACACGAGTCAATTTAGAGACATTCTTGGTAAGTATTGATGTAAAGCCCCAAATTCTCAAGTTAGGGTTTTTGAACAACCTTAAGAAAATGGAGAAATCGCAATATGCAAGTAGAGTAAAGATGAAATGAATAAGAAATATGAAAGAAATGATTAGAAATGACAGAAAAATGGAATGTTTGGAAGCTCTAGTATTCGACCAAAGAGAAAAAAAAATTAAAGGAATATTTTAAGTAAATATATGTACATGCATGTTGATAATTAATGTTGTTAAACATAATTATAATGATTTTTGTTGAAATGAATGTTTAGAGATTTCTTTAATTTGACCTTGATGTGAATATACTTGAAAGAACATGTATGAATTAACAAAGAACAAGTTATTCTTCTTTTTTTGTGTGTAAGCTTGATAGCAAGTAAAGTAGAGAAGGAATAACTTACAAATATGAGAAAATTGAAAAGAAATCTTGAAGAGAAATGGATGTTTAGAAGACCTAATGTTTCGACCAAATAAGGGAGTTGGAAGGGAAATTTTTAAATGTGTTGTTTTACATTTTTCCCAAAATATAGGGTGTATTATCTTGAAGAACGTTGATTAGAATCAAATTTTGTATGTTTAGAAGTTACAAATTTAGTGAGGTTACTTAGTGTTATGGGACATACATTGTGTTAATTAATACAAAGAAGTATGAGGTGTTTATGATTTAGTAGCATGCTAGTGTATTCTAGACTTGTTGAAGATGGGGTCTTGGTTTCAACCATGTTAAGAGAGAATAAGGAAGACATTTTTCACAATGGTAGAAATAGAGTACTTGTGTATAACTTGGACTATTATTCATGAATATGGGTTTTAATCCTAGAAACCATCACTTGAAAAGTATAAGTTTAGTTATACTTAATCAAGTGGAATAATGCTTAGAGAAAATTTTGAAATGATATAAAGATGTAGAAGTTGTGTGTACTTGTTTGAAATATGATGAAATGAATACTTAAGGAGTATGGATTAAGATTCAGCCAGTTAAGAAAATAATTGGTGTCATAATCCAATTTTGGTCCTAAAAAATTATCATTTTCTTCTATAAAAAATAAAAAAATACAAGAGCACAAGTGACTTGGTTGGCAAGATAGGATAAAGAAAGATCCAAATGCATAAATAAGAGATGGAAAGACCAAACTAAATCTTTGACAATATTGAAAATTCAGTTGCATCCTTGAAGGACATAGATGTTAAAGACTATGCAAATTCAAGTTTAACTTAAGTGAATATTAGATGAATTTGCATAAAAATTAAGTTTGAGGACTTAATTATATTTTAATCATAGGCCTAGTTAAAGATTTAATTAACTTTAAAATTAATTTAGGCCAAAATAAAAAGAATTAATTAAGTGTAAGAACTTAATTAGAATTTTATGGGTCAAATTAATTTTATTAAGAACTTAATTGGTGAAAAAATTAAGTTTGAAAGCTTAATTTTAGTTTAATTGAGAAGATTAGAATTTTGAAGGATCAAATTTAATTTTTACAAGCTTAATCAGATGGAACCAGGGCTGAAATTACAAGAAAATCAAAGTTTAGATGTCAATTTAAGGCTAAATTAAAGAATTTCAAAACCAATGACCAAAATGGAACATGTGTGCAGATTTGAGGGCTAAAATGAATCAAAATCAGGGGTCAATTTGAAAGAAATTGAAAGTTTAATGGTTTATAACGGTCAAATTGCATAATTTGAAAACCAAAGACCAATATGAAAAATACACTCAAATCAAAAGAGTCAAATCAAGATTTTCCAGTGGTATGATTGCAAAAATTTAAATGTTTTAGGGTTAATTGAGGGTGTATATGCTAAAATTTAAACAAAAAAAACCAAATTAAAGTTTGTAAAATCCCAATTAGAAAACCTTAAACCCTAATTTCTAGGGTTTAAGTAGAACGACATGTCACTCAATTTTAATTAAGAGAATGAGTGACACATCATCTGGCCTTGTTCACCATCTTCTTCAACATGTGAAGGTTGGTCAAGATGCCACTTTCAGGCAAATGAATATGACATCTTTAACCACCTAAAGGGCTCTAACCATTCGACAAAAGAGCTTCCTCTCTACGAGGTTATAACTATCTTTTTCAATGCTTGTGCCCCACTTGCCACGTGGAAACCCTCAACTTCTTGTCCCAAGAAAGCTTTATTCAATTCAGTAAAATTTGACAATGTTACACCCAACTTTTGATCGATGGTGGAAAAGCTACAAGCCACTAAATCAAGCATGGTTTGCTCCTAGTTGAAGAATAACACCCTTTTCTACAGGATCTAAGGCTTCGTTGGCTTCAATGACCTCCCATTTTCCATGATTAATTCATGGAAGGTGCACTCCTAATCAGTTGTTTTCGACCAAGTTCCAGTTATGAAGTTCCCAACTTTTCTAGAAATTCCAAAAGATTTTAGAGATATAAGGAGAGGGAAAATATAAGGAAAAGATAGGAGAATGATCCCCTAACAGATCAAAGGCAAAATGGAAAAGAATTTCTATGATCTAATTTTGAAAAACCACCTTCAAATTCATAAATGGTTTCATAACCACATGTCCTTTTTAGGCTACAAAAAAAGGAGATTTTTTAGAAGAAAAGGAGAGAGGAAAAAAAGGAAACACAGAGAAATCAAGACAATACCACAAAATAGAATTAAAAAAAAGGTTATAAATATTATGTGTTAAGAAGGGAGAAGATATTGTGAAGAAGGAGGTTAAAATTTGTTTGGAAGAGGCTATTGGAATATGCTCAAATCAAGCAAAAGAAGCAAAAATCGGTTGTAACCGTCTCTTAAAGGTATATTACTTAACTTGATAGAGGGGTGTAACACATACAAAATACCCATTTCCCTCTATATTTTAATCTTTAATCCATTCATTCATGTTTTGTTAATGATGTTTTTTATTTTATTTGACCATGTTTTGATTTTTTTTTTTTGCATATATGTTCAAGTTTCTTTCAATGCAAGTAGCAATATGCTTGTTTGTTTGAGTTGGGTAATTTGGTGTTTTATGATGTTTAATAGACGATTACTAATTTGGTTTTCTTTTAATGTTTTTTTTCATGGCTTTTTTCTCCTCTCTAGTCCCCTTTTCAAGCTTCAAAAGCCACGTCTTTTATGGCCTTCAAAGGGCAAGTGGTTATGAAACCATTTATGGGTTTGGGGGTTGTTTTCCAAAACTAGATCATAGAGGATTCTTTCCCATTTTGTCTCTGATTTATTAGGGTATCACTCTCATCTCATTTTCTTTTGTTTTCCCTCTCCCTAAATGTCTAATAAACTCTTGGAATATCTAGAAAAAGTTGAGAACTTTATTGCAGAAACTTGGCCAAAAATGGATGATTAGAGGTGCACTTTTCATGAACTAATCATGGCAAATGACAGGTCATTAAAGCCAACCAAGCCATAGATTCTGTAAGAGGGGATGTTAGTCCTCAACTAGGATCAAACCATGCTTGATTTGATAGCCTGTAGCCTTCCCACCATCGATCTAAAGTTAGATGTAAATTGTTAAATTTTACTGAACTAGACAAGATTGCCTTAGGACAAGATGTTGATGGTTTCCACGTGGTAGGTGGGGCACAAACATTGAGAAATTATGACATAGCTCCTATGTAGAATGACGATTTTCATTCATCCAGTGGTGGCCAGAGTTGCCACGATTATTCCCCAGAATAGTGGTTCACGATCAGCCAAGATGGGAGGACCCTAACCAAAACAACATCGTTTTTCTTAAACCCTCAAAATTAGGGTTTTAGTAATTGAGATTAGGCAATCTCTAATTTAGTCCTTGGTCTTTTAATTTAAGCTCAAACATCCTTAATTGAGATAAAATTGATTAATATATAGAGGGTAATAAAATATAGGTAATGCAATTAAATATGATTTTTCTTAAAAGATAAACAATAAAAATGAACTTTCCAGTATTGAAAAAAATAGCCATGAAAATTATTAATGATTTTTTAAAAAGTAAACTTATATGTGCTTTCCCCTTTCTTTCTTCTTTCAACAAAAACTTATATGGGTTTAGAGACCTTTAATTGGAGAAAAATATCACCGAAAAGTGGGAGGTCTATAGCCTCTCTAGTAGTGGTGAGTAGCTTGGAATCCCCCTGCTGAAGAGTATGGGAGGTATGCGACCTCCCTATCATTGTCAATGGGTATGGGGACCCCCCCACTATAAAGTGATTGTATCTAAAAGTGAGAAGTCAAAAATCATTCCTGGAGATAGATTGAGGATTGGGAACCCCATTAGAGAGTCATGCCAATCCATGACTACATTGGAGAGGCGGGAGATCCGAGATCAATCCCTGGTAAATAGGCGAAAGGCTCGTAGGCATTACTTGGAAAATATGCTAGTTCGAGACTACATTAGATAATGGGGAATCCAAGATCAATCTCTAGTGAATTTGTAAGAGGCTCTTAGACATCACTTAAAGAATATGTTAGTCCGAGACTGTATTAGAGAATAGAGGATCCGAGATCAACCCCTAAAGAATTGGTGAAAGGCCCTTTGACATCACCTAAAGAATGGGCTAGTCTAAGATTATACCGGAGAATGGAGGATTTAAGATCAAACCCTGGTAAATTAGTGAGAGGCCCTTAGGCATCACTTAGAGAATAGATGAATCAAATATTACACTAGAGAATGAGGGATCCAAGGTTAACCCCTGACGAATTGGTGAGAGACCCTTAAGCATAACTTGGAGAATGATGCTACTAAACTAGGGAGACCTCATACCAATCCCTTGGAGGGTGTGAGACTACTTCCCTGAAGAGATCAAGTCAATCCTTTTCAAGGAGAGTTGTGTTATTGCACTAGGAAAACCAAGTTAATCCATAAAAAGTGATCGAAAGCCCTCACTAGAGATCTGTAGATAAGATATGTATGTCAGAGATACATTATTTTTATTTCAAAAATAAACTTACATTCCTATTTAGGATTATGTATCCTGAGGTGAAGTAATAGGTATGAAGGAGGTTCTTAAAAGGAGCATGTCTTGGAGGTGGTAGGTGTTTGCTTTAACTGTCCTAATAACTTTGAGTAGGTGATCCTATTTAGATTCAAGAGAGTAATAAACCCTCAGGATACACTAAAAGCCATGGGTTGGTCCCTCATACTTCTTCCACGAACTTTCATTTCTAGAATTACTTTGCTTGGAAAGTCCTTCATATTGATTGTCCTTGTAAAAACAAGGAAGTTCATGTCACAACAAACTAGCTTCTTCCACCTGTATGTGTTTTTCCATGACTTGTATCACCTGAGCAAGCTTTTGTTTGTTAAGGCATAAAGTTTTCTCTAAAGGACATTTTCCTTTACCCCTCTTATTACGTCATTTAAGGCTACTAGCTCAAGCAACTCTTCCACCTTGAGCATATACTCATTGAACCTCTTCAAATATGCTCAAGTAGACTTGAACTCTTGCTAAGTAACACTAAATAGCTCCGTAGAGCTTTTCTTGGAGGGTAAATTAATGTTGATGTGTTCCATTATCTTAACATTAAGGTCACTAAACCCTTCGAAGAAGCTTGGCTCTAAATTATTATACCAAATACACGCAGACCCTCAGAAGGTTATGGGAAGATTTTTCATATGGAGTCACTATTTTGGATGACCAAATCTCAACTCAGTTAGGCCATCATAGTTGTCTAGACTTATTTTTATAGAAATGTAGTCTTTAGAGAGTCAAGTATTCAATACTAACAGTGTGTATTCTCACTTTTCAGTTGAATTAAGGAACGTGCATCTTAAGTTGTATACAGACGGATTCAATTCATTCGGGTCATTTGTTGCTCCTTATTTTTATTGGCACGGTTTACAACTTGCCACCAGGGATGTTATGTATTTTAATGTATCTATCTATTTTTTTAATACTTTGAATATATAGAGATAGATATTCAAAAGTATTTGGAGGGAAAAAAAAAAGAAGGATAGATAATCTAACATATCCCATTCATAATATTTCTGATTTTTAGATTCTCTTAATTGTTTACAAAAAGATTTTATATTGTAGTTGAATTTTTATAATAGGTTCTCACGTGATTGATCGGTACGCCAATAGGTGTGAAGATAAGTTTTGGGTTCAGAAATGTAAATCCTGCAATTTCACACAAAAAGACAACACTTGCACTTGTCCATTACAAAATGGACAAAACTGTCACATCTTTCCATGAATTGCTTGCTAGCATTTGTTAATGGTCACCGTCTTCATAGACATGCTAAAGGAAGTATGCGAAGGGATTATCTCATGTGGTTGTCTGTTCTCTTTGCACGCAACGATCAAATTGGAACACCTTACAC
>Ga0307513_10008163_pt1 | contig 13436 bp, 16 predicted proteins | sample 15_EM_MG_FD_202174 | JGI IMG/M metagenome (GOLD analysis project Ga0307513, IMG submission 202174) | Populus trichocarpa ectomycorrhiza microbial communities from riparian zone in the Pacific Northwest, United States - 15_EM | ecosystem: Host-associated > Plants > Roots > Unclassified | place...
AGCTGATATAATATCCTGGAGAGGATAATATGCGGTGGAAATACGATTACCTGATGGATAAGTCGCATCCAATACCGGTATTGTGGCATGTGGTCATGTAATATCACTCACTTAGTGAACCAAAAATTGTTCAATACTCAAGAACCGATTTTCGCCACCCCTAATCTAAGCGAGGCACTATCTCCACCATATAATTCATGGAAAACAATAAGTTTAATTAAGAAAAGCTTTACTTGAACGTAATATCTAGTGATAAAAATAGCATATCCTATTGCTTGGCAGGCCTGGTCAGACCAGTCTTGGTCAAGTCGGTTTCCATAATCCTGACTGTCCAGTCGGTCTAATTTCCACCATTGGACTAGACTTGACTTTCGACCTGACTAGCTAGTCCAGTCCAGTCTTCCGCCGACCATTCGGAACCCTGCACGACAGAGACCAGACCCCCAGCACGCCCTTCCCAGAGCACTACCCCCGAACTTTAGTTAAGCTACTCACAACCCTTAAACAAAAACTTGCAACCATCCAAACGGCTCCTTCCCGCCCGGAAGCTGAAGAAGAACTTGCCTATGATATCTTGGCCGCGGCAACAGACACTTACCGCTGCATCTGTCATAAGATCCTCCAGCAGGAGCAGCATAACTTGGATTTCCTTACCCCCACCACGCTCGCCGAGAGCGCGGCCGAGTATCGCCGCTTGAATAGACGCCGGGAGATTCAACCTCAGGGCCGCCAGGCCCGTGATTGGGTCCGTGCTGTGGGGCACTATGTCTATGAAGTGGTGCTGGGGCAGGTCGATGATCACGAGAAAGACTTTGAAGAATTGGAGTATATGCCAGATGTCACATATCGAGTGTTCAAGCTTGCTTGTGGGGTTGCCGCCGGGGGGAGGGAGGGGGGGGGCAGAGGTCGTGAGGGAAGAGCAAAGCGCCCTGCACGGGTTTCTCCCTGGTGATGCTTGTGATGACGGGGATGAAGATAAGGACGATCAGGGGAGGTTGACCGAATACTTCACAAGCCACCTCATAAACGCAAGTCCTCATCCCATCCGGGACCTCACCGGAAATGCCTTGTATAATTCTGAAAGCGACCTAGTAAGCTCCCTCCGGACGCTGGTGTACTCCCCCTCCTCCCACTACTCAGCCCTCTACCTCGGCCACGCCCACGTCCTAGCTAGGAAGGATGTGGCCTTCTTCGGTCAGAAAGATGAATACGTCGTCTCAGGCTCCGACGACGGCAATTTCTTCATATGGGATGCCCGCAGCGCTCAAATAGTTAATATACTAGCTGGGAGTAGCGGAATAGTTAATGTCATTGTGGGGCATCCGCGCATGCCCATTCTTGGGGCCGCGCGGGCTGCCCGCCGGGTTGGCATTTTTGGTGTGGAGGGAGGGAGGACTCGGGGGGGGTGGCGAATGGAGGATCTTAATGAAATTCTCGTCAGGAGCCGGGTGACCTCTCAGGGATCGGGCTCCTATAACCCTTCATAGGGGTTCTTGTTGAAATTCTTTGTATATTTCCTATGTATATTCAACACACTACCGTGTATTCTTTTACTTAGTTTGTGTTTCGGCTCCGCCTGTCCACCACTTACATTACTACAGCTAAGATATATATTATAGTGTTTTATTGTTTATTTCAGGATAATATCTCGCGATTTAACATGTGCTTTCCAATCAGGTGTTTAGGATTTCACAGTTGTTTATGCATCTCTTATGCACTATTCTTGGTCATGATATTTCTAATAATCGCTCCACACCCTTTTGTTTTCATGCACATTATTTGGGATTTGCTTGGTTGGATTTCAGAGTCAAACATGTTCGCACTGATGTTTCTTACATTGTTTTCCCTATATTTCTCTTGCGCATATGGACGCGCACCTTTCTATAAATAAGGTGCTACCGCCCACCTGGCTTAGAAAAATTAAGAACCGGAACTCCTACCAAACCCTTCTTCACCTCCTCGGTAAGCATGCCTCGCAACCCCCCTCATTCTTGCGAAGTATTATCCACATAGAATAGATTGTGCCGTATTCACCTTTTGAACAGGTTATGATCCCGGCGCTCTCCTTACTCTATAAGAAATACGCTCACACGCTTCCACTCAACAGCGATGAACTACGATCGTATACCTACCTCTACCTTAGCAACCGTTGTTGTGGGAACTGAAAATTCTCGGCATTCAGCTCGGCGCAACCCCTTTTCCTCACCTTAAAAGGACGCGTTCCCCCCCTTGCAACACAACTTCCTTTCTCCCCTCAACAACCACCCTCAGTCTGCGCATTAGTGAACACTTAGGTGCCGTGCACTCTTCTACTTAATTCCGTCCTGCTTCGAGCTGGAAGGAGGCTTGCTTGAGCAGGCTTGTGCATTAGGAATGGCTATTTTGTGTTCACAAAATACTAAAAGACTGAGAGAAGTGCTAAGAGAGGTCCCTATCATTTTTTCAAGGATTTTTCACACCTAAACATCACCAAAATGACTGATACAGCAGCTAGCAGACAACTTCGCGACTCTGAGTCGGAAACCGAATACACTGGTAGAGTGGCCTCTCGTCCCACTACGCGTTCTACCACAGCTGCTGGTGAATCCTCCCGTCGTCCTGCTCGTTCTGGTTCCAAACGACCAGCCAAATCGCCTGAAACCTCGCCTCCACCTCCGGCCGGTAAAAATCTACCATGGCCCCCGACAAACACATTCAAAGTTCCAAGAACTTGATCGCTCCCAACTATAAACAAACCTCGATCCCAAAGCTTACCGGAAGCGCAAACTACTGTGCTTGGAGAGACATTTCTCAATATGTTCTTGAACTTTCTAACTGTTGGAATATTTTGTTAGGTAAAGAAACGATTGACAATTACGCCGAAGACGACAATTATAACTTTATCGATCGCTACCAGTATGCCGCGACATACTTCATTCAAACCATAGAGTCTCAATGTCTCATTCTCCTCGCTACCCATAAAACCCCTCCTAAAATAGGGACCGCTCCCTAGGACGAATTTGCCTGAGAAAGCACTTCATCTTGCTTCGACCAACTCAATTCTGTTTTCGATACCAAATACGATACATTGGATCTTCTTTCCGATCATATCAATAAGTATGATACCTTATGGAATCGATTACACCTCCCATTCTCTACTGCCTCCTCTACCTATCGATACATCATACCATTTGTCTGTCAAACTGTGTTCGAGTCACCCTAGGCTAAAGCAGCCATCTTTCTCCGTTCTCTTCCCAAATCAATGAATAATATCGTTGATAACCCCCAAACCAAGGAGGACCTTACCTACGATCATGTCCCCAATAAACTGAGAGACTTGAAAATTCCTACTGCTATTAACTCCGCGGATAACAAAGCGTATAAAACCGCTGATGTTAAAGGAAAAGGAAAGGAACTACGAAGAGAAGCCTCCCGCAAGGGACCAACCGCCATACCCAAGGAATGCTCTTACTGCAAAAAGCACTACCGAACTGCTCGCAGCGATGGCCATACCTGGAATGAGTGTGTCAAACTCAAGGCCGCCAATCTGAAGAATAAAGAAAAGCGGACCGTGAACACGGCAAAGATCAGAAGGAAGAAACTCCTGCACAGGTCAGTCCTTTATCCTACATCCGAACCACTACCATAATCTCCTCCTATCCCTGATGGGTTATAGACACTGGCGCAAGCTCACAGATGACAAACAACTTAGACCTTTTTATAAACTTCGAGACCGTCAAAGGCACCATTAGGTTAGGCGATGACTCTGTTATAGAGACAGGTGGCCGTGGAACAGTTCTGATCTTGGCCAAAACATCTATTGGTCATGTTTCTTCTGTATACCTTGAACGTGTTTTTTGGGTTCCTAGTTTGGGTTCTTGCAGTTTGTTGTCCTGGCGCGCAATTGTTTCTTGGGGAAAGGGATTTTCTTTGGCTAGTTCCAGAAAGGATATGTATATTTTTAGGGAAAATAAAACAGAGGTTATCTGGGGAAAGCTTGACGGACAAGATTATGTTGTGCAAGAAGAGAAAGAGGCGGCAAAGAAGATGACTTACCAACATTGGCACGAAGCCCTTTGACATCCCTCACCTGACTATCTCAAAAGCAACAACTACTCCGACGCAACCAACCTCCCCAAAGTTCCGAAAGACTGGCAATGCGAAACATGCATCACGTCCAAAAGCACAAAACGAAAGGCTACATCAATTACCAACATACGCTCAGATACACCGTTCGAATTAATCCACTCCGACCTTAGCGGAAAATTCTCCAAAACCTCCTACGGCAAATCCAACTATTATGTTACCTTCATAGATGACTGCACAAGATACGCTTGGATATATCCCATCCATGCCAAATCTGACACGGTCACAGTGTTCACCAGTTTCATCTATGCACGCAACACTCAAGATAACGCCATAATCAAAAGATTTAGAACAGATAATGGAGGAGAATACGTCAATGCTGCCATGTTAACATTGTTAGATAAGCAAGGCATAGTACGCGACCTCTCTCCTGCTTATTCACATGAATCAAATGGTGTTGCCGAACGATACAATCGAACAATTATCACTACTGCTCGCTCTTTGTTAACTGGCTTACCCTTAGCTTTATGGGCTGAAGGTATCGCAATGGCTGTTTACCTTCGAAACAGAGTCCCTAACCAATCCATAGGAAATTCGACACCTTATGAGTCTCTCTACAACAAGAAACCGTCGATCTACCATCTCCGCCCATACAGGACCAAATGCTCCGTTCATCTATCAGAGGAGAAACTTTAACCTGGAACGAAACTAATGCCCCGCGCGATCGAAGGATATCTTATCGGTTATACCTCTTTTGATAAAATATATAGGATATACATCCCTTCACAGCATAAAGTCACAGAAACTCGACAAATCCATTGGACATCCAAGACGATAGCATCCCTTGGAACTACTACCTTGGAACCGTTACTTGCCGAGGAAACCTATGCTACTGTCTACCCCCTATCCCGTCTATTACCTACAATTAAGGTTGAAAAGGAAACGGACCAGGACTGGAACAGACAAACTAACCCACCAACATCTAAGGAATTATCTTTACCACAAAACAGATTTTCAGAAACACCCAAGCCTCCAGCTACCACTCTCCCGGCCTTGCCGGAGGAATAACGACAGGATATGCCACCAGCACCTGTTGACCCTACTGTGGAAATACCTGGACGATCCCGGTGTTTTGGAAGAATCTCAACACAGTCGTCAATCAGCTACGAAAAGCAACTTGGCCACCTAGTACAACATGCTACTGGTAAGATACCGGACAAGTATCCCACTCCCTATCGCCAAGCTGTAAATAGCTCGCTTAAGGGAAAATGGACCTCGGCAATGAACGATGAGATTATTGCACTTAAGAAGGATAAAACGTTTGATGTTGTCAATAAATCAATTGGACGGAACATTGTTAGAAGTAAGTGGGTATTCAAAACAAAAAAGAATGCTGACGGTACATTGGAAAGATTTCGAGCAAGAGCCGTTTTGCCAGGATTTTCTCAAGCTCCTGGCTTTGACTTCGAAGACACCTTTGCTACAGTTATTCGGTACGAATCACTCAGACTACGGATTGCAATATCCGCCAGAAACAAGTGGCGACCGTGACATTTCGACATCAAATCTACCTTGCTTTACGGTAAATTGAAAGAAGAAGTTTAGATGCGACTGGCACCAGGGTTCAGTGACGGAGACAAAGTATGGAAACTTAACCGATGCATATATGGACTTGAGCAATCTGCGAACGAATGGTATGCTCTCTTCGCTAAATTCTTGACCTCGGAAGATTTTACTGCATCACACCAAAACCCCTGCATGTTTATCCACAACAAGTTCGAATGCTACATATGGCTTTACGTGGACGACATTGCAATATATTCGGCCGATACCCCCCAGCTGAGCACTCTCATCAAAGACCTGAAAACGGCATTTGAGATCTCGGACCTCGGCGAAGCCTGATTTCTACTCAGCCTTCATATCACATATACATCAGATGGTATTGCTCTTACCCAGGAACGATACATCGGTACTATCCTCTTTCAATTTGAAATGGAAAACCCAAACATGGTATCCATCCCCTTACCAAAAGGCATTACACTTACGAAAGGGATTACAGAACCACCAAAAGAGCAAGTTACCAGATACCAATCAATGATAGGTTCCCTCATATATCTTGTTACTGGCACAAGACCCGATCTAGTGTATACGATCTCATTTCTGGCGCAATTTTCTTCTTGCCCTACCGACGAACATATAAAGGCTGCTAAACATGTCTTTAGACATGTTAACGAAACGCGAAACCTTGGCCTATTTTACCCGTACACAACAACGAACCCTATCGATGTTTATGTTGATGCTGACAGTGCTGGCTGTCACGATACCAGAAGATCCACCTCCGGTTACATTGTTCTATTCAATAACTGTTGTATCTCCTGGCTCTCAAACAAACAAGCCTCTGTCACCAAATCAACTACCCAAGCTGAATTTGTTGCTATGTCCTACGGTACCCGCCATATTGGAGGGCTTCTGAAAGGCCTCGCCGACCTTCGCCTTCATGTTCCGATCGCTATGCGCGCTGATAATACCGGTGCAAATTTCTTCGCTGTCAACCCTCAAATCAACCTTCGAACAAAGCATATCGCCGTCAACTTCTTCATCACGCGCAAAGGTCTGCAAGACAACTTGTTCGTTCTCCTTAAGGTTGAATCGGTTAACAATCTTGCTGATATATGTACCAAAATCTTGGCAAAACCTGCGCATCAGCGAATGGTTACTTTATTGGGCTGTAGATATTGTGGAGAAGTGTTGAAATTCTTTGTATATTTCCTATGTATATTCAACACACTACCGTGTATTCTTTTACTTAGTTTGTGTTTCGGCTCGGCCTGTCCACCGCTTACATTACTACAGCTAAGATATATATATTATGGTGTTTTATTGTTTATTTAAGGATAATATCTCGCGATTTAACATGTGCTTTCCAATCAGGTGTTTAGGATTTTACGGTTGTTTATGCATCTCTTATGCACTATTCTTGGTCATGATATTTCTAATAATCCCTCCACACCCTTTTGTTTTCACGCACATTATTTGGGATTTGCTTGGTTGGATTTCGGGGTCAAACAGGTTCGCACTTATGTTTCTTACATTGTTTTCCCTATATTTGTCTTACGCATATGGACGCGCACCTTTCTATAAATAAGGTGCTACCGGCCACTTGGCTTAGAAGAATTAAGAACCGGCACTCCTACCCAACCCTTCTTCACCTCCTTGCTAAGCCTGGCTCGCAACCCCCCTCCTACTTCAGAAGTATTATCCACATAGAATAGATTGTACCGCATTCACATTTTGAACAGTTCTCGGGTTTAAGTTGTGTTTTTTTATCCATCATCATTGTGATTATTGAGCGTTGGGAAATGTTCTGGGGATCATCTACTCAAGTGATTGGATGAAGGATTGATTGGGTGGAAATAAGTAGGTGCCCAGCTGTGGATGTGTTGTTTTGATGTTTATTTTACGCAGATACTACTCTAGCGCAGACTGGCTAAACCCGCAGGTCCAAATCTAGCAGTGATTGCTAGGGTCCCTATTAGCATGAGGCTATTGTGTGAGCGAAGCATTGAATTCATTTTACTCACTAATCGACATATATTGCATGCGCACGTTGGGAAGAGCGCTCCGAGTCGCAATGATTCGGAGGGTTGTCCCTAACGGGTTCCTTCATATTTTTACTGTTGCCTTTGGACCCATGAAGACCCATCGGAGAGAATCATCGGAAGTTTCTTTCGCATAAGATATATCTGGTCTCGTCGCCATGCTGCTCACTGTACTCAGTACTTCTAGCTTCCTCGAACAAAATGGGAGGGTATCACGGACACTAAAGGACCATACAAATGGCAGCCTGCTCCTTACCGGGTCATTACGTTGTAGATTGTGAGGGGTCCTGATCACATCCAAAATACCGATAAGTGATAACGGCCCGTTCCTGCACCTTGCTATCCTTTCCCATGATTGGACCGGTAGCTGGGGGCCGATCTCTATGCATGAAATAAAGACGGGCAGGGCAATTGCAATAAGGTTCAGGATTTGCCTGAGTGAGGGGGCATGATCTATCTGGATGCAGGACTTCCTGGCGGCCTGCCGATAGTTGGTCGTCGCTACTCTGTTACTCTCGTACTCCAATGTTTGAGAATTTGATGTCTTTACAACAATTTAATTATCCACATGGGAATTCGAGAAACACGCATGGAACCCGCTGAGCGCTTGTGTTTGATCGCACTGTTGTAGTTAAATAGGTTTCGCAATATTATCACGCACACTTTCGCCGAGCAGCTGTGTCATTGGCAACCCTGCCTTATTTTTCCTGTGCACAGCTATGGGCATGATAATAATATGTTATGCGCACCCAAGTCACTACAATCCAATGCTTCGAACTCTGCGGGTATTTCCTTGGCATGGAAATGATTGAACGGTCAGGTTGTTGCTACAAGAGCAGCTACACTACCCTACCTTTCTTCATCTTTGCTCGCAGAAAGTTTTTTAAAACCCCCCCACTAAATCTACATATTGCTGTCGCATATCATACCATTTCTACACTTAAGAAATATTTTAGTCAGCACATCAGGGTCCAGACCACGCATCTGCAATCAATCAAATTCGGTGACAGCAATGTCAACTACGGCCACGGAGGAGGAACCCACAGCAACACCCCGCATGGCTCCACGTGGGATTTCCAGGTTATGTGTTAATCTTAGCTTTCTCCAACAACATCGATAATTGATATCATGGTATGAGGTACAGCCCAATTTGGCGGTGTCGGGTGCCAGCCTCCAGAAACGAGCGCGCCTCGGGCATGGAGGGAAATTGTGTGCAGATTGCTCCTCGCTTCACTAAACATCGGCGTTCTTCCAGGAAGTTACCTTTCACCAGAGAAGAAAGACACGGAACAGATAACGAGGGGCAATGGAATGGGCGATGTGTACACGGCAAACCTAGCCTAGCCGAGAGCGCAGAGGCAAAATGGGTAGATGCTTGGAATAGAGGTGCCTGCGTGGGCGCTGTATTCGGATCGGTTGTTATCGGCCTAGGAGCACGGTATCCCCCCGTGGTGGAGATAGGATATGTGGATCTGGATCAGGAGAATATTCATGGGCTATCGATATCCCATGATCTTATTTAGGGGTTTTCACGGTAGAGACCTCTTCTCCCACAACCATACTATGGCACCTCACCCTTCCAGAGCACCTCCGGGGCGATTCTACCAAATTCTATAATGCTCACCCAACAGTTGCGGAGGTTTTCCCGAAATAACTTAACTTTAGATGTCATAGGCTTTTGCCAACTCCCTCCCCCTCCCCCCAGCCCCTCAGCGATGCCACTTCTAAAACATCCTTCATTTCAGTGGAGCGACCATACTCCCAGGGAGGGGCGGAAAATGACAAAACACTCGCGTTTAGGCTTCTCTATGGATTCAACCAGCATATATCTGTCAGACAACTGCTACTCTTATCGTGCAACAATGAAAATCAGCTCTCGGACATCGCTGGCTACAGGGAGGAGTGCACATCCCCGGATTATGGGAGTTTGATATCATAGCTTAAGAAATCGCGGCGAATTATATGATACATACACTGCCGTGCTATGTACCTATTTAACTAACCCCCCCCACCCTTCTTCCTTCCAAACGTCCCCCCTGCACGGCAAAAACCCCTTCAGCATCTAACGCAGCACAAAATCCCTCCAGCAGCCATAATAAGTGTTAGTCCGTCAGTCTTCTCTCCCCCCTGCGAGAGAGTCAAGGTGTTATGTATGCAATTGATGTGGAAAGGTGCTCTTTGCGCTTGATAATTTTTTTTCGCAAAATCTGCCAGATCATATTCCGTCCCGTCCTCCCCTCATAAAACGTGCAATACAGGTCCCCAGAAAATAATTAGGTTACCCAGGCGAGCACTTTTTTGCCTCCGTGCCCGCAAAAATAACAGCCACACTGCACAACAAGCAGTTCAATGGTGGTATAAACGTGACGAATTGCCCGGTATTGCGGGGGGTCTTACCCGGGGGGGGATGGGAGAGAATGATCACTCAGGGTGAATAGAGTGGGAATGGGTTTAACGCAATGCTTAACTCTAGAACCTCACCCCGCTTATAGGAGTCATCATTGAGTAGAGATATCAAATTCCCAACAGCAAGTACCTGCCCAGTCCAAAAGTATCTCCAGCCTTGACGTCGAGACATTTGTGTTTATGCCTGAATGCGCGAATCAGGGAGCCCTGTCTTCTGGATACTTTTGGAATAAGCAAGCACAAAACCAGAATGCTATAATAATAAAAAGTCCGTAGTACAGGTGGCCCCCTCTTCCTCTCCCCCTATAACATCACCCACTCAACCACCACTGCCAAAACCGCTTTCCATACTACCTCCTCCAATACCTCCCCAGTGCCTTCCTCCCATACCCAGCCTTCAATCCTCCCCGCAACACCCCCGACCAGCCTCTCATACACGTCTCCCAAACAAGAGCCTGCAATGCGCACCCACCCCATCCACCCCAGTCATCTCAACCGTCATCCGGCAGGGGTCCAGTGTGAGCGGGGTTAGGCAATATTTCCTCTCGCGCTTTTTCCTTTTCGCTGCCTCACGAACTGGGGCTGGGGACCATGAGGGAGAGGGGGAGATGGATGGGGAAGGGATTGGTACGGAACTATGAAAGGGGGTCCCGCTCTGCCCAGACGCGTTAAAAACAGGTGGTTCCGGAATGCCTGTTAATTGTCGCTCGTCCCGTTCCATTCTTTCCTGTTCCCGCTGTAGCCTCTCCACCTCACCGTCATGGTGGGTAGCGGATCACTCTCCTTCTTTCTTTGTTTTTCGAGTCTCTTCCTCTCGTTCTTTTCAATCGCCTTTTCTCAATCTGACAGTTTTTTTTTTGTTCTTTCACGCTCTTCTCTCATACTTTCACTGCCTTTGCAGCTGCTTTCTCAGCGGTTTCACAAGCGGTGGGGTCTGGGACCCCCGAGTGGTTGAATTCGGTTGGGTTTGGTAACGGCGGTGAGGCGCCGGTGCAGGGGTGGTGGAAGAAGTAGGGATCGAAAGGGGAGCATGGTCGGGCATCAGGGGCTCAGGCTTTTTCATTCGGGTTGCGACTATAGGCACAGGAACAGATCTCCTTTGTTCGTCCTGCCTTTCGTAAGACGCCCCGTTACCGGATACCGGATCTGGATCCAGATGTGTCATTGCCCCACCTCCAGAGGACATAGTGCTTGTCCTAAGATTCCTGGCCTCTGATTTAAGTGTGAGCGGGTCAACTTTAAGATAGATCTCCCGGGTCATTTCCTGTAGTGTGCTACTGCCTGTATCCAAGACTCCCGCATCTGCGAGTCCAACTGAGTGCTCCGGGTGCACTGCCGCCGGTGCAGGTTTCCGTGGATCCTTAGAGCGTCCCGTGGAGGATATGTAGTAGTTTACGAAATGTGCCCGTGCAGTTTGCCGTCCGGAATGTACTCGCCAGTCTCAAGCTTCCGAATTGCATTGTAGCGATTAATCCAACCTAGGCGATCAGCCAAGCAGCCACTATTTTATTGGTTTAGCGGTTTCAGAAAAGAGGGGTGCTAGAATGGGGAACGAACCAGGACTCAAGATGCGACATCAAGTACTGCCCTGTTGCCGCGGTAAGCCGAGAATGGTGCTTATTGATAAAGTTGAGTGCCGAATTCCACGTTCCCTCGAGTTCTCACATTAGCGCTTCCACCTCCCCCCCGCCGGAATATTGTTATTGGCCAATACCCTGCTTACTCTGCACAATCGTGAAATTCTGCCCGTGCCTTCTGTCGAAGAACCCACCCACCGTGCTGCCAGAAGAAACCGTTGACAGCGAAGCTGTACTCGAACTTTCGCCCGCATACACCCCTAACCCTCGGCTGAACCATCCTCCTCAGAAAGACTCTTTCCTTCTGACCTAAACAAATTCCCCAGACCAGCAGATGTAACCCCTGGATGCATCCCCAAAAGCGGTGAATCACAATAGTCAACTCCCAAAATCCTATGTCTAAATCCGCGTCGCTCATTCCTCACCAGCACCACCTCCGCCCCTAGAATCCCCCTTATAGAGTGACCAAGTGATATTACATCTGTGCCTGGATACTCAAATTGCACGAACCATTTGGAAAACAACCCCGCCGCGACGGAGATGTTGTACCTAGTCTTGAACTTTGGGTACACCTTTGGGTGAATGTATCAGCCCAAGTCATCCAAAGTAACCGATAACAAGTTGTGCAGAGGGGCGGGGAAGCTCTGGGGGCTTGTTTCATTGCCCATGAAGCCATGGATATAGACCAAAAGAAGCCTCCACTTCCCCCTAGAGATAGAGACTGTAGGGTGCCACGGAGGTTTGTACCGTCGTACTGCTGGACTGTAATCCTTGCCAATACGAGTCGGAGGACGAATTCTCGGCTGATGGCGAGCGACTGTAGCTTGGTGGCGGGGACAACGGAATAACAAGTTCCCGGTGGCAAGGAGTCAGCACGCCGCGCTCGGGAAAGCCTGCAATGTGGCTATTCCTATTGGCTCGCTTAGCTCAAGACTCTTCTATCTCCCGAACGCCTATCGGTGGCGACAGATTAAGATACCGGTACTCTTACCAGGTAAGTTAGCAGTAACTTACGACAACAACCCGCTTACGGCCTTGGAGGGCACTTGTACCTTTTCTACCGTGGTCGGTGTCGGGTTTGCCCGGGCTATAGGCATACTGACTGGCAGGATAAAGGTGGGAGTAAGGCAGCATCGTGTGGGCTAATTTAAATGCTTCCACCGATCCAAGCTCGGTTCACGGTGAGGTGAACTAGGGTAGTAGGGGGTGGCTCCCCACCGTACGATACCCCAAGGTGCCAGCTCAGATGTAAAGTATAAGAAACGGGGAGCTGTGTTCTGTCATGCGGCGGACTGGAACTTCACGCGAGTTCCCTTTGGTTGTATGATACCGGTATCGAGTCCCTCAACAAACCGAGACACACCCCAATACTGCACTCCTCGGGCGAGGACCGCACACTCGAATCTGCACAAGAATAACATACTAACTTACATCACACCCCGCATCTTACTTGGATCAAGTATGCTTTCCGGACATTTCCTAGAAACAAACCCGCTAATGATGTCTGTAATCAGGGTTCTCAATGGTCCGACCGGTCAAGTCTCAGAGGTAGGACCACTTGGTCAGTCTAAATAGATGTCCGAGACCGGACTTGACTAAAATATGTGGTCACGACTGGTCTGGATTAGTCCCCGACCAGTCCTTCTGGCCTCTGTCCGAGGTGGCGAAAAATAATTTGTAAGCAAGTTCGCACCGATGCGAACCTGCTGATGTAAGCGAAAAAAACACATTGAGAAGAAAGGGAACTTACATTGAGAAGAAAGGCTGGGTGTTCTGATCGATGGAAGGA
>Ga0307513_10008164_pt1 | contig 13436 bp, 13 predicted proteins | sample 15_EM_MG_FD_202174 | JGI IMG/M metagenome (GOLD analysis project Ga0307513, IMG submission 202174) | Populus trichocarpa ectomycorrhiza microbial communities from riparian zone in the Pacific Northwest, United States - 15_EM | ecosystem: Host-associated > Plants > Roots > Unclassified | place...
AGAACTGCGCCTGATGCAGAACGAGTGCATGTAGATGGTTGCCAGACTCGCGATGTGGCGAGCAGCGGTGTTGCTCATGTCAATGGATCGAACTCGCATCGCACATTGTTGTTCCGAGTCCACACTAAGATCGCTACTTTCAGGAGTCGAGCGACGAGTTGTATGGGATGTCTTGCGGATGCTGGTCGAGGGCTGTCAACAACATCCAAAAAAGAGTACCCAAGCAAAGGGGGTAACGTACAAGGGTCGGTGCAACAGCAAAACCGCATTCCAGTATTGCATGTGGAGAATCAAGATGTGCGGCGCGGGCGGTGTAGCCCCATTCTTGATATTGTTGATATCAAGTTTGAGGTGTTCCGGTAACGCCAGCAACCACTTGTCGAGGGTCTCTTCCAACCCGGCCGCTTTCCCATGTCGAGAGGGAACCGATTGTTTGATGGAGTATAGAGCCTCAAGTATCTGACCGATGATAGCCGCTAGAGATTCGTTAGAACTACGGAGATCGCATAGCCAAGCAAGTGTCTAACTGACCGAGCCTTCCGGCCTCAGCAAAGCAGGAAACGACACGACCAGGTCCAGGAAGATATCGAGAGTTGGGCTCAACATCGACATCCTGCCGTAACCTCGAATGATGTGGCTCCCAAATCGCACAGCGTTCTGCTTCGGACTCGGCTGGCAGCGGTGTGTCGAAATCACGGCTGAAGATGATGGCCGGTTTCCCGAGATAACTCGAAACATATCTGAACACAAACTTGAGACTTCAAGGTATCAAAAGAGAAGAGGTGAAACGCACTTGTCAAGAATAAGGGCACAGTACCAAATACGGTTCCGTATTTCCCTCTCCGTCTCTGTAAAGAGGGTTTCTGACCCCTCTTGAAATTTGGCAGAGTTCCGGTGAAGCCCCATATCTTGTGCCATGCGGATCGCTGCACCCAGGAAGATGTATGCCTGGCTGGTTGCGCCGATGCCAATTTCCCTCCAGGTGATCAACAGATACGCCTGGCACGTGGATGCACGAGACGCTGCATAGGGATTGGCGGCTGTAGGGGCGCAAAGCCAAGAACAGGGTCAGCGAGTCCTCAAGTCAATGATTGGAAATAGCGCACTGATCATGTGCTTGGCTGCGGAAAGATACGATTCACCAGCAGACCACATCGTTCCGTCCGTCGGGACAGGTTGTTCATCGTCGATCAGCCGCTCCGCAATCGAAAAGATTACGAGCAGCAGAGACAAGGGGAGACGGTCTGGTAGATATCCAGAGCCATCTGGAGCTGGATCTATGTGCTCCCTAGTAGTGCGCTTTAGGTGATGCTCTGAGGGGAATACATCGAGTTGACGTACAAATCATCTACCGATCGGCGCCATGCTTCCATAAAGGGCTCCTCTTTGAAGAGTGGCAGGGACGTATTGACATGGGTGAAGAAGAGTTGTAGGAGGAAAGCTTGCCGTTCTTTTGATGGAAGTCGGACACCGTAATCTTCCACTCGAATGCGTCGGCGGTGGTTGCCAGGCTCGATTGGAGGCCACACTCTTGCAGGCGGGAAACGCCTGTCATAGTCATCGCGGTTGGTCAGCCAATAAAACCCAAAACCAAGGAACGACTTTAGCTCCGCCGACTGTTCTGCGCCACTCACCATACGCCACCCTCCTGTCGATTGTCGTTTCGAAGTGCCGGTCCGAGTAAGTGCAGGCCACTCGCCTTGCCATGATACCGAACTTCCGCGTTGTCGTCCAGGCTGAGTTGGCCCATAGCATCGTTGCAATCTTCTGAATCAGAAGAGTCGCAGGATGACACGATGCGATTCGGTGGTGATTGGGCAGAGGACCCTCTGTCCGAGACTGCGCAGCAAAACGCGGAAGCGCGATGTCAGTCTGAAATAGATAGCAGAAGCAGCTGACGACGCTGGCTTACCGTGGCTCCGGTGATTAGGACCAGTCCAGGACAATGCTCCCGCCGGCGACCTTCCATCCAGTGAATGTGCGCTCTGCGCATGACGGAGTGTACGCATGACATCCACCATGGAGTTCTCGATGCGGCGGCGCTGTCGAGGACTCTCCAAATTCACTTCCTCGCGCGGCATGGAGAATGGTTGGACTACCTCCACTTGTAGTTGCCCAAGGCTGGGCTTGGGCTGCATTCCAGGATTCTGCGGAGGGTAACCCGCATAGGCAGAATTAAGGGACGGGTGAGAGTTTCGGAGAGCTAAACTAGGGTGTATCGATCCGGGGTCGGCGTGTAAAGAATGGTGGAGGTGGTCGCGATGGTGAACGTGATGCTCTGGAGGTGAGGGGTGATATCCAGGCTGGACTGGCGATACACTGTTACTGTGCGGTCCCGAGAGGAGGCGGGAGGAGGAGGCTGAGGATGGCCGAAACGTCGTCGCAGCTGAGGGTGAAGTTGCTATAATATGCAAAAGGTGATCCTGCCACTCGTATGTCGAGGATGCCATTTCACCGGTCATCCTCTTGCCCACCCGACCGGATTTGCTGGCTTCATTGCGGTCCGGCCAACGCCCGGCGCCTTGCAGCCGCCCTTGCGTGCCAACGATCGAACGATCGACACGACTGAGCACTTCACGGGCGAGAGAGTCTTGAACCATATCTTGTATAAGCGTTCGTGCGCGGGGGTCCTGGCTGGCAAGCAACGTCCCGATTAGTGCCTCCATTTGATGTTTCTCTTCTTCGAGTGCTGAAAGGTAGCCCTTAGCTGGGCCTCTGTAGTATAGATTAACTCGACGTCCGCCGCCACTAGCATTCCAACGAACCTCTTTCGGCTCGGTCCTTGAGTCGTGAATTTCGATATGAGTGTCTCTGTCTGATCGCCGGATTTTAAGCTCACATACCAAGGAATGTACATTCTAGGTAGCCGTGTGAGTATAATGGGGGAACGACTGAGAGTGTTGTTCACCCACCGACACCTAATTGCACACAAGTCTTACAGGGGTCGTTGGGCCCGTCTCCTCGCTCACATTTACATTTAGCTTTGCGACACTGATCGCAGGCTATCGCAAGATCAGCGAGACGCTTTATCGAACGCAAGAGCCTAGAGTACCCTTTGAACTACGCCTGCGAACGATTCTCTCCTGCAAGGTGGCAGGATCTTGGCTACCTTGGAGGTCGTCTAGGTCGGTGAGCTGGTCATCGCTGTCTTGCTTCATCGAGAAAGGGAAAATATGGCAGGAGTGGATGAGTCCAAGATGTAGAACCACTTGACACCTTCGAGTATGATAGTTTTGAATGAAGTGCATGCGGAGAATCGCGTCGCGCATCGAGGCTCGTGTTAATTGATTCAGTGTTTACACAATACAATACCATAAAAGTCCACATCGCAATGGGGGTAATCATCAATCTAACCCTTTCTTCCTTCCCGTTGGATAGGAATCGCCACCCTAAATCGGCTGTACACGGTCCGGCGACCCGAGTACCTGAGGGTTACCTGAAAAGGTGTCCGTTTACCCATAACGTAACGACCCGTTCCTTTCCGTTTCGTGTGAAGAATTGGTAGTTTAGCGACGTAGACTTCGACCGGCTACGAAGTGCGAAGCGGAGGCTGCCAGTATGACAATCAGCACTCGTTGATCCTTGATCACGAATTGCGCAGAAGCGCCCATTCCGCCTTCGGCGCCACGAGCCTCCGAAGGTGTCCCACGCGTGGGCTCAGAGGGCTGTAGATACTGCACGAGGCCCTTGTACCAGAGCCAATGCCCCAACGGGGCTGGTGACCTGGTGGGCCTCATGCCCAGAAACCATTAATACCACAAGTTCAAAAGCCATCTGCGGTCACCTCACGTCATGCCTTGCTTGAGATCGGTCCTGTGAGATGGTCAAAGGAAAGCGTATCTGGACAGCCAATTGAGCCCCACTCCTGTCAAACAACAGAGGAGCGGTCAGCGGCGTTCCGAGTTATCGGCGGATGAGATGGTGACCGAGATGAAGGTCGCTTGCCGAGAAATTAGAGGTCCTTCCCCACGCTTACCGACCTCGACTTCTCGACTTTGTGAGAAGGCTGTGCCAGCCAGATCCGGTAGTTGTTATGCGTTTTCTGAGTGTTCTCTATTGGCCGCGAGCCACCCGTGAAAGCAAGGCGTTCCCAAGGGTGTCGAACGCGCGCTGCGCGTGGCCATTGTTGTGTTTGTTGCTGCGGGAACTGCTCAGTCTCCATGGCCTTCGAATGGTCGAATGACCTTCGATCCAAGCGAGAATTCCCCGGAATCATCGAGATCAGTCAGAAAACCCCGATGCACGGCGCCATGTTCCTGGGCGGTGGGCGGTGGCGTCACAGCCTCCTTTCATTTCTGTATGTTGATGTCGCAATACCGGTTTGCGCCGCGACAGCGACGTATGACAGCCGCGGACGTCAGATTCAGCGATCCCCAGCGGCATTATATATGAGAGCAACCAAAATTCCCCATATTTTGTATTTAGCCGTATCTTGGATAACACTCGAGGCTACCAATTTATGACGATTTGTGACCTATCCGTTTGTCCTCAGCAAATTCAGCAACGAGCATCCGAGATCAGAGGGCGGGTCAAGGCCGATCTGTCGGGGCAACAAACCCGGACATTTATTACACGCCACAACCGTCGTCGTCGGCAGTGCTCGGCTCCGCAGTGCTCGCTTCCCAGAGTGAGCTGGTAGGTTTCGGTTCCTTGGAGATTCATCTCACACCGGTCCTCCCGGTCTCCATCATACCCACATCTCACGCTTGCTCCTGGCTTCTGGTAAATCAAGCTCTCCGGTGTAATCCTATGGCGGTGCTAGAGAACGAACGACTCCAGCCTCCACCGCGGCTCCGTATATTCTAGTCTTGGACTTTTGCATCGTGCTTTGGTTCGGAGAATACAAAGAAGCATGCTTGATGCCCTGGTGAGCGGGATGAGGAAGAGTCCAAAAAAAAAATAGAACCAAGGAAAGCGATGAAAGAACCCCCCAGGCTAGTCTCCACCTGTCAGCACATACGAGGACATACGAGATCATACAGGAAAGATCTATCTGCGGGGGCTTCGTAAATTCTAAATACGACCCTCGAGCGTTATCGTATACACCTGAACACGTCCCGATCTCACAATGTTTGGCTGCCTTGTCGCCGGACGGCTTGTGTGCGTCGCAGACCGCAAGAAGCAGCCAGATAGAGACTCACCTGCCTGAGAATAGGCAAACGAACCCGCAAGAGATTGATGAAACGCACTGTGCATTTCAACTTGAGAATGCGTCCAGCATAAATCATATCTGCGTCTTCCTCCTCGGAACAGGTATGTCGGCTGGCCAGCTGCCATCCTTTGTTTGGGCAATGACAGTTATGCTAATACTGCTAGCTGCTAGTGCCATTTCCACCCGGCTATGCCGCCACAGTTCATTTCTTCTGGCCAGGCAAGGGGTTTCAATTGCTCGGAATGTCCGTCCCCACTCGCCTCGTGATATGCATATATGCATCCCTGATACTCCACCCAGGCTCTCCAACGAAAAGCCCTCGGCCATCTTCCGCGTGAAGGGCTCATTTGGCGCCTCGGAGTACGCAGGGTCGCATCGTTTCGTGCAAAACTTCTCGCAGAACCAGGCGCTTGTTCCGGAGTCTGCTTCGGAGGATGTCACAGCACTGCTAGGCATAGCGGTCGAACCTGTGGACGCTGTCATGTCCCAAATTTCTGCCCTGCAGCCATCAGCCAAGTCGGTAGCGGATCCAGTCGTGTTGGCAGAACGTATCGCACGACATTTACTCAACTTCATGTCCTCTTTTGGCATGACTAACATCCCTCAAAGGGCCATCGAGCAGTGGTATGACAACTTTTGTGGCAAAGTGCGAGCGATGGGGATCTCATTTCTGGAACGCACTGATTGACCGCTCTGAGATGATGGAAATGGTTTAGTACATTGGGGGACCGGCTACACAGCGCTCGAGATGTCCAAGAACGGAGCAAGGGTAATTGTACATTTGGCTCGTGAATGTCCAAGTGAATTATGGCGGTCTTGGAGATGGCGAGAGGGAAATGAATCGATGCCTCTGATTTTTGTTACACTGTCGTATCAAGCCCATATCTCGTCAGAATTGACCTCGTGGTTTCCTGGCGCGGTAGCGTTTGCCGCACCTCCGCTCTGCGATCGTTGCCTGTGTATTGCTTCATCTTCCCCTTCAAGTTGCACCCGCCTCTCTCCTTCAGCTTCGTCTCGACGATCCTTCCTTCGGATGGCTCGCCAGACAAGGAAACCCACAAACGTGACTGGGATAACCACCGTGAAGGTAATGATAGTGCCCTGCGGGTGCTTTCAGTATAGCTGGGCACAAGGGTAAGACAAGCGCGACATACTGAGACGGGAGCTGGCTTCGGCCGCGCAGCCCCAATGCACCAGAGAATCCACACGGACCCCAAACTCCAGACGGGGTCACTCCTCCACGCAGCCACAATTGTGCCAAGAAGACCTATAGAGAAGACAACAGCGAAGCCCTCCCATTGGTAATGGTCATACGCCTCCTCGTGACCTTTTGTCCACCGGTGTCCAATGGCGAGGAAAATCGAAAGCGGGAGTATCAAGGTCATGGTGATCAACAGGAAGAGACGCTGTGCCGATATCAACAATTGCACGTAGGAGACGCCCAAAGCTCTGCTTACGATCGGGGCGTGGAGGAGTAGATAATCGATCGGCGAGGTCCAGGCGGCAGGGTGGTACCACATGACGCGAAGGTTGACAAATGCAAGGAGGATGACGGTAAGGCCGATGAGGACGCTACAGGCAGTGAACGCTTGGAAAGAGAATGCCACCGCCCAGCCGGCGATGAGCCAATTGGCGAGAACAACCGGGAACCCAACTCCATGGACTATCGCTTTCTGGAAATAGGTACAAGAAGGTCAGGAGGTGCTTGGTGGCTCGGGATTGGTGCGTACTTTTGTTTGTTCTTTCCTGAGGGAAGCAGAAACACTCAGGCAACGTAAAAGACCACGGATAATCTCAATACTTACCAGGCTATTACCAGTAGCAGACAATAGCCGATCTAAGGATCTAGCATGAGGCCCAGTGATTGTCGTCATAAAGGGATCTGCCCACCTGGACCCCAAAGAGACAGAGGAAATAAAACGCAACCAAGGAGACCTTTGGGGAGATAGATGTAGGCCATATGTCGACGATCTCGCTCAGAGACGGGTGAACGATTAATTCAGTCGTGAGCACGGCAGCGACAGAAACGAGCGTGGAGAGGGGTGTGACTACTTGCAACCGGATGAGGTTTACGTATTCCCTCACAGCCGGGTGGCTGAAGTCTAGTGGAAGCTGCGAGGCCATTATGAAGACGGAAGAGAAGGTGTCGACTTTGTGTGGTTGTGGGTCATCTCACTTGGACCAGCCTCTCTCCTGTCGGGACGCTGTTCCAGTCTTTCTCAGGGGTCAAGGGCTTCTTCTTAGACTTCCTGGTCGACATCAGCCCCATTTGGTGCGCCCCCATGAATATGCCGGGCACCCCTCGAGTTCACGCCGCAATTCGAGTGCTTCGATAATCCAAAGACACACGTTCCGTTCGGACATGAACATCCGCGTATCTGGCTATCAATGGTATGACCAACCCTCTAGCTTGGCGTGCTGAAATTTCTGTGACCATCAGAAGGGTTCGGCCTGAGAGAGCGGAGAGTATGGCTCATGTTTCTCCCGCTAGGTCCGCCAAGATTTTTGTCTTACGAAGAAACCGGGGCCAGTCTTCCTCCCAGCCTGGATGGCGAGCGCCAGTCCAGAGAATTTCGAGGTCCGAAGCACGATCGCCTCGTCTGTCGCGGGCCGTGTCTCTAGACCTCCACTTATGAGGGGTGCCACAGGGCCATGCGTCAAGGAAGCTGCACAGGTGATGCCGGACGGTTCCTGGATGGACAGAGCACACAATGAGCACGCCGCAATTAGCCATTCACGTCAGCCCACCCTTAAAAAGTTCTTGGGGGCAACATCGTTCGCCCCAAAGCACCAAACCTTGAACCATGACCAGCACACCCAACGAGCTTGCCCCCCAGCTCGCCGCATTAGACGAACAAATCGAAGGTCTCAACCGCCAAATTGCACAACTCCGGATAGCACGCTCTCAGCTGGTATCAAGTAATGCTCCTATACGAAAGATCCCACCAGAGATCATCGCTCAGATCATGGCTGCCGCGATATCTGCACCTTTCTTGTTATCTCCCAAGAAAGATGCGGCAAATTTGCAACCACTCTTCGACGCAGCTCTCGTCTGTCGACTATGGAGAGATATTATCTACTCTTATCCTTCGCTGTGGAGCAGAATCCTAGTAGCCCCGGGCTACGGGCGCTCTCTCAAATGGATTCAACTGTTCCTCTCTCGTTCCGGTGCTACACCGCTCGAGATATATTGCGACTTTAGAGAATACTTGGATGGGGACCCCGGGGATGTTGCTGTGGTCGCCAAATGCATCAGCGGGCTCGTCCCGGCGATGAATCGTTGCCAGAAACTCACTCTCATAACCGGTGCCGAATCCTTTCTCAACACTTTCTTTGTCTCCGTGCGGCCCGGGCCACAGCTCGCCGAGCTATCAATTCACTCGACCAACTCTATAGCTGAGGTGCCAGTTCAAATTCTGGACCAAGCAGAGGGTCTCCCCAGCCTCCAGACCCTCATCCTCAACCGGGTCACTTGCCGAAATTGGGAGAGGGTGGTCATGCCAAATTTGAAGACGGTCGTGTTCTGTTCGAGCCTTCAGCTCCCCATACACAAATGCCTGCAGGGCCTGAGTGGATCTCTCCACCTGACCACCCTCCGCTTTGAATCCTGTGCCTTTGCAGTCGATGCAGACTCCCTGTACACCACCGAAGAATCGCGGGTCTTCCTCCCCTCCCTCACCTCGCTCCAACTCTGGCGCGTCCAGGGCATCGACCAGGCCCTCATCTTCGAGACTCTCGATGCGCCGCACCTCAAGACGGTCCACATCACCTGCTCCCTCAACAGCGACTCCGACCTGTGCTGGTTCGCAGCAGCAGACAACGCGCTGACGACAGTGGAGGAAATTCGCTTTGAGAACCTGCGAATCAAAGGCGCGGCTGTCTCTGCGATCATCCGCATGTTCTCGAGGCTCAGGGAGCTCAGGTCTCTGAGGCTGGTCGCCTCCCAGCCTACACGGCAGTTCTTCGAGGCTTTGGGCAAGGCGCCCGTGCTGCCAAAGCTGAGGGACTTGGTGTTAAAACGGTGCGGTGGCGTAACTGGGCACGAGATTGTCCGATTCGTCGAGGCGAGGCATCGACTAGAGGGCGTCGGTCGTTTGGAGAACGTCGAATTTAGGGGGTGTTCCACCCTCGACCACGACTCCGTCGAGAGTTTGCGGGGTGTGGTGAATACGATTGTCCATAATGATTAGCCGAGCATATACGTCGGACTAGTTTTTTTCATTTTCATTTGCTTGTCGTGCACTCATGGCCTTCCATATAGTCCTATAATTCCATAGATGGACATGAGCCTTGGGACCCCCCTCATGCAGAATTCCTTTCCGAATTATTGGGTTGATATTGGTTTATGATGGACGGTTGGATTTACTCAGAATAGATGCTACACCCTTCTGGTACGGGTTCTATACTCATAACAGTCAGTTCATATTTTTCATCAATAAAACGGTTTCTCTTGTATATAGCAAAAACCTAGAGTCTGGAATTCTTTGTCACCTCCCTACGTACTGGTACTCTTCAAAATTTCCTTCATTACTTCATCACGAAGTATGGTACCTCGATCGAAAATGAATGTATAATTTACTGGTGAGTACGCGAGATATGTAATGATGGTCGCCAGCGAACGATTAAAAAACAAGCCCCAGTCCGTCGCCCTTACTGTGCATACCCAACCTCCTCCTGAGTGGGGGGAGAATGTGCCGCGGCAGTGGTTGTAGGCTTTGGAGTGACTGGCGTCCTAGGCTGGTCATCCAGGTTCCTAGGCTGGAACTCCAACGTCGACGGGCTCTGAAGCCCGTCCGTCTCCGTACCACTCCCTGCATCGGTCGGTGGTGACGGAACTTGCGGCTTTCTGTCCTTGTCTCTTCCTTCGTCCGTCTCGGTGTTGGGGCTTTGCTGCGCACTTCCACCCCCAAGATTGATGCCTTTGACCGAGAACCTGGAAGCTTTACTCGATATAAAGTTCCCGATTCCACTGCCCCAGCTCACAATCGAGGGTCTCGTGGGGGGAAGCGTACCGTCCATCGCCGGTGATGAGGTAGTCGAGGTAGTCGACATCGCCGAGCGTGTCGATACAAGACTAAGCGGCCTCAATTTCGCTTCCGTCAGCGGAGGAGAGGTGGGTGCTGAGGCTGCTGCGGAGGCGGGTGAAACAACATCTGGAGCCGCACCGGCGCCGGAAACTCCAGCATTTGATGATTCTTTTCGTTGTGCTGTCAACCGGTTGATACCCCCTTTCACGCCCTCAACAGCCCGGAAAAAACCGGTGGATCCAACTGCAAGCGCGTTTGAGAGTGACTCTCGTGCAGGGGCGAGCTGCTGATCTATCTTCAGGTCGGTAATGCCTTCTTGCAGTCGAAGTCCGATATCCCCCACCACGCTCGGCTTCTCTTCACAAGGGTGTCTGCAAGCGAAAGGACCCTGTCAGTGGAGGTCGTGGAGATAGGGAAAGATGGCACACTTTGGTTCTACAATATCGAAGAGCAAGGGATCTGTTATGCGGTTCCAGACTTCATACGCGGTCGTGTTTTGGAACGAGAACATCCAAGCGGGCCCAAAGTCTTCCCATCCGGTGTTAACTTCGCCTGATCCAGAAGCATATCAGCTGACTTCCTTGAGTCCCTGCGATGCGTTCTCACCGGGGTTCATGAGGACTGTCTTGTTGTTCTTAGCTTGGTACTCGTAAAATTTTATGCTTGATAGTGCCCCGGAGATGTACTCTTCGAACTTGATGCGAAGGTAGTCATCAGAGCCTTTGAACCTATAGGTCACATGAGTCACTCTCCAAAGTAGCAAAGTGAACACCGACTGCATGCCCAGCGGTCGAGTAGGGTCATTGTCATTCCAGCTAGCATTCACGTCCCGCACAATATCGTCTATCCATTTGCGATCCGCTGGTGTGAGTGCCACCAGCCGTTCGACATGTGCAGCTCGGAACTCAATTTGCGAAGTTTCGATCTGAGAGTGGCGATGTCAGACGAACAGATTCTACGTAAAATATACTGAGTCTCACGTTGACGAAGAGGTCGACGTCCTTTTGCTGTGTGACAATCGAGTTAGTGCTCCCACACAGCCAGCTGTCCGCCGCCATCAACTCGGTTTGTTGTAAAGGTAGATACGGTTGGAAGAATGAGTTCTATGGTGTTGCCTCAGTTTCTGCTCCAAGAGGGCTACCGCCTTCGCACCTTGCCAAAAATGTCAAGAGGCAGACCGATGTAAGCCATCATACTCTTTCTATCACTTGTGCGCAGCTCCTCTTGCTGTTTGAGCGCCGGGGCGCGGGCCGCTAAGGAAGGGGAACCGCAATCCTCGAGGGTTTGCAGCAGACCAGGGAAGAGCGAGACCAGGGAGTATTGGTACGTGCATAGTTTTTCTACTGGGTGGCCGTAGAAGATGAGCTATAGTAAGAAAGTAAGCGTGGTCTATGAATATGGCTGTGGGCCTTACCCTTCGTTGCAACATAAGCGCTTTCACGAGCACCAATGTTCGATGTCTGAAAGCATGGACTAATTCCCTCCTATGAAACTCTATTAGTACGCTGTTAGTCAGTCACATTTTCAGCGTACAGGCTTGTCCCTGAATTGAAGGTTATTCTCCGTTCCTTTGAGGAGTGGGACACAACATACCCATGTGGAGCCCGCTCTCCGTGAGCTGAGTCCTTAAAGAGCCCTCCAATCCTTCATAAAACTGATCGATGATCTCCGTCTCGCTAAAATCCTTTTGATTGAAGAATGCTCGAGTTACCACGCCGAGTTTATCCCTACGCAGGAGTTATGAGCACCTCAGTGTATAGCGGCTTGTAGCAGTATCTGCTAACCTTATTGGTCCAAAGATGGGTTTAGATGCTAAAACGACTATAGCCTTTTGAACCGTCGAACGGGTAATATCGACCGTCTTGACCAGCAAATCGGACGCCGCTATTTGACGGTTGCATCTAGGTTGGGGTCGTTAGGTGCATTCAGCAAGCACGGAAAACGAGTTGCGACTGACGAGATGCCAAATACGGTTGAGGCACCTTCGGTAGAGGGGACAATATGGAAGTACGAATAGTCCTCTTCTGACAAATGCGCCCCATCAGGGAGTGAGAGGAAGGGCAAGATGGTGGAAAGATATTCATCTGAGAATATTGCCCCTTTGGAGAATTCGATTCTGGGACCAACCTAGACCACGTTCACAGTTAGCATTGGTTTAAAACATATACGTCCCACTAACCGCATGATTGAAATCAACAACAGCAACGCCGAGAATGAGTGAATCTTTGGGTATATCAAGGAGCACCGAATCGGGGCGGAGCTTTCGCTGCGTCTCGGAACTAATACTGGACGCATCCGAGTCTTTGACGGGTACAGAAAGCGGTACACCTGCGCTTGGGGGCGGACTGACAACTTTGGTATCGTCGACTGGCGTTCGTTGCGGTGAACTCAGCGAGGAGGACGTCTCCGTTGCCCGTGACTCGCCGACCGTCGTTCCCAATATTACTGGTGATAGAGGAACATCGTGCACCTCGTGCTTCGGCGATGGCGAGCGCGGCGGGCTGAGCGGTTCCTCCTTGAAGCCATTGTCACTTTCGCTCCCGTGTTCATTTTCGTTTTCTAGTGGTGCACTTGATGCCAAAGATGCAGTTATAGTTGCATGAGTGTCGATAGGAGGACTTCGTGGGGGTTTTGGGATTTCAACTGGCTGCAAGCTGGAGAGGGCAGCCAACCGCTGCTTCGGCGAGTCGTCGAGGGAGAGCGAGTGCATCGACCTCGTGTCGTACTCGTCGTCGGAGTCTTTAAATACTGGCGAAGATGGCGACCGTGAGCGTTCAGACATTTTTCTCGCGGGGATCGGGGAGAGCTAGAAATAACATAGCAGGTAACAAACAACGGACGCGAGAACTCGATTACACAACGGCAGTACATAATAGTACTGTACTATACATATAACGCGACAGTGAGACACGAAGCAATGCAAGGCCACGGTGTAAAACGGCGAATGGGCTATACAGCAGTCCCACGCTCGAAGCTCTCCCGGATCTCCTTGGTATACTTGTCGTAATACCTCCCAATCTGTCAAAAGCAAGTTTGTCAGTACATGCCAAGAAGAAGGAGAAAGTCAACGGGTGGATGTGTCGGTGCACCTTCTTGTTGAACACCCGGTTCCGCTCATTAATGTATGTGATATCACCCTCGTCTGTATTGAGTCGCTTCCGTGACCACTTGGCTCGTTTGTCTAAGTCGGTATTGAGCTTGTTCACCACCCTATCGATCGCGTCCTCGCTGGGCTGGCTATCCGCATACAGCAGGGT
>Ga0307513_10008165_pt1 | contig 13432 bp, 19 predicted proteins | sample 15_EM_MG_FD_202174 | JGI IMG/M metagenome (GOLD analysis project Ga0307513, IMG submission 202174) | Populus trichocarpa ectomycorrhiza microbial communities from riparian zone in the Pacific Northwest, United States - 15_EM | ecosystem: Host-associated > Plants > Roots > Unclassified | place...
CGACAAATTCGAAACGCTTATCCTCGATTCCAAATATTATCAGCCCCCCTCTTGCGTTATGAAACGCCAGGACGTCGGCGGCGATATGCGCCCAAGCAATATCAGACGACTTTCCCTTTGCGGGAGGAGGGCAATCGTTTTTGAAATCCCATAGCTCTGTTTCGAGGTTTCGCCCAAATCTCAGCGTAGGTGGCTTGCCCGTAAAAAGAAGTCGAATAGCAAGAGCGCCATTCTTCTGGCCAATGGCTCGAGCTATGTCGTCATACGTCGCCATAACTGCATCCCCGTTCACTCACACCCTCGTGTTCCACACCATACATGACGCAGAACCCAATGGCGCTTATTGGCGTGGAGTAGAGAGTTTCGCCGCAACTGACTCTAGCCAGAGTAGATCCCCAAACTGACCAGATACCGCGAATAACCGAATGACGCTCTTGGTGTCATTGTCCGACAAGGGGCGGCCCGCGCGAGGCTTCAGGGAAGTTTAGTCGCGCGACGCGCGAGGCCGATCACCTTGGATGCCGGTCTCACCTTCCGGTACCACGCCCGGTCTCCCCGTCAATCCCCGACTCACGCTTTGGTTCAGGTATGTGCTCACCGCACATGCGGGCCGCCGGCTCAACCACGAGGGAGGGGATTGACGGCGAGCCTCGCCGGGCGCGGTACCTACGGCCTGTCGGCAGGGGCACAGAACACCCCCGCCGCCACTGCCAACGAAGGGGCCGAGACCATGACGCGAACCGCCGCTCGCTGGTACCCCGTCCTCCTGCTCCGCAACGCCCTGGGCCGGTTCATATCGCTCCGAGTCTCCTAGGTCGGCAAGCCCCGACGCCGCCGCACCACCAGGCTGGCCGTCTCAGCCGTTCAACTCGCCCTGTTCTGAGCGGGACACTTTAGGGACACAAAACCCCGGCAGCCGACGCCAAACGACACCAGGCGATGGCAGAGTCCAAGAGACTCAACCGCAGGTCAGCGGCACTGTCCACCACTGACCGCAGTGATCGTCCGGGAGTCCGCGGGTTCGGGGTTCGATCCCCCGGGGCCCACCCCTCTCTGAACTGCACAAACGTCAGAATCCCTCGGTCATCAAAAGTATCCCTGGTGTAACGATGGGTGTAACGCACCCGCAGGACCACATTTCGTAGCCAGGCGAACACGCAGAAGACTGCCGACTCAACCGGGCCGGCCATTCCCCAGCTCCCGGGACGAACCTTCTGGCGGTGGTTCGCGGAAAGCCCATCCGCCGGCCGAGGTGACCTGCCCAAGTCCCGCCGGCCCCCGGGCCCACCAGGCCCGGTCCAGGGCCCGGGTCACCGGATCAGGATCTCGTTTGGGTCGGTGCTCTCCGGCTCCAGCTCGGCGACGACGGCCGGGGAGACGTAGTGCTGAGCGACCGCTAGTTAGGTGGGCAGATCATCGCAGTCCCCATCGTTTTGGACCGACACAAGTGTCATGGCCGGACTAATCCGGACACTGGACCCTTCCGCCCAGGACCTCATTCAGACTCGCTGCACGTGTCTTGGAGGAGCCGGTATCCACAAGCCAGTTCGGCCCAATGACGAAGCAAGACCCATAGCTTCCAGAGGTGCTGTCCACGAAGGCGTCACGAGCCGTGATGTTTGCCCAGGTCGTTATTCCAAGCTCCCGGGTACTGCCGTCGGCGGATATCTCGCATTCCATTGAGCTGGTGGGTCCATCGAACGAGGTCTCTTGTGATGTATCGCAACCCGCGTCAGCGGCGCGAATCGCATCCACCACGCCCTGAGCCGAACTGATGCCATTCGACGAGGTTGTCGGACTGGAGGCGGTCGCGACCGGGGGCGAAGCGGCCGCACCCGCCACAGGGGTCGTTGCAGTGACCGGTTCTCTGGGCTGGCTGTCGTTCGACGAGCATCCGGCAAGGAGGCCTACGACAGACAAGGTCGTAAGGCCGACCCGAAACTTGTGGATGACAAGGTTGGACACGTTCGGTCTATCGACTCATGGGTCTTTGGACTTGAAGCATCGGCGGGCGTGGATCACGACTGCGGGTTCGGAGGTGACCGGTGCCGAGATGCCTGCCGCGCCAGAGTGAGGTCAGTCGGTGATGGAGGCGCTGATCAACTGATCGGTACCTGTACGGCAGGCGTTGTATCCGTAGCGGATCCACCCCTTCAGGACAGCCTCGGCAGCGCCGGCATTGGCTGAGTGGAAGTAGATGACGCCAACGTGCATCGGCTTCCCGAGGTAAGCGAACTCTGCCAGATGGGCGCTCACGGGCGGATGGTGTCGTCGCCGCCAAGATCGTGATCTAGCCACAGTTCATGCACGAATGCATCGCCCAGGTCTCGAATCACCTCGAAGCTACGTAGATCGTCCACCAGAATCGTCACCACGCCCAGCACTGTGCCATCAGCATCAAGGGTGAACCAGCCAATTGATCTACGGCCTGACCTCAGACCGTGGTCGGCGTACTGTCCGACCACAGAACTGCCCGTGCACTACAGCACGGAAGTACAGCAACCAGTCCGACCGACTCCGGCGCTCAACGGCTCGTGCCGTCTGCCTTGAGCACGAACTGACCCTCAGCGACCCACGTCCGTGCAGTTCGCATCGAGGGCATCACCGACCGCTGTCCCAGCGACACACCTGTGCCATGCGCAGGCCGCCCAGAGACATCGGGCGATCATCTAGCTGTGCCCACCGACCAGCCTCATGCTCTTTACCCACACCTGTACGTCGTCATGCGGGTGGACGACTTCCAGGCGTCCATCCCGCCTGAAGACCAAATCTCCCTCGTTGCGGCCTTCCACAGCGCCGAGGCCGCCGACCAGGATGCTGCCCGGCTAAACCTGTTGAGCTCAGACCGTCATGTTCGATACCTGGTCCACCTCACCCGGCTCAAGGACTAGGCCAGCGGGACACTTTAGGGACACAAAACCCTGGCAGTTGATGCAAACGACACCGAACGATGGCAGGTTCTGCTCTGCTCGACCGCAGGTCACAAGCCCTATCCACCACTGATCACCATGATCGTCCGAGAATCCGCGGTTCAAAGTCTCGTCCGCCTGACGGCCTGTCTCGAACGGCGCGAGCCGCGCCGTTGCGGCCAACACACGAATGCCGCGAAGGACCTAAAATGTCTGAATGGATGAAGCGACGAAGACCTCTCATGCCCTCCTGGAAGTACTCCGCCTGGTCCCACCCCACAGTTCGGAGTTCAAGATCTATGGAGGCGCAGATACAGTCGAAAGGGCTCGTCAATGGGCGCTTGACCGCGAATATTTGCTGGCTCGCGACGTAGTTACCTGCGCCCATGGGCTCTATGGCATGGCCATGTGCCCACGCAATAGCTGTAGGAGCGCCGCTCCGGACTTGGATCATGTCGAAATATGGGTGCCTCAGGTGGTTTACAATAACAGCGACCGTGAGACGCCGTTTATGCTCTTACACCCGTACCAGCCGGCCGCCAGCCCGGAACTGCTTCACTATGCCGAGTCCCACGGACTTGTGATTGATTCACGCCCCGACGACGGGTGGTACGGGACCGGGGCCACCCCTATTCGCCTATCTGTCCCGTCAGGATGGCCGTTGTGGCCAATTGAGCGCCTGTCAATCTTGCTTCAGTACACGCAACCGACCGCTTGGCCGGATACTGATCGAGCATGAGTCACTAGGGAGACTCGTCTATGCAGAGACATTGCTGAGAAGCATCGACGCCGCTCACAGCTTAGAACTGAGTTACTCGCGCGGATCACGCCGACCCTGCGATTGATGTCTTGATATTCGCTTCTTCTTTTCGAACTCTGCATAAAAAGCGAAAGTCACAGAGGAGGGCCTGTTTGTAAGGGCTCAGCATCTTTCGTAGCTGGGTTAGATTGCCCATCCCGCCTCGAAACCATCGTCACCGACCTAGGCTCCATGTCGCTAATCCGAAGAAGCCCTATAACAAGAGGATCTAGTTGCAAGCGAGCCGAGGCTGACTGAATAAATTCGCGCGCGTAAGGGTACACCGCCATGAACCCGGTAGTTGCAGCTACGTGATTTGCCGCATCCTCGTCCGGTTCGAATTCTTTCGGTATGGAATAGTCAACAATGAAAGTTGCGTGCATTTCAGCCACTTGCTCGTTGTTTTCGTCGACCAGACTAACTTCCCATTCGAACTTGGTGGCGAACAGTCCCTTGCTGGCGACAAACTGTGTTGTTGTCTGTATATTAGCTTTTGCAGGTGCTCCAGATTGCTCTTCATGGCGAGCGGCATGGAATGATATCAGGCGAACGTTTCTAAGATCGATTGCGGAGACCAATTTCTGGGCGCTGGCCATTACGTGAGGTAGCATGTCGCCTGTATCAATTAGCTTTGCCACAGCTAGACCGCAGCCTTCCACCCAGCAACATGAGTTACGCTCATGGCTAAACGATGTTGGCCTGCCGGACGCCATTCTCGCGCTGGCAAAACAGCAATACCCAAGCAGTCCAAGTGGCGATTAATGTCAGCTACCTCTTCCAAAGAAAGACTACGGGCCTCACCGACAGGGAGGTGTTGCCGCTTTAGCCATTCCTCGACATCGCTCCATGTCCATACCCTTGTGCGACCGCCGGCTACGGCTGAGAGTGGTAGCGGAAAATCGCCCGGACCACGCTTTCCCAATGTCCACAGCCGGACCGATTCCCGATTGAGGCCAACGTGGTCCGCAATGTCAGATATCGTAGCGAGATTCAGTTCGGCTCGCGTTGGAACGAACCCGGGTATCCGTTCCCGCACTGCTGCAACGAAGTCCGCTACGGTGCGCGTAATTGAAGTGCCCTCAAGAACAGACACGACACGCGTCTGCCCTTCGAAGCGTGTGACATGCGACCGTTCAACAACCTCAGCAAGAGCTTCCAGCTGGTCGAAGTCCTCCGCGTCGATGCCGGTAGCTAGCAGACTTAGCTCAAATGTGGACATAAAGACTCCTAGACGACAGCCTGGGGCAGGAAGGAGCTGACGGTGCCTTGACAATACCATCGGTGTTGGCAATCGCCAACTGTAGCGCGCTACAGTAATCGGCGCAGGAGGACCGCGCGATCCCTCAGCCCCTTCGCCCGGCCGAGCAGAAGCCGGGCCGATCTGCTCCGATCGTCCCCAAGCGCGGAGAGTGCCTGGCTTGACAGCTCTTCGGCTTCGGCGATCGTCCGCAATGGGTCGACAGGCCAGCCAACCCCGGCCGCCAGAGCCGTCTCTTCGGCCTCGGCTGTCGCAAGTACCTGCTGCCGTTCTGCTATCTCCGCATCGGCTAGAAGGCGGTCCGCTTCTTCCGTGTTGGTTACACATTGATCGAGAAAGTCCATCGCGAGGTCGCGATGACTGTCGGCTCTGATCAGGTTGTCGACGATGTCGAGACAACGGTCGGCCGCGTCAAGCAGGGATCGAGCGATTGCGAGCTGAGCGTCCGCCGCAGGCACAACTCGCTGATGCGTGCACCTACGCATGCAGCCACGCAGCGCCTTGGCAGTCTCACTCCCGTCTTCGGGACCGGAGGTCGACATGACGCTGGTCGAGCAACGGTCGTCGGCAGTAACTTTGTCCGGATCCTGGCAGGTGATCACCCCCCAGACCTTGGCTCGCCCTGACGACTTTTTTAGGTACCAGCTGGCGCGACGAGCTTCTTCCAGGGCGAGCTGTGCCTGAGGACGCGAATGGCGTGGCCACACCCGCGACGGGGGCTCCCAATCGCTCACCGCCGCCCCTCCGCCGCCCGTTCGGGCCTGTGCTGATACACAGCGTTACTCTAGCTCACCTTCTGATGCTAAAGGTGCTGCTAGTCGTAATGTCTGTCGCGGCAGTGCCGCCGCGAGCACCCCGGCGAGTTGACCACCACCGGCCCGCAATCACAGTTCGGGAGTCCGCGCGGGTTCCAGGCCTCGTCTGTGGCCCGACCAATGACAGCGGAGGGTGACACGCGAGTCGGATCATCTAACCGAACCCGACGGCCAAGTGCATGGTTTAGACATGGCAAACCATGCGAAGCAACCAGTTCCGACCACGGAGAACGAGAAGCTTGATCGACTCAAAGTCTCACTCCCGCAATGTATTGCGTGCGATCGGCAGCCAACCACAGATGTCGATCTTGAGTCAGCGGGTTCGGGGTTCAAGTCCCTGACGGCGCACCATCACTGCAGGTGAGAGCCTTGATCGTCGCATGGCGATCAAGGTGGCTCCCAGAAAACCTCGTTGACGCTCCGCGTACCCCTGCGCCCGCAGCCCCCGATCGCTCGGGAAGGCCCCGCCCAAATGTTGGACCGAACCTTTCCCGATCTCGGCATCTTTTCCGATCTCGGCGACGCCAAGGGTTGGCGACGGGTCGTTCCGGTGAGCTGGTCACTCCTCGGCCAACAGCTGTGCCGTGGGGTGCGCCTTCCACGGAAGGCGCACAACCGTGTACTACCGCAATGCGTACGACTACGACACGCTCCGGCGGTTGCTGCTGGATCCGCATCGATCGGCAGGAACCTCGGTGGTGTTGTGCGCCATCGATCCCCTGACTCAGCAGGACCATTCGTCGACTGTCACTGCGATTGAGCCAAACTCAGTGCTGATCGTCGACGGTGTCTTCGCCTTCCGACCCGAGATCGACGAATATTGGGACCTGCGCATCTGGCTGGAGGTTCCCGTCGAGCTTTCGATGCGGCGAGGCACCGAACGTGACCGACACCGGACCAGATCCATAACCGACCCGGCCCATCAGCGATATCTGGTGTCGGAGAATATCTACGTCCGGGAGGTCGATCCCTCGGCATTGGCCGATCTCATCTTCGACAACTCGGTGTTCACGAGCCCACGGTTGATGCGGTCGTGACGTTTGATTCAGCACAGTCTTTGATTCAGGAGCGCGCGATTACCAAGGCGATGAGCGCCCGCAGATCACCTTTCGAGACGTCGTCGCCCTTGTCGCCAGGTCCCCGGTCTGCCTGCAGGCTGAATTGCTGGTTCTTATACACCCAAACCGCCCGGCGACTACCTCGGGTGACATTGTCGGCGATCCAGACCGGGACGCCGGCGATCTGCTCCTGGACGTAAACCGGATCCTTCGACGTCGTGACGCCGTCCGGTAGATGATTCGATCGGGGGTTGCGGACCAGGTTCAGCCTCACCGGGACGGAGGCTCCGGAGGACGGGACCGTCGTCCGGCCGATGATCACGGTGACCAAAGTGGTTTCCTGTTTCATGAATTCAGCAGCGAAGCGGAACCGGTCGGCAGCCGGCGCAGCCGTTGACTGGGCCGGGCCAGAGGTGGGAGCGCCGCCGACCGGCAGGACGATCGCTCGGTCGTTGTTCACGTTGGCCACCACGGTGGTGGCGATCCCGGCGGCCAGGACGGCACTGAAGACCAGGCTGCCACCAGTGATCGTCCGCTGTCGCCTGCGGATTCGCCGTCCCTGCTGAAGTATCGGACCAGCCGGCAATGGCGGGACCTGGCGGGCGTGCTCGTTCATGCTCCGCGACAGCACATCGGTGTCGTGGTCGAATGGACCAGTCATCAGTTGTACCTCCTGTTCGGGTGCCCGTCGAAGGTGCCGGACAGTTGCCGGCGTAGCTTTTTCAGGGCTCGGTGACTCAGCGTCTTGACCGTTCCGGTCGTGACACCGAGCATTTCGGCAACTGTTGCCTCGCTGCAATCGTCGAGGTGGCGCAGCACGATGACGGCTCGCTCCCTCGGTGTCAGTACTTTCAGCGCGGCCATCAGCTCGTCCCGCTCCTCGAAGGAAATCCCGGCTTCGGGTTCCGGCGTCTCGGGGAGTTCGGCGTAGGCCCGCTCGCGCCTGCGGTACGGCATTCGCCAGTGATCGATGACCGCGTTCACGATGCTGCGTGAGACGTAGCCGTACGGGTCGCTGTGCTCGATCCGATGCCAGCGTGGATATGCCCGGGCCAGCGCGTTCTGGACGATGTCCCGGGCCTGTTCCCGATCACCGCACAGCAGCTCCGCCTGAGCCACCAACCGCCCCGAGCGCGCTGCGACGAAGGCGACGAACTCATCGTCGCGCCCGCTGTCAGACCGCTGCTTCATGCCTTCTCAGACGTTGGGTGCCGGCCGAACGTTGACAGCGATCGGCGGTCGACGGGCGGGCGACCGCTGTGGATCCGCCCGGTCAGTTCGGACAGGGCGTGCCGACGGCGACACGTACGGTGCTGACCTCGCTGCCGGCCCGAACCTGGAGCGGAACGCAGGCGGGTACATCGAGCGAGAATCCGCCCGGGAAGACCAGCCACGCGTCCTGACCCGAGGTCGGGGAGGGGCATGTTGGAATCTGCAGGCTCGTGGCCCATTCCGATGCGGGGTTGCCCCAGGCGATGGCCGCTCGGCCTGCCCAATCGGCGGGCAGGGTCAGCGTTGCTGCCCGGCCGACGTGGATCATCAGCCCGGTCTTGGCGAAGAGCCCATACGCATCGTCGCTGGTGTCGCTGACGTGCAATGTCGATGTGGTTTGGAGAGCGACGACGTCAAGGATGCCGGGCTGGGCGCTGGTCGGTGAGGGCATCGTGCCGATCGGGTCGGAACAGGACAGGGTCGCGGTGGCTACCGGCTTGGCTCGCTGACCGGCGGCTGCCGAGGCGCCAGTTGCGGGGGTGCCGGTTGCCGGAGATCGCGCCGAGGTCGACCCCGCTGTGCATGCAGCCACGAAGAACAGGCCAGCCGCTACGGCGACGCCGACCAACCGCCTCAGCCAGGCTGACACAGGCAGAACGGATGGCCGGTCGGGTCGAGGAAGACCCGGAAGTGCGCACCTTCGTCTACGGGTTGGCGCCGGATCGCCCCGAGCGTGGGAGTCGTCCATCCGCGTACTCTCCCATCCACCACCGACACAGCCGATGGGCTGTTCCGGTCTCCCGGGTCGGAGGCAGTCAGGTCGGCGGGATCCTGGTGCACAGTTCCGCTGCGGTTCAGCGCCAACCCGTGCCGTTCAAGCTTTGGGATGTTAGACGACCCGGCTCACGGTGGGGTACGCGCTGTCGGGGCGCCGTCGATCATCGTCGCTATTCCGCTGGATCCAAGGGTAATCCGGGTGCTCGCCGTCGAAGACGCGACAGATCACATCGTGGACGGGGTCGGGGACGGTCTCTTTGTAGGTGATGCAGTCGTCCACGGGGATCAGCACCACGTTGTGTGGGTTCAGGTGCGTTTCGAGGACGCCGTAGGGCACGGGCAGTACAGAGATCCATTCGGTGCCTTTGTCATCGATGTGAGACCAGGAGCCCAAGCGCAGAACCGGGTGTTGGATGCCAAAACGGAAGCTGAAGCGACGCTGAGAGGGGGGCTTCGTCTTCCGGTAGGCGTACACGACATCGCCGGGTGCAGGATGCATTCATTGATGATGTCCCATTTTGTCCGAGGCAGTGGTGAACTCCGCCGTCTCTGCCCCGATCGCTGGGGAAGATCCGATCCAAGTGATGAACCGGTCCTCTCCGATCCGGCAGGACGTTGCCGATGGGAGTCACGGGATGGTCGGCTTGGTCGCGACATAGTGGATGCCGGTGGACTGGATCTCGCCGGACTCGGCGACGGCACGTTCTTCGGCTTCGCCGGTGCGATGCAGTTCGGAGAAGAAGTCTCGTACGCCCACTCGACGACGACGAGCACGCCGCCCGGCGCGAGGATCTCTGAGACGCGGTCCAGCGCGTGGGGCAGATCGGCGACGTGGTGCAGTGAGGTGCAAGCCACGATGGCGTCGATCGGGTCGGTCGGCTCATGCCGTTCGAACTCTGTCTGGTGATAGCCGGGTTCGGGTGGCGCGACAGGGTCGACGCCGATGGGGTGATAGCCGCGCTGGCGCAGAGCGGGGACGAATCCGCCGTCGGGGCCGCATCCGATCTCCAGCACGCTGGCGGGTGCCGGTGGCAGATGGGCCTGGACGAAGGGCCACATTGCGGTGAGCCAGCGGAACTGGGCGGTTGCCGTGACGGTCATCGGGTCCTCTCGATCGTGGTCCGGCCCGGGGGGTGAGGGACGCCGCCGAGGTCGGGCGGCGTCCTCACCCGCTGTACAGCTCATCGGGAACAGGGCGGCCTTGGTCAGGTACCGGACGTCTTGACCAGGCCTGAGGCTTCAACGGCCACGTCGCTGGAGCGTGTCATCGCGCCCAGACGTCCTCGTTGATGACGACGCCGTCTTCCGCGCTGACGTCGCGGGCAACGGCGAACGCCGCAGCCGCCTCCGGCAGGTGCGGCCCGCCCTCGAGGGCCGCGCGAAGGGCCTCGCCGGAGTCCCACCGCCACATGTCCACCCAGGTCCGCTCGTCGATGCGGATCAGCCGGGCCTCGTCCGGGCCGGAGAACCTCGCCCGGATCGCATCGAGGAGCTTCCCGCGCCGCTCCAGCACCGTCTCGGCATCGGCCGGGTCCGCCGTAAATCGAGTTGTTCGAATGATCGGCATGTCTGCTCTCGTTTCTAGAGTTCATTTTTAGAGGTCAACTCTAGTGTTACGGTAAGGCCATGCAACTCGTCAAGAGCGGCGGCAAGAAGGGTGAGAAGTCGCGGCTGACCCGGCAACGGATCATGCAGGCCGCGTACGAGCTGTTCGTCGATCAGGGGTACGGGGCGACGACGCTGCAGGGCATCGCCGACCGCGCCGGGGTAGCCGTGCAGACCATCTACTTCGCGTTCGGAAACAAGCCCTCGCTACTCAAGGAACTGGTTGACGTCACCATCGCCGGTGACGACGAGCCGATCCCGACCCTGCAGCGGACCTGGTTCATCGACGCCCTCGCGGCCCACACAGCCGAGGGCCAGTTGCGGGCACATGTGCGCGGCACCTGCGACGTCATCCAGCGGGTAGCGCCGATCATGGATGTCCTGCGTGCCGCCGGTGCACAGGATCCGAGCCTGGCCGGCCTGTGGCAGCAAGGCACTGATCCACGCCTTGTAGTCCACACCGCCGCAGCTGACAGCCTCGTAGCCAAACCCGGTGCCCGACCGCAGCTGTCGGCCGAGCAGGCCGCCGACGTGCTCTTCGGGCTGCTGAGCCCGGAGCTGTATCTCCTCTTCGTCCGCGACCGGGGATGGACACCAGAACGCTGGCAGCAATGGGCATACGACACTTTGCGCAGCCAACTCTGCGACTAGAGCCAAGACTGGCACTCTGACGCTCATCGGCCACACCTCGACATCAGCGACCGCCAGAGAGCGCCCCGTCAGTCGTCGGAGCCGAACACCGCGTTCTCCAGGTCGTCGGCCTGAAGCGCCACCTGATAACAATGCGCTGCCAATTCCCGGTCCGTGACCTCGGCAAACGGGACGAACGACTGGGTCACGATCCGCGGCATCTCGGTCGCCCCCTGCACCAGGACGACGCGGCCGAAGCCGGGAGCGCCCGATCCCGCGAGCAGGACCTCGGCCGTGACCAGTGCCGAGATCTCGCCGACCTCAGCCTCCATTCCGCACAGCAGAACGCCTTCCGAGAACGGCTGGGCGGCCTCGACGACAAATACCTGAACCGTGTGCCGGCGCTCCCCCGGCAGCGGAACCTGGAGCAGGGCCCCAGTCTCATCCGAAACCCAAGCCGCATGCAGCATTTCGGCGATGTTCGGAAGCCGCTCCGCCAGCTCGCCGATCCGCCGATTCTGGCTGGCGGACGAGACCAGTTCGGTGCCGGTCGGATCGGGTGGGACGGGGGTGTCGGTGAGCAGCCAGGTCTGGATGAGGTCGTCCAGGTCGGTGTGCGTGCCCCTATCCGGCTCCAGAAAGTCGACGGCGCGTTGCAGGGTGACCGGGCGGCCCCAGCCGACCACCATCGCGCGCTCCCCCAGCGCCCGGCGCCAGGTGCGGGAGTGGGCACCGACGTAGCAGGCACCGAAGACGGCCAGCCGCAGGCCGGGCGCGACGGTCTCGGGATCGATGTCGCCGGGTCGCACCACGGCGCCGTCACAGCATTCCAGGCTCCCGTCGGAGCTGCCGTGCGCGCTCCAGTAGAACCCGGCCGGGATCAGGCCCTCGGCGCCCGCGCCCCGGCCGGTGACGGTAGCCAGGAAATCCTCGTGGGTCGCCTGCGGATCCACCACCACGGTGTAGCCCGCACCGCGCAGGACGTCCACATCGTCGTGGATGTGCACCAGTTCCTCGGCCAGCATCTCCTGATCACGCGGGCTGAGCCGCTTGTAACCGAACAGGAAGAAGAAGGCCTTCCCGGTGCCGATGCCGGCCGCGGTCGGGGCGTGGACGTGACGCACGGTGGGGTCGTCGCTGCGCGCGTCCGCGCCTCAGTGCTTGGGGCCGGGCCGGCGATTCTCCCAACTGGCGGGCAGCTTGACCGAGCCGTCGTTCACCTGAGCGGGCCCATCAGAATTCATCCTTGGCCGAGTGTTCGTTCTCCAGTTTGTCGGCCACGGCGGCGAGAACGTTCAGCGGGACAGTGAATTCGTCCGGATCCAGGGTGGCCAGCGGTGCGTTGTAGATCATGCAGTAATCGCCGTCGGCATCGAGGGCAAGGGCACCGATGGCGAAATCGGCATTCTTCCGCAGGGCCACCCGAGGGGCCAGCTCCTCCTCCTTGCAGACGAACGTGCGGAACTCGATCCAGTCCTGCTCCAGGTACGGGAAGCGACGCACCGAGATCAGTTGCGTACGCTCAGCGTCGTAATCCCAGACCAGGGAGAACCAGTTGTCCTCGTCCCGGCTCAGGGTGTATTTCGAGCGGGCAAAATCCTTGATCTCGTCCCAGGTCGGCATGCAGGGTTCCCTTCCGTGGTGGGGCCGGCTCGCGCTGAGCCGAACCCTACCGACGTCCCTGCCCTCGCGATCAGTGCATCAACCGGTGGAACAGGAAACCGTTGGTGACGTGGCCGTCCCTGAACCGTTGAAGCCGAAGGTGGTCGAGGCACCTGCCGCCAACGACCCGTTGTAGGAAAGGTTTTTCACCGTCACGGCCGTGCCGCTGGTGCTCAGAGCCCCGTTCCACAACTGGGTGATGGCCTGGCCGCTGGCCAGCGTCCAGGAAACCGTCCAGCGGGTGATGGCCGAACTGCCCGCCGTCACGCTGACCTGCCCTTGGAAGCCTCCCGAATAGGCGTTGACCGTCGAGTATGCGGCCGAGCAGCTTCCCGATCCGGGAGTGGGACTCACGGACGTGCTGGGCGTCGGGCCCGACCCACCGACCGGTGGGATGAGATACGGACCGACGATGGACTGCTTGGCCTGGTTGACCGTGTTCCAGTCATCGCCGACGATGCCGCCGGTGTCACCGGAGTCCGGGTTCCACGACCAGTACGTGAACGACATCCCGTTCACCCCGGTACCCATGTACGCCATCAGCGCCTTGAGCCATTGCGTGTCGCGTGGATCGGCCAGGGTGCTGCCGAATTCGCCGACCAGCACCGGGGCGATGTTCTGCTTGTAGAGGTAACCCCAGAAGTGGTCCCACACCGCCGGCAGGTTGGCCGGGAAGTTCGGGTTGGCCGTGGTGTCGAACCAGGGCT
>Ga0307513_10008166_pt1 | contig 13430 bp, 19 predicted proteins | sample 15_EM_MG_FD_202174 | JGI IMG/M metagenome (GOLD analysis project Ga0307513, IMG submission 202174) | Populus trichocarpa ectomycorrhiza microbial communities from riparian zone in the Pacific Northwest, United States - 15_EM | ecosystem: Host-associated > Plants > Roots > Unclassified | place...
TGTGCTGACTATGATATGCTTGACCAGGCTAGGAAACTTGACTCGCTTGACTATGCCACAACAGATTGAGGACGACTTGTGAAAAACGGAAGACCGACTATGATACACATTTGCGGGCGACTTCCTGCTCGTCAGCAACAGATGACGCCTAACACGACTGCTTACATACGAAACTTGATTATAAGATTGTCAACTTGTGGTGTAATATGTGCTTGAAGTTCTCGACGCCGAGCGTGCTCGAATTTTGTCGACTGGAGGGGATCTCGTCGACCCACCGGATCTCTCTTCGCAATCTCTCTTCGATCCCTATATTCGAGAGTGAGTTTCAGATCGTGTGATGCGAATAGAGCACTGACCAGTGGCAAGGAATGCTTGGACGATCCTCGCGTGGCTCTCCAGGAGCTTCACGTCGAGGGAACAGGCATCGCATTCCAATAGCGTCTCCACTGGGACTCCGCCAATGCGCCAATCGTATTCAGTCGACGCTCGTAGCGCCTCCTGGACGATGTCGATGGTTCCTACGGCAAATACCTGCTTATTGGTGAGTGGACCATTCTATATCGTCTGGACTGATACTCACTCTCCCTTCGAAGTGTTTGAAGATGAGATGGCCGCTGTCGACGCGTGCCATCCAGCTCTCGCTGAGCATGAGCGCATTACGGATTGACTGGACGTTTTCTGGTGTGAGATGCTCGTCGTATTCACCATCGAAGAAGACATGAGCGAGTATGCGAAAGCGGTCCTGGATCCAATTCGATCAGCGGTCTTCTCGACGCCCATGACCCAGGTTGCTCACGAAGCGGCCCCTGTCCTGGGACGTAGGGAGGATCTCAGTGCACACAATGTTCTCTGCGGCCCCCGACAAGGTGCAAAAAGGACCATCTCGCTCGAGGACCTAAAACAATAGGACAACTCAACGACGACACAACGACAAGGGCGAACGAGGACGGACCAGACATTGCAAGTCTTCATACGATTGCCATTCAGAAGCGAGTCCTGCACGGATCTCTTCGTCAAACTGGGTGGTTCCGCTGTAAAAATTGCTCGACCACGCCCTCTTGCGGAGCATGTTTTGGCGTTTTCCGATCGCTATACGGCACGGGGGAAGACTCAGCAGGATACTTGGGGTCTCTCACGTGTTTTACTGACGGACGAGGAGGAGGTCAGTGAGCCAGTCGCCTGCTTCTGCATTCAGCGCTGCGGCCTGGAAAGCGCTGTGGTCATGGGCTTGCGGGTGGAGGCGACGACCACACCCGCATGGACAGATGGTACCTCCACCTACAGCGGTCTCTGCGACGCGCTGCCGGACACGCGCGAGGACAAAGTTGGCGAGGTCGGACGGATTGTTGCACTCGGTGAGGACTGCGCTGATAACGGAGCGGGTGAGGTCGCTTGTGAGAGGATTCTGGAGGAGGACTTGGACTTGGGAGATTGAGGCAGACATTTTGGTTGGAAATGTGAGTTGCGGAGACGGGTGCGAGGCTAATTGGGCCAGGGCGGCTTGTAATTGAGGATGGGCTTGGGGTCACGCATGTTGAGTCACACTGGATCACACTAGGATTATTCGAATATATTTCTATCTAGTTGTTCAGGCGGTGGGAAGGGTGGCGAGGATGGTGGGGGGACAAGCGGTCTGGCAGCTTTGGTTGGCTGTCGGCTGGGCGATGCTGTCACATTTCAGACTCCGACGCTGCTTAGCGAAGGAGCACTTTTGCCACCCTAAGCCCCCGCGCCAACAGCACCCATCCGGCGTGTCTCCTCCGCGTCCCCAGCCACCGAGGCGAGCACAGTACCAATACCTCCAGAATATCCATCAAATTACAGCACAAGTGAATCTATCTTCTTCCCTTGAGATGCACTGCTGGTGTTTGAACCACCCCATATCACCGTCGCCGGGGTCAGGTCGCCAGATCGCCGCTTGATCGAACCAAGAGTCAGCTTGAGGCGTATCATAGAAACCATTAGGGCACACACTGTGTCTCATCAGTGGGTGATGTGGTTTGCTTCCATGACTAGCACGGACGGAGTCCTTGCATCGTCATTGCCCTGCACACTAGAGGGCTTCCAATCGCAGCCCGGTTTATCCATGGAGCAGGCATGAATTTGACCGGGGCATGACCTACAACCTAGGGACCTTCTAAGGCAGATACAACACCCCAGGTTCCCCGGCTCACGCTATTCGCACTCTTACTATGCCTCATACCAGTCACATTATATTCACTACCACACTTCCTAGTATTGGAATGTGGTCCTTCTCTACTAACATGTTCTAGTCTGACGCGTTCGACCAGCTTGTCACACGTAATTCCCCTCCGTTCGCCCCATGCCATTGCGCACTCCATCTGAGTCAGTTAGTTGCTTCGGAGATTCTTGGGTTGGATTCTGTGGAGAGGTTGGACCCCAATCGAGCACAAGGTGCACCTACCTATTGCAGCTTTCCAGAGCGACAAGAGCTCGATCGCCCGGCGGTCGCGTTCCTTGTCGCACGTAGGAGCAGTAGGTTAATCGATTTATTCATACCGATTGCACCACTCAGATCTCTGCCAAAGCCCTCAACAAATCATCGAGGTACGGTCATTTTTGCTGCAGAACTTCCAATTTGGCTGACCAATCGACCTTTCTTTCGGCAGGATTAAGCCGAGGGAGTCCACTTCCCCTGGTCACTGGGTCGCCTTGAGTCAACGGCGCCCGCGAGGACCTTCCTGTTTCCTCGACTCATGATGCCTTGATAATCGAAGACGATATATATATTATCTCAGATGAGGAGATGCTATACATTCTCAGGATACGGCCCTACATCACGATGTGTGTAAACTCCTGAGAAGACTCCTTTCGTTCTTTCAAGGTGTGATGATTTTGTGGTAGAGTGAAAGGTTACAACCTATCCTCTTACGCTCACCAGTCAACGAATCATACAACGACGTCGGCTCTGTCTCTAATCTTACAACTGAAACTGCAGAATTTTTAGAGTGGCCTTGATGGTACCACCTGTGTCTAAGTGAGTCTCATCATGACTATTCACCTTACTAAAGCCACGGTTGAGGCGAAACCATGAAAACGACCTCTGTACGAGCTATCAATAGCAGCCCCACGACTGCCTAATTGGTGTAATTATTATTTGTACTGCCGTATTTCATGGATAATGTGCCCCTGTTTGGTGAAGAGGACTAAAGTGGAGGGCAGACACGACCCACCTCTTGACCATTTACCATGTCCATGTTTGCACGAGATCCGCGAGCGGGAATCTTCCTAGGAGGCGATCGAGTATCTGGTCAGGAAATAAGAGATCAAAATGGTGCGCAAACCCCACGGACCAGATGGACGCGTCGTCTAATCGGAGTCAACTTTTTGTGCGACTTAGTCACGGCGGCTCTTTCCATTGCGAACATCGTCAAAAGTTCACTAGGACCTCTAGGTCTCGATAAGATGTTGGTCGACAACATCGGGGTACGTGAGCGCTGCGGCGTCGTCTATTTTCCTCTTAGAAGCCTTCAGTCTTAAACACGGTCTGGTTTTCACCGTAAATAGGAAGTAACAATATCTAACGATGGTGCAACAATCCTTGGACTTCTGCAAGTGGAACACCCAGCTGGGCGAATCTTCGTTGAGCTCGCACAAAAGCAGGACAAGGAGGTTGGCGATGGCACGACATCCGTGGTCATCATCGCTGCAGAATTACTAAGGAGGGCAAACGAACTTGTCAAGTTGAAAATGCATCCGACGACGATCATTACTGGCTACCGTCTAGCATGCCGAGAGGCTTGCAGGTTTATGGTGGATCAACTGAGCCATAAAGTTGATGCTATCGGGAAGGATGCCTTGATTAATGCTGCTAAGACTAGCATGAGCAGCAAAATCCTTGGGAGGTGGGTATGCGACCCTCTTACCTCCGCGACCCGAGCCTTTAATACTGTTTAACAGCGACGACGATTTCTTCGCACCCATGGCCGTTGAAGCTATGCTAGCAGTGAAGACCATAAACCCTCGAGGCGACATCAAATACCCTGTCAAGGCCGTCAATGTCCTGAAGGCGCATGGGAAGAGTACTCGCGAATCGATATTCGTAAAAGGATATGCACTGAATTGTACAGTTGCCAGTCAAGGTGAGTTTTTCGTGATTGCTTCGACGGGCTCTCTTACTGGTGGCCCATTACTTAGCTATGAAAACACGAATACTTAATGCGAAGGTTGCCTGCCTTGATATCGATCTGCGAAAGGCAAGAATGCAGCTCGGCGTACAAATTATCGCTGAAGACCCTGAAGAACTGGAGCTTATCCGGAATCGGTACCGTCTTTCCGGACAAGCTCTGCGACTGAAGGCCAATTAACCTCAATTATTCTTCGCAGGGAATCGGAGATAACTCTGGAACGTGTGCGAAAGATCCTTGGTGCAGGTGCTAATGTTGTCTTCACCACAAAGGGCATCGACGACCTTTGCCTGAAAGAGTTCGTCGAAGCTGGCGCAATGGCCGTCCGACGGTGTCGCAAAGAAGACCTCAAACGCATTGCCAAGGCCACCGGCGCTCAACTTATCTCTACCCTCGCGAACTTGGAGGGGGAAGAAACCTTTGAGCTCGCTTACCTCGGATCAGCGGAGGAAGTCGTGCAAGAACGCATCTCTGACGATGAGCTCATCCTCGTCAAGGGTACCAAAGTTGTCAGCTCCTCAAGCATCATCTTGCGTGGGGCCAACGACTATATGTTGGACGAAATGGAGCGGGCGTTGCACGATTCCCTTTCTATCATCAAACGTACTTTAGAGAGTGGGTCTGTTGTGCCTGGCGGGGGTGCAGTGGAGACTGCATTGAACGTCTACCTTGAAGGATTCGCGAAATCGTTGGTACGTAACTTCACACCTCATTGTCTTACTCTGGATTCTTACGGTCACGCCTCCGCTCCCGCTTTATGCCCATCTCTATCACATGATTCACAACACTTCCTCGCCATTACGCTTAACCAAATTTGCCAACAATTCAAATTATGCGCTCAAAACTATGCGCCGTCCACCCGCTCCTTTCGGGGGTGTGTGTCCCTTTTCTCCACAAACAAGGCCTCACGCGAACAACTCGCCATTGCGGAATTCGCAGACGCACTCCTCGTAATCCCAAAAACGCTCGCAGTAAACGCGGCAAAGGACAGCACGGAACTCGTGGGCACGCTGCGGGCGGCGCACGGCGCCGCGCAATCCGCGCCCAAGGACGACGACAAAAAGAAGTACATGCGGTACGGCTTGGACTTGCTCAATGGCCAGATCAGGGACAATGTCACCGCGGGCGTGTTGGAGCCGACGATGAGTAAAGTCAAGAGCCTGAAGAGCGCGTTTGAGGCGGCTGTGTCGCTGTTGCGTATTGACGATGCGATTGCTTGTGCACCCGGTGAGTAGGGGGGGGACACCTTTTTTTGTTTTTTTTTTTGTTAAACTCCTTGGCGTGGGACTGTGTTACTGATCCGATTTTGCGGCACATTCCCACAGAGCCCAAGCCCGAACGGGACGAGCATTAAGTTTCCTTTCAGCTGTCCTTGAGGTTTCTCCCAGGCGAATAATAGAAGTGCATAGGTTGAAAAAGCAGAATGAAGAGGTCCTGCTCTCTTGAGCCGTCGGGCCTCGTGGTCATATGGCCGTCACCTTGCACCTGGTTGCGCTCACGAAATAAATTGAATCTGTGTATGTGACGTGAAAGCGAGTGTGCAGTCAGAGGGTCGAGTGTATTGCAAGCAAGTAGCCAGGCTCAAATAATCACATAACGGAATCCAAAATCAGACGGACAGTAAGAGAACGACGAACAAGCGGCAGGCGCGCGTGAGATGCCAATGGCAGAGAAGATGGAATCGGATTCTTTAAACCAAGACCGTAGTAATAACTGCTACGCGACAGGGCAAGCGATGACAAAAAACTAATGGATGGTACTATGTGGTGCGCTGTGACGGTGGGTGGGGATTGGGGGAGGGGGGAGGGTATATGTGGGTAGGGGCAAGAAGGGGAACCGAAACCGCGAGCTCGAGCTTTATCAGGTACACTACTATATACACACTAATCTCGAGGGAAACCTGGGAATGAGATCGAGTGCATGGAAAGAGTCAGGTCATTGGTTATGCAAGAACAACGTAGCATAGCGTATAGGGTCTTGCAGTGGCCGCGGGCTCACAGCTATGGGGTCGCTTGGGATGGGGAGGGGACAGAACAGAGATGGTGGAATGACACTGAAACATAAGTCGAGCAAGAGAGGCAGAGTCGAGGTCAGGCTATGAATAACATAGGGAGCGACAGAAGGTGGATGGGAACAACAACAACTACAGTAGCGTCCTGGGCGCGAGCGTGCACTGGAAGGAAGAGACAGGAGGCGTCAGAGTTGTCGTTGTTGTTGTTACTTTTGTTGTTGTTCTGCAGGGGACATGTACAATTGTTTGTCAGGGACGTGGACCCTGTGAATCCTTGGTTTGTCCGTAGTGGGCTGCTTTGCTGGTTTTAGGACGATACGTTCGCGCGGTGCAGACGGCGAAGGTGCATGGGTATGCTCCGAGCCAGAGGAGGCAACGAGGTTATTAAGTGACGAGGTGGACGAAGACCGCCCCAAAGACGCTGTCGACCTGAATTGCGATCCTGGCGTGCATGGCCATTCCAGTGAATCTGCCTCTGATTCTCCTTCGACGTCGTCCTCCATTCCGGGCGTCGAAAGATCGTCGTCTGAATCGTCGGGGAGCGGATAATAGAACGGCAAATCAAGCGGGCCAAGTGGCAGTACCTGTGGCGGGGACAAGGAGGGGACTGGCACGGACGTAGGAGACGGTACAGAGATGGTCGGTTGCTCGTCGGCAGCGGCGGACATGAGCCATGCGAATCCCTCAGGGTCGAGGTAGTCGTCTTCGTCTTCTTCTTCTTCAGGTTCAGGTGAGCTCTCGACCTGGACGACGAGCGCATGCGCGTAGTCGTCGTCATCATCATCGTCACCGTCGCTGAGGGTGTCGAGGAGCGAGTCGAGCCAGCGCTGCTCAGCGGTGGTCTCCTCCGGGGTGTAAACGCGACCATTGGGCAAGGACGGGAAGACAAACTCGCTGTCGACCAAGTCTGGTGATGGTGATGGTGCAGGACCAGAAGGAGAAGAAGACAAGGGGACGAGTGGCAACGTGGGTGCACTCGTACCGGCGGAGGGCATAGCGATTGGGGATGACGGCTGCGGGGGGAGCTGGAGCTGCGCCTCCTGTGCTTCCGCGAGAGCGAGGTCTACGCGTGTGATCGAGTTTCTGAGCAAGACGCGCCTGAGGAGCGTGTCGCCTTCGCGGGCGCGTTCCGAGGGCGAGGTCGCCGTCTGGAGCTTGCGCCGCGAGAGGTTTGAGAGCCAGGCAGTTGTGTCGATGTTGTGGAACATGGGTGGGTCCCGATGGTGGCTGTCGGGAGATGGTGGAGTTGGCAGTGGCAAAACGGGTGGAGCGATGACGGGGTGACCGAGCGTGGTGGTGACTGTGAGCGTGGAGGACGTGTTGAACGACGAGGGGGTGTGGGGGGTAGTTGTGGTAGGCGACGAGGGTGAGGAGCAAGCGCCTGAAGGGGGTTGAGGAGCCGAGTATGTAGTGAGGCTGGGGCTGGGTGTCAGCGGGCGCACACGAGTGACGCTTTGGACCGGGGAGCTCAGACGAGACGGAGGGGATATGTCGCCAGTTGTGGGCTTATAGAGGGCCGTCAAGTGCGACGACAACGTGCAGTGCCCGACGAGCCTTCACTTCGTCCCTTCGTTGCAACGACGGGCCACGGGGTGGAAAACGAGGCAAATGGAATACTCACACTCTGTTGGAATGTTTCTAGTAGCAGCAGCAGCAGCAGCAGCAGCAGGCACAGGCGCAGCTTCGTATGCGGTCGACAATGTAGGGCTCGACGAGGACGTTGCCAGACGATGTGGTCTTGTTCTTCCGTACCATTCTAGTACGCGGGCATTTATGTGGTTATAGTCAGAAAGATGAGTGGATTGCTGGCAGGCAGCGACAGATTTAGTAGCCCATGTCGTGCAGTGGAGCGTCGAGGGTAGAAGAGGGGGAAGCCAAGTACGGACACTCAACGTCCAAGGCCAAGGCGCCGACTTTTTGGACTTGGACAAGGCGATTCCACCAAATTGAAATAAGCTGACTCACGCAGTAATCACATTAAATTATACACTCCGATCACCCGACTTTTCGGCCGTCTGCCACACAACCAACCTGCCACCAAGCAACCTACCACCTGCTACCCACCCGGCTACTACCAAACTACGAAGAGTCCATGCTAATATCCGCACTCCCATTCGGGTCAAACGTTAACAACCCGCTTGCGCTTGCACTTCCACCTCCGTACCCGTACCCATACCCGGGCCCGCCGGCGTACCCTCCAGCGCCAGCCAGCATTCCCCCCCGGTTGTGAACCGGATTCGGATTTAGATTCGGATTCGGATTCTGGTTCCCACTCATCCCCATCCCCATACTCCCAACCCGATACCCCCCGCTTCCACCAACAAACGTAGAAGACGAAGACGGCTTGGAACTCTCTGCCTTGAAAGCCTCTATCATCCGGTTGATCTTCTGCGCATTCTTAGGATCCAGGTCCCGCGCAATTGTCATCATCTGCATCCCCTGCGCAAGCTTTCCCATCGCCCTGCACACCTGTCCCATCAGCAGAACCGTGTTTGGCTCGTTGGGTTCAATCTTCATCGCCCGTTCCAGATCGTTCGCTGCCGCCTGTGGTCGGTTATACGACAGACCCGGTAGATTGCAGACCGGTCGCATCCCATTCCGGTCGTGTGCCGTTTTGTTTTCATCCGAACAGTGAAATGGTACCCACATGGCCATTAGACGCCGACAACCCGATTCGCCATTTCGTTAGGAATAGATTTAAATTGCGTCAAATACGGTTGTTCAGTCGCCACGGTTCATTAGTATTATATGTTTAGTTGCAGGGAACGGTTGGAATCGAGAAGCGCAGCCGTCATGTCAAAGTCCAACACAATCTCCGTCAGCGGCACGTTCAAGCAAGCATCGATGACAAGTGCGTGGGTACGTGGAAAGTGAAAGTGGAAAGGGGCAACAAGGAACGGAGCATACACACGCACCTGATATTTCCCCTGTGTATGGAGTAGCTTGGCTCGTCTGTACAGACACATCGCCGAATTCGGCTGGAGTGCCAGCGTCCGATCGTACAGCTCGAGCGCATAGTCTGGGTCCTTCAGGCGTTCATAGACCTGGTGTGGCGCGAATGCGAGTCAGGATCGGCGTGTACTTCTTGTCACAAAACGGGCAGGATCGCATATCCAACAGGTCCATCTGCTCAAAGCGCCGTTCTGGACTTTTGATGGATCCCGGATAGACGGGATCCCACAGCAATCGAGCATCACCGTTCGCGAGAGAAAATATCCACAGAAACCCACTCACCTCCCCAAGGCTCTTGAGGATGACCGCGTTCCTCGGATGGACTTCGATCGCCTTCTCAAGATGCGTCTTGGCAAATTGTAGTCGCCCAGATCGAAGGAAACACACTCCGAGGCCATACCTATGCAAAGGTAGTGTGGAGGCGTGTGGGGTATGAGACAGGAGATAGGGCAATGTGGAGAGAAGGGCAGGGTACGAAGTATGAGAAGGTGGCCAGAAGAGCAAAGGTCAGTACTTCTCTACACCCACACCCAGAATTAACGATGCCTGCAGGCCACCACCGACAGCGAGAATCGTAAGAACAGGGGCAAATCTCGGGATCCTCTTTCGAGTTGCCGTCCGTTCGCGGGTGGATAATGGACAGCACCACAAGTGTCCAACTGCCCAAACGGTCCAAGCGCTCGAACCACCCAACCGCCTAGTGTGCCTCCAAATCCAGCAAAGGGGAGTCCAGTTTCAAAAACACTCACAACGCAGTAACACCTCTCGGGTTGATCCGAATACTAGTCTGAAAGCAGCCCATCGCCTTGCGCACCTCGTCCGCCGCGAGGGCCTCGTGGCCCTGGAGGGCGTATGCATAGAAGCAGCCCTCGTCGAGCTGGTACGCGCGCTGAAAGGCCGTCATCGCCTGGTGGTGCTCGCGCTGCAGCGAGAAGCAGTTACCCACCGCGATCCACGCCTCGGGTGCCTTGGGGTCGATATTCAGCATCTCCTGTGCGAGCCCCGCGAGCGCCGAAGAGCGCTTGAGGTGCCAGAGGAGCGAGGAGTAGTAGTCAAGGTCCCATATCCTGTATGGGTCGAGTGATCTCGCCGTTTTATACGCTCGTTCCGCCTGTGGATAGGCTCGATGTCAATGACTGAGGTTGAGACGTGTGCGGCAGGGGGACGTACCGTCGCGTACTCAACCATCTCAAAGTACCCTCTCCCTATGAGAATCATGACCGTAGGCGAGAGCTGCTGTTGCGGCGGCAGCTTTTCCAGCGTCGCAATCATCTCCTTGCACTCGAACCGGGACATTTGCAAATGCGCCTTTGCGAACACGCGCACCATATCGAGGATGTATCTATCTACAAGCACACCACCTGCCTGTCTTTCTTCTTGCTCGGAGACGAACGGCAGGGCAGGCCGTTTGTCTGCATCGCAGAATGGCGAGTTGGGGATAGACGATTGGGAGTTTGATTCCGAGTCGGGTGGAGGTTCTGAGGATCGTGGGTAGTGCTGGACTTTTCGATTTACCGCAGATGGAGGTGGGGGCTGCACAAGACAGGATCAATCGGAGCACGCATTCTTACGGGCGGGATCACCTCACCTTTATCTGCGGCTTCACACTGCCTTGCTGTAACCTCGGGCTCCTCCGTGCCGAAGTTGTGAAAGTGGATGTCGCAGTGGCTTTGGGGGTGGGTTTACGCACCATGGGGAGAGAAATGAGCTCCGTGATACTATCAGGGTTCATTTTCAAGCCTGCAGATGCTGATGACCCATAGCGCGGCCGCTTGCTCGCCCGTTCGTCGTCCTCAAACTCGCCCTTTCGGCTCACTCGAAGGTTAAACAGGCCTGTTCGTGCTCCTATCGTTGGATTCGGTTCGACCATGGAATCCATGGTTTCTTGTCTTGATCGGGGGGTAAGCAGTGAGAGGATGTATGGCAAGGGCCAGACTGACTGTGCTTTTCGCATGAGGATCTCTTTCGAGCCAAACGTGGACCTGCCGATCTGCTGTTGAGCTCTGCTGCGGGTGGATGGACCAGCATCGGGAGAGAAGAAACCGAGACCTGTCGCTCGTGGGGCAGAGGCTGAAGGGGTCTGGTCCCTTGCGCGCAGACCTGTATCATAGGTAGGTGACTCCTCTAGGAATATACTAGGTACGTCGCGCAGATGGGATGGAATAGGGAGGTGCGTGTCGACATCAATCTTTGCACCTGTAAGATCATGGTATACAGGATGAGATAGATGATACAATGGTTAAGGGCAGTTGTTTAAACCTACCCAGCGCACAGAGACCTGTCCATGCCTCCCACAGGAGAGGTTCAAGTTGGAGAGCACGTGTAAAGCTTGCGATGGCATCAGAAGTGAGGCAAGCTTTCGCAGCAAGGATACCCGAGTAGCAGTGAATAGAAGCCGCGTCTGGAACTGTGGAAGCGACGCGTGTTGTTCGTGGTTCTGGGGATTGATGGGGAGAGAGTGGCGGAGGGTGAGCGACGCGAAGTGATTGATTGGAATGATTATAGACGCACTGATCGGAGAGGTAGTAGATAAGACAATCGAGTGTTCAAGCAGACTACGCGCTTTTGAGTGTCTACCGAGCGCAGCGCTGCATTTGGCGGCGATTTCGTAGCAGCCAGCACACTGGTCATCACGGGGACGGGTGACGAGGTGTAGGGCTGAGTGGGGCTGGTTGAGACTGAGCGTTGCGGTTGCGAGGAGGTGACGGGCTTCGTGGTTTGCGCCATCGACAGCGAAGAGGCGTTCTGCGTAAAAATGGGCCGTCTTGATGAGGTCGTTGTCCAAGCACCTCCAAATGAGCGACGACAGCCGTTCGTGCACCACGTTCTGGTCAATCCGCGCGCTCATCGTCGAACAAGAACGGAAGGAATCACGAATAGAGCCAAACACTCGGACAAACACTCGTAACTCGGCCTCGGCTCCCTCCCGATCTGCTTACTGCGCCCCGATGCAGTCTACACGCAACCCGCACCCACCGAATTGTGGACACGCTCAATGCTCAATTCTCAATGCTCACGCGCCTCGCTACTCGTGCTCGTGCTCGTGCTCGTGCTCGTCTCGTGCTCGTGCTCGTCGTGCGTGACGAGGTTGCTTTGCTGACGAACCTTGCGACTCGCGACCCCAAGGCACTTACTCACCTTTGCCCGCGCCCGTCGGTGTCGCACGCGATGGCGAGGCGGCCTCCAACTCGCATCCGGTCGCCCGTGCCGCCGTGCCGCGCCCCGCCGCGGTATCCCTGCCGTACCCCACAGCGTTGGTCGGTTTTAGTTCACTCCGATCCGATCGACGCAGCCGCCGTGCTAATACCGGCCAATGGGTGGTGAGGATTTTTTAAAATACCACCCGGCTTCCCCTATCGGTAATTGATAATTGACGCTTGACCCAGATGGCTTCTGCGACATTTTCCGTGAGTGTAGAATGTGATAGGAAACCGAAAAGTGTAGCCACTGCCGGACGAGCAGACGACGAGCAGAACTGCAACTGCGGAACCGTAGCGGCGTCGATTTATTACAAGTCTAGGGACCGGAGGGGGCTCGTCCCCCACTTGGTGACCGATCCTACCGCGGCGCGGCGATCTCCGGCGGCCCTGAACAAACGTGATTATTTCTAGGGCGAGTTGCAGAGTGTTTCAGATCGAGAGACAGTCCAAGGCAGGCCTCCTTATATAACCACCCTCCGCCTGAGACACAAGCGTGTTTGGATGTTGTCCCCCTCTCCCTCGACATGTTTTCACCGGAGTCCCCTCTGCAGCCAGAACAGGCACCACGACCTCCTCAAATCCGCAGGTCAATCTCATTGCGTGCGCCTCTTCACACAGACGGCCCCACGCCGCCTTCCCTCCTTCACTCCCCCCTTCTCAACGCGACCACCCGTGGTCCTGCAATCTATCCCACAAATTCCCCTGCAGCTTCGCAACCAAGCTCACGTCGTCCCTCGGAGAGCGCGAGTTCCATTTCTTCGTCCTCATCTCGCGCTTCCTCGCACTTTTCGACAATCTCCAATATGTCGTCCACCTCCTCAGCCGCATCAATTACATATCCCACACCAGGCACTATCTCACCTCACGTTCAGCGGGGTAGGTTCACCTCCACCGAGCCACGCCCACCATCCTCAATCCCTCACACTCGTAGTACTCGCTCCTGGTCCAGCCCAGCCGCGCCCTCGGCAGGACATGCAGGCGAACTCGATGACGATCCCTGGAGGATCCTCGACACCGTCCCAGCATCGCCGCATCGCGATCACCCCCAAAAGCCAACATCAAACGCTTCGACCCCTCTCTCGCTGCGCGCAGCGGCGATAACAACCGTGCCACCGGGAA
>Ga0307513_10008167_pt1 | contig 13429 bp, 8 predicted proteins | sample 15_EM_MG_FD_202174 | JGI IMG/M metagenome (GOLD analysis project Ga0307513, IMG submission 202174) | Populus trichocarpa ectomycorrhiza microbial communities from riparian zone in the Pacific Northwest, United States - 15_EM | ecosystem: Host-associated > Plants > Roots > Unclassified | place...
CACCACGCTCCAATTGGCCGACCTAGATGGACGGAGGGGATCTTGGGGCGTTGGTCGAGGCCGGAGGCAATTTGTGCGTGGTTCCTTTTTCTCATTCACAATGTAAAGTCCTCGGTTCGATGGAACTCCCCAGGCTTTTGAACAAGGTGGTTTCTTTTCCAAACTTCGAATGTGTACAAGGGCGGAGTTGATTCGTGAAAAATCCCCCAGTGGTTTACGACTTCCTTGAACTGTCTCTGGATCTACGACTATCTCTTGACCCTTGGGGATGAGGTCCGGTGCCTTTGTGTTTTCTCGACCGAGTGTCAGATTCTAACCGGTGCACAGATCAAGTACGCCTGGTCCACAAGAGGTTCCTGGAGTAAGTTTGCCTTTGCCTCGTTCTAGTATCCAGTGATTGATACCATTGCTCGACAGTATTTGCGCTGTTCATTGCTGTATGATATTCCGAGTACCTCGAACCGTGATCACCTTGACAGTTTCGTAGAATAGGTACACCCCCGCGTTGTACATCATCTGGGTCAACATCGTCATGTTTCATTACTCAGACTCTGTAAGTCCCTGCTCTTGACGCTCCCTCAATACCGTACTCACCAGCCCTCCTAAAGTTGTATGTTTCCACATCCCGTGTATTGCGTTTCATCACCTCATCCCGTCCGATGACTCAACAGTTGCGAAAAGACTAAGTGGATAACGATCCTTAACATGACTGTCGTTACCACTTTCGCACAAATAGCGATTACGTTAAGGTCCGAAACTTGGCTCTACGGGTCGACAAAGGCTCACGTTTTGGTCAAATCTACCTTAGGATATATGCCGTGACCAGGAGGAACAAGCTATTTGCCGGTTCACTTTTTCTTCTGATTGCTGCGCAGCTCGGTTTTGGTCTTTTTTCTACCATAAGGATTGGGCCGGGGCCACGTGAGTTCCTGAACCGTCCATTCGTTCGCGCAAGAACTCATCAGGTCACTAGCTCCACCGATGCCAGATATAAACTTGGACGAGTTCAAGGTCTGCTTTTCCGGTCGGTGGCTGACTGGGGAGCTCGTTGCCATTAATTTGGCGACCGCTTTCGGTATGTTCTTACATCCCGACCTCCAACATAGTTTCACCCCAGGGGCCCTAACGTACCTCGTACCACGCGTGCTTCACGTCGTGGCGTCACAGATGTGTTTGCGTTCTTGATTATTTCGGTCACAGCCTGGAGAGTGAGGGGAATCACGTATCCGGGAATTCCAAGCCTCCTAAATACCATTCGACGAGACGCGACAGTATACTTCTTAGTCGTACTTGGCTGTCAACTGATGGTCGAGCTGTTCGTATTTTTTGCTCCGGTAGGTGATACATTATACGTCCGAGGCTTCTTGTACTCATCTGACGGCGCGTATTTTCAGGAACAAATCCACATGATGTCCGCAATGTGAGTTTTCTATCCCCTTGACGCCCAAACGACTCCCAAGTGACCGATGTCGACTCACGTCCCTAGGGCAAACGGGATTATTATCCCGATTATGGTGTCACGCCTCATGCTCTCTCTGAAGAAAGCTGCTGCCGAACCGACGGGACTGTGGTCAATCGCAACCATGGAGAGTACCAACAGGGGAATGAGACCAGAGGATGGAACCCTCCATTTCGCATCAAAGGCGCCTGGTGGACCGCACCAGATCTCAGAAATCACTAGCCTACCAGACGGTGGGGCTATAGAGCTCGGGTCTATGTCGAAGGCGTCCCGGGGAAGTGGCTTCGTCTAGAGGGGGGCCCTCGTGTCTACAAGATGCAGGGGTGGTAAAATCAATCATATTTATGGTTGAAAGGGTGGGGAGAATGGAGACTGGAGGCGGACTCAGGACAAATGATCAAACGAGGACGATGAAATCGTGCGGACTGGCTCGTGTTTCTCCATCACCTCTCGGCCGATTCTGTCCCTCGACCTTTATCCAGCTGACATGTTGAACATATATTGTAAATGCGGCGAAACTAAGGAATAGCACGATACAAGGCGGCAAAAATCATAGCAGTACAGTTGGTATTAGACTGATATTATTTAAAATACGATTATTATAAATAAATTTTGTGTAGCATTTCAAACGGAGGCGAACGGGGAGACTCGTACAACGCGGGCCCAGGCTTCGTGAGTTTCGTATGGTAATCGGGGTGGAGGAGGAATTGGGAGAGATAAATGGGCTCATCGGTTGGTCTCTGACGGGGGCTGGGGGTTGACCGTCCAGGAGAATAACGTCAAGGAGGGCGACGGCTTCTGGTTGAGGTGAGGTGGCTCAATGGTCGACAATGATGAGGGGCTTGGTTTCACTGCAAACTCGGTCGGGGTCATCGAACGTTTGATTGCGGCCGTGATGGCGTCGCTCTTGACAGGTGCACCGCATGTGAAGTCTTGTGTCTCGGTGTCCACGTTGATAGTGGTGGTTGTCGGTTTTGATTGGGTTTGCGTAGTCTTGCAAGCATGGTCGGATGGTAACCGGCGCCAGACCCAGAACTGCCAGTTGCATTTCTGGAGCAACGATGAGAGAGGATGGGTTCAGAAGATAAGCTGGGGGCAACTTACATCACAGGGGATTGAAGCAAACGATAATTTCTTGCATCTTGGATTGGCGCAGGCGTGTTGTGCAACAGGCCTATCCCAAGGGAATCGGCAGAGCTGACAGAGGGATCGACGTAGCGAGGAACCACAAGATGGTAGCTGTGTTCGTCATACTTGTCGCACTTGTGGGAAGCCTCGGGGGGATTTGAATGTTCACCACAAAACTTCTGTCCGCAATGCTTGCATTTCAATGGCACGAACTTCGACAAGATCGCAGAACCGAGTGGAGCACTGGTGTACAACGGCAAGGAGTCCAGTCGACGGTTCGGAGGTCGCGGAAATGGGGATGATATCAGGGTACGAATGAACCAGAAAAACGCCCGCGCCAACTTGTGTGTGCCCCGGCCAACGTAGGCATGCAGGCACCTCTGCCTCTCCTCGCCAGACTCGTTCCGAACACATGGCGGGAGTGGGAAAGGGCGAGTGCGATTTACGTCAACTGGCCAGAGCCTTCCTCCGCCTCGCCCGAATTCAGACACGAAGGTTCAGGAGGTCCCAAGAACTGCGCTTCTGGGCGTATTCGTTCGAATGTGGCCACCTCATCCTCTGGATTGATCAAGAAATAAAAGCGGTAGGCTGGTGTATATTATTGAGACCGTTTGCCGCGTCATGACCTAGACTCGCTAGGTATCCAATAACGAGTGTGGAGGTCTGGCATGCCATAAGCTACAGGCCCTAAGAGTATACTTATCAGTTACGGCTGGGACTCGCTTAGGAGCGTTGTCGCGCGCCTAGTCGCAGAGATATTTCCTGACGTTTCCCGCAGCGATACCCTTCCGAGAAGGCATATAACCCGTGACTTCGGTTCATTTAAACCCCAAGTGAGGTTTTAATGCCCCCCCGTAACTTTATCTTTATTGTCTTTTCCCACCGAGGTCACAATGTTCGCAGAAGAAGTCGACGGAAGAGCAGCCTCGGAGATAGCTGACTTGGCGATGTGAACTCGAACTTCAACAGCAAGAGACAAAGAGAGGGAGCTGGGGAAGGTTGCAGATATCCAGAGGGCCATCAACATCGCGGGCTTACCGAGCTCCGGCGGCCATACGGGAGCATTTGTGGTCCCATCCAAGTTGAACGGGTTTATCTGTTATGATCGGCAGGGGGAGCGATTACCGGTTAAGCGCCCTACCCCATTCCTTCCTCCGTTCCGTCGCGACACTGACAGACGCGTTGTGTCGTGGAAATTGCAGTACACGCGTAGATCTCTCGGAAACGGGAAAGGCCAACGGCGAAACCACCAGGGACAGGGTCCTCTCTAAACGACGGCTGAGTTAAGCTAGACATCAGGATGTGCATCGGAACCCGACCTTCGCGGCTAGGGGAATTTGTTGGTTGATTGGCGGATACTGCGTCCGCACCACGGAAAGTGACTTCCAATCCATTCACTCCAGAACATCTCAGTCGGTGACGGATGCACTCCCCTTCCCCCGTTTACCCCCCGCTCCTTTGACTCCATCTTACCCCACACAAGTCTTCAGGGCGTACACAGTCAGACGGCCCGACACCACACCCCTGGTTGACCAACCTAGATGGACGGAGGGGGTCTGGAGGCGTTGGTCGAGACCGGGGGCAATTTGTGCGTGTTTTCCTTTTCTCTTTCACGATGTAAAGTCATCGGTTCGATAGAACTCCCTAGGCTTTCGACCAAGGTGGTCTCTCTCAAATCTCGAATGTGTGCGGGAATGGAGTGAAGGTTGACTCGTGCGTGACCTCCCACAGTGGTTTATGACCTTCATGCACTGCTTGTGGATCTACGACTACCTCTTGACCCTTGGTGATGAGGTCCGGTGCCCTCGTGTTTATTTCCGAGTGCCAGATTCTGACCGTTACACAGATTAAGTACGCTTGGCCTGCGAAGAAATCTTGGAGTGAGTTTGCCTTTGCCTCGTTCTAGTATCTGGTGATTAATGTTGCTCGACAGTATTCGCGCTGTTCATTGCTGTATGACATCCTAAGGTCCTTGAATTGTGATCATATTGACTGTCGTAGAATAGGTACACCCCCGTGTTGTACATCATCTGGGTCAACATCGTCATGTTTCATTACACAAAATCTGTAAGTCCCCGTCCACGAGGCTGCCGCAATAACAAACTCACGAGACCTCCTGAAGTTGTGCGTTTCCACCCCCTTCCATGTTGTTGCATCCCCACTGTCGGTCCTCACCCCATTCGATGACTCAACAGTTGCGAAAGGACCGAGTGGGCAACAGTCTTTTACATGACTATCGTTATAACTTTCGCACAAATAGCGATTGCGTTAAGGTACGACTGTTCTCTACGGGTCGACACGAACTCATGTTGGAGTCAAATCTGCCTTAGGACATACGCTGTGGCCAAGAGGAACAAGTTGCTTGCCGGTTCACTCTTTTTTCTGATTTCCGCGCAGCTCTGCTTTGGGATTTTTGCTACGATAAAGATTGGGCTGATCCCGTGTAAGTTCTTTAACCGTTTGTTCGTTCGTGTGAGGGCTCATTCGGTCGCCAGCCCCACCGGTGCCGGATATAAACTTAGACGAGTTCAAGGTTTGCCTTCCCGGACGGTGGCATATTGGGGAGCTCGTTGTCATTAATTTAGCGACCGCTTTCGGTATGTTCTCACATCTCGACCTCCAACACAATTTCACTCAGGAGCCATGATGTGCCTCGCACCACACGTTCTCTATGTCGTGATGTCATAGATTTGCTTGTGTTCTTGACTACTGTGGTCACAGCCTGGAGAGCGAGGGCGAATGCATATCCGGGGGTTCCGAGTCTCTTGGAAACCATCCTACGAGACGCGACGCTGTACTTCGTGGTCATATTTGGTTGTCAATTAACGGTCGAGATGTTCTCGTTTTTTGCCCCGGTAGGTGGCACACGTCATGTCTAAGGGCGGTTGACCCTGTTATGCTCATTCTGCGTCGTGTGTTCAGGAGCAAATTCAGGTTATGCCCGCGGTGTGAGTTTTCCATTTCCCTGACGCCGAAGCGACTTTCGGGCAACTGATATTGACCTATGTCCCTAGGGCAAACATAGTTTTCATCCCGGTCATGGCGTCACGTTTCATGCTCTCTCTGAAGAAAGCTGCTGTCGAACAGAAGGGACTGTGGTCTCTCCCAACCCTATACGGTACCAGCGGGGGAGCGAGACTGGAGGATGGAACCCTCCGTTTTGCATCACGGGTGCCTGGTGAATCGCACGGAATCTTAGAAATCACCAGCCCACCAGATGACGGGGTTATAGAGCTCGACTTTCCGCCGAAGGGGCCTCGAGGAAGTGACTGATGGAATAGTAAGACCAAAAACTACTTAGAACGTTTGTTATTATGCTTACCGAGTTTGGTTCATCTCGCTCCACAGTTTGTAGTATAGTCATAGTATTTACTCTTGTTGATATGTTACCTGCTTTCCGCCTTGACCTTATAGTAGCTACTTGCACATGCTACTTGTAGTATATTTGAATCTTCCTAGTTGTCCGGAATATTTATTTCCTGTGTGGAGGATTTCGACGTCTTCTCCTATGATTTGTACGTAGTGACGACGGTAGGGATAGTCAGAACCGTCTCATCTCTTGAAGAAAGCGAGAGCCGTAGCGACGAGGGAGACGTATCCGAGTGGCACATCTCAACCCAAGATCAAGAGGGACCGGTCGAGGACATATGACATTGAGCTCAACACTGATAAAGTGACAAATCAAAGGGATATTGAAGGCTGAGATGAAAAATCGATGCGGAGAAAAACTTGGGTGGGAGGACGTAGACTACCACATCTATGTGAGAATGTGGGTCCACAAATAAGAGCGTCATCAACAGAGAGAAACCACGAGGACATCTGATACAACGCGTTGCGCACGCGCTGAACGCTGGCATGGAACCAAGCCAAAGCCACGAGGCCAACCATCCACCATCGCACCACCATCGACGCTGATCCAACACCGACATGGACGACAGACGAGATTTACTCTCTAGAATGAAGAAGTTGAAGAAGCTTGGCCACCGATTAACAGGGAGAAATCGCAAACCCGACGGAGTGGGGACTGGCCCTAGTGGGGAGGGAGCCGATCCGGCAGGTTCGCCTCTGCATCAGGTCCCAGCGGGCGAAAATCACGGCCAAGAGGTGGCAGAGCCAACGCAGACGGAGAGGCTATCCTTCCTGAACTTCTTCTGTACAGTGCGGGCGGCGAACATCGGTTTGCCAGGGGACAGGGTTCCTTGAAGGTCCACTAAATCTGAATCACTCAAAACCTGGTCTTCAGAGAGCGGGAACACCCAATGTGGACTCGACCAAGGAAACTCCGAGCAACCAGACATCAGATTTGACGGTATACTGGGCTCATTAAATTCGCTCGGGTTATACACCGCGATAAACGTGTCGGCAGCCAGCCATCTTCGCGTAAAGGCTGCTCAAAGGGTAGCAGCCCTCGCGCTCGTAAGTCGAGGTACCGATGAAAGTGTCGGCAATCGGACGGATCAACTCTCCCGACACTCCGAAGTCGCAAATATTGATTTACTCCTTAGAGTGAAGAAGATAGAGGGTTTTGTATCTGCGGGGTCGTGGGATCCTCACACCTACGGAGAGCAGAGAGCGTACGTCAGCAAACAATTCCAGCGGCAAGCGTTCGTTCTCGACCACGGTGGGGGTGGGGAACACACCGAACGAAACGGCCAAAAGCCCACTCCAGTGAATGATCCAACTGACACCGCGTAAGTACGTCAACCCCTCCAACACGGCCGACAACGTCAATGGGCCTAATCTGTTTGCAAACCCCGTCCAACGATCCCTTATCCGTGAACTCCATGGAGGCGCGGACATTGGGATCCGAGATAAATGTACCATAGAAAGAAGTATGACACGAGCTGCGTGCGTGTGATTTGTGTCGGAGGAAGGAAAGGGCAGCACAACGGGCGATATGAGTTTCAGGCAGGGTATGGGTGAACAAACACACGTACCCTCTCGGCCATAATCGTCCCTGTAGGGGTATGCCCGACCTTCTTAACGTCGCTCCCTCCATTCCCCACTCCCCTGCCCAGGCTCCTGAATGTCCCTCATACCCCGTTCTCCGAAATTTGCGAGCTCCTCCAAAAGCCCGCTGTGGTAGCAGGCGGAGTAGAAGACGGCAGTCCGTACAAGGCGGTCGCCGTGATAGTGGATGAAGCAGAGTTAAAAGCACTGCCACCAAAGATCTCGCTTCCTACCTTTCCTTCAACCATGTACCCCCGCACGCCACACGACAAAGACAACACTTCTTCCGACCCCGGGACTTCCTAGACAGCGCAGAAGGCGAAGTCTCCCTCTTCCGTATGATAATGCGCGTCCAATCCATTGGCATTCATCGTCCCACCCGGGTTACGGTCACACACATCCCCGGTACGCTGCCAAGTCAGTGGGGGAATGTTCTCGGACATGGTGCGAGACTCTTGTAGTATGTATTTCTGACTCCGCATGAGCTTCTTCATTCGAATCGTGTGCGCTGTGGTCATAGTGTGGCTGATAGATTCATTCCCTGATCTATTACACCTCCCTCATTATGGGCTTCGGACTGGAGACAAGACAACAAGACATTTCAAATCGGGTTCCGGCTATTCAGATACTACTTGGCTAGATTGATAGCGACGTTTGAGATGAAGCTACCGAGGAAGGAGGCAGAATTGGCCCCATTGGCCCCCCGAAAACCTTCGGTGGAGGTCGTGAAAGGGTGTCCACTGGTAAGGGGGAGAGATTACCGGTTTTTATTCTTCATTCCAACAAGCCCCAGCCTCTGACACGCGGACTCAGCGCCGGCAGAACGAACCTCCAAGCGGAGTCGTAGTTTCACTCGGTCTTCTCCTGACTCGATCAAGCGGGGTCTGCCAGTTCAAGCTCCACTCCGGATGCCACCGCCGCCGCCGCCAGCACAGGCGCACACAGCTGTGAAAGGTAGAGATCGAGATAAAGCGTTTGGGGTCTCAGCGGTGTTTCACCAGCCGACTGCTCGTGCCAACACCTTCTCCAGGCCACGGAAAGAGATTCGGTGACGTGGACGTGCCAGGGAGGAGTCCAGAAAAGCCCATGGCCCATCCTTCACAAGTGGTCTCCATTATTCCTTCTCCTGGGAAATTAGTCAACCGTTATGAGTTACTCTCTTTCCCAATGCCCTTGTACGCTCTGGTCGTCGAGGTCGGCACTGCCGTTGTTGGTGATTTCTCCTAGGTGATTCAAGGTATGGGATTGTATGCCCTCGCCACCTTGCTATCTTTGTCCTCCGTCTTTGAGTGTTGTATCACGCCCCTCTTCCAATTACTTATCTTCGGTAATTCATTCCTCAGTAGTGTCACTTTCTCTAACGTTCGTTCTTTCAACGTCGATTTCCCGACTATCCGTCACACTCGTTGGTCTGTTTCCTCCTTGGCTTTCAGATCTGCATGTATTTATGTAAAGGAAATCGGCTTGGGTGCATACCGGTCGGAGAAGCCCGAGACAATGCGGATCCTGGTGGGAACGGTACACCCCTCCCTGCATAGTTCGATCAACCTGATGAACACAGGCTGCTGATGCGCCCTTCAGTCAGTGCTTGGCCGTTGAGGTGGCCTGAACGGGAGAACGGGAGCTACAGTTCCGAGTTTACCCAGGTCGTGGACAGAAACGTATCTGAATAACCGACAGTGCTGGATGGTCTCGTAACTCAGCGCTTCGCTTTCATCAGAAAGAGATCAGCAGCGAGGCGGCACCATTTCTAGAGTACAGGGGAGCAAAGTGCAGAAGAAGCAGATCCATAAGGAGAAACTTGAATTGGCTGTGTCGGATGATAGCGACGGTGCTGCTTTGATCTGGAGTGAGAGAAAAACACGATGGAATTTACCTCCACCCAAAGTCCCACCGAGCCCAGGCACGGGGATCGGCACGGAGGCTGGAAAAAAAAGAGGACGCGGAAATGGCTGTCAATTGCCTGGTGAGCAGTCCACGAGGTGGATGCATTGCTCTACCCGGGGGCTTACTTCCTGCGCCACAGAGCCGGCACTAATTATGAAATCCACCCACGAAAGCTCAGAAAGTCCCCTAGAAAGGTGCATCTTTGCGTACCGGTTTGAGCGCTGCCGCTCATGACCGACCAAGAAATGAAGGCGGTAGGCTTGTGGAAGATCTTGGACCGTCCGCCGCGTTCTGGCTTGATATCTACAACCCCCCCGCTTCCCGTGCTTTGATTCCAAGCTTTTGTTGGGTCTGTGCTCACCTGGGGCGTTGTTCCTTCGTGCGCATTTACGTGAGTAGCCATGGAGTTCGACCCTGCTCACAAACACTGTCTTTGTCGACGCTCCACTGACTCTCCTCGCCCGTGCGGCGCACAATTCACAGGTTATCTTGTAGCCGTAAGAACTTCCCTACCAATATTGCCAACTCTGCACCATTCGGGTTGCCTGCGATGGACTTGCACGTGAGATGCATCCGGGACGTGGGAGTGGAATCCCACCCGTGACTCTAGGCAAACTTGGTCTACATATCTACATAAATGGTGTCCTCTTGCTCCTCCTGTTTCTCCCTCGATTGGACGCTGCTTCACTCCGGGCGGTTCTAGCACTATACAACCTAGCCCGGCGGTCAACTTCCTCGCGAACGATTCTTGCGACCATCCTTGCTTGGGCTTCCAAACGCTGCCAACGAATCTCCCGCCAGGTGGCTACCCCACTAACTACGACCTAAGCCTTCGGGCGTGTCAATTAGCCACCGCCCCACCCATCCCATCGACTCATGAGCCTCACTTTCAAGCTCGTCCGCTCCTCCTTTGTCTACGTCATAAACACCCTCCGACACACGTGCGATCAAAATCAGCGCTGCATTCGAACTCGTCCGTGGGCGTTCGACGATGCTGCAATCAGTGCTCCTGCAAGACAAGTTCCGAGGTCGCGACGAGGTATTACGTCAAGAAATTTTAAGATGTGGCTATGAACTTGCTCAGAGACCTTCAGCACCTCCCTGACGATGTCCCTCTAATACCTCCTTTGATCTCCACATTATAAGTGTGTAGTTTGGAGGTTCATTGTTTTTGGATCCCCAGCCGAGGGGTGTTGTGCTGGGTATGAGGGGATGGGGGGGGGACCCCAATATTGGAACTTCGTATCGAGTAATGGCCTCCGGCACGCTGTGTTGAAGTCGAACTCACCCACAGTTCCAGAATTCAAAACCACGAAACCGACCGACTGTGGATCGTATGTCGGGTTATGGAGCAACTGGAAGAGTATGTGATTTACGATTTCTGGAAGGTTTGTCGCCAGTACGAAAACGAGGGGTGGTGGCGAGACAAACTCGGGTTCCCTCCCCGGTTTCTCGTAAGAATACCTCAATTACCGCACCGGTTGTAGATTGGGATTGATGCGCTACGCTTGACGTTTTCCAGACATTCTAATCCGGTGGTGGATATACATCGAGGGGTACGGTCTTCGTGATCTGTACTAACAGTCCCGAGGTTTCTGTCTCCCGGAGCTTAAGCGTAAGGAACGCATCGACGTCGATTAATCGGTTCGTTCCTGAATCGTGCCGACTTGATTTGGAGCGGGTTCCTGCTCCCCTACTCACCGAGACTTCACAAAGCGCATCGTTGAGGTGAAACATTTAGACTTCGAGCGAACGTACGAACCACATGCGTTCCCTGGATCGAGAACTGGTTCCCAGCTCGGGGTGTCCGGCCTCGGATTTGAGACGAGACATTTCAAAATGGGTGTCGCGAAAGGTAATCCCGCCCCGCTCATCCCGGATCCTGTTTTGGCTAAGTTGGCTTGAGTTGGTGACGAAGGGAGGGGATGGGGTTGGTTCTGTTGGTCCCCCGCAAACCTTCTGTGGAGGCCATGAAAAGGCGTCCACGAACAGGTTGAAGGAGACCGTCGGCGCGTTGGCTCTTCAATCTAATAAGTTTCGGCCTTCACAGTGGTGACCTGGAATACCCACCTCACAGAGTTCTGACGCCCGGGCTCAGCGCCAGCCGAAAGACTTCACAAGCGGAGCCGCAGCTCCCCTCGACTCGCCTCAGCAGTTCTACGGTTCCAGACACCATTGTCGCATCCAGCACAAATACAGGCAGCCAGAAGAGACCATGGCGCACCCTTCGTAGGTGGTCCCCTTTCCTCCTTTTCCTGGGAGGACAAGACCGCCCGTGCGGGATTGGGAGGCCCTCTAAAGACCAGCAACCGTTTCAGGTTTCTCTCTTTCCCTGTGTCTTTGCACGCATGAGTTATCGAGATCTGGGGCTGTGTTCTCTCGCTACCTTGCCCTCTTTGTCCTCCGTCCCCGAGCACTGGCATCACGCCCCCCCGCATTTTCAGATCTGCATGTATGGATGTGGAGGGGATCGGTTTTTGCTTGAGGCGCAGATCTGTCGGAGGAACCCGAGATGATGCGGATCCGATGGTCGGAACAGCACCGACAACCCAAAGCCTCGGAGATGATCGGCACCCCTCCCCGTGTGGTTCGATCAACGTGACGTAGATGGCCCGGTCGCTAAGGTCGCCTGAACGGGAGAACGGGACCTACAGTTCTGAGCTCACCACGTCGTGGACAGAAACGTGCCTGAATACATAACCGACAGTACTGGATGGTCTCGTAACTCAGCGTTTCGCCTTCATCAGAAAATTTTCTGCAGCGGGGCGGCGCCACGCGACGCCAACTGGCTATAGATCCAGACTCGCGGCCAAGTGGTCAGCGGTTCAGCGTTCAACGTCCAACGTTCAATGTTAGTGGCAATCTTGGAGGGCCGCTGTGCTATATATAACTATGGTCCCCAAGCGCGTAATTCCGAGTGGGACTCGGCTAGCTTCGCCCAGGAGTGTTATCGAGTCGCAGAGATATGGCGATACTCATCCCCTTGCGGGTCCCAATCCTCTTCCCAGTAAAGAAGGCTCGTGACCCGTGATTTCTGTTCGCTTTAACCCCAAATGAGGTCTCAAGTGCCCCCGGGAGCTTCGCCTTTCTTGTCTCTTCGACTGGGGTCACGAGGCCCACAGAAGAAGTCGACGGAAGAGCAGCCCTGATAAGACCTGGCAATGGGACCCCGAACCCCGAGGGGGACAGACGGACATAGGGAGTTGAAGAGGGTCGTAGACATCTGGGAGAGAGCATTCAACATCGCATGCTTGCTGGGTCCCATAGTTTCGGAGAGCTAGCGGGGTATCCAAAGGGGTTTATTTGTGGTTGGGATGATCGGAAGCCTGGGAAGTGATTTTCGGTCCCACGCCCCGTCCCAAGCACTACTCTATTCCACCGCGGCAAGTAATGACAGTGGCAGACATGCTGTACTGCAACAGCTGAGGCACGTGGGCAAATCTCTCGAAAACTGGGCAGGTCGGCCCCGAGGCCGCCAGGGACGGGGTTCTCTCTAAACGACGGCTGAGAAGATGCGCGTCTGAAACCGAACAGGTCTCCTGGTTGATTGGCGGATACTGCACCCGCACCGAGTTAGATTGTCGGCGGCTGCTCAGAAGGTGACTTAGTGATTTTCGACCCATTCCAAAAACTCTCAGTCGGTGGCAGATGCAATCCCCTGCCGCAGTTTCTCTTCTGTTCCTTTAACTCCACCTCACCCGGCACGAAACTCCGACACCACACCATCAGTGACCGGCTTAGATGGATGGAGGGGATCTGGGGGCGTTGGTCGAATCCGGAACCCTTTCGTGCGTGTTTTTCTTTTCCCTTTCACAAATATGAGGTCCTCGGTTCGATGGAACTCCCTAGGCTTTCAACCAAGGTAGCTTTTTTTCAATTCTCGATTGTGTGGGGTGACGGAGTGAAGATTGATTCGTGCACGACCTCCCACAGTTTTTTATGACTTCTATGCTTTTCCTGTGGATCTATGACTACATCTTGACTCTTGGGGATGAGGTCCGGTAC
>Ga0307513_10008168_pt1 | contig 13429 bp, 7 predicted proteins | sample 15_EM_MG_FD_202174 | JGI IMG/M metagenome (GOLD analysis project Ga0307513, IMG submission 202174) | Populus trichocarpa ectomycorrhiza microbial communities from riparian zone in the Pacific Northwest, United States - 15_EM | ecosystem: Host-associated > Plants > Roots > Unclassified | place...
TTGTTGAGAGAGATAAGGAGAATATTGTAGAGGTTTTTTTGAGGCACCTGGGTGACTTGTTCTGGTGGTATAATCGTTTGAAAATAGCTAGATTCCTAGTGCAGGTCTTGATCCGCACGAACCATATGAGATATGATATACCAACAAGCGCGGGCTGCCGAGAAATCCCCTTTAGGTCCGGCACATTCGTCTGAAAAGCCGGAAGCCCTTGGTTCCTAAGCCTCCCGTCCTCAGCAGATATCCCCTCTTGCTAACACCTATTCAGGGCGCACTGCGATATTGGGAGAGGAAAGTGTACATCCTCCTATCACGGGCCATCTACCTGATAAGAAAGTTGTATCATCCGGTATCGACAAAGGGGCGTCAAGTAATATTAACTGTGAGCTCCGGGATCGGGGTATCAAACTATACGATAGGGAATGACCCTTCCGCATAATATTTGCCAACTCCCCCTTCTCTACTATGTCTTCAGGGGCTATGTTTAATCCCGTATTCCTAGTTCACTGTTCTCTTATACGATAAGCTTCATCTGAGAGATGGAATTCTTTAAGGATATGGGTGTCGGGAGTGTGACCAAGCATAGACACAGTGAATACGGCCAGCCGATAATGGACTAATCGCGAATGGAAACACCCTTGACGGTTTAAACCACAACCTAACCCAGCAAACCGGCGCGAGCAGCGCTCCAAATAGTACCCATCCCAGATCCTGCCCCCTTTTCCCGAAATCCGTGCACAGCAATACACAAATGCAGAGATAGTCAAGAATCTGCCTCTATTACAGGTTTTTCGCCAGTATCCCTTGCCTATCCTATCACACTAGTGCCCTCTAATAGGTTAGTAGGGCATGGGAGTGTTGGATTGCCTATAGGGCATGCGGTTAGTCTTTTGTGCGAGTATCATAATAATATTATCATAATATTATTATCATATTATCATAATACGCCTGCAGGCGGATATGCTTCCCGGAGAGATGCGGTTATAGGGTATATGGCTTTGTTGTTTCCGGCAGTTGGGCACTCCGTGGTTGGCTTTTGTTCTCACATCCTATGCCGGTAGGCATAGCGTATCGGTTTTTATGGCTTTGCTGATGTCTCCTGCCATAGGGTATGAGGTATCGGGTATCTAGTTTCATTGTTTCTTACATAGCCTTTGTCACTAGACATACAGGAGTTGGCACACTGGCGGGAGATGGCCATTAGGTACTACGGAGGGTCACGGCGCATCAGGATGGTTCTAGCTTGATTGAGTTCGGTAGGAATCAGGTTTCGTCAGCTGCCTGTGTTTCTCCAGGATTTGTTGGGTTTCGGGAGTGTTCTGTTGTTGTTAGATAGAGTTTGATAGACGGGGAGATATATCTCCTGGCCTGTTCTTAGCTAGCGAGAGAGTAACCACCTGGTCTTCCGTTCCTCCATCTTTCACAGCTCCGCTTAGAGCCTATTGTGATTTTTGTTCTTTTCTTCTTTAGTGTTTTCGTTAACCTCCATCATGGGGTAACATAGGTGTAAACAAGAAAAACTAATAGCAATTCTCAAGGCTGGAAATGGATGTTGGAATTCTTTGATGCTGACCGGAATTCTCGCCATATCGCATACCGCATACCGTGTTCCGCCGCCGTTTCACCTTTTTAAAGTAAAACTTCGGAACAGCGCTTTGGATCGATCCCGGAGCGGAAGCAATACCGCAGAGTGTTGGAAGTCTTTAATGCGACGACATGTTCATGTTCAGACTACCTAATGCGCACACATCCTACCTCTTTACCGCCTAGACAAAACCTTCGGATATGTACTTGGGGTCGATGAAGTGCCGGAAGCAATACGGAATGAAAGAGTCGAAATGCGCGGAGGCTATAAACCGTCGGAGTTCTTTGTGATCTTTGTCTTTCGTTTGTTAGCTTGGGAGTTTGCGGAAGAGAGAGGAGGACACACGTGGATAGTTAGGGACTCGGATTGCGATCGCTGGAAGGCTGGGAGGATAATTTGTGGCTTATATATAATTATGTCTTTACCGATAGTTAGTTAGTCAAGCGTTGTGAGCTCTAAGCATGAGCGAGCGGTTGAATTAAAAGAAGTGCCCCTCTAAGTTGTGTGTTGGCGATCTGTCCCTCGGGTTGCTTTGAGCCTAGCATTCCGTTTCATAACAGCCGTTTCATCGTCGCCGTCCGCTGTTCAGTGGTCGAAGATTAAGAGTTGGTAGCCGTAGTGCCTTGAGCGTAATATTGGGCCCAAGTAGCTGGAGGGGGGGTTAGTGTGGCCAAGGGGGGATGTTTGTAAAGCGAAATATGATGAGAAGAGAGGCAGAGTTCCTTCAAGTTCATGGTTCCACGATACACTACTCCCGCAGCCCACTGGCCCTAGGGTTTGAAAGCCCTGACCGAAGGCGAACCTGGGATGATAAGTTGAAAATTATTCTAATGGGCAAAAAGTGAATCATCGAGGTTAGGGTCAGTCGGGCGCCGGTATCGTCCCTGCATTTTCACACTTAGCGGATTCATTTTGACACCGGCATTCCTGACTTAGATCTTTTGCGAAGTCCAAGCTTAGAATCCGCTACGCTTCGGGTCCTTGATATTACCATACGTCGGAGGTCTAGGCATGAAGCCAAAGAATCCCCACCAGAGGCTATATGGCATCTTCTTTTCTGGTTTCTTTTTACAGACAAGAAAATCCATTGATCTTGAGCTGCTGTTGCGTGCCCCGATTTCTTGAATGATGTATTGTGAGCCCTTCGCTTAGCTTGCATGACCTTCCTTACTTAAAGTCAGGTCAGTAAAAACTCGAGCCGACAGCCATTTCACACCAAAACCAAGCACTCCTTACCAAATCATTTAACCACCCCTAATGAATCTAGTAGTTCTACTTTAGGCTAAATCAAACTAGGAAGCGGGTGGGCGGTGGTTTTCAAGAAACTTTTCAGTAGAAGGCTTAAAGAATTGGGACGCCAGAGATACAGTAACCCACAGCAAAGGAGGTTCGCATGCATCTTCCTTATGGAATTCTCATGAAAAGTCGCAACTCACTTTCCGATCTTACCACACCATTAGACAAAAAATCATGAGTTATTAATTTGCAGGTGTGATATCTTCATTATAGAAGGAAATATTTTTTCTCATTGTTCTTGCAAATTCTTGAAATCCCTCGCCCAGGTAGCATCAAGCTATGAGTTTCTGAAAGTGAGTTGGAGGTGAACCGTTGTTTGGCTTTGAGACTATCATGGAAGATGCGGCTCCAACATCCAAGCGAGATTTTCAAGCGTTTGAGCTCTTAGGAGATTCGGCTAAGTACTGAAAAGAAGAAATTCCACCGAATAGTTTCTACTTGACCGAAGTGGAGAAGAACAGGAAAACAACTGTCACTCTCAAGGAACACTCAAGTAGAAAGAAAATCACACAAGTCACAATCAATCTCAATTCACTAAGCTATCTCGCAAATCAACCCCACAAACCGTACCAAACAGAAAATTCCCGACTCAAAGAAAGCCCAACCCAGCAGGTTGTCCGACTACTAATTAAGTACAGGTCCAATTTTCCTTCCTCCAAACACACGATCCTCGTTGCCGCTTTCCTTGCTACAAAGGTTGTCGGTTGTCGTTGTCTCTGTGGAGGGGAGAAGGAAGAGAAGCGTGAGAGAAAAAAACCTAACTTACATAGCAGCCCCTGTCCGCCAAGCCTAGGCAACCACCACCCCACGATCGTGACTTACTACCTATTTAGTATGAGTTAATTACAGATAAGCTAGATAACAGCAAGTTAAGAAAGTCAAGTTTAAGCCCTAACAGTACGCATGCAAATAAGACGTTTACTCCAATTGAATGACATCTGTGAAATTGGACTGCTCCTGCCGGCTGCTGAAATTCTGAGGCCACCCAACTTCCGGCCCGAATGCAACAGTGTAAGGCAATTACAAGAATAGCCATGCTCGAGTAGATTGCATGTTTGTGGAACCGCCAGACTACTCCAGACCTGGAATTTTATCGGCCGGCTCTACAACGGTCACGGATTATATCATCGTACAGTACGCGAGTACGGAGCAAGGGTGTTGATCTGGGTTTTCTTCTAACTCAGTGGTGGGCCGCGGCTACCGGTAGTTTGTCTGGAAACACAAGCCTTCTATTGCTCAACCGTAGCCTGACAAGAATTTTTTCTTGGCTAACTTAGTGTATTATATTGAATCAAAGGCCAGGCACCTCATCTAGGAATTATATCTTTTCAAGGCTATCGAAGGCGGGAGGAAACACTAGGAGAGACCCTCGCCATGGTCATGTTGCTTCGATGTACCAGAACGAGAAAACTGAAAACCCTGTGGGGTGCCATTGATGTACGAGTACATTACGATGACATAACCCCCGGCCCTTGGGCTCTACTCCGTAGTACACGCTCGTCTTTGCCAAGAATACCGCTGCCAGCCGATATTTTGCTGGAGTACACAGCTCCCGGAGGTATTCTTTCCAAAGACGGGTGACTACTCGAGTACCATTAGATAGCTTAACTTTCGTTATTTCCGTGAATTGTCCAGATTGTTACACAGTCGAGCAAGTGAGCAGTCGGGGTAGCCGGACTTTTATTATTTAATCAGTGTAGAAAACTCCTTAGGGGAGTGGAGGTCAAGTTGTGGATTTTTCTTCGGTTAATGAGAACCGTTCTATTATCATCATCCTTCATCAGTTTCCGAGAGTTGATCACTTCGGTTTATCATAACCATCAGTATTCGGCTTTCACTTCAATTTATTAGTTTCAGTTTCTTTTGTCTTTCTCTTGCCAGTGGTCAGCACCGGAAGCCTCCCAGTCCAGATTGCCAATACTCGCAAAACAACGCCTGACAGGGAAGACCGGCGACGGTACAGTCCTAACCAAAAGGCCCGAGGATGAGCGATGGCACTCCAGTAAATGACAGAGCAAACCGGTACGTGAGGATATTAAAATCTCGATAAGCCATCCCATCCCTTGTACAGTAAGCATCTTGTGTTGGAGTAAGTTAACTTCGAGTTGTGAGCTTGTCACGCTTGTGTAAGATCGGTGGGCCTTGGAACAATCGCCTCATATGGCATGTGGATAAGGTAAGAGTTAGTAAACAAAACTATTTGGTTCGAAGGTGTGGTAGGGTACTCTAGTTTGTCCAGATCCTTTGAATGTCGGTGATTAAAGGCCCTTACTTTGTTTAGCAGTTGGTGGAATCGGGAATGCGATTAGATCATTTTGGTGGCGAATGTCCTGATTTTCTGGGGAAATTAGAAAGAGGCTCATGGAGGGGTGTTGAGAGTCTGTGGCATGAAACGATTGGATGAAATGCCGGCCTGTGACATCTTTCAGCCTTACCCCCCGACACCCCCCCCAATCTCCGAAGACTGTCCACAACCTTGATACCCCAAGCCATTACCTTTCCGTTCCCCTCAAATCGACTGGTCTTTGGGCAGTATGAATAGATTGATTACAAGGTCATTCAACGCAAACAGCTTTAACAATGTCAACTTCAACACAACGATAAACGATGACAAGGCCCAAGTCCTACAGTGGTTGTCACCACTCGAACCTCAAAAGAGACATCAACATTTGAGGGAGAGCCGACTCGAGGGTGTGGGAGAATGGATTTTCCGAACAAATGAGTTTCAGGGATGGAATGCGGGAGAAGATGGATCGGCTCATTCTGTGCTATTTTGTCATGGTGATCCGGGGGTGGGGAAGACTCATCTTAGGTAACATGAGATATCGCGGGGGAGATCCCAAATTGCTGACTGCTTGCCATTTTAGCTCTCTGGTAATCGACCACTTTTATGGGAGTGGGCAGGATATAACAGTCGCTGGGCTGTATTGTGACTACCTCGATAGGAAGGAACAGACTACATCGAACATGCTAGGGGCAATGCTCAAGCAGTTGGTGGGGAGTGGAAGCATCCCGGAGGACATACAGAAAGCTTTTGAAGACGCGAAAGATCATTTCGGCGGGGTACGGTCACAGGTTCCACAAGTAGTCAATATGCTGAAGATGGCCATTGGGCAACGGCGACGAGTGGCTATATGCATTGACGGGTTGGATGAATCTCTCCCAGTCCATCGCGCCGGTCTTCTTAAATCGCTGCGAGCCATCGCCCAGGAGATGCCAAATGTCCGGTTATTCCTGACAGGAAGGCCTTTCATCAGCGGCGAAGTTGAGAAGCACTTCCCCAATGCGCATAGCATCTCCATTAGTCCAACAAAGGAAGACACAAAGGCATTTTTAAGGATCAAGTTAGGCGAGGATCCAGAACCCGACGCCATGGACGAGAATCTCAGAGCTGATATAATGGAAACAATTCCGAAAACAATATCCGAGATGTATATCTAGATCCCTAGTGTTCCCATGCAGTTAAAGTCACGCTGCTTACGAACGGTTATGCACAGATTTCTTCTTGTCTCGCTCAGCATCGAGGCAATTCTCGCCGAACCAACAATTCATCGAAGAAAGGAAAGGCTCAAGCAGATGTCAAAAGGTCAGGATGTCGGAGACGTATACAGTGCCACTTTCGAAAGGATCAGGGGGCAAGAGAAGGCTAGATCGCGACTAGGAATGGAGGCTATCATGTGGATAGCATATTCGGAGCGGCCATTGCAACCAGACGAGCTCTGTCAAGCCTTAGGGGTTGAAGTGGGGTCGGAAGATCTAAACAATGGCAACACACCCAACATACGGACCATAATGAGGTGCGGACTAGGACTGGTCACGGTGGATTCATCATCGTCAACTGTCCGGCTTGTGCATTTCACCCTACAAGAACACATCCTAGCCAATCCCATGCTTTTCCCGAGTCCCCATTCGGTAATTGTGGAGGCTTGCCTAACTTACCTCAACTTTGCGTACATCATGGGACTTTCGCCTACTCTTTCTTCACCCCCTCCAGCTGCCCCCTTTCTTGAATATGCTTCCTGCTACTGGGGAGCACATGCTCGCAGAGGAATTGGTGATAAGGCAATACCACTTGCGCGAAGGCTTCTCGATAGATTTGATGGGCACATATCTTGCAAGCTCCTCCTATTAAAACAGGATTATCCGGGACCGCCCTTCGATGATGAGGGCATCCCAATTGGATTTACCGGGCTCCATGGTGGAGCCTTGCTCGGAGTTTTGGAACTGATGGTATCTTTATTTAATTTCAAGAAGTGGGATCTCAACGCGACTGACTTGGGAGGTCGCACTGCCTTGACATGGGCTGCGAGGAAAGGACATGATGGTGATGTGAAGGTCTTGCTGGAGCAAGTAGGACTCCACCCCGACATAGCGGATAACAAGGGCCAAACACCATTGTCATGGGCTTCAGAGTATGGGCACTGTGAAATTGTCAAGATGCTATTGGAGCAGAAGAATGTCAACCCCGATACAGCCGATCACAGGGGCCAGACGCCGTTATCACATGCCACTGAATTTGGGTGGAAAGAGGTTGTTGAGGTGCTGTTGCAGAGGAGAGATGTCAATCCCAACTCGGTAGATAAGTATGGCCATACACCGTTATCAGTGGCTATCAGTGGGGAGCAAGACGAAATTATGGAGATCTTATTACAGCGAAACGATATCAACCCCAACGTCACGGATGAGGATGGCCGAACACCACTTTCCTATTTTGCTAAGATCGGGCATCAGGTGATTGCAGAGATGATATTAGAGAATAAGAATGTCAATCCCGACATCCCAGATAAGAGTGGCCGAACACCACTTTCCTACTCTGCTGAGATAGGATTTCAGGTGATTGCAGAGATGCTATTAGAGAAGAACAATGTCAATCCCGACACCCCAGATAAGAGTGGCCGAACACCACTTTCATGGGCTGCCCAGAGCTGGGAGGTTGAAATTGTGAGGATTCTATTGGAGAGGAGCGATGTCAATCCTAACACTAAAGATAAAAGGGGGCGAACACCCTTTTCATGGGCTGCAGGGGGCTGGACTGAGGCCTACGATGACGATCCTGACGTGGAAGGCCAGAGTGCGATAGAATATATATGGGACGTCGGAAGAACAGTAGAGATTCTATTGGAGCAGAACGATGTCAATCCCGACATAGCAGATAAAAATGGCCGCACACCGTTATCCTGGGCTGCCAGTTACGGGAATGCGAATATTGTGAAGATGCTATTGGAGCGGAACGATGTCAACCCAGACACGCCAGATAGGAGGAGCCGAACCCCAATTTTGTGGGCCATCATATATGGTCATGGTGAAGTTGTGGAGATTTTATTGGAGCGGAACGGGATCAATCCCGACGTGGCGGATGAGAGTGGCCGTACGCCATTATCATGGGCTGCCACTCGCAAGTGGGGGGGAATTGCGGAGATGCTGTTAGGGCGGGGCGATGTCAATCATGACAGAGCGGATGACTGCGGCCGAACACCATTATCATTTGCTGCCGAGTCTGGGTATAGAGAAGGTGTGGAGATTTTATTGAAGAGAAATGATGTAAATCCTGGCAGAGCAGATGTGAGCGGGCGAACACCCCTTTCATGGGCTTCCAGCAAAGGGCACGGGGAAATCGTGGAGATGTTATTGGAGTGGAATAACATCAATCCAGCCACAGCGGGTGGCTCGGGCCAAGCACCATCACCAGGGGCCACCGGGAGTGGGTATGTTGCGGAGATGCCACTCCAGTGGAGCGATGTCAACCCCGGCTCAGCACATGAGAGTGGTAGCACATCATCATGGTGCATCGAAAGTGGGGAAGGGGGGATTGTCGGGATGGTATCAGAGCGGAGCGACGTTAATTACGACCTGGGTAATATGAACGTCCAACCACAATTATCACATGATACTATGTTTGGACATGATGAAATCGTGGACACGTTATGGGAACAGAGCAACACTAGCCCCGACCCGATACCAGTCACCGGAAGTGAGTATGAGGTAGATGTGGACATATTATTGGAGTGGAACGATGCCAACCGCGACCCCGGGAACGACATTGGTGGAATGGCATTTCCATGGGCTCCTTGGGGTGCGAGTGAGGCAATTCCCCAGACACTATTCGAGCAGAGCGATGTCAACCCCAACCAGCCAGATCCGTTTAGCCAAACACTATTCCCATGGGCTACAGGGAATGAGTATGCGAGAGTAGCACAGCTGGGAGAAGGCGCATACGACCCCTTCGCCCAATTACCATTCGAGGGGATATTCTCCGAACCCTTCTCAGCTGAACCGTCCGAGATACCCGAACCGCCCCTCAAAAAGCTCCGGAAGCTTTGATATCCCCTCTACCACCTCCCCCCCTTCACTAACACAGTTGGCCCACTCTCTACAGTTCATCAGCGGTTCCCCACTTTACTCCTCAAAACCTATCCCCTTCAACTACCTACTTCTTTCTTCACCTCCGACACCGCTCGCCTGCGAAAAACGAAATCCTAATTGCCGTCTAAAATTCAACCACTTGAGGGTGAGCAGGCTGCTCGTAGCGCTGCCATAGTGGGAGAATAGGCGCCAGAACGGATGAGAGATCCACTTTCCTATCATCTCCAAGTCATGCTCTTTAATACATTATCTTCTGCTCACACCTTGCTGTTTCTCTTTTATGCACTCCTCCTCTAATATATCTATCTTTTGTGCCTACGGTGGAAGCATTATTTTTCTTTCCTTTTTTTTCATTTTCACAAATACCCCAGCCCTTCGAAGTGTTTATCACCAATACAACAATAATACCACCATATTCTAATCCCCACTATCCCCAATTTATCAGCTTGTTACACAAAACGAGGAAGGGATCAAAGCAGAGAACCGCTGAGGTTGGGAGATGGGTCTTGCGTATCCATCGCGATGGCGGAAGTTTCTTATTCTTCATGAGCGTGGTGGGTTACCTGATCTGTTCCGAGGTTGTGGTGATTTAGGAGGAGGTTTCTCCAGATATATTTTCTTTTGTCACCATAGAAGTTCGCAAGGGAACGGAGGTAGAAAATTTATATGTTGCTATCTGCCGAGGGATATATATTTCATTGTATTGTATTTATGCTTCCGCCCCCCCGCCGGCGCCCTAGTACTCAATGGGGCGACAGAAGCATATAACTATACCTCCCCCCCCACCCAATGCCCAAGTCCTCAGTGAATCGGCAACTCTACAGATGCGCCATTTATGCAATATGCCAATAAGCGCGGGCTGCCGAGAAATCCCCTTCATGTCCTGAATATTCCTTGGAAAAACCGGAAGTCCTGCGGTTCCTAAGCCTCCCCTCCTAGCAAATATCTCCTCTAGCGGACACCTACTCAGGGCGCACTACGAAATTGCGAGATGAAAGTGTACCGCCTCCTATCACAAGTAATCTACCTGATAAGGGAATTGTATCATCCGGCACGGACAAAGGGCCATGAAGGAATATTAACTGTGAGCACCGGGAACGGGGTACCAAACTATACAACCGGGAGTGACTCTTCCGCGTAACAATTGCCAACTCCCTCTCTGATACCATGCCTTGGGGGGCTATGTTTAATCCCGCATTGCTAGTTCGCTGTTCGCTTGTATGATAGTGTTACCTGAGAGACGTAATTCCTTAAGGATACGGGTGCCGGGAGTCTGGTCAAGCATTGACACAGTGAATAAGGCCAGTCGGTGATAGACTAATCGCGAATCGAAACAGACTTGTTGGTTTAAACAGCAACCTAATCCAGCAAACCAGCGGGAGCAGGGTTCCAAAGAGTACCCATCCCAGACCCTATCCCCTTTTTTCTGAACTCTGTGCACAGCAATCCACAAATGCAGAGGTGGCCAGGTATCCGCCCCGGTTACAGGGTTTCCGCTGGTCTCTCTTGCCTATCCTATCATACTTGTGCCCTCTAATGGGTTAGTCGGGCATAGGAGTGTTGGATTGCCTATAGGACATGCGGTTAATCTATTGCGCGGGTATGCCTGAAGGCGGATATATCATACTGCCAGGATAGATGCGGTTATAAGGCATGTGGCTTTGTAGTTTACGGCAGTTGGGCACTCCGCGGTTGGTTTTTGTTCTCACATCCTATGCGGCTATGCCTCTAGGCATAACGTATTGGTTTTATGGCTTTGTTGATGCCCTCTGACATAGGGTATTAGGTACCGGGTATCTAGTTTCATTGCCTCTTGCAAACCCTTCGTCACTAGACCTACGGCATTTGGCACACTGGCGGGGCATAGCCATTAGGGGCCATGGAGAGTTACGGAGCATCAGGAGGGTTCTAGGTTGCTTGAGTTCGTTAGGGATCAGGTTTCGTTAGCTGCGTGTTTTTCTTCAGGATTTGTTGAGTCTCGGGAATGTTCTGTTGTTGTTGTTAGCTAGACGGAGAGATATATCTCCTGGTGTTCCTCCATCCTTCACCGCTCCACTTGGAGCCTATTGCGATTGCTTTTTTGTTCTTTTCTTCTTTTACGCCTTCCTTAGGCTCCATCGGGGGGTATGATACCATGGGTGTGAGCAAGCAAAACTAATAGCAATTCGCAATGTATGGAAACCAGTGTTGGAATTCTTTGATGGTTCTCGGCATTCTCGTCATATCGCATACCGCATATCGTGTTCCGCAATCGTTTCATGTTTGAAGGAGAACTTCGGAACAGCGCTTTCGATCGATCCCGGGGGGGAGGAAATACCGCAGAGCGTTGAAAGTCTTTGATGCGGTTCGACATGTTCAGACTACCCCATGCACGCACATCCTACCTCCCTACCGCCTAGACAAAGCCGAGGATATGTGCTTGGGATCCATGCAGTGCGGAAAGCAACACGGCACGAAGGAGTCGAATGCGCGGAGGCTATAAACCGTCGGAGTTCTTTGTGATTTTTTTCTTTCGTTTGTTAGCATGTGAGTTTGCGTGAGTGAGAAGGGGGCATAGGTGGAATGGCAGGGACTCGAATTGCGATCGCTAGAAGGCTGGGAGGATGATTTGTGGCTTATATATAATCCTGTCTTTAATGTTAGTTAGTTAGTCAAGCGTCGTAAGCCGTGAGCGAGAGCGAGCAGTTGAATGAGAAGAAGTTGCTCTCTAAGCTGTGCGTTGGCGATCTGTCTTTCGGTGTCGCTTTAAGCTTGGCGTTCCGTTTCATAGCCGCCGTTTCATGGTCCGCCGTCCGCTGCTCAGCCGTCGAAGTTCAACAATCCCGTTACCGTGGTGCCGGAGGGGTAGTACCGTATTGGGTCTAAGTACGATAGCTGGAGGGGGGGTCAGTGTGGCCAGCGGGGATGTTTGTGGAGTGAAATATGACGGGAGGAGATCATGGGTCCTTGAAGCTCAGGGCTCCCCGTTACGCCACTCCCACGGTCCACAAAGGTTTTAGTGCCCCAGGATTTGTAAGCCCCGAGCGGGGACGAATCTAGAATGATATCTAAGTTGAAATAATTCTGATAGAGGTAATAGGGTAATCGGCGAGTGGGGGTTTGGCCGGCTGTGTGGAGCAACCCAAGCGAGCGCAGGGGGTTTGTATTAAGCAGTGAAGGAGTTCATTATTTCTTCCACTGGGCATGTCGAAAGGAAAGTCGGAAGGGAGGATTAAAAGAAAGGAAGATCAAGCCGTGGAAAGGACAGGAAGGAAGGAAAACCAATAAAAGAAAAAATTTCTAGGCTTTCGTGTTCCTCTTTTCTCTTTTGATGGATTTTCTTACCATTTCTCACACCACATAGGGCTATTTCCAACAATACCGGTAAGGGTTTTGGGGTGGTCCGGGCTCCAGTGAGAGCGTTTGGCTATCAGAGGTCGCTGGATGGCTCTTGGATTATTTGAGTACCGGTATTCGTCACTTGCCCTATCTAGGGCCAAGGATCAGGTTTTGTTCTATTTGTCTTAACGGTTTTATCCTCCGGATTTGAGTATGATTTCTAACCTCAGCTTCAAACTCACCCGACGGCTATCGGATATGGGAGAAAGTTGAACCTGCTCTAAAAAAGTTTCCACCATTTTTTCCTTTATCTCTTCTCCTTCAATTCCTACTTTCAAGTCTCATCCTGCGGACGATGTCGCGATATTCTGACAACGGTCAAAGATAGTTGCCTGTCTCGCCGGATTGAGGTCATATTGGTTTTTTTGAGGTGACGGATTCATTTTGAACACCGGCATTCCCGGCTTGGTTCCTTTGCGAAGTCCAAGCTTAGAATCCGCTGCGCTTCGGGTCCTTGATATCACGATACACCGGGGGTTTGGGTATGGGGCCAAAAGATCCCGACCCGGGGTTATATGATATCTTCATTTTCCATTACTTCGATAGACAAGCAAATCAGATGATCTTACCCTGGTGTTTCCCTGATTTCTCGAGTGTTGTATTGTGAACACTTCGCCTAGCTTGTATATTATTATGATACCACTTTCCTTACTTAAAGTCATGTGACAAAAAACTCGAGCCCCCCCATTTCACACCAAAACCTGTTGGATGGGTGGACGTGGTGGATGTGAGAGAACTTGTTCTATTCTCAGATGCGCGCCGCTGCTAACTAAATAGGACTAACAAACATGTGTGCGCAACTAGTGGTTT
>Ga0307513_10008169_pt1 | contig 13428 bp, 12 predicted proteins | sample 15_EM_MG_FD_202174 | JGI IMG/M metagenome (GOLD analysis project Ga0307513, IMG submission 202174) | Populus trichocarpa ectomycorrhiza microbial communities from riparian zone in the Pacific Northwest, United States - 15_EM | ecosystem: Host-associated > Plants > Roots > Unclassified | place...
GGGCAAGCGGCGGCTGGTCGGCCATTGGGTGCTACTGTCGAGGTTCGACTCCAACGGCATGGGGCCTCGGGTTGAGGAACAGTGTCAAAACGACACTGTTCAAATTCTTTTTTTTTTCTTTTTTTTTATTATTATTATTATATATATTTTTTTTATTTGTGGGGACCCAAAAATGGGTTACAACAATAGTTATCTTCAAGGACTACAAACCACCACCCAGCAACTTATGGTGATGACAAACTACACCAACTGCAGAACCTCTTTTAAGAGTTCATACCAGAAGGATAATGGCAAGCCTTTTTGGTCCTTATATAATCAGGGCCAAGATAGAGACTTAAGGTCTCAATACCAAACATTGGGCCAACCCAATAATAATAAAAAATGACACCAACCCAAATGTCAATTCTGTGACCAAATTGGTCACACGACCAAATTATGTCCCCAACTGAAGTCTCATGCCGTCATTGCTAATTACACACCCACCTCATGTTAAAGGAAATAAATTGGTCAACTATTATAATTAGTAGATTCCCAATAATTAGTTGAGATTGAGTTAATCACAACTATTGTGATTTACTTAGAATAGATTTTCTATTTACTTAGAATATAATTTGCAATCTGTATAAAAGCTTGTACATTACAGTCTCTTTGACATCAATACAAACTACAGAATTCCATATTCTTTAATGGTATCAGAGCACCAATATTGGTGACTTTGCCCAAACATCTTCCGCTGCCATAAATAACCAACCAACACAAATCATCAACATGGGTGATAAAAATCATTTGAATCTAAAATCAACATATCCGACCCACTCACCTTACACCATTCAGACTCACCCGACCTTGTTCTCATTTCCAAGCCTTTCAAAGGACATAATTATGGTCAATAGAGTCGTTCAATGTGGATTTTTTGAGTGCTAAAAACAAACTAGGATTGAACCATCAAATCCTCATCAAGCGCCAATGCCAAATCTGCTATTTGGTAGAGATGCAATGACATGGTGTTATCGTGGATTCTGCAATGACTACATCCCGATATCGCAAGCAGTGTGCTTTATTGCACAAGCGCATCCATGGTATGGAATGATCTGAAGGACCGGTTCTTACAAAGCAACAATTCCAGGATTTTCCAAATTCACCAAGAAATTGCTGAACATCGACAAGGGCACCTTATGATTTCAGAATATTACACCAAACTCAAGGCCCTATGGGATGCATTAGATTCCTATCATGAACCCATCATCTGCACTTGTGAGGGTGCCAAAACACGTGCTTTAAGAGAAGAGAAGGAGAGAGTTATGCAATTTTTAATGGGTCTTAACGAACCTTCTTAAATTGTATGTGGGTCGATTCTAATGATGTTGTCGATCCTCGACACACATCGCTTTTATGGCTTGATCCTCCAACACGAGCAGCAAATGGACATGGCAAACTGTCAGATCGGATCCCATGCTATGTAAACCGGTTGTTATATGACCACCAAGGGTGGAAAAGCTCTAGCAACTCAGCGACGACGAAACCCCCTGGTGCTAGGGATGGCAAACACGACTCCAACTCAAGGAGGTCTCTGAAGTGTTCTTATTGTGATGAAGACACTCACATAATTGAAAGTTGCTATTATCTCAACGATTTTCTTGTGGACCACAAATTGCATGGCAAAAATATCAAGCCCAAAAACAAATGGCTTGTTGCCTACACTGCCGAAAAAGATCCAATTCCAGAACATGACAGCAAATCCAACGAAAGCCCAACTTTCACTACCGAAGAATACAATCAATTGATCGCTCTTTTGCACAACCGACCATGTAATTTTCCACTTGTAAATGCAACAAGTATTATTACATCCATCTGCAATCTTTCACAGCATAACCCACATTCAAATATATATTGGACAATGGAAAATGGAGCCTCAAATCATATTTCATGTTTTGCACCTACACACAACACGATCAATACTCAACATGATTTTATTGGTTTACCCCATGGAGGAAAAACAACAATAAAAAATATTGGGTCCATTAAATTGTATGAAGCCTTAACTCTTGATGGTGTTCTTCATGTACCATAATTCAATATGAAGTTATTATCTGTGAGAAAATTGACACGAGGATTGAAGTGTATTGTTATTTTCTTTGATAAGTTTTGTATTGTGCAGGATGTGAACATGGGGAGGATGATTGGCCTGGGTAAGCATTTTAATAGGCTCTACTACCTCAAAGCTACCCAAAATCCATATTTAACACATCATTTTCACCACACCTCCCATCTTTAGCACTAACATCTAGGGCACCCATCTAACGCACCTACTCAATTCCTTTCCAATAAAATTTCAGAAATTATCTGTGATCTAAATCATGTTTATGATATTTATCCTTTAGCAAAACAAACTCGTTTATTTTTTTCTCCATCGACTTCAATGTCATCCAATGCACCTTTTGATTTAATTCATTGTGACATTTAGGGGTCACATAAATTCACACTCACACTGGTGGATGATATTTTCTAATTATTATGGATGATTTTACCCGATTTACATGGATCCATCTCTTAAATTTTAAATCGGAGACACAAGGGGTGATAGAATCAATTTTCTCTTGGGTCCAAACCCAATTCAATCTTCCTGTCAAAACCTTGTGTGCCGATAATGGGAGCGAATTTCTATCTCTGCAATCCTTTTGTAGAAACAAAGACACCCTTTTCCAACACTCATGTCTATATACACCCCAACAAAATGGCATTGTTGAGCAGAAATATCGACATCTTTTAAATGTGGGCAGAGCACTCCATTTCCAGGCCAACATTCCCTTATGTTTTTTGGGGAAAGTTTACAAATTGCATGCTATCTCATAAATCACCTCTTTACACCCTTACTCAAACACAAATCACCATATGAACTCTTACACAACAAATTTCCTGATTATTCTAATTTACAGGTTTTTGGTTGTTTGTATTATGCTACCAATCTCCTTCCTAAACATAAGTTTGATGCACGAGCTCATCAATATATCTTTTTTGGTTATCCACTTGGTTAAAAGAGTTATCGTCTTTATGATCTTGGTACACAAAAAATTCTTTTCTCTCGAGATGTGGTTTTTCACAAAAATATTTTCCTATTTTCTACATCCCTGTCCGAAAATCAAGATGACACTATTGTCCTACCCACTACATCCCATGACCCATTATCTCTACCAAAACCCTATCTGGCCCACCATCCCCATCCAGCCCATGATCGCCAGACCCAAGCAACTCCAGACCTCACCATCTCTGATTCGCCAACTACCTCCCCACATCCCTCTCATGTGGCAATAGACAACGCCCCTTCTTCATCCCTTGATGCCTCAGAGTCGTCGTCTCCACCCATCACACCACATCTTTCCCTTATTCCCTCCTCACTTTCCATAGATATCCACCCTCCATTTATTCACAAATCCACCCGCCCTACCAAACCCCTTTCCTACTTCAAAGTTTACCAACTATGCTACCCTGCTTGCTTCTGACGCTCTTTTCCCAATCACGTCTGGCACTCGCTACCCCATCACTTGATATGTATCTCACTCTAATTTTTCTGAGCATCATAGAATTTTTGTCAACAATATCTCTCAATTGGTTAAACCCTACACTTATGAGGAGGCACGACATAATCCACACTGGATTAAGGCCATGAATTCTGAAATTATAGCTTTGGAGGAGAACAACACTTGGTCTTTAGTTCCATTACCCGCTGGTTATCGTCTGATTGGATGTAAATGGGTTTTCAAAATTAAATACAATTCTGACGGTTTCATTGAGAGATACAAAGCTTGCTTGGTCGCCTAAGGATTCACCTAACGTGAAGGTATTGATTATACTGAGACATTTGCTCATGTTGCCAAGCTTATCACTGTCCGCTGTCTTCTAACTCTTGCATCTGTCAGTAATTGGTTGCTTCATCAGATGGACGTGCACAATGCTTTTCTTCATGGTGACCTTCATGTAGAAATCTATATACTTCTACCATCGGGGTATTGACGACAGAGGGAGCACACCGTGTGTCATCTTCACAAATCCTTATATGGTCTCAAATAGGTGTCTCGAAGCTGGTTCCACAAGTTTTTATTTGTTATACAAAATATTGGTTTCTTTCAATCCAAAGCAGATTATTTTATGTTTACACAAAGACGTGGTCATTCTTTCACTGTTATATTGTTATATATTGATGATATGATAATCACTAGAAATGACAATAATGCCATACGAGACCTTAAACATTTTCTCAACACCTGTTTCAAAATCGAAGACCTTGGACCTTTATAGTATTTTATTGGGGTTGAAATTGAATGGTCCAAGTCTGACATTTATTTTTGTCAACAGAAGTATACACCAGATATCTTGGAAGATGCGAACTTGGTGCTAAGCCTGCAAAAATTCCTATGGAAGCCAATGTTGCCCTCATGCCTACAGGAAGTGACCCTCTTAAAGATCCTACTCGTTATCGAAGATTTATTGGAAGATTAATCTATCTGACAATAACAAGACCGGAAATCATATATGCAGTAAATACGCTCAGTCAGTTTATGCATAAGCCCAGAAAGCACCTTTTTAACACAATATGTCGGCTCCTTCACTACCTCAAAAGAGCTTCTGACCAAGGGTTATTATTCTCTTCGAATGGGCCACTGCACTGTATATTATGATGTGGACTGGGCATGATGTCTTTTTACAAGGTGCTCGGTTACTGGATACTGTATCTTTCTTGCTAGGTCACTCATATCATGGAAAAATAAGAAGTAAATTACTGTTTCAAGGTCGTCTACAGAAGCTGAGTACCTCTCTATGACAACTACCACTTGTGAACTCACTTGGTTGCGATACCTTTTACAGGATCTACAAGTAGAGCATCGCTAATCAACCACCTTACTTTGTGACAACAAGACAACCCTCTACATTAAAACCAACCCAGTTTATCATGAACGAACCAAGCACATTGAATTGGATTGCCATACTGTTTGTGAGAAAATTCAAAATGAAAAAATCCAGACAGCTCATGTGCAAACAAAATATCAAGTTGCTGATATTTTCATTAAGTTGTTGCCTGCACCCTTGTTCCAATCCCATCTTGGCAAGTTGGGTGTAATAGACATTCACACTCCAACTTGAAGGGGAGTGTTTAAGGAAAGAAATTGGTCAACTATTATAATTAGTAGATTTCTAGTAATTAGCTAAGATTGAGTCAATCACAGCTATTGTGATTGACTTACTTAGAATAGATCTCCTATTTACTTAGAATATAATTTGCAATATATAGAAAGCTTGTACATTACAATTTCTTTGACATCAATACAAACTCCAGAATTCCATATTCTTTCAAATGTCACAGACAACAAATGGCTCATGGATTCCGCAGTGTCCCACAACATCACTGGTGATCTTAATAATCTATCAATTCATTTAGAATATGATGCAACTAATAAAGTTATACTTAGTGATGGTTTAAGTTTGACTGTCTCACACATGATCTTTAGCTCTAAAATCACCCAAAAAAACTTTCATTCTCAAAGATACACGATGTGTCCCAAATCTTTGCAAAAATCTTATTTCTATGCATCACTTTACATCACAAAATAATGCACTGATTGAATTTCAATTTTTTTTCTTGTGAAGGATAAGATATCATGGGAGAATCTAGTAAAAGGTGCATGTGAAAATAGTGTTTATGTCTTCTTGGAATCATTGGTGGCATCTTCCCTTTAAATGGTTGCTAACGTGCACGAAAGAACCTTTATCGATGAGTGGCACAAACATCTTGGTCATCCGTCCTAAAATATAGTTCACAATGTTGTTCATAATTTTTCACTTTTGGTCACACCAAACAAAGAATCTTTTTTATGTTCCTCATGTTCAATCAATAAAGCTCATAAACTTCCATTTGGTTTCACTAGTCTCTCAAGCAATGCAATGCACCTTTTAAACTCATCCATATAAATATTTGGGATCCCGCTCATTGTGTTGGTCTCGATGGTTCTCATTATTATATACTTTTTATTGACCATCACACTAAATACATATGGTTTTATTCCATGGAAACAAAGGTCAGGATTGTGATAATTTTTCCATAATTTAAAAACTAGTAGAAAACCGGTTCTAATGCAAAATTAAAACCATATACTCAGATAATAGGGGTGAACATGTGAGCTTAAAATATTTTCTCTCTCAATATGGTATTAGTCATTTTATTATCGCTCCACATATACCTTAATAAAAGGGCATCTTTAAACGACATCATCGTCATCTTGTGAAAACTGGTCTCATATTGCTTCATGATGCCTATTTACCTCTCTCCTATTGGCTACATGCCTTTAAAATGACCGTGTATCTTATAAATCATCAACCCACTTTGTTACTCCAAAATAAATCCCCATACCAAACTCTTTTTGGCTAGAAGCCAAATTATCTCAAATTGAGAAAATTTGGCTATCTATGCTGTCCTCTTACTAAACCATACAACAAACATAAGATAAAGCCCAAATCCAATCCCTGCATCTTTCTAAGCTATTCCTTATCTCAAAATGCATACTGATGCCTTGATCCAAAAACACGTTGTGTCTATACTTCACGATATGTTCTATTTGATGAGGCCCAAAACCTATTAACCAAAGCCCATTCCTCTCCAGGTCACTACCCTCTCTTAATTCTCTCTTAGACTCCATACACACCTCTTGTCCCTGTGCCACCCGTGATGCTCTCTTCGCCATCAGTGCCCTCAACAGATGTTGTCACTATTATCACTGCAACTCTAAGTACTCCTTGTATCTCTTTATTTGTTGATTTATCTTGTCCATTGAATTTGGGTTCCCATGCTACACCTTCAGGGCCTCCACACCTTACTTATCTTGTTTTATTACCCAATTAGAATTTTACCATCATCCCATCTTCAGACCTAGGTAATAGTTCAACATATTATTTAGACCCTCCTCCCCATCATCCCACACAACCTCAATACCATTCCACCTTTAGAACCTACAACATGACCACTCGATCCATTAACCAAATCTACAAGCCTAAACAATTACATTCTATCACCAAGCATCCCTCACCTGAGACCATTTAACCCATATGTGTGAGTTAAGCTGTCTCTGAACCTCACTAGCGTGAGGCCATATCTCACTTGCGTTCTCACGAGCTCACTACCCTTATGAGATATAAAACTTGGGAATTAGTCTCCCCACCAAATAATTGCCATCCAGTTAGTTGTAAATGGGTTCTAAGGGTGAAACGCAAAACTGGTAGGTCATTGGATAGGTTTAATGCTAGACTTATGGCTAAAAGCTACCACCAACAACTGAGAGTTGATTACAAGGAGACCTTTAGTCCTATCATTAAACTAGTCATAATTAGATTTTTTTGTCAATTGTTGTGATGAATGGATAGGATTTTTGTCAAATGAACATGAACAATGCTTTTCTACATGGGAAACTTAGTGAGATGATTTAAATGTTGGAACCACTAGGCTTTAAGGATTTATCTAAACCTGACCATGTTTGTAAACACAACAAAGCTATTTATGGTTTTAAACAAGCCCCTCAGTATGGTATTTAGCTCTAAAAACTACTATGCTTCAATTTAGTTTTGCTAATTCAAAAGTAAATTCCTCTTTGTTTGTTTATTCTCATAATAACACTATATACTATTCTCTAATATATATGGATGACCTTGTTATCATTGGCAATATCTCACAATTTATGTGTTCCATTATTGACCAACTTGGCTGGAAATTTTCATTGAAAGATATAGGTACATTATATTATTTCTTAGGAGTGGAAGTCCTACCCACTCAGGATGACATATTCTTATCCCAACATAAGTACATTCATGATTTATTGCATAATACAAAGATGATTGGTGCTAAAGAAATCTGTACTCCTCTTTCCACAAGCTTGCTTCTCAAGCTCCATGATGGTACTGCTTCCTTTGATGGCATTGAATACAAAATGGTTTTGGGAAGCCTTCAATACCTCTCCCTCACTAGACTAGACATGTCATTCGTCATGAATAAGTTGTCCCAATTCATGCACAAACCAACTCAAACCCACTGAATAACAACTAAGAGAATGCTGTACCACTTAAAGCAAACCATATTTCATGGTCTTAAGCTAACTCGTAGGATATATCCCAACCTTACCATTTTTTTCTATGTTGACTGGGTAAGCAACCTTGATGATTAAACCTCCATTTCGCTTACATAAGCTTTCTAGGTTCTAATCCAATCTCATGAAGCTCAAAGAAACAACGTGCTGTGGCACAGTCATCAACTGAAGCTAAGTATAGGGTCCTTGCTACTACAACCTCTGAAATTATATGGATACATTCCCTTCTCCAAGAACTACACTTCAAGTTCCACTCCCATCCATTATTGCTATATGACAATCGTAGAGCTACACATTTGAGTTTAAATCCTTTTCAACATTCAAGGATGAAGCATATCCAAGTTGATCTCCATTTTGTCCGCGATTTGGTTCCAAGAGGCACTCTTCAAGTTAGACATGTACACACTTAAGACTAGATGACAAATTGATTGACAAAGCATATTTCTCGGCAATGAATAGAACTACTCAGAGGCAAAATTGCCTTTGTTGATAGCAACTCAATTTTGAGGGGGTGTATCGAGGCAGATTACTCTCAAGCAAATCCACAAGATTCTTAGCCTACAATCATGTAAATTCTTACCAAAACTAGTACTACTGATTACCATAATCTGAGTTGCATAATTCTAGCCAACAAACTTGTATTCTTCTATATTTAGCCTACTGTAATTCCTTTATTAGAGTATAAAATCTGTATAAATTAGACACCAAATCATAGTAATAATATTGAGGTGAATTTACATTGAAACACTCTCTCTACATCTTCTTTAAAACATACACTCAGTTTTAACTTAAGCCATATTTTTAATAAAATTACAATGTTAGTTGTCGATGGGCGCGCATGACGGGCCCGCCTCCTGAGATATGTGTGAAGATGGGTTTTGGATATAATCATAAAATTATGATTATAAGGTTCATGAGTCGCCACCTAGTATTTAGAGTTACTAGGAAACCCATGGTCTGCGAGAGTTTGAGTAAAGGATTGGTTGTGCAAGGAAAATACACATCACCCCCAGTGCACCCTACCTGAGGTAAGCTACATTGTTGCTTGACTGTTTTTCTAGGTCAAGTTTCTATTTGTTGGTCTCGTCTAAGGTTGAAGGCAAATCTTCCATTCGTGAGGAAGTCTTTACCTTATCGGGTTAAATGCTAACCGTTCTAAGGTTTTAAATTTTAGCATTGCATTTACTTTGTACTTTGTATCTTTAATACCCGAGGGCATACTTTACAATGTAATTTTATACCCCAAGTATTAAAGTATACATCTAAATCCTAACACTACATATATTAATTAAATAAAATAATTGTTGAAGGATTTTTGATATTTTGACCAAACCCTAATGAATAATAATAAACTAGTTACGATATTTATTTTTGTATTTTTTAAAACATGATAAAAATGTGATTTTTATCTTTTAGAAAATATGCATGAAAAACCTTCTAAGATTTGGTCGTATACACGAAAAGAAAATATTTTTTTTGTTTTTTTGAAAGACGAAATTAATTTAATTTTTTTAATTTTTTTTAAAAATTTTTATTTTTTAAGAAACTTTTGGGAGAAAACCAAGTATTTTAATATTGGATCTGTATCTTACAATGTAAATATATAACCCGATAATATGCAAAATTATTGGAAAAACATGTGGGGAACCCATAAATATTTTTCAAATGCCCTTTGAAAAATTTGAAGTTTTTTTTTAATATTTTTTTTATATATATTGGGCTAAACTCAACCCAGCCATCTCGGCTGAACCCAATCGGGTTAGGTTGGGCTGACAAGAAGCCTAACAGACCTGAACTTTTTATTTTTTAGGGCCTGGGTTAGGCCAAAACGGGTCTATCCTAGGCTCGTGCCAACAACCATATTAATTAACTTTGCTGTTGCATGCAGAATGAATTCTGCATGCAACAACTGCAGAAGCAGAGGGGAAGAAGAAGAAAGAAGAAAGAAGAAAGAAGAAGAAAGTTACCTGAGTTAGGGGGTGTTGCTAGCTGTGCATGATGGTGGAGGCTGACATTTGTTAGAGGAGGAGCTGACAGTCATGATGGTGCAGAGGTGGTGGTGGTTGGAGAAAACGATGAGAGAAAGAAGAGGTTGACAGGTGAGAATAACCTGGGATGAGGGTTGATTTTTTTACCATCTTTGGGCTCTCATTTCTTCCTCTTCAGGACATGGAATCCACTTCTATTTATAGGGGGGGTGAAAGAGAGATATTTTGTCTTTACTGGTGTCAAATCTTGGCTTTTGATTCGAATCGGAAGGATCCCAACCGTAAATTCAAAGTTGCCATCATGAACTATCAGATTTTGACAACTCAAGATTGCTTGAGTTGACCTCTTTAGGGCAGCACCATCGCGTTTGTGGTGTCAATCAACCATGAAGGACTATACCAGGGTGTAGTCAAATGTTAGGCTATCATTTTGGTGTATGTTTTGTCAAATTTGATAAAGAGAAGAAGCATTAAATGCCTTTGAAAAGTAGCCTCATAGACAGTTTTTTCAGGCAAAATGAAGAAGAAGATGAACAGTAACCAAAACGGTGCCGTTTTGGTAAAGTTCAATTTAGTCCATTGATTTGTGATTTCTCTCAATTACACCACTGATTGACTTCAGACTTTCAATTTTGTGCAATTTTGCCCTTGTCGAACTTTAATGTTAGCCCTGGATTTTAACGCCTTTTTCATTTTGGTCCTTGGCCTTTGATTTATGCAATTTGACCCTCAATCGACTATTAAACTTTTAATTCTCTTCAATTTCACCCCTAATTTCAACCAATTGGGTCCCCAAGGTTCGACACCTTTTGCTAAAAAGTTCTTAGCTGTGAATTTCTTCAATTTAGCCTTTAATTGACCCCAAACTTCTAATTTCTTGTGATTTTACCCATGATTTCAACCAATTGACTTTATAAAAATTAAATTTGGTCTCTTAAAATTTCAATTTTCACAATTAAGCCCAAATTGAGCTATCAAACTTAAATTTTCACCAATTAAGCTCCTAATAAAATTAATTTGACATATTTAAAGTATAAATAAGTCCTTGCACCTCATTAAATCCTTTAATTGGACCCAAATTAATTCTTAAATATAATTAAACTTTTAATTTGGTCCATGATTAAATCAAATTGGCATATTAAAAATTAAAGTATATCCTTAGACTTAATTTTTATGCAAATTCATTCAATAATGATTTAATTTTACCTTTGAATCTGCATTGTCTCTCCAATTTTGCGTACAATAGGATACAATTAGGCTCCCAACTCTATTCAAAATTGTAGCTTGATTTTTTTTATTTATGAAATCCTCCTCAACCCACTTTTGCCACATTGCCGGTCTTCTAGCTATTATTATTTATTTATTATTTTTTTATGGGGAAGGAAAAAAAATAAAATTTAAGGAATAATTCACAAATAAGTTATGAGTGATACAATTTAATTTATTAACTAATACTCTAAAACGCGTGGGGAAAGTACTGTAGCTTTCCCCACATGTTTTTTGTTTTCAAAATTATTATTTTTTTCATTTTTTTTTGTTTTTGTGTTTTTTTTTAAAATTATCTTTGTCGATTTTATTTTTTTTACTATTGAACTGGTTGAGAATTTAGCTTTATAGTTTTTTTCTTTGAAACATTGTCGATTGTTATAGTGTTTCTCCAAATGGTTTTTGTTTTGCTACAATATTTTTTCATATGTTTTTTTTTCTAAAATTATCTTTGTCGAATTTATTTTTTTAATATCGAGATGGTTAAGAATTTAGTTTTGTAGTTTTCTTCTTTAAAACATTGTGGATTGCTATAGTGTTTCCCCACATGGTTTTTATGTTTTTTTTTATGATTTTTTCCAAAATTATCTTTGTCGATTTTATTTTTTTAATATTGAGCTGGTTGAAAATTACAACTGTAGATTTCCTCACAAAACATTATGGATTGCTATAGTGTTTCCCTACATGGGTATTTTTTATTTTGTTTTTTTTATGATTTTGTTTTTTTATATGATTTTTTTTAAATTTTCTTTGTTGCTTCTATTTTTTTAATATTAAGCTGGTTGAAAATTTAGCTTTGTACTTTTTTTTCTCTTTAAAACCTTGTGGATTGCTACAATCATTCTTCACATGGTTTTTTTTGTTATGATTTTTTTTAAAATTGTCTTTGTCAATTTTATTTTTTTAATATTGAGATGGTTGAGAATTACAACTGTATATTTCCTCACAAAACACTATAGATTGCTACAGTGTTTTCCTACATAGTTTTTTTTCCTTTCGTTTTTTTTATGTTTTTTTTAAATTATCTTTGTAATTTTTTTTAAAAAATATTATAGATTGCAACATTATTTTACAATATGAATTTTTTATTTTTTTTATAAGTCTAGGACAACATATAAGCATGTCAAAAGCTCGTTATAGCGTGCGAGCATAAAATCTGAAATTATTTATTTCTCGTGCTGCACACAGTTTTTCTGCTTCAAGCACAAACACGTGTATCTTTGTACTTTGTACATGTTCAATGGTGCATGAACCACCATGAAAACCATCACAACATGACAAGAACTCGTTAGGTAAGTTTAAAACATCAATAAAATCCTCGAATTTCACATCATAATGATATTTTGCTTAAATTACTCACTTTCTTAACCCTTCACATAATAATTATGCACTTATTTTTTTTTTTAGTTTAATGTAGATATCCGGGCCAGCTTGCGCGTACCTCGACTAATTCCACGGGCCCTGAAGTTAATGACCATATAAGCCTTCAGTGGCCATCATATGAGCAACCACATGGCTCGAACCTGAGACCACAGAGAGAACAAACCTCTTGATCCCAAGTTCTTACCAATAGACCACCACCTAGATGGTTATCTTGCACTTATTTAGTGTTGTAGGTGATGTTAACACCATCTAATCTATAAGTACCAGCTCTGCTTCTCACATTATCTTCAATTTATTTTTTCTCTTTATTGGCTCATTTTCAAAGTCCAGGTGAATAATGGGTGTCATCACTTGTGAAAAAGAGATAGCTTTATCAATCCCTCCAGCCAAAATATTCAAGGCTTTTGTCCTTGATGGTAACCATCTCATTCCTAAGGCTGTGCCAGGGGTTATTGAGAGTTTAGCCCTTCTTGAAGGAGATGGAGGGCCTGGATCCATCAAGCAAGTTAATTTTGGTGAAGGTCAGTTACAAAACTAACTAATCTTTAGTTTTTAATAGTGGTGTCTTTCATATGAACCAGAAGGACTAACAAAAGTGCTGTAAATTAATCCTTACAGGTACTGGATACAAGTATGTGAAGGAGAGGATTGATGTGATAGACAAG
>Ga0307513_10008170_pt1 | contig 13427 bp, 19 predicted proteins | sample 15_EM_MG_FD_202174 | JGI IMG/M metagenome (GOLD analysis project Ga0307513, IMG submission 202174) | Populus trichocarpa ectomycorrhiza microbial communities from riparian zone in the Pacific Northwest, United States - 15_EM | ecosystem: Host-associated > Plants > Roots > Unclassified | place...
ATCACAAGGTTTGTGAGACTCGGCTGGTGGATTACACATGGGACCAGGCACACCGATAGATGAACTCTCCGCCCACCCGATACTGCATCAAGAAGTCATACAAGAGTTTCGCGGTCTCTGACGGAGCATCTGGGGCGGTTGGGTCTGGTACACCATGAACAGAGACATTCCAGATCCTATCAGCGTCGAATCCAGACATCGTGTGGACGCGTCGGGAGGAGTGATGGATCAGACCAAGACGCGACTTGTCAATTACACACAGTTTAGGGCAGGCCATCTCGTGCATCCCCCTGACTTGGCCGTGAGATCCGTTTGACGCCACTGCGGTGACCTACACCTCAACCCTCCTCACTTTTGACACGATGAGCGCAATGGATACCGATGAACTGAACGTGGTTTTGCCATCGACAACTACGTCTGGCTTATCTCTTTCTCTGTAAGTGTGTAAATCACGCGCCGAGATTATCTTGTATGTTCAGACTTCGCCAGCCACCCTCTGCCTATCCTCAACATATCCGAGCATCTGACACGGATGAAACTGCGCACTAACACGAACAATCCATTTGGTGGGATACCCTTCGGCCCCTATGCCTCCAGCCGCTGACGATCTGGGGTGACAGTCCTAGGAGCGCTCCTAGGGACACAAAACGGCCGAGAGGTCGATATCGTCAATACATTTGAGCTTGCGGTAGAAGAAGATGGCCAGCTAGTTGACCATGCATTCTTCACACATAGGAGAGACCAATGTGCGTCGTAACACCCCTTGATCTGAAATAACACCCTGACGTTCCAAGAAAGACAAACAGGTGTTTCCATCGCTCGAATTCATCGGATGGTATACTGTTGCTCCGACACCTACAGCCAAGCATATTGCCCTTCATGAACAAGTAAGCAGGACCACAACCTGAGGAGCGCCGCGATCTTGACGGCCGTGTTCGGTCAAACAGTTCACCGCCTACACCCCCACGCCTTTGCTCTTAATTTTACAACCCACATCATCAGTGGCTTCATCAAACTCGACAATCACCTCACAAAACTTACCGTTCCGGGCGTATGAGCCTTCATTGGAAATTCGAGATAGGAGATCACGTTCCGTCTTCATCGAGGCACCTTTCACTGTGGAGACTGGCGAGGCTGAACGGATTGCGGTGGACTGGACCGCAAAGGGGGGTGCTGGTGGGACAAGTCGTACGTGTTTTAATTTCATGCTCCTCCTGATAGTTGTTTGACCGCCCAGGGTAGTGGAATCACATCTTCAAACACAAAGGGCTGCTATCAAGATGCTTCATGAACGGATCATGGTGCTGGTTAAGTACGTGACCGAAGTGATCGCAGGTAACCTTCCCTGTTATATGCGGGTTTGTGGGTTCTGAAAGAGTCTGTTCAAGGCCGGGCAACCAAAGATCACACCGTCTTAAGGTCGTTGTCTGCTCTGATGGCTTCCCTACCGGCGACAGAGAGCCCGGGGTTCCGTGAAGAGTTTGATACTGTGAGATTTCCAATTTGGAAGTCCGGCCTCGGGATTCCCTGACCCTGTTCCAGGAATATGAGGACGTGCAACTAACCGCGTACCTTTCATCTCTCACAAAATCGACCAACATCCTAAATGACGTGAGTTGTTGACAGCAATATCTCTGGCGCATGGCGCTTACGATGGGTTTAGTTGGTGGATAAGCACATCGTCATCATCGGGCGGGACGACAGAGGCCAGGGGATTCCAGGCCGAAGACGTGGTCCGATGGGCGGTCGGGGCATGGAGTGGGACCGTATGCACTAACTTCACCCGTAATCATTCTCGTGTTTTCGTCGCGAATGTAATTTTCAGCTCTCAACAAAAAGGCGCGTATGCTTTTTGCGTGCATGATAAGAACTCGTGCGGACTTTGGCAGAACTATGGCTACAGTGTGTATTACGCGCCTACGGCGTCGACACCTGGCAAAAACCCCTCACGCAAGCTTCGCTCTAGTCGCCTGACTTCCTCGACGGAAGTAGCATTAGCGATTGCTTGACGGACACGATCGGCCTCCTCCTTGGACATCAACCTTCCCGCCTTGGGGGCTGGTCGAGGTTCGTCAGTCGTAATGGTAGTAGCTGTTACTGAGGATACTGTTGTCGAGAGCTGGGTTGCCAATGTATTGGGCAGGTTGTCCGACGTGAGGAACAACCCCTTAGCTTGTTGACGTTCCTAAACGCTTCCGTCAAATCCGCACGTTACTCGGGCTATGTAAGTGAACGGGCATTACCTTGTCTTTAATCCTCTGAAAATCTAAAACTCTCAGTCCTGATATCCTCCAAACAAGCCATTCTCGATACCATTTCTTTTCTCGTACCGGATTACCCAGTAATGACAGGTATTTGAGAGACTTCATGTCTTTCAGCGGCTCCAAGTCTCCCAGCTCGGAGACATTGTTGTTTGTGAGCACGAGGGTCGTGAGATTTGGTACGGAGAGGTGTAAGGACTGCGAAAAGATGGATATTCGGTTGTTGGCGAGGAGGAGGGTCCGCAATCGTCTCATCAAGGGTAGGTTTCCCAGCGTGATAATGGCATTGTCTGTTAGATCGATGGCATCGTGTTGATCCTACAGAAAACGAGAGGGCGAAGGCGCTGTTAGACTGCCGACGATGCCAAACGTGAAAGAACGCGATATTGTCTGACCTTGGTGACACCAAGATTTTCGATTGCAGGGATTTTGTGACCTGCATTGAGCCGAGACGGTTTTCAACCATTTGCAGCCGAGATCCAGCAGAAAATCAACGCGTACCTCGCAGGTCAAGTTGACGCTCCTTGAGAGGGTTCAAGGCCGACGGGGCCTGGGCAATGAGTTCGGGGGTGAGCTTCATGGCTTTGGCTTGATCGTGAGCCCTCGGCGTCTGTTTGCCAACACGCCTAAACGGACAAGCTCAGACAATGACCACCACCCAGAAACTGAAGCCTCTATTCAAGCATCTCCACTTGTATCCCTTTTTCTGCCTCTATTCGTGCCTGGTTTTCTGATTCTTCGGTTCCAGGTACATTGACAATGAGACCTACACATTCTTCCCGGCAGAACCTCCCACTGCGCCAACGCTGACAGTGTTCAGGACCTCGGGTGATATCGTTGTCAACCGTACGTCTCGACACATACACCATGCTTCTGGTCCATTTACAATCGTCACATATAGCCCCAGGTACTCCCCCGCCGAAGGGTGCGATGCGATTTGGGAGAGCAATCCATGGGATAGTTGGGCTGATCACCCTCACCCTGTGTGCGTGTTCCTGAAACGCGTGTCTTCCGCGAGGCACCTCGGACTTATCCTGAATGAACTGACAGCGGAATACCTCATTCTTATCACCGACCGCGAGAGGTTCGGTGGAATCAGCACAAACGACATCATGCATGCAAATGAGTTCGAAATCATGCCACTCGATCCGAACGCGTCTGTTCAAAACCCTTCGCATCCCGTGGAAGCGTACTTGCTTGCGCTGGTCAAGTCGCACTTGAATGGAGGCTCGTTTTTCTTCAGCCACACTTGGGACATTACGAGGAGACTCCAAGTGCAGTGGCTGGCGGAGAAGGCAGACTCAGGAAAGGCGATGTGGGAAGTGGTAAGTGTTATCAATAATCATGGGCGCAGCGTAGATCGAGTGAAATTCGTTGCTTAGGCCGACGATCGATTCTTCTGGAATAAGTAAGCACTCGGAACAAGACAGCGCACTCAACCACTAACAACATTGCAGGTTCTTGCAGTCGAGATTTATTGACGTCGCCACCGCAAACCCGGACCAGGATGTACGTTTCTCACTCTCCCCGCTTTGTGGGGTCCTCTTACCAACCGGCCACAGTTATCGGGATACATCATGCCGATGATCTACGGAAGTTAGTTTCATGTCTCTTACGAGGCTGCGAACGCTACTAACAGGAGGCCTCTAGCTTTTGAGATTCGGAGACGGGTCATTAAGAATGTCCATGTCCTTCTCTATCTTATCAGCCGTCGTAGCCGATACAGGGCAGGAACGCGGTACTTCCGTCGTGGCATAGACGAGGATGGAAATGTCGCCAATTTCAATGAGACTGAACAGATGGTCTTCGTTGACAAGTCGGACTCGGAGGAACAGAAATTTCCTCATCTACTCAGCTACGTCCAGACGCGTGGAAGTGTACCCTTATATTGGGCAGAAATCAATACCCTTCGTTATAAACCCGATTTGCAGATCATGGAAGGCGAAGAACGGGTTTGTTGGCTCATTTTGGTTGTCCCTTTTTGCTTTCTTACGTCCTCGACAGTTAGCCGCAACAAAGAAGCACCTTACGGATTTGGTCAAGATATACGGTGAACAGACGTTGGTGAACCTTGTCAACCACAAAGGATACGAGCAACCTGTGAAGGAAGCCTATGAGAAATACTTCAATCAGGTAGAGACATGTCAAGCCTCCCACCATCGCTCGTAAACCTGACCCCTTACTCCAGCTCGAAATTCCCAAAGTACAGTACGAGTACTTCGATTTCCACACCGAGTGCAGGCACATGAAGTGGGACAGGATCAGCGTCCTGATCGACAAAATCAAGGATGACATCGAAGTCCAGGGGTAAGTGGTAAAGCAATACGACAAGGTGGTGATAGTTAACAATCCACAGGTACTTCTCCCTCGACTCCGAGACGGATGACGTTAAGCTGCAGAGTGGAGCTGTACGGACGAACTGCATGGACAACTTGGACAGGACAAATGTTGCACAGGCGGCCATTGCCAAATATGTCCTCACAAAGCAATTGCGTGATGTGGGCGTGTTCGGTGAGAATGAAACCATAGACGACCACGAGGAACTGTCAGAAGCTTTCCGAGAAAGTGGGTATTCTCTACCTTCACCTTTTCCGCCTGCTAAAACTCGTTTGTGTAGTTTGGTCAGAGCACGCAGATGGCATCTCAAAGGCATACAGTGGAACTGGTGCCCTTAAGACCGATTTCACCCGAACCGGAAAGCGTACGAAGAAGGGTGCTCTCGACGACTTGTACAAGTCCGTTATGCGATACCTGAAGAACAACTTCTTCGACGGTGCTCGTCAGGATGCGTACGACATCATTACGGGCACATGGACGCCAGATCTTGGCACCGCTGGATTCCTCATTTCTGACGACCGACCGTTGATCATCCGAGCTGTGAGCCGTTTCATTGTCTCAAAGCAATTCTCCCTGTGGTTAACGCCATTTTAGGTCCCTTACATCTTCTGGTTCTCAGTCTTTATGGTCGCCGCAGGATTGACTCTTCCCAGATCGTCTGGTGAGTAGAACGGAGTGTTTCGTATTCCACGGGGCTTAACACTTTCACAGATTACTCTCTTTTTGTCTACTTCCTTCTTTGGTTTGCGCTGTTCGGACTTTCGCTTTCTTTTATCCTCGCGCATGGTATCGACTATGTCTCGTGGCCGAGGCTGATCTCCCTCTCCAGCGTTATCCACTATAACGGACCTGGTTACCGTGGTGGTAATCACGGCAAGGGCCTCAACATCCCAGCTCTTGACATGGCGCAGCTGAAGAACAAGACGAAGGCGAAGATGCTTGCTCGAACACATAAGCGCGGGATGAGCGTCGTGAATGAGGTTGAGATGGGGACCAAGAAGAGAGTGGATTGAGGTTTTTGGTTTGTCAGTAGATATTTATGTTATGCGCAGCCTCCGGTATCGGTAGCACCCTTTGTTTCCTACCTGAGCCGGCCTACCTAATGTTCCTAGAGTTACATATATTGTAATTCCTTCTTCCTTTCACTTTTTCACTGGTGCGTTCGGCTATCAAGCCGCGTTTGCGACCGTTTTCTGATCGAGAACTTTTTATCTCCATTCCCTCCTCCCCCACCTTCACATACCTCCTCCCATTTACACCCCGCCAGACCAAAACGAGATGGGTAAAAAGCGTGCTTCTCCTGGCGCCGACACAGAAAAGAACCCACTTGGTGACGTCGAGCTCAGTGATGTCCACCATGCGAATCTGGACAAGATTTCCGACGAATCCTGTCGCGTCGACATCGCCCTTGGTACGTGCTAACCCTCACAGAGATATGTCGTACCGCCTCTAATATGGGATTGGGTTCCGATAGAGTTCCTTACGCAGGAGAACTACGCCCCTTTCCTCCAGAAGCGACGCGAGGTTTTGAAGGGCATCCCCAAGTTCTGGCCAGCTGCCCTGTTGAACCACCCCACTGTCTCGGTACATGCTGTACACCATCAAGACCAGGTCGCCTTGAGCTACCTCGAGGACGTCTGGTTGACTAGGGACCCAAAGGAGAAGAGGTGTTTCACTTTGGAGTTCGTGCGTTGCCTTGAGTTCCCTTTCATAATCTTAGTCATGAAGCTCACGTATGGTATTGTAGTACTTCAAGGAGAACCCATTCTTCTCCGACAGCGTGCTGAAGAAGGAATACAGGTACTCCCCCCCAACGAATGTTGATGGTGAGAAGAAGGATGAGTGGGGCGTCACCGATGCCCAGGCTATCTTTAGCTGGGACACGAGCGTCGAGCCTCAGGTACTAGGACGCGTTCCTACCTACCACCACGAGTTATTTACCCCATTTTGCTTTGTAGGCAACCCAAATCGCCTGGAAGGACGACGCCCACAACTTGACCAAGGCCCACCCCCGAGTTCTCGACGAGGATGGTGAACTCTCCGAGCCCGGGAGCTTCTTCAACTTCTTTGAGATCGCGAAAGATCACATGGATGTAAGCCGGATTTCCCCGCAGCGAGACACCGTTATTTCCATATTCATCGTGACAACCAATAGCTGGGTGTTGCCATTGCCAACGAGATTTTCCCGGAGGCGATCGAGTGGTTCAAGGGTACCGCTGGCCAAACCTTCAGCGATGAGGATGACGATGATGAAGATGACGATGACGACGATGACGAGGAAGAGATCGATTTGGAGAAGCCAAGGCCAAAAAAACAGAGGACGTAGGTGGCCCTGCGACAGATAGACATTGTTCGATAAGTGCTCCAGGTTCTTTCCAACACTCATGTCTTCCGTTCTATACAATAATTGATCCGACCGTTCCTACCCTTCTTTTACCTCCAGTGAGATAACCCGAACGTACTGATGAGGCACCGTCTGCGTTTCCATAGGCTTCGTGGGTATATTCACAGAGGAAACAGAGGAACAAGGACTACCGTCCACGAGGCTACTCTTCCCGTCGGTGTAGATTCCAGTCGTGTTCTTGTGCCTCCCCCTTCTGAAGTGAGCGAATCCTCGAGTGGTACCACCCTCTCTTTTCTCTTCCATACAGCTAGGATATACTATTCCTCCCTCTTCTCCCTTTCTGCAGCGGTTGGTATCTCGCCTCTGCTGTTCATTCCACCAGGCTCTTCCAGAGCGCCCCTTCCAAATACCCCAAGGAGTAGTTGCACCACCATACTAATTCCGCCGTACCGGCGCCCTTGCCTCCAACCAACTCGGTGACTGTTCCGTCCCAACGTCCGCCCGAATTCTCCAGGCGACCTTAACGCGGCACAGAGGGTTATTTATGGTGCAGTATTTCTGGAGTACCCCCCTCTCGCCAGGTGTTACATGTCGTCAGAAATGGTTCGTCGCGGTCTTTGGTATTGATGGTAGACCAGGTCCGAGCAGTCGACTAACCTCTCGTGGATAAAAACTCGACGATCGAACCCCCAGAGGCCTAACGGTGGAGCCGAGAAGTCAAAGATGGAGGTTGTGATTCCGGGTATTGCACCAACGGTGGTGATTAGATGCGTTTCTAACCCTCGCGGCCGCGGACCCGGCAGGTGCTGGTGGACCCACGAGTCACACGAGGTAGACATCGTCATCAACCCGACAATCTCACTTGGGGGCTGACCTCCTCCGGCAACCCTGCCCTTTATACCTCAACATCTTGCAATACCTGGACGAGCAGAAACTGAGGACGACGCTTTTTGTTGTCGGCTTGAGGCCCTTGAGCTTCCCTGCGTTACTACAGGTATAACATCCGTGGGAATGTCCTCCAGGACCAGTAATGTATTCTCTCAAACGCCAGCACACTAGACACCGGGTTCGTTATTCTCGAATGCGACCGATGTTGGCAAGCTGTGGCAAGTACATTGATTTGTGACTACTGTGACTACGATACTGATACGAATTATTACCGGCTATAATACACTATATCGACTTGTGCAGGATAAAGCATGAGGATGGTGGGCATTTGGACAGCAAGGGGGAGAAAGCGCAGCATAGGAGAGGGTATAACAAGAGGGTGGGTATTGGTGATGCGGCAAACAAAATATCTAAGGGCGGTTGTCGGTGACTAGTGACTAGGTGATTGAACAGTGGTAGCGAGGTGGACGGGGAGAACATAGGAGAATGGGGAAACATAAGTTTCTGTGGGGCATGACGTCAGCAGTGGACATCCAGTGAGGGGGACCCAGCTTACAACAATCAGCATGCTAAGAGTAGGGTGCTGGCAAGAGGAAACAGGGAGTCTCGTCCCTGAATCACGGGCTCACCAGCAGTAGGAAATTGGATGGCCTTCTTGCATTCGTCCGGACCAGGGAGAATGTCGAGAATAGGATTTGGGGTGAGAGGACTACTATGGAAGGGAGAGGAAGGGGGAAGACTGTCATCATCGACGAACGGTGGCGTGCTGGGGGACAATCGGAAAAAGGAAAGATCTGGTTGGAAGTTAAGAAATTCGGTCCAGTCAGGGTTGAGAGTCGAAAGCGTTGGTTGGAATAGATCAAGTTGTGGAATTTCAAACAAAGCGGAGAAGTCATCCACAGGGGGAGTGTCGTTGATGGATGACGCTTTGTGGTGGGATGTTAACACAACACGTGCCTGACGAGTAGGAAGAAAAAGAAACTTACCCGGAACGGAGGAGACGGTGTACGAGGGGAGTGATGGGGGGTTAAAAAAGTCGAGGTCAAACGAGGACTCGAGTGGATCAACGGACGCGGGGCTGGGGATCCGGAAGGATCGGTTGAAGTCGAACCAGGTGGACGCCGCTGCTGCTACAAGTGGGTCTGATACAGCATGTAACCGGTGACCTTCCACCCCCCTAGGACGTTTGGGTTGGGTGTAATCACAGTCGCTCCCGGACAAACGTCTCTTTCTCGGGCGCGGCAGGGTACTTTCTATGTGTGGGGTGGGGGCGGGTTCACCCGCTTTCAAGGCAGGGGATGGTGGAGGTCTTGTTCTGAAAGGGTGTCAGTGGCACTCAATCGAAATACAGTGATAAACCAACCTTCTTCGCTTTTGAGAAGAGGAGACTGGGGACGGCGGCCTCTTCGAGCACCGATGACAATTGCTCTCGAGTAATGGTGTAGGATGAAGCTCATCGTCGCTGTCCTCAGGGCCGGAAGAGAATGTAAGCGATGGGGTCGGAGAGATGCTGCGCGGTCTCTCCTGTGGGCAAGGGTATGCCGCGCTTCCGTTCCCATACACAAGTTCTGCGTGAGATTTGATGGCCAGGAATGCTGTCTTGAGGTCGGTGTCGAGGGGGTTATGGGGGTCATCGCGAACAAAAGCCCGGAAAGCGGCATCGGTAGCAAGAGAACGGGATCCAGCAAACCGATCACGTAGCAGGCGTGTCCAACCTATGCGTTGGCGGGCCTTTGTGAACCACTCCTTTGTATGTTTTGAGCCCGCCGTTTGGTTTAGGGAGAATGTAATGTGGGGGAGAGGATATGGATTATGGAGGTTTCGCAAGAGCCATTGGGAAGGAGAAGTGATATTGTGTCCAGGAGATGGTGGTGGGGAAAGTTTCGCGGTGAAGTTCGGGGAGGGGTCTACCACAACTCGGTCGTCGAGAGAGAGGGATGAAAATAAATCCTCGATATCGCTAAACAGGCCATCTTCGAGAGACATGCGCTGTGAGCGGAAGGCACAAAAGTCTCCTGTAAGTTCTCCAATCCGGGCTGCAACTTCCCCCACGAACTGTTGAGTATCCTCGTCGGCTAAGTGGAGAGAGGACTCCCAGTCGGACTGCAACTTTTCCCAACTTTCTGCGAAATCGACCAAAAGCTGATTGTCCACGCCGATAGCGAATAGAAAGTCTCGTTCCGCTTGGAGGAACCTCTGGCGAATGGAGTCCATCGAGGCGGCGGTGGTAGGTGGTGGAGGTAGGTGAGGGTCAAAAGTACTGGACAAGTGTGCGGCTTTGAGACTCCGTCACCACAATAGCTGTTTACGGTTGTTTGGGTGTCAACGCATTCATCTCCATTTTTGGAGAACAATGGGGAGTGTAAGTATATGCCCGATCACTCTCCTGGCTCGCTTTCCCTCACCACCTCTCCCCAGCCACAATCATGGCCACGAACTCAAGGCTGTCCCGCGTTCTCCAGTTGCAACGAATTGCTAACACATCACGCAAGCTCAACCAAACCGCCCACTCAAAACTAACCATTCGCCCAAAACCGAACGTTCCTATAATCCTCGAGTCACTTCCCAAGCACAGACCATTACTACCCCTCCTGCTCTCACACGACATCCCGTCCAAACTGGCGAAGGCATGTGCGGATAAATTCGACATATACGCAGATAAGTTGAAGTCGGAGACCGAAACAAAACTTGTTCCGTACCTCCTCGATCACAGCAGTGGTCCGCCCGCGAGGGTTTACTCCCTCTTTCTTCACAATTATGGCCAGGCACTTCGGGATTCGGCCCAATCTACTCTAAATGCAGCTTTAAAAAGCCTCAAACGTAGCTCTGCGGGCCTTGGAGGGTGGGACGTGACATATCCTCCTCCGTTATCGTTACCGGTGCGCGTTCCCTGTAATGATGTTGGAATGGTATTGAGATTTCCTTAGCTACCGTTAGACTCAACACGGATGCGCGAAGGCAGCCAAATATTAACTGATACAGTGACATCGTCTCCTCTTTCACCCGTCTTCGCACCCTCTCATGCTTTCCCAACACCATACCCTCCCCCGCACCGTCCTCCGTCTGAGCTTCCTCCGGTCGAGTGGCTACGCGTACCGACTGCCTCATCCTCCTCCCTGGCGCCCGCAATTGACCTTGATTCGTTGTGCCTGCGGTTCGAGAAGTCCCTTGTAATTGACGAGAACCCGTTACAACCATCACAATCCAAGGCCTCCATTTTCTCTGTGCCTGCGGTGTTGAAGGATGGGCGTAAAGCTGGTCTGCCCCGCGTGAAGGCGCCAAAGAGGAAGCTTCTCAGTGGGTTAACATCTCGAGGGTTGCCAGCCTCCAAATCGGACTCGGTCGCTCCCCCTCTCAAAACCGCAACATCCCGTCAACTCTCAGTTCCCCCTTCCTTCCTTTTGCCCTCTCCAAAGGCCAGATCTTCCTTACGGAAGGCGAGTGCCCCTGCCCGGGTTTCCGCCTTACCGAAACTCTTAGACCTCATCCCCCATGGTACCCAGACAACATCCCTGTCCCCCCTGGACGACTCCACGCCCGGTGACTTGCAACCCTTCCATCACCCCGGTCCAAGTCCCCCTCTCTCCCCACAGTTCTCCTTCAACTCGACATCCTATCAGACCACTTACAATATGCAGGGTTTGCCGTACCCCACAAAACCCCCCGTTTTCTCACAAGACCCATTCCCTCGGCCCGTTATCGTCCCATCCACTCCTGTCCACCTGTCTCCCGGGTCGTCTCTTATGCCAATCATAGACCCTTTCCACCAGTTCCAGCTACAGTGCGATCACTTCTTAAGTGCTTCTTTAGATTCTCCTTTCGACTATATTGGATCGACACCTTGGCTTACTACAGGCGGGTTTCTCTCAAAGAGCGCGTTTGATACGCCTCTTGGGTTTGATCGCCCTTCCAGTGGTATCCCTGCACCCATCATGCCCGAACCTTATGAAAACCTTCTGAATTCATATGCTGTGTTCTAACATTACCCTGTACCTCATTGCGTTCTCGTTCTCGTCTCTGCGTTCATAATGCTTTCGTCTTGCTTTCTGGAGTATCAGCTTTTTCATTATTCATTAACCTAAATATGTCACATACGCGTTCACTCCCATTTCCTGGACCCAGTGCATCGACTCTACCCTATACATGTACGTGGGATGTAGCATCAAATTTAATAGCAAATTGTGTATGGCAGCCAGGGCTCAAGCCAGGCTGTTCAACTTTGTCTCCTATTTACCAACAAAAACTCGTCATGCAAGTTCTCTGTCTACCGACATAAATTTCCAAGACACATCCCATGGAAAGTATTTATGGAAAATGAAATTAGGCGTTGAATGCTCTGCACCGCATACGAGTGGGCAGGACCTTGAACTACCCAGGAGATACGGGAGTTGGAGGAGGACCAAGAGAGGGCGTGGAGACAGAAGGGGGTTCCACCCAGCACCCTCTCGAGTCAAAGTATTTGCCCAAACCCGCCCGTTTCAGTGTATACCCAACATCCTCGCAAACGAGCTTCGCCTCTGTGATATGCGTCTTCGCCCGCTCCATATCTTTCTCCTGGAGGGCGATGAGGCCGAGATCACGAAGCGATCTGACTTCTCCATGCCTGTCCCCAGCCTCCAAGAAAAGATCCCTCGCCCTCATGCAGAGTTGGGTGGCCTTCGGGTAGTTCCGCTGGTAGAACTCCACGTCCGACATGTGTCCTAGACACCTCGCCTGGTCCCTCTTCGAGTCGATAAGGACGAATTCATCGAGAGCTTGGGAGAGCTCCGTCATGGCGATCGGGAATTCCTCCTGGTCGCAGTGTGCGCTCCCCTTCGCCATAAGACACGTCGCAGCCCACCGAATATCGTTGGTGTTCAAGAAGTATTTCCTCGCCTCGCCCAGGAGTTTGTGCGCTTTCCCCCATTGTTCCAACTTGAGCGAAACTTCTGCTTCCCATCTCAAACACTCTCCCAACCAATTCCAATTCTCCATCCTCTCCGCGATACCCCTCGCAGCCTCGAAGTGGTCCTGAGCGTTTTCTAGTTTTCCCTCGGAGAGTTCGACGCGGCCCAGACTGATCCTGATCTCGCTGACGTTCTGCCAGTCCTCGATTGACTCGAAATATTCTTGAGAGTCCTCAAGGAAAGGCGCAGCTTCGACCCCCTTGCCCATCTTGAGTAGCATTCGCCCAAGACCGTGATTGCAGTGAGCCTCCCCGTCGCTGTCCCTGAGCTCGGAGAAGATGGCGCTGGCTTCTCTGAACTGGCGTTCAGCTTCCACGTACTCTCCGAGATCCCGCCCGATTCTAGCCACCTGGAGGAGACAACTCGCGGCAGGATTACGCATCTCTTCGCGGAGGAACAACCCTTGGGCGTCGGACAAAAGATCTCGAGCTTCGGCGAGGTCCCCTAAATATCTCTCGAGTTCTCCCAGCCGACGCAGACACCAAGCCTTTGCCACCACCAGCTCGCTGTCATCTTCAGGGAGTCTCTCTACCAGAGGGCCGAGGATAGTTCGCCGGGGTTTCTGAACATAGAGGAGGTGGAGGAAGTTCTCGCAGGCCGTGGAAGCATCCATGATGGCTTTGTCGGAAGAGGGGGAAGTGAGGAAGTGGC